>OCTW011614222.1_pt1 | contig 63804 bp, 62 predicted proteins | sample 1539671 | NCBI WGS metagenome assembly OCTW01 (sample SAMN02144230, study PRJEB22623) | gut metagenome | biome: sheep rumen | host: Ovis aries | place: New Zealand | reverse complement strand
ATATTCGATTTGTTTTTCTGTCACCTTGCCACCAGAAATCAAATAGGCGATTTGGCGGATTTTCTCTTCTAAGGACAATTCAATGACATGGGAATAAGTCCTGCCGCCTTTGACTTCTTTGGAAATCAAGACATGGTGGTCGGATAAGGCTGCCACTTGAGGCATATGGGTAATGGAAATCACTTGGGTGGAAAGGGAAATATCATGGATTTTCTTAGCCACTGCTTGGGCAGATTCTCCAGAAAGACCCGTGTCGATTTCATCGAAAATCACCGTTGGGATCTTATTCGCTTTGATAAATAACGCTTTAAAGGCCAGCATGATACGAGAAGCCTCACCGCCAGAGATGACTTTGGAAAGGGGCTTTAATCCTTCGCCAAGGTTGGTCTCGATCAAGAAATCCACTTCATCGATGCCATTTTCTTTTAAGGCGGATTCCTCTTGCTTTGGGGTGGAGAAGACAATTTCAAATTTGGCTTTGAGGAGAAGTTCTTCTAAAGAACGTTCCAATTCTTTTTCAATGGATTTGGCAGTTCGCTTACGAAGCAAAGTGAGTTCCTCGGCTTTTTGATAAACCTTTTGGAATGCTTCTTCGGAAGCGCGTTTCTTTTCCTCGATGCTTTCTTGGAAATTGGAGTTGTCCCCTATCATCTCTTCTAATTCATCGCGATAGGCGATTAATTGAGGGATGTCCTTCTTGTATTTACGGATTAGCCCTTTAAGGTCGGAATCTCGTTGCTCTAATTCATTGAGACGATTCGGATCATAATCGAGATTTCTGAATTCTTGTTTTAAGGTGGCTAGCAAATCATCGATTTCATAATAACGGTCGTCAAGTTTGTCATGAATCTCCTGGTATTGTTTTTGATAAGAAGAAAGTTTTTCCAGATTTTGATTGAGTTGATAAAACTGATCCATGAAATCGCCATGGATGATTTCGTCCGCTTCCTGGGATAAGGAATAAATCTTGTCGTAATTCTTAAGCAATGAAATCTCAGATTCAATCTCTTCCTCTTCCCCTTCTTGAAGTTCCGCGGCTTTTAATTCTTTGTATTGATATTCATAGAAGTCTCTGGCTTCATCTAGTTTTGCTTTGCGTTCAAGGAGATCCTGATATTCGGCTTTCTTTGTTTTGTAGTCGCTTAAAAGGGAGCAATATTCCGCTTTGAATTTGTTGCTCATCTCATAAGAAAAACCATCGATGATTTCGAGATAATTCTCAGGATTCAGAATCTTAGCAAAATCAAATTGGCTGTGAATATCGGCCAAATATTTCGAAATCTGATTTAAATCAGAGAGCGAAATTGTCACGCCGTTCACTTTAATGACATTCTTCGATTTGCCGATGGTTCTTTCGATAACAATCTCCCCTTCCATCCAAGGGACGTTGATTCTTGTTAGATAAGCCTCTACTTCAGGGCGGTGGGTTTCAAAATATCCTTTCACGGTCGCTTTATCTTCACCGGAACGGATCAGTTCTGAAGAGGCTCTAGAGGCAAGCAACAGCGACAGAGAATCGATCATCAACGATTTTCCCGCACCGGTTTCTCCGGTTAAGACGGTAAAGCCGGTTTGAAAAGAGACGTCAATATTCTCAAAGATGGCAAGATTGTTGATGATCAGTCGTTTTAACATCCAAATTATTATAAACGGTTTGCTTGTCAAATAGGTAATCACAAGCAAAGAAAAAAGCCATCGTCATCGACGAAGGCTTCTAAAATCATTGGCTTAATGTTTTCCGTAGGATTCAGCGACCAATCCGAAGATACCGCCTAAGAAATAGAAGAGATCTCCAGAGACGGCACCCATCACGAGGCAAAGAATGTGAGGGGCAATGTTGACTTGATTGTTGCCGATGGCTCTTCTTGCTCTGGTTCCTAAAACGATAACCAAGATATAGATCACTAGGAAGACGATGCTAATCACCAACAAAGTCGTCGGGGGATAAGGCAATTCTTCTTGCGCTTGGACGACCCCGCCAACCAGCAAGCCTGAGAGAACGACGCTAACGCCGAGTAAAATCAAGGCGATCCAAGAGAAGATCAACCCAATCGTATACATAATTCTTGCTGCCGTTTTCATTAAAATTCCTCCATGCAACTATTACCTAAAGTTTAGGGAATTGATTCCGCAATTTCAATGAAGGAAAAGAAAAAACAACTTCCCCCTCGCTAACGGAAAAAATCAAAAAAGAGAAAGCTGGGAGGCGAGATAAGATTCTTGACTGGCTTTCCGCAAAAGGTCCCCTTCTTCTAAATGCCCGATGAGCATTGGGGAATAGGGATCATGAAGACGATAGTTGCTTATCGCTTTGTCATGGTCATAGGTGGCATAGCAATAAAGGCAACGATGGAGACAAGATTGATAAGCTCCAATATCGTTGCTCAGCAAACAAGCACATCCTTCTCGCGGAGGAACATATCCTTTTGGCGTTTCAAGGCGGACGAGTAATTGTTTTTCGAAAAGCTCTTTCGTCAGACATCCTCCCATCTGGATTCCATATTTTTCTAAAAAACGATCTTCGTGACATCCATTTAAAACGATGTTGTGTTTAGAGGATATCGCAAAGAAGGCCTTAGCGATTTCTTCTTGTTCTTCTCGTGTGACTTTTCTAGCCCCAGGCAGATTCTTTTTTGTCTTTTGATAAAGATCGAGGAAAGAAAAAACACAAAGGTGGGTGTAGCCTTCTAGCAAAGAAGCCATCTTCTCGAATGCCCGAATATGATAAGAGACCGTGTATTTGCCATGAATAAGGATCGGGTCATAACGCCATCCGATGTGGTCGCTGCCGATCTTGTCCGAAAGTTTTTTGAAAGATTCGATGACCTGTCGTTTATCCGGCACGCCCGCTTCTAAATCTTTCCCATAGGGAGTGATAGAAACATACCACCATTGACGGAATTGTTTTAATTCGTCGAGGCGAGACAACATCGGCGCTGGATTTTTGGTACAAAAAGATAGAATATCCACCACTTCAGGATCGAGACGATATTCCGTCACGAGTTTGGGATAAAATGGGTTTCGGACTTGAACAAATCCTTCTTTGATCCTTCGATAAAACCAATCGCTGTAGAATGCGGGAATATCCGTTCTTTGGCCAACATTAATAATCATAAGATTATTATAATCTATATTCGTCAACCTTTCTTCTTAGAAGTCTTAGCGGAGTCGTGTTTTCTTTTTTGCCTTTTCTTTATACAATTTTCTTAGGAAGAGAAACGATGAATACGAAAACGCAAACTGCTATTTTGGCAATCACCATGATGCTAATAGGCATCGCCTTGGCAATCGGAGGGACAGGTTTTCTCACCAACGCCTTTGAAGTCATTGTCACCGTTATCGGGGTATTTTTGATTGCCTTTGGCATCGTTTGTTTTGTCTCTCACGTCTTCCCGATGGGGGCTATCTGTCTGGCCGTTGGGTTATTGATTGTCATTTTCGCCTGGACTTTGGTTTGGATCGCTTTCCTTGCCTTGGGAGTCTCTTTACTCACCCTAGGAATTCTTGGATTAATCCGCCACGCTGGCTGGATTCTCGTGAACATCATTGGTTTAGTCATCGGGATTGCCATCGTCTTCTTATCCTTTGGGATGAATTTCGCTTGGGCGAAAAGTGTGATGCAAATTCTTTCTATCCTTTGTGGCGTCGCTTTATTTGTCGACGGCGTGTTGTTGCTTGCAAAACACGGCTAATTCCAAAACAAAAAAGCCCCGAAGGGCTCTCTGATTGGCTTGTTTTATTGAATCGATGTGACTTCGTAACCGGCGTTTTTCACCGCTTCTTTCAAGACCTCATCACTTACGGACGCCTCCGTTTCAACAAGGGCGTTTTTCTTTTCTAAAGAGACCTCTAAAACCGTGACTCCTTCAACTCCTTTAAGAGCGTTGGTGACGTGCATCTTGCAATGCTCACACATCATCCCTTCGATACGTAGTTCCTTTTTCATCGTGTTTCCTCCTTTATTTATTTTAGCGATGGATTGAGATTCTTTTTCTGGAAGTGGGCAAGTTCCTAAGGCAAACAAAGCTTCCTCTGACATTTTCGTTTTCTTATGGCGTTTGGCTCGGTTGCTATCATAAAGCGGGAAGAGATTGATTCGTAACGCATTTAAGCATACCGTGACGGAAGATAACGCCATGGCGGCAGCCCCATACCACGGTTTTAGTTGCAATAACCCTACTCCGGTGAGAGCCCCGGCGGCGATGGGGATCATGACGAGGTTATAAAAGAAAGCCCAAAACAAATTTTCTTTGATGTTCGTCAAAGTGTGGCGGGATAGTCGAATGGCGGCAGCGGCATCTTTCAATGAGGACTTCATCAAAACGATGTCGGCAGAGTCGATGGCCACATCTGCTCCTGCCCCAATCGCGATGCCAATATCTGCTTGGGTGAGGGCGGGGGCGTCGTTGATGCCATCGCCAATCATAGCGACTTTCCCATATTTTTGGAGTTCCCGAATCACGGTCAGTTTGCCATCCGGAAGAACGTCCGAAACAAAATGGGAAAGACGAAGATCAGAGGCGATAGCTTTGGCGGTTTTTGTATTATCTCCAGTCAACATAATCGGGACGATGTTCATTTTTTGGAATTCTTCGATGGCTTCGCGACTATCTTCCTTTATCACATCGGCCACGGCGATGATACCTAAAGCCCTGCCATCATAAGCGAAAAACAAAGGAGTCTTCCCTTTCGTGGAATAGGACGACGCGATCGCCTCTAACTTCTGGTCCAAAATCCCTTTTTCCCGGAATAACGCCATATTCCCTGCAAGGATTTCTTTGCCTTCCAACATAGCCTTGGCGCCATATCCAGGCAAAGCTTGAAAAGAGGTCGTTTCAAGCAAAGCGATATTTCTTTCCCGGGCTTTCGCTTGAATGGCCTTTGCTAACGGGTGTTCGGATTTTTCTTCTAAACTGGCGGCAATTTCTAAAAGACGGTCCTCATTTGTTCCTTCCGAAGGGCAAACATCCGTGACAACCGGCTTCCCTTCGGTAATTGTCCCTGTTTTATCTAAGACGATAAAATCAACCTTTCCGGTTTCTTCTAAAGCAGAAGCATTTTTGAAAAGAATTCCGTTTTTCGCCCCCTTGCCATTGCCAACCATAATCGCGACAGGGGTGGCCAATCCTAAGGCGCAGGGGCAGGCGATGACTAAAACGGAGATGGCTCGATTTAGAGAATAGCTGATTAAAGTCTCGTTTTCCAAATTCGATACCACGCCCTGCCCAAAAATTAGCCAACAAACGAAAACAATCACGGAAATGGCTAAGATGGTGGGGACAAAAATCCCAGAAATTTTATCTGCCAGAGCGGAGACTTTCGTTTTTGTTCCGGCGGCGGTTTGAACCATCTCAATGATTTTATGAAGCGTGGTTTCCTCGCCAACATGGGTAGCTTGGCATGTCAGGGAGCCATTTTGATTGATCGTAGCTGCTGAAACGAGGGAGCCTTTGCTTTTATCGACAGGCATCGATTCTCCGGTTAGGGTGGCTTCGTTGACAGAAGATTCTCCTTCTAAAACCACGCCGTCGACAGGAAAGGATTCTCCTGGCCGAACCAGGAAGATTTCGTTTTTCATGACTTCATTGGCAGGAATGCTAACCACTTCTCCATTTCGAATCACGTTGGCAGTCTTTGGGGCAAGATCCATCAAAGATTTGATCGCGCTGGTGGTTTTCCCTTTGGAATGGGATTCTAAGGTTTTACCGATGGTGATCAATGTCGGGACCATGCCGGCCGTCTCAAAAGCTAAGGTCATCGAGGCATGCATGATTTTGTCCCAATCAGTTCCTGAGCTGGTGACATAAGAAGACATCATGAACATCACGGCAAGCGAATAGATAAAAGCCACGCCAGAGCCTAAAGCGACCAAGGTGTCCATATTAGGGGCGCCATGGAGAAGAGATTTGAATCCAGAGACAAAGAAATCATGATTGATTAACATGATCAGCAATGCCAAAACACCCTCGGTCAAGCCGAAATAGAAGGGGTTTTCTCCCATAACGCCTAAAGGCCATCCCCAGTTTCTATTCATATATCCCATTCCGAAGTAGAACAAAGGGATCAATAGAACAAGAGAAACGATAAGTCGACGAAGGAGTCGAGGGGTTTCTTTGTCTTTTAAAGCCTCACGTTCTAAGGCTAAAACATCATTTTTCCCCGGGTTGTGGTCGGTTTCAAAAAGGGTTGCTCCATATCCTGCCTGTTCTACCGCTTCACAAATTTTAGAAGGCGTTGCTGGAGCGTCATAACTTACCAACATCGAATTGGTGATCAAATTAACCGTGACCTCTTTAACCCCTTCTACCCCCTCTACCGCCTTGGTGACGTGGGCTGAGCAAGAGGCACAAGTCATGCCCTGAATTTCATATTTTTCATTGATTGCCATGACAAATCTCTCTTATTTGAGTTTTTTCATCAAATCAAAAACTTCATCTACGCTGGCATTCTTCCCTTCCTTAATGTCGTCAATCAGACAACTTTCCATATGGGATTTTAAGACGATGTACCCTACCGCTTGAAGCGCGCTTTCTGTGGCGGCGATTTGAGTTAAGACATCTCCGCAATAACGATTCTCATCGAGCATCTTCTGAACGCCATTCAACTGGCCGATGATTTTATTGATCCGTGTCTTTAAATCTTTGAGCTCTCCCTCGTTGCGAGGGTTATGTTTCTTTCGGGCCTCACAGGCTGCGCAAGTGATTTTTTCTTCCATAATCGCCTCCTATCTACCCCCTAGGGGTATCTAATCTACAAGGCTAATATATCCCCTAAGGAGGTATCTGGCAAATAAAAAGCTCTATTTTGTTTTAGAACTGAAGATAACGGTAATCGTTGCCCTCTCTTAAATCAGCCACCATCTCTTGAACGTAAGGATAATAACGAAAATCCTTGGCATGGGAATCAAGCAAAGACATCGCATGATTCAAGGAATCGTCAAATATCACTGGCATGCCGGCAAAATAAGCCTCATTAAGGGTAAAAAGCGTGGAGGATATTTCATTTTTTTCGAGCTGATTTAATCCTTCAATCTGATTCACTTCTTTTTGAAAGCCGGCGCAATTAGAAGCGTCGAAATAATTTTTTAGGTATGTGGGGAAATCCAAAAGATTTGGGTCCGTATAGCCTTGTTTTTCCGCATAGGCAGAAACATCTAAACCATTGGTGTGATAAGACCAAACGCCATCATGCAAATATAGCGAGCCATATTGCCCGGGGTAAACATCGAGACAAGAGTTTAAGATTTCAACCATGCCCCTTTCTTTTTTGTAATGCTGAATATGAGAATGCCCGGCGAAATTGGCCAAAACTCCATGAGCCTGATAGGATGCTAAGACTTCTTCGGCGTTGGCGATTTGATAACCGACATTGAGCAAAGAATGATGTGAGAACAAGGATTGATGAGAGAAGGTGATGATTTTCGCGCCTTTCTGATCTAACTCTTCCATCACTTTGGTCAACCACACCAAAGTCTCAGAATAGACCAGATTGATGGTTCTCGTGTTGGCGTCGAGCATAAATGCCCAGATATTGTCTCCCACCTCTTTGAAATAAGAAAAGGAATTGGGGTCTTTATATTCTGCTTGAGTATAGCCAAAACGGGCGAATTTTTCTTGAAATTCCTGGGGGCTATAAGTGTCTACACGCTCTATGGTGTTATCCAAGAAGCGATAAGCAAAAGTAATTCCAACGTCGTGGTTGCCTGGCAAAAGATAGACTGGGATGTCTTCTTTTTGGATGGAAAGAAGCTTCTCATAAACGACATCATTGGAGACCCTTGCCCCATTTAGCGTCAAATCTCCGCACAAAAACAAAGCGTCCGGATGTTTTTCGATGACTTCCGAAACGAAAGCGTCTACCACTACATCGGAATAATAGGTCGCCTTACCATCGGAAGAAATGTCTCTTACCCCAGGGGCGAAAGTCTCATCTCTTAAACTCGGATCCAAAAAATGAAGGTCGGAAGCAATCAAAAAATGAAGATCATCGTCTTTGATTTCTTGGGAAGGGATGGGGATGTTCGCTTCAGGAGAAGTACAGGACAGAAGCAAGAATGGCAATAGAAATGGCAGGCTAGGGTGTTTCATTTATGTCGATTATAATCTTATATGGCCCTCTTTGCCTTTCGAATGTTTTAAAAAGATTCGCTTTTGTGTCATAATTACGCTATGTTAGGTTCCGAAAGAGAAGAAAAGATTCTGCAAATCCTCAAGCAGAAAAACAATTGCACCATTTATGAATTAGCCAACGCTCTTTATGTCTCCGAATCGACGATGAGACGCGATTTGACGAAAATGGAGCAAAAAGGGTTGGTTAACCGCACCTTTGGTGGGGTTATCATCAATAGCGATCCTAGCAGCGCGGAGACTTCGGTTTTCCTTCGCGAAAAACAAAATTTGAAAGAGAAGCGTTCTTTAGCCAAAATCGCTGTTCGTTATTTGAAAGACAATGCCATCGTGTTTATGGATTCTTCCACAACGACGTTGCAGATCGTCACGATGTTGAATCAATTCAAAAATCTTTTCATCATCACCAACGGCGTTACTTTAGCCAATGAATTAGCCCTAAGAACGAAACACAATATCACTTTGGTGGGCGGCAGTATCATGCCCAGCACCAAATCGACTTTAGGCTCAAGCGCCGAAGATATGCTGCGCAATTTTCACGCCGACGTTTGTATTATGAGCACGGCGGCAGCCGATTTGAACTTCGGTTTGTCTGAGCAAGTCGAGGGACAGTCCAAAGTGAAACGGATCATGTTAGCCAATAGCGCCCTTTCGATTGTGATGGTCGATCATAGCAAATTCAACAAGATCGCCCTTTCAAAAACCTGCGATATCAAAGATGTCGATGTTTTGATCTACAACGGGAAATTAGATCCCGAATATAAAAAGATCGCCCCAAAGACGACCTTCATCGATTCCTTGCCTTCCGAGAATTAGCCTAAAGCCACATCCAGGCACATCATCAACACAAAACCAATCATAAAGGCCCAAACTCCTCCATGGGAGGTTGGGTCTCCTTTCGTGTCGGGAATCATTTCTTCGGCGATGACATAGAGCATACAACCTGCAGCGAAAGCCAATGCCCATGGCATGATAGGTTGGACAAAATAGGCCAAAAACAAGCCAAAAACAGCAGCCACGGGCTCTACGATTCCCGATAACGCGCCAAAAAGGAACGCTTTTCCAGAAGAGCCGCCCTCTCCTTTCATTGGCAGAGCCACCACCGCCCCTTCTGGTATATTTTGGATGCCGATGCCAATGGCAAGCATCAAAGCGCCCATCACCGAAGAGGCTACATTCTCCCCGTCAAGGTTTGCCAAAGCAACGCCAAAGGCAATACCAACGGAAAGGCCTTCAGGAATGTTATGGATCGTGACCGCAAGAAACATCTTGGCGGTTTTCGAAGCTCTAGAAGGAAGCCCTTCTTCTTTGTTTTGCTCGACATGGAAATGGGGAACCAACTTATCGATGCCCCATAAAAAGAGAGCTCCTAAAATAACCGCTAAAGCAACCAAAATCCAGCTGGGCAGATAGGATATCTCCATTTCTAAAGCGGGCAAGATTAAAGAAAAAACCGATGCCGATAACATGATGCCAGCGGCAAACCCCAAAAAAATCTGGTTTATCTTGACGCCGATCTCTCTTTTCCCGAAAAAGAAAACGAAAGCCGATCCCAGACAAGTGCAAAGAAAGATGAAGCTGATGCCGATGAGGGCATACCATGAAGCAGACATAAAGCAATTTCCTTTAAAAACTAGAGTTAGTCATATTTAACTCTAATCTAATAGAATACTTGCTCGCTCTCGATTTGCAAGGAATTTAAATCATTTTGGCAACAAAATCCCTTAAGCAAGAACGATAGGTAGCAACATCTTCGTGGGGTTTTAATTCTAAAAACACGCGGAGAACGTTTTCGGTGTTGGAAAGACGCAACGTGGCCCATTCCTCGTCATTGAACCAATAACGATAATTTCTTCCTAGAATATCTCTTTTGACGATCGGACGAGGAAAGGAAGGATTATTTTCATTCAAATAACTGACAATGTTCCCGGCTTTATCTCGAGGATAAGTGACAAAAGTTTCCACATCCACATTTTCATAATGAGCAAAGGCCTTCACCTGTTTGACGATTTCTGAAACGGGGAGATGCATATCATCCATCATGTTCCAAAACAAAACAACGGAGAAAGTCGCGTCTTTTCCTCGGAGATAATCGCGAATGGTGAGGCCACCGCTGGATTCGCCGCCGATGATGGCGTCACATTCTCCCATCTTACGGGTAATGTATTTAAAGCCGACATCCACTTCATGACAACGAAAGCCAAGACCTTCAGCAATGCGGTCTAGAAGCAAAGAAGTGACGAAATTCCTTACTACGTCCCCCTTAAATCCTTTTATCTTGATCAAATAATAGTAAAGGCAGGCCAAGATTTCGTTAGCGCTGACGTAATCACCTTTTTCATCGATGACGCCAAGACGATCTCCGTCGCTATCGACGCCAAATCCCATATCATAATGGTTTTCTAAGACAAAGGATCTTACCTCTTCTAGATTTTGCGGAAGAGGGTTTGGCAATTTGCCACGGAAAGTCGGGTCTTTTTCCCAATTCAGGACTTTGAATTCTTCAATCCCAATGCGCTCGGCCGCTTCCCCGATGGAGACAATCCCAACGCCATTTAAATTATCGTAAGCTACTTTTAAAGGATGGATGAGCTTTGTTTTGGAGAAACGGAAGATATTGTCTACATATTTGGTGACGGCATCAAAGAATACCAGAATTCCTTTATCTCTTGCTTCCTCTTCAGAAATGACCGAAAAAGTATCGATTTCGCCAATTTTCTTTTGAATTCGGTCGGTCGTTTTCTCATCGGCATCGAATCCGCCTTTGGTGAAGATTTTCACTCCATTCCAGACGGAGGGATTGTGGGAGGCGGTGATCATGACACCATAATCAGCGTCAAGCTCTTGGGTCCAAAAAGAGGCACATGGAGATGGGACTTCAGTAAAAGGCATATGGACCTTGATATCATGAGAGGCAAAGACCAAAGCCATAGCCATCGCAGCTTCAGGGGAAAGAAAACGACGGTCATAACAAAGGGGGATTTCTTTCTTTGCCCTATCTTCAAGAATGATTTGGCTAAGTGCTTCCGCGATAAAAGAAACGTTGAAAAGGGTGAAATCGTTATCGATGATTCCACGAAATCCGCCTGTTCCGAATTTTATGTCTTTTTTCACACCGATCTCCTTTCGTTTCTATTCCCTCAGTTTTGGGGGTTTCGTCGAAACGTTGATGGGGGCTTGTCTCTGTCGGCAAAATTCTCTTGCCTGATTTGTCTAAAAATGAGCGGAGGGATCTATATCTTCGATGTTATTATGGCACAAAGAGCGACATTTTATTATCGTTGGACGAAAAATGCGCATTTTGTATTTCCCACTCGAAAATAAAAAGAGGTCGTTTCAAAACAACCTCTTTTGCTCTATCTTGTCGACGATTACATCGTCTCGTGGGCGTTGCGGGCGATGACATCGAGCTGTTGCTCTCTGGTCAAATCAATGAATTTGACGGCATAGCCAGAAACACGGATGGTAAAGTTCGCATATTCTGGTTTCTCTGGGTGTTCCATCGCATCTCTCAATTTATCCAGCCCGAAGACGTTGACGTTAAGATGGTGGGCGCCTTTGGCAAAATACCCATCAAGAACGCCGACTAAGGTTTTCACCCGTTCTTCTTCATTATGGCCTAACGTATCTGGTGCAATAGTCTGAGTGTTAGAAATGCCATCTAAAGCATATTCATAAGGAAGCTTAGCAACGGAATTCAGCGAAGCAAGCAAGCCGTTCTTTTCTGCTCCATAGGCTGGGTTGGCGCCTGGCGATAATGGCTCTCCCGCTTTTCTTCCATCAGGCATGCTGCCCGTGGCTTTGCCATAGACAACATTGGAAGTGATGGTAAGAATCGAGGTCGTTGGCTCGGAATTACGATATGTGTGGTGCATCTTCACGTGTTTCATGAAGGTCTTAAGCAACCAAACGGCAATATCATCAGCGCGATCATCGTCGTTTCCGTATCGTGGGAAGTCACCCTCGATTTCATAATCGACGATGAATCCTGTTTCATCACGAACCGTTTTGACTTTGGCGTATTTAATGGCACTTAAGGAATCGACAACGTGGGAGAAGCCGGCAATGCCTGTGGCAAAGGTGCGACGGACATCGGTATCGATTAAGGCCATTTCTGCTGCCTCATAATAATATTTGTCATGCATATAATGGATGAGGTTGAGGGCGTTGACATAAACTTCAACCAACCAATCCATCATCTTCTCGAATTTCTCGAGCACTTCATCATAATCAAGGTACTCCGAAGTGATTGGGCGATAAGCTGGGCCAACTTGTTCGCGAGTTTTGTCATCCACTCCTCCATTGATGGCATAAAGCAAACATTTAGCAAGGTTGGCGCGAGCGCCGAAGAATTGCATTTCTTTGCCTGTTTGAGTGGCAGAGACGCAGCAGCAGATGGAATAATCATCGCCCCAGATCGGACGCATGACATCATCGTTTTCATATTGAATCGAAGATGTGTCAATGGAGATTTTGGAAGCGTATCTCTTAAAATTCAACGGCAATCTCTTGGTATAAAGGACGGTGAGGTTTGGCTCTGGCGCTGGTCCCATATTTTCTAAAGTATGCAAGAAACGGAAGTCGTTTTTGGTGACCATGCTGCGGCCATCTTGGCCAATGCCTGCCACTTCTAAGGTCGCCCAAACTGGATCACCCGAAAAAAGTTGGTTATAAGAAGGGATGCGAGCGAATTTGACCATTCTTAATTTCATGACGAAATGATCAACCAATTCTTGGGCTTCTTCTTCTGTCAGGGTGCCGTTTTTGAGATCACGGTTGATATAGATATCTAAGAAAGTGGAGACTCTGCCAACGGACATAGCAGCGCCATTTTGGGTCTTGATGGCAGCAAGATAGCCAAAATAAAGCCATTGGAAGGCTTCTTTGGCGTTCTTTGCTGGTTTGGAAATATCAAAACCATAGCTAGCAGCCATTTCTTTCATTTTTTGAAGCGCAAGAATCTGTTCGGAAAGTTCTTCTCTCAAGCGAATGACATCATCGGTCATCGTTTTATCGCCGCAATTGAAGAGATCGGTTTTCTTTTCCTGAATCAGGAAATCAATTCCGTAAAGCGCGACACGACGATAATCGCCAACAATGCGGCCACGACCATAAGTATCTGGCAAGCCGGTCAGAATCTTATTATGACGGCATTTCAAGATTTCCGGGGTATAAGCATCAAAGACACCTTGGTTATGGGTCTTATGATATTCGGTGAAAATCTTATGAAGTTCTGGATTTGGGGTGTAACCATAGGTTAAGCAAGCTTGCTCAGCCATCTTAATGCCACCAAACGGCATGAAGGCGCGCTTTAATGGCTTGTCAGTTTGAAGACCCACCACTTTCTCCTCGTCCTTCAAAGCAGGGTCGATATAAGCGGCTCCATAAGCCGTGATGCCAGAAACAATTTCGGTTTCCATGTCAAGGACTCCGCCTTTGGCACGTTCTTGCTTTTGCAATTCTTGAACCTTGTTCCAAAGATCGTTTGTCGCTTGGGTTGGGCCAGCTAAAAAGGAAGCGTCTCCTTCATAGGGCTCATAATTTTCTTGGATGAAATCACGGACGTTGACTTCGCTCGTCCACTGACCTTCTTTAAATCCGTTCCATTCTTCTCTTAACATAATTTTCTCCCTGGAAGCACTGAGTGCTTTATTAATGTAGTTGTGTGTTAACAACAAAACATTGATTTAAATCAAATTTTCATCGTTTTTGCCGTTGAGAATATCCACAGCGTTTTGGATTCTCTCTTTGGTGGGTGTCTTTGTTTCTTTTAAATGATAGGGATATCCAAGTTTCTCCCACTTGAATTCCCCCATTTTATGGAAGGGGAGGACATCGATTTTCTTCACGTTGTCGAGAGTTTTAATGAACGCCCGAGTCTGGTAAAGATAGGTGTCATTATCACTATATCCTGGTAAGAGGACATGGCGGATCCAAATTGGTTTATGGATCTCATTGAGATAATGGAACATATCGATGATGTTGTCGTTGGGCACGGAAGTTAATTCCAAATGGATTTTAGGATCGATGTGTTTGATATCCATGAGAAGGAGATCCGTATATTTCATCAATTCCTGAAATTTGGAGAAGAACGGCTCTTTGCGAGTGAAGGGTTGCCCAGCCGTGTCGATGCAGGTGTTGATCCCGTGTTGCTTCGCTTTCTGGAATAATTCGATTAAAAAATCGATTTGTAACAATGGCTCCCCACCGCTGACGGTGATGCCGCCTTCTTCGCCCCAATAATCCTGATACCGTAACGCAGTATGGATTAATTCATCGGCCGTTTTAAGATTGTCGGTTTTCGGATCCCAAGTGTCAGGGTTGTGACAAAAGAGACAGCGCATTGCGCAACCTTTCAGAAAGATCACGAAGCGAATGCCTGGGCCATCAACAGAACCAAATGTCTCAATGGAATGTATTCTACCCTGCATTCGAGTTCCTCCTTATCCTAGCACTATTATCAAAGCCTGAGAATAAAATAACATTGATTAAAATCAATTTTGTGAGATCTGCACTAATTTCTCGTAATCGATGATCTTAAAGGAAGACTGTCCGATCTTCTCAATCACCCGTTGATCCATCAATTCTCCTAATTTCCGGGAGACTGTTTCGGGGCGTAAAGAAACGTGGCCGGCGATATCTTCTAACTTCATGCTGACGATGTTGCCAGAGATATGATTCAGGCGATATAAGAACAAACGGGCGATTTTGGCCGTTGGGTCAGAAATGGAAAGGATTAAGTTCCTTTCGTTAGCATCGTGAAGCTTATTGCTTAATAAGCCGATGATTTGGATCGCACTTTCGGTGTCTTTGATCAAAGATTCAAAATCCTCGCGACGGATTTGGGAGATCACCGCCTCATCCATACATACGGCACTATAAGGGTATGTCGATAATGACTTTCTTAAGAAGACGGAAACCCAGAGGGTGTCTCCGGCAGAAAAAATAGAGATGATCTGTTCTCTGCCTTCGCCATCGTAGGTGCAAAGTTTAACATTCCCTTTGCGAATCACATACAACGAATCGGCAGGCTCGCCTTCCGAAAATATCGCTTCTCCTTTTCGATAAGAGAAAGCCATCATCTTTTCGGTGATTTTTTGACGTTCGGGATCATCCAATTCTTCGATGAAAGAAGGGTGACGTGTCGCGTATTCTTTGATTTTTTGAATGTCTTTGATGGTTTTCATTGTTAATCCACTTGGATTTTGGAAGAGAAGAATGCTTGGGCTAATCTGCCCATCGTTTCAACATCTTCTACTCCACAAAGCTCATTGCAAGAATGCATGGCTAATTGAGCAATGCCAATATCTACCGAATTGATAGAGATTTGGTTGTTGGAAAGATTGCCTAAAGTCGAGCCGCCTCTTAAATCAGAACGATTGGTGAAATCTTGGAATTTGACGGAAGAGCCGGTGGCAATGCTCTTTAGAAGAGCGGCGCTTTTGGCATCGCTGGTGTAAGTTTGATTGGCGTTATATTTGATGACGATGCCTTCATTCATCAAAACATTCGTCGTCTTATCTGAAATCTCTGGATAATTAGGATGATTCGCATGGGCGTTATCTACGGAAATAAGCAAAGATCTGGCAATCATTTCTTCTAAAGGAAGGTCCAAAGCTTTTTCGATTCGTTTCAAGGTGTCTCTCAAGAATGAACCATAGGCCCCTTGTTTGGTCAAAGAGCCGACTTCTTCATTATCGAAAGCGCAATAGACGTTGAAATATTTTGGCTTTGCCTCTAAGAAGCCAAGAAGAACGCTATAGGTCGAGGAGAGATCATCTAATTTCGGGGAAGAGAGGAATTCTTGATGTAGGCCGACGCGTTTGGCTTTATCGCGATTATAAAGGAAGAGGTCAAAAGACAAAATCTCTTTCACGTCCCCCTTCATTTTAGAAATCAAGTATTTCTGAAAATCGAAATCTTTGCCGATGCCAGCCAACGGAATCAACTCTTTCGCAGGGTTATATTTCAAGCCGTTATTCATCTCGCGGTTGAAATGGATGCAAAGATTCGGGATCACCAAAAGATCTTCATCCACCGCCACAAGCTCACATTGGGTCTGGCCTTTTGAATCTAAATAATAGACCCTTCCCCCGAAAGATAAGGGACGATCTAACCAGGGGGCATGCATCAATCCGCCATAAGGCTCGACATTTAAGGATATGAGATTCTTGTAGCTGACAACAGGATTTGGCTTGATTTTGAATGTCGGACTATCGGTATGGGAGGCAGAAATTCTAAAGGCAGAGGAACGAGGATTCTTAGGAACAGAGAACGCGATTAATGCCGAATCATTGCGCGTAACAAAATAACTTCCTCCTTCTTTAAGAAGATAAGGATCCTTTTCTTTTAATTCCTCGTATCCTTTCTCAAGCAACAGTTCTTTTAGATTTCTAACCACGTGGAATGGGCTGTAAGAACGGTTTAATAAATCAATGACTTTATCGCAATAAGACATAACGTCTCCTTTCTTTTTGCTATTCAATTGAATTCTCTTAATCTTTGGAATAAGGCGATTTTTGGAAGACTTCCCGTAACACTTCTTCACGGAATTCATCATCCATCACGTGCTTTTCGATTTTGACGTTGTTGGCAATATCGAGTTGTTCCTGGATGACGCAAGCCAAAACATCGATCGCTAAATTCGCCACTCCATCGTTATTGATGATCAAATCAGCATATTCGCTAGAAGGTTTGACAATCTCATCATACATCGGTTGAACGGTGTTGAAATATTGAGTGACGATATTTTCAAAAGTTCTGCCTCTTTCTTTTGAGTCACGAATGATGCGACGAAGGAAACGGCGTTCAGCACCAGCTTGGATAAAGACTCGTAAATTGCCCATATTTCTGATTTGTCGATCAACAAGAGCCATAATGCCTTCTACTAACACCACTTTCTTAGGGACGATGGTCTCGGTTTTGCCACTGCGGGTCAAAGTCACGAAATCATAGATTGGTTTTTCAATCGGTTGATCTTCCTTCAAGGCTCGGATTTGTTTTCTCATCAACGGCCAATCGAAGGCCTTTGGGTGGTCATAATTGACCTTATAACGTTCTTGTAATGGGATATTCGCCTGATCTGCATAATAGTCGTCCATCGTGATTCGCGTGATATTCTCTTCACCAATGCTTTTGATGACCGCTTGAGTGACAAACGATTTCCCTGAAGACGAGCCACCACCGACTAAAATGATACGTGCCATAACGTTTTGTTCCTTTTTCCTCTCTTTATTATAAGAGAGATGCATATTTTTCGTGTAATGAAACGGAAAGTTTTATTATTATTTCGTTATGAAAGTCACAAGAAAACAATGTAATGCCAAAGACTGCATCGTCTGTGGCGTTAACAACCCTTACGGAATCAAAGCTTCCTTCTACGAGATGGAAGACGATAGCGTATGCGCTTTATTCCAATATCAATTCCATCATCAATCTTACCCGGAAAGGGTTCATGGCGGGATGATTTGCGCCATCATTGACGAAACGATCGGAAGAGCGATTTGGTGCAGCGAACCGGAAACTTATGGCTGCACGTTGAAAATCAACATCGAATATCATAAAGGCGTTCCGTATAATACCCCACTTCGTTGCATCGGCAGAATCGATAAGAAAAACCAAATTACCTTCCATGGCACCGCAGAAATTCGAACTGAAGATGGTGTGATGTTGGCTAAAGGGGATGCTCTCTATATGAGACTCCCAAAGAGCGTCATCTCACCTGATGCTGTTGCCAATGGAGAAAAAGTCGACGCGGACGTCTTTGTCCCCGACGACGTCGAAGAGATCGATCTTTAAGAAAAAGCGAGAAGAGAAAACCCTTCTCGCTTTTTATGTTGCCTACATTTTCTCGACAGGAAGGATTTCTTCGTCGATGGCTTCCGCCTTTTCGATGATGACTGGGGTATAGGGTTTGTCGTTGTGGTTTTTGTCGACTTGGGCAATTTTATCCACCACATCCATTCCTTCTACCACTTTCCCGAAGGCCGCATATTGGCCATCGAGGAATTCATCATTGGCGTCACAGATGAAGAATTGAGATCCGGCGGAATTTGGCATTTGCGATCTGGCCATGGAAATGACACCGCGTTTGTGGGAAAGGTTATTCTTGACCCCGTTTGCCCGGAATTCTCCTTTGATGGAATAACCTGGACCACCCGTACCCACACCATCAGGATCTCCGCCTTGGATCATAAATCCTTTAATAATGCGATGGAACGTTAAGCCGTCGTAGAAGCCTTGCGAAACCAAGGAAGCGAAATTGTTCGCAGAAATCGGGGCGTTAACCCGATCAAGCTCAATTTTAATGTCACCAAAATCTTTGATATGCAAAATAATCATGTTTTTACCTCTTGTAGAGATTATAAACGAAAGAAGCTTTCTTTTCTTAACGTTATGTCTGTCTATTTGATTCTAAACCTGGCTGGGCTGATTTCGGAAATCTACTATGTGGGCTCATTATCTGATCGTCGGCCTCAAAAGACGCCGTTAAATTGTCGCGTTTCCCTATTTTCCATAAACCTCTAACGCCCTTGATTGCATCAATGCGTAACCATGAGCAGCCTAATCCCATAGCAGTTTTGAAGCGTTCAATGGGATAAGTTAGAAAAGGCTCGAATCAGTGACCTATTTTTTAAAAAGAAAGAAAAATGAGCCTTTCAGCTCACTTTTACGGTTTTTCATATATGTAACTATGTATGAAAGCATGTATACGATGATGGTGCCGTCTATAGGACTCGAACCTACGACCTGATGCTTACAAGGCAACTGCTCTACCAACTGAGCTAAGACGGCATTGGTGGGTGTTATAGGTGTCGAACCTACGACCTCTTCCGTGTGAAGGAAGCGCTCTCCCGCTGAGCTAAACACCCACATAAAGAAGTAGCCCCAAGAAGCATTTTCTTCCCGGGGCTTTTATTCCACATGGTGGGCCTTAATGGACTTGAACCATCGACCTCCCGCTTATCAAGCGGACGCTCTAACCAGCTGAGCTAAAGGCCCGTGGGCTTAAATACTATACAACTCTTGGCAAAAAGGTACAAGAAAGGAAACGATTTTTTTAAGAAAAAGTTTTAAAAAACTGATATTGTCGGTTTATTTTTCTTTCTCTAATTCTTTTAAGGCCTTCTTTTCCATCCGTTCACCGATGTATTTTGGGAAATAAGTCGCAAAATGAAGACCGGATGAAACCAAAGAGATTAGTCCCAATGTCAATGGCAAGAAATTCCAAGGCATCACATTGGAGAACAAAGAAAAGCCCAAAACCGCAACGCCAAGGCTGGTTAATGAAGAGATCCCTGAAACGAAGGAAGAGTTTTTGTGTTCTTGAAATAGAAGAAGCAAAGAGACTACCCCGAGAAGGAAGGTCAGAATCACTAAGACATAATAAGCAAGATAAAACGCTTTGATCCCGATTTCAAAATCGCCATAGATTATTTCAGACAAAGTGTTGTCGGGATTTAGAACGCTCGTCGACACGCCAAAAATACGTCTCCACGGATTCAAGGCGACAAAAGAGACGAAGCCAGTGATGATCAATGAGGTGCTATAAACAATGTCACGCTTTCGAATCTCTTCCATATGGATCAATTTCCTTTTTTTCTTCAGTCAGGAGAGGGGACCCCCGTGGCCTACGAATTAGCTATATTTTATCCCCTGAAGAAAAAGAAAGCACCCCATAATGAGGTGCTTTGAGAACAATCGGGCAACGAATTAACGTTTGCTGAATTGTGGAGCGCGACGGGCGCCTTTCAAACCGTACTTCTTTCTTTCCTTGGAACGGGCGTTACGGGTTAACATACCAGCAACTTTGAGGGTCTTGCGATCTTCGCCAGCTTCAAGCAAAGCGCGAGCGATGCCAAGACGGACTGCTTCAGCCTGTCCGGTGAAACCGCCACCATTGACGTCAGCATCGATATCGAATTTTCCATCGGTGCCAGTGAGGGTTAATGGTTGTTTGAGGTTTTGGACTAAAGTTGCATATGGCATATAGTCTTCAACTTTGATGCCATTGATAAGGATGCTGCCTTTGCCAGGTTTGAGCCAGACACGGGCAACAGAGCTCTTTCTACGGCCGGTGCCGTAGTATTTCTTTTCTTCTGCCATTGATCTCTACTCCTTATTTGATTTCAAGAGCAACAGGTTGTTGAGCTTGTTGCTTGTGTTCTGGGCCGGCATAGACAAAGCACTTCTTCATCATGGCTCTGCCCAAGCGGTTGTGTGGAAGCATGCCAGAGATGGCTCTTTCGACCATTTCCACTGGGAACTCACGCTTCATAACGCCAGCGGAACGGGTTCTTAAACCACCGTTGTAACCGGAGACGTTGTAATAGTTCTTCTTGTGTTCGCCGCCTTCTTTGCCAGAGAGTTTCACTTTGGCGGCATTGATGACGATGACATAGTCACCGCAGTCTTCATTCTTCGCGAAGATTGGCTTGCCAGATCCCATTAAGATACCAGCGACTTTGGTGGATAATCTGCCGAGAACGATGTCGGTTGCATCGACGATATACCATTGTCTTTTGATCTCAAGAGGCTTAGCAACTGTAGTTTGACGCTGCATTTTGATTTCCTTCTTTCGTTAACAAGCACTGTTTCTTTAAGAAACGCGCTCGATAATTATCATTGCCCAAAAGTGGCGTGTCAACTAAAAAATAAAAAACTTTGGCAAATTGTAAAGATAACGGATGGCTAAATGTAAAGACCATCCGTTGGCAAATTGTAAAAGAGAGAAATTGACGATTTATTTTTCTTCCGAAAGTGGCTGCGTTTTCTGAAATTTGTTAAGAAGAGCAGGGAAGAGGAATGTGCTCATTAAATCGTAAACGAGGAAGCCAAGCAAGAAACCTGCCGTGACGTCAGAGGCAAAATGGGCGCCCATAATGATTCTAGAGATGGCGCAAAGGACAGCCCAAATATAAGCAAAGAGACGAATTAAGAAAGCGCTGCTTTCAAACTTCTCATCGACATAACCAAACAAGGAGAAAACGATCAAGGCTAGGGCATTCATCGTGTGCCCCGAAGGGAAAGAAGCGTAATTGTTGGAGAATCCGCCAGTCATCCCAAGATGATAAACAGGCACAAACATCGATGCTGGATCTCCTTCTAAGGTCACAAGATATCTCCATCTTGGACGATGCCAGATGAATTTAAAGACATTCATGGTCACAAACATCGCGGCATAGATAATCACGACAAACAAGGCCCAAGCCATGACATTTTCGCGTTTGGTGATTGGAGTTTTCCAAGCGGCGAAGAAGCCTAATCCGAAATAGCCAAGTCCAACCACTACTGCCAAAACCCAAAGCAACCAGCCAGGGAAGCCATAAGTTGCCGCTTTGGTATAATCACGAATCAAAGCGCCGCCATAGCCAGCGAAGAAGACGGCTAAAACGATGTAAATGATCCCAAAAAGAATGTTCTTCCATTTCACCTCTTTGTTTCTTGTCTTAAATAAAAGGAAAGACGCGTATACGCCTAAAAGGTGCAAAGGTACTTCCGAGACGTTTTCTCCCAAACGGCCAAAAATGTTCGTAGGATCATAAAGATTCTGCATAATGGGGAGATCATAAAAGGCAAATAGCACCAAGAGGCCCACCAAAAACGGGTAGACAATAAAACGTTCTAACTTATGTAATTTCATACAAATAGTGTACCACCAACAAAAATTTTAGGCGATACGCTTCTCTAACAATTCCTTTTTTCGAAAAGATTTTTGGTGACTTTTTGTCATTTCGGACTAATATCAAACACGTATCAAAAAGGATGGTTGTCTATGAAGCAAAATTTAGAAATCAAAGACCTTGAAAAATTCGGGGCCGCTTATGAGAAGAAGGAAACGTTGAAAGTCGCTCGTCGTTCTGTCAGTCGCAATGGTTTAGTGAATTCCGCCATCGACGAAGATGTCGTTCATTCGTTGCAAAACACATTTTCCATTGAAGTGGATGCCGGTGCCATCACCAATCAAAAACAGTCAGGACGTTGCTGGATGTTTGCCGGACTTAATGTCATCCGCATGGTCCTGGCCAAAAAATTAAACGTGAAGACTATCGAGCTTTCTCAAGCTTATTTGCAATTCTTTGACAAACTTGAAAAAGCCAATTTCACCTTAGAGAAAGCTTTAAAAGTTGCCGATGAACCGATTGATTCTCGTTTCAATGTCTTTTTATTGGATTCCGGTATTGAAGATGGCGGACACTTCGCGATGTTTTCTAACCTCGTGAAGAAATATGGTGTCATCCCAAGTGAATTAATGCCTGATAACGTCGTAAATTCCAACACCCGCGAAATCAACGCCCTTTTGCACGCTTTAATCGGAAAAGACGTCGAAATTCTAAGAGAAGCCAAAAAATCAGGCGCATCTGAAGCTGAGCTTTTAGAGAAAAAGGAAGAGGCCTTAAGCGAGATTTACAACGTCTTATGTGTCTCCTTAGGCGTCCCTCCGAAGAAATTCGCCTATGAATATAAGGACAAAGATGACAAATACGTAAAACTCGAAGAGACCACTCCTCTTGAGTTCTATGAAAAATACATCGGCGTCAATCTCGATGATTATATCGTCTTAAGCCACGCCCCGATGGCAGGTTATCAAGATTACCAAAAATATTCTTCTGAATGGGTCAATAATGTGATCGGGGGAGATCCAGTGGTTTTCTTCAATGTCTCTTTAGAAGAATTAAAGAAAGCGGTTATTGATTCTCTTAAAAAGGATGAACTGATTTGGTTTGGGGCAGACGTGTCCTCGGAATCTCTCCGAAAAGAGGGCTTCCTCGCCAAAAATTTAATCCGTTTAGACGAACTTCTGGGAATTAAGTTCTTAGAAAACAAAGGGCAACGGATGGACACCCGCATTTCTTTCTGCAACCATGCGATGGTTTTCTCTGGGGTCAATCTCGAAGGAGAAAAGCCAAATCGTTGGAAGGTCGAGAACACTTGGGGGAAAGAAAACGGCAAAGACGGCTTCTTCATCATGGACGATGCCTGGTTTGACAATTATGTCTACGAGGTCTTCGTGAAAAAAGAATTCCTTCCCGCTGAACTCTTAAAGAAATACGAGGAAAGCAAACTCATCATGGTTGACCCTTGGGCCGTCATGTGGAGCGAAATCCATTAAAGAAACCAACAAAAAAGCCGACTCGATGGTCGGCTTTTCCTTTGCCAAGAATCAAAGATTAAAGATTCGAAACGTTGGTATAGACGTTTTGGACGTCCTCGCATTCATCGAGTTGATCCAACATGTCATGCAATTTTTGGAGATCTTCTTGCCCTACTTCCACAAAATCGTTTGGAACCATCGTGGATTCAGCGACATCATAATCGGTGACGTTTAATCCTTTCAGTTCTTCTTTGGCGCGATCGAGGTCATTTGGCGCGAGTCTAACTTCTACTTCGCCATCTTCGAAATCCACCGATTCGACATCGATATCGCCTAAAATCAAGGTTTCTTCGACGGAATCGCGTAAGGCAGCATCACCTTTGAATTGAAGAATGCCTTTATATTCGAAATTGAAGGCCACGTTGCCATCTTTTCCGCCTTTGCGGGTGACAATGGTACGAACAGCGACACGAGCACGATTGACATTATCAGTCAAAGTATCAACGATGATATAGCTACCGCCGGGGCCAAAGAATTCATAACGGCCCGGGATATAAGCGGTAGCATCTCCGCCTTTGGCTTTTTCAATGGCGCGTTCGATGACATCTTTCGGACATGTTTTGCGATATTTTTCGATAGCGCTTCTTAAAGCGAGGTTAGATTCTGGGTCAGGGACACCGCTTTTTGCAGCGGCATAAATCTCCTTGGAGGCGCGCATATAAATGGCGCTCTTGGCTTTTGCGGTCGCGGCCATGGCAGCGGCACGAACTTCAAAGTGTCTTCCCATAAATAACTCCTTTTTAGACTTTCGTATTTTACCACTAGGTTTTTATCCCTAGTAGGTTTTTTTGCTTCAACGGACCTTGAATGGCAATTCTAAATGGTCCAACGGGGTCAACCCATGACGCTTAGCAAATCTCCTAACCCAATCATAAGGAGATTGTTTCAATTCATAAGGACGGTGATTATCCACCCCAATGATACACGGTATTCCCGCTTCTGAAACCAAATCCCAGAATTCTTCATTCGGATATGCGACACGGAAATCATATTCGTCAGTTTTCTTTCCCCAACGAGATGGCCCCATGTTGATTTCTAAGATGGTCCCCGTTTCCTTGGCTGCGTTGATGATGTCTCTTGCCACTTCTTTTGCCACATCGTCCCACTTCCCATACCAAATCATGTAAGTGTCAGGGTGGGCGACGTAAATGAAATTGCCTGAACGCATTCCGGCGATTAAGTCTGACGCGTATTTGCGGATGGCTTCTTGTTTGTCAAACATATTTCCATAGAAAACAAAATGCCCCCGATCAAGGAAACAATGTTGCCCAAGAATCATATATTCCACGGTGTTCTTGGCCAAAAGATCGTGATAATAATCGGCAAAAAGATCGCCATACCATTCTGCTTCCCAGCCAAGATGCAGTTCGATTTGCTTCCGATATTTTACTTTTAATTGCCTTATCGAATCATAATAGTTCTTAGCTTCTAATTCATAATTGCCCCGCATCCCTTTCTGAGGAAATCCTGGCAACATGATGTGGTCGCTAAAACCATAGATACGATAACCGTTTTCGATAGCGGAAAGAACATATTCTTCATCTTCCCCTTCGGCGTGTCCGCAACGTTTGGTGTGGGAATGGTAATTGATTTTTAATGGCTCATTCAGCATAAAGCACCTCTTCTAGCATTAGTCCGATTGGGTCAGCTTTGTAAGAAAGGATTTTTCTTTTTTCCGAATCTAAAGCGATCTTGACTTCTTCAAGGCTCATTCTCCCTAAAGCAACACGAAGCGCGGCCCCCATCATAATCCGAACTTGATAAGTCATAAAGCCGTTTGCTTTGAAAAACACCTTCACGTGTCCCTTGTTTTCTTCGACACGGATTTCTTGAATGGTGCGAATATAATGATCAACATCAATCGGTTTCGAGGTGAAATTCTTAAAATTGTGTTTTCCTAAATAGAGATTTAAGCATTCTTTCATTCGGTCTAAAGAGAACCCCGGAATCTCCAATTGATATTCAATGGGGGCAAAAACATCTCTGGGTCCGTAATGGAAGGAATAAGAATAAATCTTTCCGCAGCAAGAATGCCTGGCGTCAAAAGAATCTGCCACTTCCTTTAAAGAAAGAACATAGATATCTTTTGGCAAAAGACGGTTTAGGGCGGTAAGGAATTGATCGAGATTTTCAATTTGTCGATGCGCTTTAAAGGTAAATGTCTGGCCTTTGGCAGAAACTCCTTTGTCTGTTCTCCCCGCCCCATGAATCACGATGCAACGGCCACAAAGTTGGCTCAAAGCCTTTTCCAGACTTCCTTGAATGGAAGGATATTCCTTCTGTTTTTCAAAGCCCCAGTACGCTTTGCCATCATAACTAACGCAGCCGAAATAATTCATTTCAAGGACAACCCCCAGAAAAACGAATAAGCGTCAAATCCGGTAATGCAGATGGTTAAGCATCCAGCCACGATGGCGGAAACAATGACAAATTCCAATAAATCCCACCAACGGAAATGGAGTTTCCGATATTTGGTGCGTTTCGTGCTTGGGTCATATCCGCGACACTCCATGGCGTTGGCTAGTTCATCGCTACGGATAAAAGAAGAGACAAATAACGGGATGATCAAGGAGATGATGGCCCGGAATTTCGCAAAGATATGACCGTGTTTGAAATCAACGCCACGGGAAGACTGAGCTTTCAAAATTCGCTGCACGTCCTCAAGAATCGTTGGGATAAAACGCAAAGCCAAGGAAATGATCATCGCTAAAATGGGAGTAGGCACGCCAAGCCACCTTAATGGCGAGAGATACCAATCTAAGCCATCGGTCAGGGCCAAAGGTTTAGTGGTTGCCGTCAAAACCAAAGACAGAGATAGCATAACCACCAGACGGAAAAAGACCTTACCCGCTTCCAAAAGACTTTCCCAATACACCTTGAAATTGCCAATCAGGAAATACCAATCCTCATTCCCCTCGCTGTAGCGTGGGACTAGGATATAGATCACCAAAAGAAAGACCACCATAAACCAAAGTCCGCTTAACGATTTCAACAAAGAGGTGAATTTCATTCTCGCCGACCACAATAAGATTAAAGTGAAGACGAAAAGAATTCCCAAAATGGTATAAGTCATAGTCCATGTCGGATAGTTGATGAAAATCGCGACCATCATGATAATGAGGGCGTAGATTTTTAATCGCGGATCCATCCGATGGACCCAAGAATCATAAGGCACATAACGGCCCATCGTGAAATTAGCCATTTTGTTTACTCCTGATGATTGCCTCCGCCAAATCATTGACAGAGCGAATGCCTTCTGTGTCAATGGTCAGCCCTTTCTGTTTGAGTCGAAGAGCGAAATCGAAGATACGGGGGTTCTGTAATGAATATTGGGTGAGGTCTTGCCCAAATAATTCAGAAGGGGCACATGTTTTTTCTACACGACCGTTTTCCATAACCACCACCATTTGAGCATAAGTGGCAACTAAATCCATATCATGGGTAACCAAAATCACAGTCGTCCCGGCATCACGGATTTTCGTGAACAGTTCCATTGTCTCTTTGGCGGCGGCTGGATCTAAGCCCGCGGTCGGTTCATCGACGATTAAAATCTCGGGGGAAGTTGCCAAAATCCCAGCGATGGCGACCTTTCTTTTTTCGCCCCCCGACAATTCAAACGGACTTCTTTGGAAAAAAGATTCATCTAACCCAACACGCAGCAAAGCCTCATGGGCAGAACGGATGGCATCTTCTTTTTTAACGCCGAAATTTTTTGGGCCGAAAGCAACGTCTTTCTCGACGGTTTCTTCAAAAAGCTGATATTCCGGGAATTGGAAAACGAGACCGACCCGTTTACGTAACGCTTTAATGTCTTTGCTTTTGTGTTTTTGATAGATTCGTCTCTCTTCTTTCTTAAAGGCGGCTTTCTCCTCGTCATTTAAGCCTTTCGGACGTTTTGGTTTCTTCTCTGGATGGTTGATGAAATCGCCGATTTGAACATAGCCTGATGTGGGGGAAAGAAGGGCATTGATTTGTTGAATCAGCGTCGATTTCCCACTGCCCGTCCGCCCGACGATGGCAATGAATTGTTTCTCTGGCAAAAGAAGAGAAATGTCGTTCAAAGCCGAGGATTGGAATGGGCTTTTTGGATTGTAGACAAAAGATAAACGGGAGAATTCTATCGGCATAAGAAATCCTCCAACTTCGCTTCTGTGTCGATCTCATCAGGAATTGAGATTCCGCGGTTAAGCAACGCTTGTTTCAGCGAGAAAAAGAAAGGAGCGTCAAGGCGAATGGACCTTAATTCTTCCTGATGGGCGAAAACCTCTTGTGGCGTGCCTTGTAAGACAAGCTTCCCCGCATTCATCACCAAAACATAATCGGAACGGTAAGCCTCTTCTACATCATGAGTAATCGAAAGGACGGTCAGTTTCGGATTCTCATTTCTTAAATTGAATGTGATGTCGAGTATCTCTTTTTTGCCGACGGGATCAAGCATCGAGGTGGCTTCATCGTAAATGATCAGCTCCGGGTGCATCGCCAAAACGCCGGCGATGGCGACGCGTTGTTTTTGACCGCCAGAAAGATTCTCCGGCGATTTATCAAGGAAATCTTTCATTCCGACCTTGGAAGAATAAGTATCGATGATAGGATCCATCTCTTCCGTTTTGACCTGCCGGTTCTCCAAACCAAAGGCAATGTCGTCTCTAACTGTTGAGCCAACGAATTGGTTGTCTGGGTTTTGGAAGACGAGGCCCATCTTTTTACGGATCTCGTGAATCGTGTTTTTCTTCACTTCTTTGCCGAAAATGGTGATTTTCCCTTCAAAATTTGCAATCAATCCACTTAAAAGTTTGGCTAACGTTGATTTTCCTGAGCCATTATGCCCGATTAGGGTCACATATTTGCCTTCTGGCACGCTAAAAGAAACGCCATCGACGGCGTTTTTTTCGTTTTTGTCGTAAGAATATGTCAGATTTTCAACTTCGATGATGTTCATGAATTCAAGATTTTTACGGTTTTGCCCGTGTAATGGGTTAATTTGACGCCAGCCATCTTCAAGATGTTCTTGGAGGCTTCATAAATCAAATCATCGCCATGCTTATCATCCAAATAGACCACTTCTTTGATCCCCACTTGGACGATGGCTTTGGCGCATTCGTTGCAAGGGAACAGGGTGACGTATAATTTGCAACCGCTTAAGTGGGCCCCATCTCTAGTATTTAAGATGGCGTTGAATTCGGCATGGCAAACATAAAGATATTTGCTTTCCAGTCCATCGCCATGCCCCCACGGGACAGAATTATCGTCGATGCCGCGTGGCATCCCGTTATATCCCATTGAGACGATTTTGTTCTGATCGTCGACGATGCAAGCACCGACTTGGGTTGACGGATCTTTGCTTCTTAAGGCGCTCAATTGGGCAATGCCCATGAAATATTCGTCCCAAGAAATGTAATCTTCGCGATGCTTCTCTTCCATAGCAAAAACTCCTTATGCCTGATAAAGTATATCTTTTTCAATTCCGTTATTCACCTGAAATAAAATATTATTTCACCTTGACGATCAATGCTTCGTAAGGACGGAGCCTCTTTTTGTAGGTCAAACCGGCATGGGGATAATTCGAAAGCAGGACATCTCCGATCATCGTCGAGATTTTTCTGGGGAGGGATTGAACTTTTTTGGTGAGATTAAGCAAAACAAAGACCATTTCTCCCTCATAGCCACGATAATAGGCCATGATGCTTCCTTTGGTTTTCAAAGGCTCGAAATCGCCAAAGAGAAGCGCTGGGTTTTCTTTCCTCAAAGCAATGAGCTTTTTGTAGTAATTGAGGATAGACATGTCATCGTTTTCTTCTGTTTCGGCATTGATTTTTTCGTAATTGGGGTTGACGGGGAGCCATATTTTTTCGGAAGTTGAAAAACCTGCGTTTTTGGTGGTGTTCCATTGCATTGGGGTTCTGGCGTTATCGCGGTTTTCGTTATGCACCAATTTCAGCGAACGTTTTTCTGAGAAATGATAATGACGGAGAAGACCATAGACATAATGATTCACCGGATCTTGGTAATCTTTAGGGGTGAACATCGGATAATCCAGCATCCCGAGTTCCTCCCCTTGATAAAGGAATGGCGTTCCTTTGAGGGTCAATAGTAATGTCGCTAATTCTTTGGCGGATTCTTGGTAGTATTTCTTGGTGTCGCCAAAACGGGCAATGGAACGGGGCTGGTCATGGTTTTCTAAGAAATTGGCATTCCAATCTAATTCCCGTTGCCAGTTGAAGATTGTTTTCTTGAATTTTCTTGGTTTGAATCTTGTTTTGAAAATCGGGACAAGGAAACGATCTGAGGAGATGGTGTCGAATTGGAAGACCATATCCAGTTCTTTGTTGGTGAAACGTCTTGCGTTTTTGAAATCGACATAGGAAGTTTCCCCCACGGTCATGCAATCGTATTTAGAGAAAACGTCCTGATACATCTTTTGAAGGATCGTGTGGTTGCCTTCTTTCATCAAATAATGTTCTTGGCCACAGACCCAAATCGTCTTTTTGCCATCTTTCAGAGAATCTTTCCAAATTTGATTGATGACATCACAACGGAACCCATAAATCCCGCGATCGAGCCAAAAGCGAAGAATGTTTTCCACTTCTTCTAAAACTTTCGGATTATGCCAGTCTAAATCAGGCTGTTTTTTCCCAAAGACATGAAGATACCAAGCATCTGCCTCAGGGACATAGGTCCAGGCAGAGCCACCGAAATTAGAAGTCCAGTTATTGGGCGGCTCGGTATTTCCTTTGCGGCCTTTCCTCCAATAATAGAAGCCACGGTATGGCGATTCGGGATGAATGGAGCTTCGGAACCATTCATGTTCGTCGGAAGTGTGGTTGACCACCAGATCCATGACAATCCGGATGCCTTTGCGTTTGGCTTCATCAACCAAACGGTCCATATCGGCCATCGTGCCATATTCCGGGTTGATGGAATAATAATCGGCCACATCATAACCAAAATCGGCATTCGGAGTTTTGTAAACCGGGGAGAGCCAAATAATCCCTACCCCAAGGGATTTCAAATAATCAAGTTTCGAAATAATGCCAGGGATATCGCCAATCCCATCTCCGTTAGAGTCACAAAAGGAACGGGGATAGATTTGATACACGACGGCAGAATGAAAATGTCTGTGTTCCATAAAGAAATTTTACACCAAAAAAAGGAGAAAGAATCTCCTTTTAATAACCTCTTTAAAATCGTTGCAACATCAACAAACGATAGCCCTGTCCATAGATAGAATCAATGCGGGCCCCTTTGATGTAAGCAAGTTTTTTGCGGATTGACGAAATATGCACATCAATGGTCCTGGTGGGGTATTTTTTCCCAGAGGCCTGCAACGCCTCATAATGTTTCTGCCCCGAATCCGTGTCCCAAATCAATTTAATTAAATCATCGCGTTTCACGATGCCCGGTCTCGCTTCATAAAGCGTTTTCACGATCCTCCATTCCAAGGGTGTGAATTTCACGTGATAACGATAGTACGACAAAGTGTGTTTTTCCGTATCACATTTAATGATGGAATGATCTGCTCTCTCAATATCAATAATCGCCATATTTTTCCTCCGTCCGACGAGGTGAATATAACACGTGAAATCAAAATTACACTAAAAAATTAACAATTTTGTTTTTTAATTCAAAAGTGTCGAGAAAATCAAGACATCTTATAGGCTTTGCGGTGGGCAAAAAGGGTCATCCAAGGGACGCAGACGGACATCAAAAGGACATTGATGGGGCTAGCCATGAAAAGCATCGAGACGATAACCCAATAATCCACCCTTGTGTTGCTACCGATGAGAAAGAAATAGAAATAATAGGCAACCCCTTTTAAGAAGACCAGCAAGAGGATCTCACAAAAAAGGGCAATCAAGGCGATTTCGTTGGGAGAAGGCATCTTCTCGTAACTTTCTCCTTGCCTATGGTAATAACGATTGGTGAAATGCAAGGCTACGCAAAGAAGGACGTCAAAGACAAAATTCACCGCCAAAACGACAGGCTTAAACCACTCCCCATAATAAGAAATTCTCTTATCTAAGAGGTCCGTGCCATAAAAAATGACTACCACAGCAGCAAAAAGGAGACCAATCATAAGATAAACAATCCAGGGTTTGTCCAATGATTTACGGAAATGTTTGGTAATCTGCTCAAAAAGCCAAGGAAGGATCCCTAATAAGGCAAAGACCACCGTCAAAATCACGTTATAGGCACCCGTCGGATAAAGAAAGGCCGGCAATAAATCAGACAATACCCCTACCACCGCTCCATAAACGGGGCCCAAAGCCAAAGAAGCGAAGATCACGATCGTCGGTGTGAAAGAAAAAGAAATGAAGCCAAAATGGGGGACGCTGATAAGTTTTAAAAGAGTGCCGGAAACGACAGCAATCGCTAAAAGCATCGCCGCCAAAGTAATCTTCTGGATGCTTGAGAATTGTTTGCTCATAGTTGCAACACCTTTTTCACATAATCGCGGGCCAATTTGGCAAAATGGCTGGAGCCAGTGATTAAAATCAAATCCTTTTGATTGGCTTGCAATAAACCATTTAACGCCATTTTCCAATCCTCACGAAAAGCGTAATCCGCTTCATAAAGAAAGTAAGACATCTCATCTTTGGCGTAAGGATGGTCAAATGTCGTTAACACAATTTCGGCGGCGTCTTTTCCTAAACGGGGCAACTCAACAGAAATGTTTTTATCGCGCATCGACCCAAAAAGAACGTGGACGGGGGTGCCATTGGCATACGAGGTGACACTATCCATCAAACGATCGATTCCCGCCACATTATGAGATTCATCAATCAAAACGTTATGGAACCGTTCCATTCGGCAAGGAAGCGGTTTGCCGATTAAGCCATGACGGATGGCGCTCTCAGAGAGAGGAAAGTGCAAACGAAGTAACTTCACCGCCTCCAAAGCCAAAGCCGCGCTTTCAAGCAAATAATGGGCGGAAGAAAGAATCTCTAATTTCTCATAGGGACGATAATTAAATTCATAAAAAGGGTCACGATAATTTTCAAAATGATAATCATCCACCGTGAAGAAAAGGGAGCCTTTCCTTTGGGCGTCGATACGCACGATATCTGATACTGTTTCTTCGACTTTGCCTAAAAGAACCATAGATTTTTCTTTGACGATGCCCACTTTATGGGCGGCGATTTCCGATAACGTTGTCCCTAAAACCGCAGTATGTTCCAGGGAAACGTTGGTGATGATGGAAAGAACCGGAGTGGCTCCTAGGATTACCGTGGCATCCAAATCGCCCCCTAAACCCGCCTCAACCAAAGCCAAAGAAACTTTCTGTTCATTGAAATAGGTGTAAGCGATAAAAGTCTCGATTTCGAAAACACTAAGGGAGGCACGTTCGAAGTCTTTTTGATACTGATTGAAAATCCTCACATATTCTTCTTCAGGAATCGGCTCTCCGGAGATTTGGATTTCTTCTAATGGGGTGGCATAGGCTAGATGCGTAAAAAGCCCGACCTTATATTCAGCTGCCTGATAGATATGCGAAAGATAGTGACTGACGTTTTCTTTGTCATTGCTACCTGTGATGTGAATAAAAGGAAAAGAGAGACGCAACTCCATTCGTTTGACAAAGTCATCCCAAGAGGAGCGATCATAACGATTCACTTTCTCTTTTTGACTTGCAAAATAGGTCACAATCTCTTCATATTCCATGTTTTATTCCTCGAAATCTTTTACGCTTCGGCCTTTCGCTTCAGCTCTTTTTAAATCTTTTTCTTTCAACGCGTCTCGCTTATCGTGAAGCTTTTTGCCTTTGGCGATGGCAATTTCCAATTTGGCATAGCCATGCGAAAGAAACAATTTTGTTGGAACGCAGGTGTTTCCCGTTGCCGTTAATTTGCGTTTCAAACGGGCTAATTCGTCTTTGTTCAGCAACAATTTACGATCACGCAGGTGGTCGACGTTAAAAATATTGCCTTCCTTGTAGGCAGCGATATGCATATTCACAACATAAGCCTCACCTTTTTTAAGAATGATATAAGCATCGCTGATGGTCGCGTTGTGGGCCCTAAGAGATTTGATTTCTGTCCCGGTCAAAACCAACCCGGCCGTCATGAAATCACTTAAAAAATATTCGAAAGAGGCCCTTCTATTTTCCAATAAAACTGAACTATCTTTCTTTCTGCTCATAATGACCCCCTTGGTCTGAGATAAATTATAAACGATTTCTCTCTTTTTGAGAGAAGCAATAAAAAAGAAGACGCTTCTTTTCAGAGGTCTTCTTCGATCGTTGCGGGTCAAAGCACAAAAAAGTAAATGGAAAAGAACATGAAGATTGTGCCAATGAGACAGAAAATATGGAAGATGAAATGAAACCATTGGTTTTTTCTGCCTCCGAGTCCATAAAGAACGGCTCCGATGGTGTAAGCAATGCCACCCATCAGTAACAAGAAGACGCCGGGATAGAAGCCTACAGCCATGGTCAAAGGGTAGAAAGAAATGATGATAATCCAACCCATCAAGAGGTAATTAATCATTGAAAAGACTTTGAATTTCTTCAAACTGACGGCATTTAAAACGATTCCTAAAATACCGAGTCCCACCACAATTCCATAGATCGACCAGCCCCAGGCGGGATATGTTTCTCTTAGGCTGACAAGACAATAGGGAGAATAGCTGCCAATAATCAAAAGAAAGATGTTGCAATGGTCTAAAATCCGCCACACGTCCTTCGCCTTTGACGGTTTTAAGCCGTGATAGATCGCTGATCCGACATAAGTCATCATCATGCCAAAAAAGAAAAGCGAACAAGCCACAACGCTCCAAGGGTTTCCCGTATAAGCAGCCTTGACAATCAAAAATGGAAAGCCAAGCAAAGCCAAGAAAGCCCCAAAAGCATGCGAGATGCTGTTGGCAAGTTCTTGGTTTGGGGTATATTTTGGGGTTGAAGCAATTTTCTCTTCCATGGCTACATATTAAGGCAATTTAGTTTAGGTTTCAAGTTCATCTCGTTTTAAAAACTAGATAACATTAGTTTGTACTAACTCAAAAACGGACTAAACTTAAGTAAACATCGGAAAAACATGGTTAACCTTCTTAGAAAAATATTCATCAAAAATTATCAAAACGTTGGCGATGATCATGTCAGAACTGCTCACGGTTCTTTAGCGGCGTGGTTCGGTATTGTCAGCAATTTGATTTTGGTTGGTTTAAAACTCTTCGCCGCCTTCTATCTTTACTATCAAAGCAATTGGACCGTGCTTTCCATCGCCTTGATTGCCGATGCGGCCAACAATTTTGTAGACATGGCAAGTTCCATCATCACCTTGATTGGGTTTAAGGTTGCTTCCAAAAAGCCTGACCAAGAACACCCTTTCGGTCATCAACGCGCGGAATACATCGCTGCTTTGATTGTCGCTTTGCTCATCCTCGTTGTTGGGGTGGAACTATTGAGAGAATCTATCACCAAAGTCGCAGAACAAATTCCCGTGGATTATTCGCTCACAACCGTCATTATTTTAGGCGTTGCTGTTCTTCTTAAGTTGTTACAGAGCTATGTCAATTTCGGCATTGGCAAATGTATTTCCTCTTTGGTCTTGAGAGCTACTGCCATCGATTCTCTTTTAGACGCCATCGCCACTACTTTGGTGCTACTAGCCGCCTTATTCGCAATCTCTCCTTTAGGTTGGAATTTCCTTGATGGCTGGGTGGGAATCTTTCTTTCTCTCTTTATCCTTTATGAAGGGGCAATGGTTGCCAAGGACGCGTTAAGCCCTTTGCTCGGAGAAAGAAATGACCCTGACTTAGAAGAGAAGATCAAAAAAATCGCCTTTTCACACAAAGAGATTCTTGGTATCCACGATCTCATCATCCATTCCTATGGGGCAACAAGAAATTACGTCAGTTTCCATGCGGAAGTTGACGAAAGCCAAAGTTTGCTCTCTGCACACAACTTGATTGACGAAATCGAAAAAGAAATCAAACATGAGCTTCGTGTAGAGGTCCTGATTCATATCGATCCTGTCGCCATAGGTGATGAAGAATTCGAGGCTTTTAAAGAGAAAGTCGTTCAATTGGCGAGGAACGTCGATCAAAATGCGACCATCCACGATTTCAGAATCATTCAAAAAGACGACTACCGTACCCTCTCTTTTGATGTTCTTCTCCCTTACGAGGATGAAGGAAAAGAGAAAGCGATCGCCGAATCCGTTATCCATCATTTTAAAGAGATTGACCCTAAATTTCATTTTGATATAGACTTCGACCATCCTTTCTAAAATGCTACAATGATAAAAGAAAGGAATAATAATCCATGGAAAATGTCGAATTTTATCGTTGTCCGACCTGTGGCAACGTCATCACCGTATTAACCGCATCAAGCGGACGCTTGATTTGCTGCGGAGCGCAAATGGTTAAACTCGTTGCCAAAACCAACGATCTTGGAACCGAAAAACACACCCCTGTCATCGAACATGAAGGAGGCAAATTGATCGCTAAATGTGGTTCTAATCCCCATCCAATGGTCGAAAACCACTACATCATGTGGATGGCTTTAGTCACGGACAACCGTTGTGAGATTGTTTATCTTCACCCTGGTGAAGAGCCAAAAGCAGAGTGGTGCGATGTCGAACACGGCACCGTTTACGCCTATTGCAATCTACACTCTCTCTGGGCGACTTCTTTCTAAGAAAAACCGCTTAAGGGGTGCATCCATCAATGATGCATCCCTTTTAATATTCATTAAAAATTTGTAAGATAACGATATGAAAAGAGGCTTGGTTTTATGCGGCGGAGGGTCGTTGGGATCCTATGAGATGGGTGTTTGGAAATACTTCCATGAAAAAGACATTCATTTCGATCTTGTTACCGGCTCTTCCATCGGTTCCTTAATTGGGGCGATGTATGTCTCTGGCGATTATGAGGCTTGCTTAAAACTTTGGGAAACAATCACCGTGGATGATGTAATCACCAATGGGATCAATATCAAAAAGAAGATGTTTTCGGAAGATAAAGCGGGGTCACGTTTGGTTCCCTTGACTCGTTCCTATATCGCCAATGGTGGCGTCGATAATGCCCCTTTCAAGAAATTGTTGGCTAGTTTGGTAGATCCCAAAAAGGTCAAAGATAGCAAAATCCCCCTAGGTATCGTCGTTACTTCTTATCCCGCGATGAAAGAAGTCGATGTCATCAGCCATGAGCTGAAGGAAGAAGAAATAATGAATTATCTTCTTTCCTCCAGTGCCTGCTGGCCGATCTTCCCGATGATGAAAATCGGAAAGAAACGATTCGTGGACGGCGGTTTTACGAATAACATGCCCATCGATTTGGCCATCAAAATGGGGGCGACAGAGATTGTTGCCGTTCAATTAAGGGCATATCCTCCCGTCCCTCAGCATATTGAATTAACCGAATTGCCTTTCGTGACCACTTTATCAGCCAATATCGATTTAGGCTTTATGATGAATTTCGATCACGAGACTTTGCAAAACAACATGGCCTTAGGCTATTTGGATGCCAAGAAGAAATTCGGTGACGCTATCGGGAATTACTATACTTTCACGAGTTTGGGCCACTATAAGGAAATGGCAAATTCTTTTGCTTATAGTTGTGTGAAAGGCAATCCTTCCCTTTGGAAAATCATTCGCAAGGATTTAGAAAAAGAGGGTTATCACCCGAAAACGTCTGCCGACTATTTCCTGGCGACTTTAGAAATCATCGGCAAATGGATTAATATCACGCCATACAAAGAATATACGGTGCAAGAATTCATCAAGACCACGAAGGAAAGATGCGTCGAACTTCTTCAAGGGCAAGATCGTTCTGGAGAATTCCGCGAAACTCACGGAGAGAAAACGCTAACGAAAAACGAGCAGATTCCTTTTTTGGCTTATCTTTATCGTTCCTTCAATGCGGGGCATAAAGCAAGCCATGCGAATTATTATTTCAAACGTTCTCCAAAGACAATTTTAATCAAGACGTTGATGCAAAAACTCTATGAAAAATAAAAATGGACCGCGACGATTGGCGGTCCATTTCTTTGAGAGATTAGAGGTAATATTTATTCAAGACTTTGAGATCTTTTTCGTCTAACTCATAGACGAGTGGTTTCCCGGTTGGGATCTCAACGGAAATAATTTGTTCTGGAGTAAGATGCTCAAGCATCATAACGATGGCGCGAAGGGAATTTCCGTGAGCGGCGATTAAGACTTTCTTGCCAGATTTGATTTCCGGAGCAATTTTTTCATCGAAATATGGTTTGACGCGTTTGGCAGTATCAATCAAGCATTCGGTAGTCGGGCAATCTTCGATTGTCATCTCTCCTTTTTTGATGAGATTCTGGTAGACTTCTTGGTTGCCTGGCCATCTTTCGTCTTCCTTGGTCAATTCAAGAGGTGGGACATCTGCGCTTCTTCTCCAAATATGGACCTGTTCCGCACCCCACTTCTCGGCAGATTCGGCTTTGTTGAGACCTTGTAAAGCACCATAATGACGTTCATTTAATCTCCAAGTATAGAACTTTGGAACGTTGGTTTCGCCCATTTCTTCTAAAACGAAATCCATCGTATGATTGGCTCTTTTCAAGACAGAGCTAAAAGCGACGTCGAAAGTATATCCTTTTTCTTTTAAGAGTTTTCCAGCTTCGTGAGCTTCTCTAACGCCCTGTTCGCTGAGTTCAACGTCAGTCCAACCGGTGAAAAGATTTTTTAAGTTCCATTCGGATTGGCCGTGTCTGATCAAAACTAATTTAACCATGTTGTAGTTATTCCTTCCTTAACAGGGAATATTATAAACATTCTTGCCCGCTTTGACATTTGAAATGTCCGATAACTTTCCTTTTGGGTATAATCGTCTCATGGAAAAGAAAATCTACATTGCCTCTTTGAATGAGACTTCCGTTGAATTCCAAGCCCTTGTCAACGGATTAAAACTTGGGGGGATAGAAGCCATCTCATCTCCTAAAAAAGCAAACGACTTGGATCTTTATGCGATTGATTTAACCAAAGGCAGTTTAGCTGAGCTGGAAGAAAAATATCCCTGGATCAAAAACGAGGTGTCTCGCAGTGGAATCGCTCATCTTCGGGTATTGCCTCTGATTGTCTATGACAGCAAAAAAGAAACCCCAGATTCGCTTTGGGAAAAGGGGGCTGGTGAGATTTATGAGGAGATCTTCTCGGAAGAATTCAAGCCATACGCATACGATATTTCTTCTATCAGATCTTCTAATGAAGAGCTTCTTCACGTATTGTCTCTTTATTACGTCCGTTAACGACGACGCTTGAAAAAGGCAAGACACTTTTCGCGGAACGTGAATAAAAATTTGGACAAGAAAGTAGTGAGTAGCAAGACCAGAGAAACGACAATCCCAATAACGTAGGCCAATGTGCTTACGTTTTTTTCTTCATTGCTGAATAATCCTTGTTTGGCTCCAACAAAGGCGACCAAGGTGGCCAATAGGACACCTACTAAGGTCGAGGCGACGCCAAGAAGTTGAATTTTGAGGAATTCTTCTGCTTGTTCCACGAATTTTGTGGCCTCTTCATACAAGGAACAAACCGCATCAAGATTGGCGATAAAGCAAACAAAGGCGATGACCAAAGCAATGATGCCATAAGCAAGTTGATCGACCTCCAAGAAGCAAGCAGAAGCGAAAGATCCAAAAGATGCCAAAGCGGAAAAGACAATCAAGAATAAGAACCCGCTATACTCTGTTTTGAAATAGCGTTTCCAATCGATCTTAAGGGTTCTTTTCTGAATCTGTTTTTTTGGTCCGTGGGAAGAAGAAATAGGTACACGCACCTCTTCTTTTTCCATGACGATGCCCAGAATTCCAGCTTCATTAAAGGCGTTGAGAATCGTGCCTCTGTTGTCAGCGTTTGTCTTCTCAGCGAGGTCGATTAAAACATAGGCTGCCTGTTGTTCATGAAGAAAAACGGCCAAGGAGCTCATTTTGTTCCGTTTCTCTTCCAAACTGGCCGAAGGCATCTCTTTTAAAGAAGAAAGCCCATTGGCAATCGCGGTTCGTTTTTCTCTTGCCTCTTTAGGATTTGAAGGCAATAAGAAAATCACCTTCAAACTGGCGATATCCGTAACCGTCAATTCCAGAAAGAAACATCTTCCGTATTGTTTCTCGTCTTTGGTAATAGAAACGTCATCGATTTGAAATTCTCCCTCAAGGACATCCGAAAAATAAAAAGAAAGAATATCAAAAAGAGCTTTTTTGTCTTTTTGGATGTAATTCAAACCATGAGAAAATTCTGCCGAGATTGGGGTGAATTTTTCACCTGATTCATTACTAACGACAAGATCCTTTAAGACAATCATATTTTCAACATTATAAAGCAAAATTTCTAGCGCGCGAGACGTCTAATTTTTCTTGTCTTTTCTTCGAAACGGGTTTCTCGACGGAGCCTATATCGGCAATAGAGGTCTTCTTTTCGCTTGAATTCGTCATCAAACGGGGCAAACATCGATGCTTCTCTAGGAAGGAAATAAAGCAATATGGCGATAACGATGATAGCGGCAAGGAGAGCAAGTGTGGAATATAGCGTGACTTTTTCGGCAAACCCCCAAAACAACAAACGAAAGCCCGTGGCAAAGAAGGCCATCAACACAAGATTCCCCACCAACGTGTAAGCCGTAAACATCTCTTTTTGAAAACAATGACCAACCCCAAGAATCATAAACGCGAGGCCTAAAAGAATGGCCTGGACCATTAAAAACCAATAATTGTCGGTAAATAAAGGGAGAACAAAAACCGTTGATAGATAAAGGAGGAAACAAAGGCTTGATAGCAAAACAAAGAGAGTTTTTTTCTTTTTTGCCGTCAAAATGATTGACCCAAGGACGATCGAAGAAATGGCAAACATTATGACGCCGGAAGGCAAAAATAAACGATTCCCAAAATAGGCAATCCCGCTCGTGGAAGCCAATGCGGGGAAGAAACAGATGACAGCCAATGTCGGAACGAATAGAAGAGCAAAGGCTTTGGCTAAAGCAAGAGAAGGATGGCTCTCGTTTTTTGGCAAAGGTTTTTCCGATAGGAATTCATTCTCTCCAATATTTTCGTGGCGATCCAAACTGGCTTCCTCGCAAAGCAATGGCAAGAAGCAAATTGCATAATAAGAGCTGCCAAAAAAATCCAACCAGGCAACACTGTCATTTTCCGTCACCGTTCTAGCCACCAAACATGTCGTTAACATGATAATAAACGGGGCATAGTGGCTCTTTCTGATGATGGCCCGAAGAATGAAAATCCCAAACATGATCCAGAGAGCGGCGTTATAAAGCACCCCAAACAAACCGTTTTGTCCCAAACTTAAACCCCAAGCGTTATCAATGGTAACCATGACGCTGGTATTGCCTGTCATCGCGCCAGATAAGGCATACAAGGCATTGCCATAGCCAAAACCGAAGAATAAGGTGAAAGAATTTTGGGAAATTGCTCTCCAAGGACCAAAAAGAGACTCTCCTCTTCCCACAAAGGAACTAACGATGGCGTCGCCTAGATGCTCTTGCAAAAAAGTAGCGAATGTTCCTAGGAAGGAAAGAGGACCTGTTTCTGGCTTCCCAAACCAAATAATGACAAACAACCCGGCCAGAAAGACATAGAGAATAATCAAAAATGAGGCAGCTGTCGGACGGTGTCTCATGAGCAACCCAACAATCCAATAGATGCCAAACGCATTAAAGAAAAGCAAAGAGATAAGGAGGCAAGTTTTAGACATCACGAAAAGCTGTGAGGCGAAGAAGTAAACGATAAGAATCCAACGCCACCAATGGGGCCGTTCAACTTCAAGATAAGCCTCCCCTACCATCCCAAAGAATAACAGCAGCGCATAACTGTTCCGATTGGGAGTAAAACTTTGGGGGACGGGAAACGAGGAATGAGCTTCAGAAATCTCGAAAAAATGACGGTAAAAATCGGTTTCCACCAGATAGCTATAAATCGTTCCCGCTAGAGCGACAATCACGGCAATATAGAAAACAATGCGAATCAAACGGTGTCCTTTGACAAAATGGGGGACGTAGACGAGCAATTCGTATAAAGAAACGAACAACAATATCGTCAAAATGATGTAACGAAGCCGCGCAGTACTGCTAATTGTTGCTATCGTTTCTCCCTCGTAAGGAACCCCACGATACCCTAATATCGCCACAATTCCGGTAATCATCGAAAACAACAAAGGGATAAACAACCACCACTTCGTCTTCAGTTTAAAATTCCATTTGGCAACGATAAAGATACTGATTTCTAATAACGCCAAAACAAGGGAGGAAATAAGAAATTCAAAATTAGTAAAGGGATTGCCGTGGTTTTTCCCGAAGTATGCAATGCCTTCAAAATAAAAAGGAATGGCCATAAGCAAAAACACGGTCAACACGAGCCCGAGCAGGTATCTTTTCCGATTATTGTTCACGACCATAAAACGCATTCCAAAAAGGAAGCTACACAACCTTTAATTAATTATAGCCGAATGAACGTTTATTTTGTCAAAAAGTCGGAGAGCGTTTGATAGACTACTTGGTGTTCCACTTCATTATGAATCTCATGACGCATGTGGTCGAACATCTTGATCTCAACCTCTTTCACACCAAGTTTTTTATACATTTGTTCGAGACGACGTGGGCCTTTGCCCATTTCACCAACAGGATCTTCCTCGCCTGCGATAATCAAAATCTTCTCGTCTGGAGAAATCTTTTTAAGCCACTTTCTCTTGTAGAGTTCTTTCATGCCGCGAAGGAATTCTTTCCAAAAACCATGAGTGTTTGGATGTCCGGCATAGGGGTCGGCAATGTATTTTTGAACATTCTCTTCGTTGTAAGAAAGCCAATCTAGATCGGTTTTGCGATTTTTAATTGCCTTCGAGTAAGGCCCAAGGCTCGCATTACTTAAGAAATTCGATGGTTTATTCCAGTTCTTTTTCGTTGTCACTAAACTAGCGGTCATATAGCCGAATTGCATTTTTGCTTTGGCTGGGCCGTTGGTTCCGCATAACACGACTTTATCTGCGGTATTCGGGAAAAGCTCAAGATAACGTTGGGACATAAAAGACCCCATCGAATGCCCCATCAAGAACGTAGGCAATTTGGTCTCCCTTTTCAATTTCTCAATCTGTTCATGGGCGGCAGATACATTGATATCAAAGGCATTGAAGTACCATTTTTGTTGGTCTTCGACCTTAGGAGCGTTCAGCCCTTGCCCAACGGCATCAAGAACATAAACACTGATGCCAAAGCCGTTGAGATACAAAGCAAGATCCTCATAACGGTCAGAATGCTCTTGCATGCCAGTCATAAGGACAAGATTAGATTTTGGCGATTCAGCGATAGAACAATAGCCTTTTAAAAAATGCTCACCAAAACCGATAGAAAAGATTTCCATGTTATTTCCTCTTTATTTAAGTAACTCAATTATAGTCTTTTCCCAATTTTGAACAAAACCTCTTTAACCACCTTGAAAGACAATGAAAATTGAAAACGATTTTCAAAGATTGCATTTGTATAGCGTTTGTATTACTTTTCTAAATCGTTTGTATAATTTTTAACTTACATTTAATATATATCTGAGGTATATAAATATGGAAAAAGGGATTATTACGGTTAGGGTGGACGAAGATTTGAAACAAGAGGCAATGGAATTATTTGAAGACATCGGCATGTCTATGAGCACCGCGATTAATATTTTCTTGAAACAATGTGTTAAAGAAGGCAAGTTCCCTTTTGAGCTTGTGAAAAGTAAGACTTCCAATGCCGGAAGAAAAATTAAACCCCTTCGTCGCGGCCGGTAAGTCATCTTAAAAAAGAAAAAAAGCGCCTTTTTATTGAATTTAAGGCGCTTATTTTTGTTCAAACGATTTTATTTGATGCCTTCGGGATTGTTCTTTTGGAAATTGTAGGCATCTCTGCAAGCATCTTCGATGGTGAATTTCGCTCTCCAATGAAGTTCTTTAGCCGCCTTTTCGCAATCGGCATAATTTTCTGCAACATCACCAGCTCTACGAGGGGCGATCACATAGGGGATCTTCACCCCATTGGCTTTTTCGTAAGCGTGCACTAATTCCAATACAGAGGTCCCTTTGCCAGTGCCTAGGTTGTAGACAACATAGCCAGGGCTTTCTTCCAATTTTTTAAGCGTAGCGACATGGCCTTCTGCCAAATCCACAACGTGGATATAGTCTCTAACACCAGTTCCGTCAACGGTTGGGTAATCATCGCCAAAGATCTTCAAGCATTTTAACTTGCCAATCGCAACTTGCGAGACATAAGGAAGAAGGTTGTTTGGGATTCCGTTTGGATCTTCGCCAAGCAATCCGGACGGATGTCCTCCGATCGGATTGAAATAACGAAGAATTCCAACATTTAACGTTGGGTCTGCTTTCTGGAGGTCTTTTAAGATTCTTTCGATCATGACCTTGGTTTCACCATATGGGTTGGTAGCTTCGGCAACCGGATCAGATTCATAAAGCGGGACTCTGCTAGGGACGCCATAAACTGTCGCGCTGGAAGAGAAAATGACGTTTTTGACGTTATGTCTCTTCATGCATTTAGCGATGACAATCAAACTTTCTAAGTTGTTTTCATAATATTCCAGTGGTTTCTCAACTGATTCACCGACCGCTTTATATCCAGCAAAATGAATGACGGCATCGATTTCGTTTTCAGCAAAGACTTTTTCCGTCGCTTCTTCGTCAGTTGCATCGATTTCATAGAATGTCGGTCGGAAATGGGTGATGGTTTCAATTCGGTCCAAAACCGCGACTTTGGCATTAAAAAGATTGTCGATGATGACTGGCTCATAGCCATTTTCGATCAAGCAGATGACAGCCTCGCTGCCAATAAAGCCCAATCCGCCCGTAACTAATACTTTCTTCATAAAATTACCTCTTTTTTGTTTTCTTTGTGGTTTTCCTTTCCTTCTTCTTTAAAAGAGCAACGCGTTCGGCCTCATGTTTGGCTTGTTTCCTCTGATGTTTGATTTCGCCAACACCAGGCTTAAACTCTTTCTTAAAGTCGTTTTCGTCCAAATAATTGCAAGCAAGGAAATGAAGCAAGGACTGAGAAAGGAGCTGATAGACCGCAGACTGGATTGACATCCTTAAAGCGATTAATCCGATGGAATCAATCAAGTGTTTTTCGGCGTCTGGGTTTTGTTCGTTTCTTTCTTTCTCGTAATTCGCGGCATAAGCATCGATTCTTCGTTTTGCTTTTTCTCCCACATCTTTAAAGACGTCAGAAGACATCGTCTTAAAGAAACGATAGAGCGCGGATTTATCGAGGGAAACATCCTTATCCATGCTGATAAGCATCGCGATGTCGCTCATCGAAAGAACGCTTTTGAGAGTCGTGATGGCGAGTAAATAGCCAAGGTGTTCAACCGAATATTTTTTGCGATCCGGTTCCCGAATGATCTTGGCTTTGACATAATTGTTGACCATAAACGAAGTCAATAATTGTTTATCGCCAAGAGACAAGGGCTCTAACGTGCTATTCACATATGTGATCACCTGTTCCATGTAAAGTGGGACGGAAGGGAGGCGATCAAAGGCAGGCAGCTCGAAATGAGTTGCGGTATCAAGGAATTTTTGTAATTGCTTTAATTCTTCTTCCTTCATCTTTTTTCGAGCTCCTCGCGCAAAAGTCGGGAAACTTCGGCAGGATTGACCTTACCATGGCTGGCCTTCATTACCTGGCCCACCAAGAAGCCTAAAACTCTCTGGTTGCCCGCTTTGAAATCAGCGATAGATTGAGGGTTGTTGTCCAAAGCTTCTTTAACGAATTTCAAAATCGTGTCAGTATCCGATACTTGAGCGACGATCTTCAAATCCTTTTTGGCTTCCTCTGGAGAAACGCCTTCTTCGAGGACCTTGTTAAGGATATCGACGCATTGCTTGTGGGATAAACCGCCTTTTTCTTGCATGGTGACAATCTCACCAAGGGCTTTTGGTGACAATTCTAATTCTTGGATGGTAATACCATTTTTATTTAAATAGGAGTTGATTTCAACAATCAAAAAATTGGCTAAATTTTTGGCGTTTTGGACAAATGGGACGCCTTCTTCGAAATAAGCGGCTGTTTTTGGGTTAGCAAGAATGACTTCCACATCAGTTTCTGACAAACCCATTTTAAGATAGCGTTCCTTTTTCGAATCGTATAATTCAGGACACGTCTCAATCGCTTTTTGGATAAATTCATCCGACATATGGATCGGTGTGATGTTCGGTTCGCAGAAATATTTGTAATCGACGGCATCGGTTTTCACACGCATTAGAACGGTGCGGCCAGAAGCCTCATCCCAACGTCTTGTCTCTTGTTGGATCTTCTTGCCTTGAAGGAGTAATTGAGATTGGCGTTTGATTTCATAATCGATGGCCAATTCGACGTTTTTAAAGGAATTGATGTTCTTGACTTCGACTTTTGTGCCAAATGCTTTCTGACCATAAGGACGAATGGAGACGTTAGTATCGCAACGCATGGAGCCTTCTTCCATCTTGCCATCAGAAGTTCCAGAATAAACGACAATATTGCGGATGGCCTCGGCATATTCGCGCGCTTCGGTACCATTGGCAATGTCCGGCATGGAGACAATTTCACAAAGGGGAACGCCAGCGCGGTTATAGTCTAATAAGGAATAATCCATGAAGTGTTCTTGTTTGCAAGTATCCTCTTCCATGTGGATTCTTTCGATACGAATCTTTTTCATCCCGCCAGGGACGGCGACCATAACATAACCATTTTTGCCAATTGGTCTGGCTTGTTGGGTAATTTGGAATCCCTTAGGAAGATCGGAGTAGAAATAATTTTTACGATCGAAATAGAGCGTATGATCGATTTCCATATGCAAGGCATTAGCAACACGAATCGCATTGATGACTGCCTGCTTATTTACCACCGGCATGGTTCCTGGATAAGCCATATCTAGCGGCGCAATTTGGGTGTTTGGGTCTCTGGAGAATCCGTTTGGGGCGGCAGAGAACATCTTTGATTTCGTCTTTTGCTGGACGTGAATTTCAATGCCGATGATTGCTTCGAAGTTCATAGATTGCCCTCCTTTTTGTTATTGACGCTGAGGTCTTTAAGACCGCTTAATTTTTCGAAAGCGTTTGCCATTTGAAATAATTTTTTCTCTTCGAAGGCGCGGCCCATGAAATTGATTCCGACTGGGAGACCATTTTCTAAAAACAGTGGCAGCGTGATGGAAGGAAGACCAGCAAAATTGCCCAAAGCAAGGTGATTGTCGGCGATCAAATATTCATCCGAAAGACGGTCGCTGGCACTGCCGAAAGAAGGTGCTACGCTTGGAGCGGCCGGCACATAGATGAAGTCGTAATCCTTTAAAATGGCATTGGTCTTTTCCACAATTTTGGCGCGATTTCGTTGAGCGCGGAGGAAGAGTTCTTCCTGGTTTTCACTCATCAAACAATAAGAACCGATGACGAACCTACGTTTGATCAATTCAGAGAAACCTTCATTTCTGGCATTAAACATGACTTCCTGATATGTCTTTCCATCCTTGAACGGCCCAAATTTAATGCCGTCAAGATTGGCATCATTGGAGGTCGCTTCCGCACAAGAAATCACCATATAGGTAGCGTATAAGGACTCAAGCAATTTGTTATCAAAATCCACAAAATCAACCGTAATTCCCGCCTCTTTTAAGCATTCAATCGAATGGATAAAATGGTTTTTGATTTCTTCGTTGCTAATGGAATCAAGAATTTGTTTAATCACGGCGACTTTCAATCCAGCAACCGGTTTGTCTAAATCTTCTTCATAACACTCAATGGGTCTGTTAGATGAAGTAGAGTCATGATTGTCACGTCCTGCTAAAACATCTAGCAAGACGGCGGAAGAATAAACGTCTCTGGTAAAATAAGCTACATGATCTAAAGACGGGGCAAAGGGGAAAAGACCATAACGAGAGATTCTACCCCAGGTTGGTTTAAAACCGACTAAACCTCCATAAGAAGCTGGTTTACGAACGGAGTCCCCCGTATCAGATCCAAGGGCAAAAGGAACGATGCCTGCCGCAACAGAGACGGCGCTTCCACAAGAAGACCCACCAATTTGGCGCTTATGCTCAGGATCATATGGATTATAAGTTTTGCCTAAATGACCCGTGGTTCCGCTTCCGCCCATGGCCAATTCGTCCAGTGTGGTTTTACCAATCAGAATCGCTTTGGCTTGAGAAAGCTTTTCGATGACCGTGGCATCATAAATCGGGACGTATCCCTTCAAAATATCGCTAGACGCAGTCGTCGGAATTCCTTTGGTAGAAAAATTGTCTTTGGCAACATAAGGGATGCCCCAAAGAGGGTTATTTTCTTCTGGTTCAGTAAGCGTTTTAGCAAAAGCGATGGCTCCCTCATCATCAATAAATTCAAAAGCGTTGTCTTTGTTTTCATGCGCTCTTTTAAGCGCTTCTTCTGTTAATTCTAACGGAGTTACCTTCTTAGCGAGTAAAGCCTCGTGAAGTTCTCGAATCGATAAATCTAAATAATTCATAATACGACCTTCGGGAGCTTGATTTGCTCGTCTTGTTTGCTGCCAGCGTTTTTCAGAGCAACCTCTCTTGGAAGAGGCTCTTCTGGCACGTCCTCACGCATAAAGGTTGTCGTGCAGTCAAATGGGAAAGTCATTGGCTCATATCGGTCTAAATCTGAGATTTCACCGATTTTTTCCATTTGTTTGATGAGAATTTTAAACTCATCTTCCAATGTGGCATATTGCTCATCTGACATCGTGAAGAGCAATCGGTTCGCCGCATCGGTCAATACTTCTTTTGTGATTTTTTTCATAAGCGTTACCCTTAAAAGGGTATCACTTTGTGTCGATAATAAAAAGCCCTTCACTTTGAAGTGAAGGACTTATCGGGATTATCTTTATTTCTCTAAAGCACTAATTTTCGCTACACGCATCGCGTGTCTTCCCCCCTCAAATGGGGTGTTGAGAAACAAATCTACTCGTGGAAGAACTTCTTCTACTGTCATAAAACGTCCCGCAAAAGCGATGACATTGGCATCATTGTGCTGTCTTAGAAGTTTGGAGACTTCGTCATTGTAACCAATTCCGCAACGAACGCCTTTGATTTTATTGGCGGCGATGGAAATGCCCTCAGCTGAACCACAGCAAACAATCCCTAGATCGGCTTTTTCGGAAACAACCGCTTGGCCGACTTTAGCCCCATAATCAGGATAGTCAACGCTAGAAAGAGAATCCGTGCCCTCATCAAGCACTTCATATCCCTTCTCGATAAGATATTTTTTAATCGCCTCTTTTAATTCAAAACCCGCATGATCGGAACCGATGGCAATTTTCATTTTGCTTCCTCCCAAATCTTCTTTATTTCATCATATGATAAAGCACCTTGACGGACTAAAGAAATCTTTCCCGGGATCGAAAGATTTACAATCGTCGTAGGCACTAAAGAATGGCATTCTCCTTCGACAAGTCCATCGATTTGGTTGTCAAAATAACCTAAGACTTCCCGATAATCACGGCTAGCGGGACAATCGGAAATATTCGCCGAGGTTAATAAGCAAGGTTTCCCAACTTCCTTTATTAAATCGCAGACAAAAGGATAGTTTGGAATTCTAATGCCAATGACATTTGTTCCTAACGTGACATGAGATGGCAAATTTTGCTTTGCGTTGACTAATATTGTCAATTCGCCAGGAAGAAAAGCGTCCATCACTGCTTTCGTCTTCTTATCAATTTCAATATATTCCAAGGCTTGCTCCACAGAGCCACAAGCCAGGGCAAATGGTTTGTTTGGTTTTCTTTTTTTCACCTTTACTAATGCGTCAAAAGAAGATTTTTCATCATAAATCACAGCTAATCCATAAACCGTTTCGGTAGGAATGGCTAAAACACCACCGTTTTTTAGAATTTCGCTTGCTTTTAGAATGTCTTCTTGTTTTAAAATTTCCACGGCAAAACCCCTTTATTCTTCGTAAATGAACAGAAAGCGATCGAAGCCATTGAGATCTTTCTCAAAATGGTATTCTGGATTGTCCATATACTTCTTAATCAATTCAACTAACCAATCTTTCAAGTCAGGTGAAATTTCAAAGACGATCAGGATATCTCCGCGTTTCACTTTCTTATAATCACGGAGAATCGATTCATAAACTGACTGTTTTTTATCCAGCCATAAAGCGGAGGCAGGTTCATACTTTCTGACGGAATTCTGGGCATCATTTTCGTCTCTGATATAAGGAGGGTTAGAAATGATAATGTCGAGATTGATTTTATTCTCTATATAAGGTTTAAGGGCGTCTCCTTCTAACGTTTGGACATTGATATTCTGGGCATGAAAATTCTTCTTGGCCACAGCCAACGCCTTAGGGGAAATATCGCTGGCAACCAAAAGCCAATTTGGGAAATATTGTTTCAATGCCAAAGGAATACAACCGCTGCCGGTCCCAACGTCTCCACAGACAAGATACATCCTCGGGTCATAGAAACCGCTGATTCTTTCCGATAGCATTGCCACCATTTCCTCGGTTTCTCCCCGTGGAATCAAGACGTTTTCGTCGACATAAAGTTTCATTCCTAAAAAATCAGCTTCATGAATGATGTATTCCACCGGCATGTCTTCGTCAATCAAACGATGATACTGTTCTCGGAACAAATCATAATGTCGCATTTCTTTTTCTTTGTTCATCAAAAGATCAATCTGCTCAAAATAGCCTTCATCTTTCATGACCAAAAGACGTAGATCAATAGGCTCAACGCCCTTGTCTTTCCCATATTCCCAGGCTTCTTTTAAGGCTTTCTCAATGGTTGGCATCTTTCATCCCGTTTTCTAAAAGTTTTTGTTCTTGGTCGAAATGGATCAACGCATCGATGATTGGTTCCAGCTCCCCTTCCATGACGCGGTCAAGGGTGTTCGTAGTGAATCCGATACGGTGATCAGTAACACGGTTTTGAGGATAATTGTAGGTACGGATTTTTTCGCTTCGCTCACCAGTCCCGACCTTTAGTTTTCGTTCGCTGTCACGGGCGGTGTCTTCTAAGGATTGATAATAATCTTTAACCTTGGCACGAATCATTCGCATACAGATTTCTTTGTTCTGAAGTTGGGCTTTCTCAGTTTGACAAGAGACGACAATCCCCGTGGGAAGGTGGGTCACACGGACGGCAGATTCCGTTTTGTTGACGTTTTGACCTCCCGCCCCTTGAGAACGATAAGTATCAATTTTCAAATCTGCGGGGTTGATTTTGACATCGACCTCCTCTGCTTCTGGCATGACCAAAACCGTCGCCGTTGAGGTGTGAATACGCCCCGATGCTTCCGTTTTTGGAACGCGTTGGACTCGATGGGCACCGCTTTCGAATTTCAATTTGGAATAGACGTTTTCCCCTTTGACCATAAAAGAGACATAAGAATAGCCGCCAGAAGCCCCGTCAAGGCCATCGATGTATTGAAGCTTCCATCCTTGTTCCTCACAATAACGGGTGTACATACGGAAAAGGTCACCAGCAAAGATGTTGGCTTCATCTCCACCAACCGCACCGCGGATTTCGACGATGATGTTTTTAGAATCGTTGGGGTCGGCTGGAATCAACTCGATTTTGAGGCGATTTTCCATTGCTTCCATTTCCGAAAGCATGTTCTTTCGATCCTCTTTGAGTAATTCCACCATTGCTGGATCTTCACCCAGGGAAATCAACTCAAGTGCATCTTTGGCATCGTTTTCGAGCTTTCTATATTTAATATAGGCATTGTATGGCCCTTCCAAGGAAGACCTCTCTTTTGAAAGGGCGGTTAAGCGAGCAACATCCTCGCCGATGCTAGGATCAGCCAATTCTTGTTCGATTTCCTCGAACCTTTGTGTCACGACCTCAAGTCGTTTTCTCATGCTTTCTTCCATAGTAATCTCCGAACGGACGCTATTTTACCATGAAACGGGCGGATAAGATAGGTGAAGAAAAGCGATGTTCTAACTAGTTAGAATAGCCCCAAAAAGCTATAATCATAATCGGTGAACTATTATGTCTTATAAAGCTCTGTATTTAAAATATCGTCCTCAGACCTTTGAGGAAGTCGCAGGCCAACAGGTTATCGTAAGAACGTTGAAAAACGCTCTTGCCAACGATAAGCTGGCTCACGCCTATTTATTTGCCGGCCCTCGTGGCACTGGCAAAACCACGATGGCACGGCTTTTGGCGAAAGCCTTGGATTGTGATGACGGCGTTGGCCATCAATGCAATCATTGTTCCAATTGTGAAGCAATTGCTGATGGATCGCATCCTGACGTGATTGAAATTGACGCCGCTTCCAACAATGGCGTCGATCAAGTTCGTGAATTGATCGAGAAAGTCAACTACGCCCCAATCAAAGGACGCTTTAAGGTCTATATCATCGATGAAGTCCATATGATGACAGATGCCGCTTTCAACGCCCTTTTGAAAACCATCGAAGAACCGCCAGAGAGGGTCATCTTCATCCTTTGCACCACCGAGCCTTATAAGGTCTTACCAACCATCCTCTCCCGTTGCCAAAGATTTGATTTTGGTAAAATCCCCGAAGAAGAAATGGAAACGAAACTGGTTTCCGTGTTGGAAAAAGAGAATGCGACTTTTGATAAAAAAGGTTTGCGCCTTATCATGAAACTCGCCGATGGCGGAATGCGTGATGCATTGTCCATTTTGGATCAAATCCTCGCTTATTCGGGAACCACTCTTAGAGAAGAAGATGTCCTGGCTATTTATGGATTGGCTTCTGATGCGGAAAAGGTCGACTTATTAATCTCCATGAGAAAAGGTGACGTTTCCCGAGTCGTTGGCAAATCTGAAGCCTATCTGGCAGGCGGAATTGATATTCGACGTTTAATCAGCGAATTGATTACTTTCTTAAAAGATTTGCTTGTTTTTGAGAAAACCAAAGACCCATCTTTGATGGATGAGCTCTCCGAAGAAGACGCAAGAGAATTGTCCAAATGGATCTCACCCAAAGACAGCAACCAGATGCTTCTAGAATTAATCAACGCCCAAAATGATTTCAAAAATGTTTCAGACGTGCGTTCGTTATTTGAATTGACCTTGTTACGCATCGCCTCAAAACAAGAAACGGATAGCGAGCCAAAACCAATCCCAGAAAAGGTCGCCCCGCAGCCAAGACCGATCCCTGTCTTCAAGAAAGAAACAAAGCCAACGGCCACGGATATCAGACCTGAGCCAATCATTGAAGAAACAAAGTCAGCCGTCGAAAATCCAAAGCCAGTGCTTAAGGAGGAAAAACCACTTGTCGAAGAGATTAAGCCTGTCATTCAAGAGGCAAAAATTTCCGAAACGACTGCAAATGGCGTTCCTCCTTCTTGGATGTTCGAGGAAGATAAGCCTTTGGAAGAAGGACAAGCCTTTGCAACGGAGCCTGCTCAACAAACTCTCTTTGCCGAAGGAAATAAGGCCGTAGAAACCCTCAAAGCGCCCGAAACAAAGCCAAGTGAAAGGCAAAAGCCGGCAGAAAAGCCAAAAACGGTAGAGCCGGCTAAGCCGATTGACACCTCTGGAATCATAAGGCCAAATATCGCTACCCAAGGCGTTACCTTCAACATCGAAGACGAACAATTAATTAACATCATGGTCTTGGCTAGCAAAAAGGAAAGGCAAGAATTGGTTGCCAACTGGAAACGTCTCGAACCATTGAGACTGGATGTGAAATTCAGCGCATTGGCCAATCTCTTGTTCGAAGGAAAACCATACGCTTTATGCGGTGAAGCGTTGATCCTTTCTTACCGTTTCCAAGCGAAAGCGGAGAAAGCCAATATCGTCGCCAATCAAGAGCCACTTCAAGAGTTGGTTGCCGCTCTTTTGGGAAGAAAAGTCTTCATTTATGCGATCTATCCAGAAGTCCAGACAAGAATTCAAAAAGATTTCTTCAGCAGGCAACAATTAAGCCAGCTGCCAAGAAAAGACGAAATCCAACTCGTGTTGCCAAAATAATCATTAAAGGAGAATCATATGAATCAAATGCAACAAATGTTGATGCAAGCACAAAAAATGCAGCGTCAACTCCAAAAAGCTCATGCCGAGCTTGAACAAAAAGAATTCACCGTCGAGAAGGCGGGCTTAGTCACCGTGGTCTTGACGGGGGATAAAAAAGTTAAATCCATCGCCATTGACAAAGACGCTTTAAATCCTGATGACGCTGAAATGGTTGAAGAAACAATTGTCTCTGCAATCAATGAAGCGATTGAAAAAATCACAGCAGAAGCCAATGCGATTGACGAAGAAATCACAGGGCGTAGCGGCGGATTGTATTAATGAAAGAACTGAATTCCATTCAAGCCTTGATTGACTCTTTCAGCAAACTTCCAGGGGTTGGTGTAAAGAGCGCGGAACGCATGGCTTATGCTGTGCTTGCTTTTAAGCAGGAAGACCGGGACGAATTTGTCAAAGCCATGAATGACGTTTCACAAAAAATTCATCGTTGCCCAACTTGTGGCCTTTATACGGAAAACCCAGGAGAATGCGAAATATGCATCGACGAGGGACGTGACCATAAAATCATCTGTGTCGTCAGCGATGTCAAAGACGCTTTAGCCATCGAAAAGATGAATTCTTTCCATGGTTTATATCACGTCCTGGGGGGTGTTATCAGCGCCACAAAAGGCATCGGAGCAGAAGGCTTAGCAATCGATGGTTTGCTAAAACGTGTCAAGGAAAATGGAATCGAGGAAGTCATTTTAGCCACCAACCCAACATTAGATGGCGAGACGACAGCTTTATTTGTCGCCAAACTCCTTGAAGGAAAGGCCAATGTCACGCGCTTAGGATATGGACTTCCGATGGGCTCGTCACTTGATTATGCAGATTCTTTAACCCTTTCTAAGGCGTTTGAAGGAAGAAAGAAGATTTAACATTATGTTCATCACTTTTGAAGGCGGAGAAGGCTCCGGAAAAACCACGTGCATCAAGCGGATTGTCAAAATATTAGAAGAAGAAGGCAATAGCGTTGTTTTGACACGTGAGCCTGGGGGTACACCAATCTCAGAAGAAATCCGGAATGTCATTCTCGACAAGAAAAACACGGATATGGACCCTCGTACCGAGGCTCTTTTGTATGCCGCGGCGAGAAGACAGCACATCGTCCAAAAAATCCTTCCTTCCTTAAAAGAAGGGAAAATAGTGATCAGCGATCGTTTCCTCGATTCTTCTTTGGCTTATCAAGGCGGGGCCAGAGGATTGGGAATTGAGGAAATTTATCGCGTGAATCAATATGCGACCGAAGGGCTAGAACCTGATATCACCTTCTTCTTTGATATTGATCCCGAAGAGGGATTACGAAGGATTGCCTCTAATGCCGGGCGCGAAGTCAATCGTCTTGATGTGGAAAAATTAGCTTTCCATGAGACGGTCCGAGGGGCATTCCAAGAACTTGCAAAACGTTTCCCGAAACGTTTCGTTGTTATTGACGCCTCCCAAAAACCAGATGACGTCTTTAACGCCGTCCTCAAAGAAATTCATCAGAGAATCAGAAAATGAGATTCGGAGACTATTTAAAACAATATCAACCACTGGTCTATGAGACCTTCAAGAATTCGGTGGCTAACGAAAGAATCGCACACGCCTACCTTCTTTCCGGCGAAAGCGGGGTTCCTCTTTTAGAAACGGCTACGTTCCTGGCCAAATCTTTAATCTGCGACCATCCCAACCCTCTTGCTGACGAAGAATGTCGTTCTTGTCTTCGCATCGACCACCACACTTATTCGGACTTTATTGTTTTAGATGGCAAAGAAGGACAAATCAAAAAAGGCGACGTTCAGGAGATTGTCGGGGATTTCTCTAAAACCCCCTTGGAAAGCAAAGGCGTGATGATTTATATCATCAATTTGGTTGAGAATATGAATCTCCAAGCAGTCAATTCCTTGCTGAAATTCCTAGAAGAACCACCAGCAAAGACTTATGCCTTTTTGACCACCGAGAATGAAACACAGGTGTTGCCGACGATCGTCTCTCGTTGCGAAAAGCTTCGGATGATCCTGGTGCCTAAGGAAACGGTGATCGAAGATTCCCTCAAGCTCGATGTGAAAGAGGAGGACGCTGAGATTCTCTCCAATTTTTATAACAGCGCACTTCTTTTGAAGGAGCGTTCCGAAGAAGCGGAATATCTGGCGATGAAAACGTTATGGGTAGATGTGTTAAAAATCCTTTCTGCCGATTCTCGAGATATTGTTTTCCATTTTGAAAACGTCGTCATCCCCGCTTTGGCGGGCAATAAAAAGAAAGGAACCTCATCCATTCAGAACACACGTTTCTTCCTAGACATGCTTTCGATGGCCTTTAAAGATGCGATTGCCATCGAAGCAAAGCAGCCCGTCGCTTTAAAAACCTACGATGGTTTATTACAATCTTTCGCAGGGAAACTTCCTCATTTGGGAGAATCTCTGACTGAGATTTTAAAAATCAGAAGCATCTTAAACACCAACATCAACTCCTCATTGGCTTTGATGCACCTCATTCTTTATATTACGGAGGACAAGCAATGAATACGAATCATTATGCCTATTTCGTCGCAATTCATTTCGAAGGCAGCGACAAATCTTATTATTTCGGAACCAACGACAATACCTTGCAGCCAAATGACTTTGTCATCGTCGATACCGTTTCTGGGTTCGAATTGGCCATTGTTTCCAAAACTCCAGAAAGCACCGATACTTACCAATCCGATTTGGAATTGAAGCCCGTCATCCGTCGTGCCAGCGCCGAAGATATCGAAGATTACGAATTCGGGAAGAAACAAGCCAAAGTGGCCATGAAAATCGCCGACCGGGAAGCAAAAAATTTGAATCTCGGCATGACTTTTGTGAATGCGAATTATACTTTGGATGGAACCAAAGTCACTTTAAGTTATACGGCCGAAGGGCGTGTTGATTTCCGAGAATTGCTCCGCATCCTCGCCTCTCAGCTCAAATGCCGTATCGAATTGCATCAGATTGCCCCTCGTGACAAGGCTAAAATGGTTGGCGGCATGGGTATCTGCGGGTTGCCTTTGTGCTGTTCTACCTTCTTAAATGCCTTCGATGGAATCTCAATCTCTCGCGCCAAAAACCAAATGTTGACTTTAAACATTCCAAAACTATCTGGTGCTTGTGGGCGTTTGATGTGCTGTCTCCTTTATGAAGACGACCTTTATACTGAAGCAAAGAAGGATTTCCCGAAGATCGGAACGTCAATTCACACCTCCGAAGGCGATTATACGGTCGCTTCTTTCAATGTGATTTCCCGATCCGTCAAACTCGTTTCGGAAACCGACGTCCAATATGTGACGATTGAAGATTTCAAAATGATGAGTAAGCCAGGATATCGAAAGCCTCAGCTAGCCCCGCAGCCAGCCCCATCGAAAATCGATGTCAAGGTGAATCAGCAGTCAAAAGAAAACAACGACAATAACCGCGGCAAGGCAAACAACAAGCCAAAACAAAGCGACAATCACAACAACGATCAAAGAAACGACAATCACAACAACGATCGCAATTTCCGTCACAGACGCAACCGCTTCCGTGGCAAAGGCGACAGGAACAATAACAAAAACAATGCTTAAAAGAGAATTGAATTTTCAAGGCACGTCCCCTCTCCTTTACCTGATTGCCACGCCAATTGGGAATCTAGAGGAATTTTCTCCACGCGCCTTGCACGTCCTACGAGAAATGGATTATGTTGCTTGCGAAGATACCAGAAATTCCGGTCTTCTTCTCAAACGTTTTAGTTTGGATCTTCCGCTGATATCCTGCCACGAACACAACGAAGAAAAAGCTTCCGAACGAATCCTTTCTTTGCTTTCTGAAGGGAAGAAAGTTGCTTATATGTCCGACGCAGGATACCCAATTATCTCTGACCCTGGCCAACGTTTGGCAAGACGTGTCATTGAAGCAGGATATAAAGTTTCTGTGGTTAACGGACCAAATGCCGGTCTTTGCGCTTTAGTGGGATCTGGCATTCCCAGCGAGCATTTCTATTTTTATGGTTTTTTAGATAGCAAACCTTCCAGTAGAAGAAAACAATTAGAATCCTTGAAAGATTTTCATGACACCATCATTTTCTACGAATCCCCTCACCGCATTCATAACACTCTAATTGACATGGCATCCATCCTTGGAAAAGACCGTCGCGCTTCTTTATCAAGAGAACTCACCAAGACCCACGAAGAATATATTCGCGCCACTTTAGAAGAACTCTCCCAACTGGAAGAGGAGACTTTGATCGGCGAAATGGTTCTTGTCGTGGAAGGGGCGAAAAAAGCAATCAACGAAACAACGGACGAAGAAATCGTGAATTACCTCAAGGAAACTCTGGGAACAATGAAATCAAAAGAGGCGATTAAAGAAGTCGCCCAACGTTATCATTTGCCTAAGAATCGGGTCTATGACCTTTATCTTAAAAACTTTAAATAAAGCCTCAATCTCTCAGGCGGAAAGTTCAAGGGATTCCTTCTTATTTTTTCGGACGTGATAAATGAAACGTCCCGCCGTATAACCCGCTAACCCCAAGATAGCGATCGAAGCAAGAACCGCGCCTAATTTTAAGTACGGAGTTTCGTATTTCATGACATACGTGGCTTCGTTTTCTGGGGCGACGAAACCAACAAAACCACCATCTAATTTATAAGTGTTGCAATTCTTAATCGTGCCATCTTTTAAAGTGGCTGTGACTTTCCAGCCTGCATCATACCCCAACGAGGTGACGATCAGCTTTTTGGAATCAAAATTGCTTTCAAAGGTGACTTTGTTTGTGCCATAAACAACATTTTGCAAAGCATAAGAGGAAGATTGATATTTGTGGTAGAAAGATTCCACATCCTTACGGTTGGCCATCGAAACTCTCACGTTATTGGGAATTAAAGCGGCGGCGTTATCGACCCCAGATCCGCGGAAATCGGAAGGTTTGGCGTTGAGGCAAATATATTTCACCTTGCCTTTGGCATAGAAGCCAAACACCTCGGCCGCTGAAGCTCCGCTAATACGACGACTACTATAAGTCGTCAAAGTGTTGTAATCATAAGTAAGGATCTGATTTTCATGTAAAACCCCTTCTTCGTCCAGATAATCACCAATCATATAAATGCGGGTTTTGAACGAAGCCGACGAGCTGATGTTGTACATCAAAGAGAAATAGGCCCCGCTAGAATCATCGGGGTTAAAGTAGGTTTCCCCAGAAGATGGCGAATAAACGACCGTTTCATAGTCGGGGACATAACTATTCCCACTAGTTCGGATGGTTTCATAATGATCTAAGAAATAGGCAGGGCCGTAGGTCTTAGATTCGGTTGCCTTAAAACCGATAAAATCGGTGTCGGGATGACGATAAATCGACTTTTTGATCGAAATCGGTTTCAACAAATTAGAGGATTCTGGGGCGGACTGGATGGTAAGGGGCAGCTTTTCTTTTTCCAAACGATCCACGTCTTTGTCTAAAACAATTGCCCCAGAAGTGTAGATTTCTTCGTTGCGGTTAATTTCATTGAATATCTTTTGGGCATTATTTTCGGCACAATAGAAATCATCTTTATAGGTGGAGTCAGGGTCGCTATTGGCAGCATAAATAGAATCAACGGCATGGCCAAAACTATTCTTGTTGACCAAAGAGGAACGATAATAACGTAACGGGGTGTCTGAATTGCCAAGAATCAATTCTGAATCCCAAGGTACGTTATCGCTATTTAGATATTTACCGATCGAAGGGTCTTGGTTGCTGTTTTCCCAATTCCCATAGCCCTCACGCTTGATGCCGTAATATTTGATATTTAAGGCAGTGTCTGCCCCTAACCTCTTGTTGCCATAATAAGCAGACCAAGATTTGCTGTAATAGGTCTGATCGTAGGCTGTATGGCTATATTCGTGGCGATTCATATGAGAATATAAGGCCAGTTGATTCACATCATAATTAAATAAGGAATGGAAATTAGAGGTGCCATTGAAATCAAACACTTCTTGGGCGTTCTTTTCCGGATGTCCCTCCACATAGGCACGATAATAAGAATTCCCGTCAAAGGAATTGATTTCTTTGAAAGCATCGGTCACAGAATTTCGATAATTGATTCCCCCATTCCAACCTGTGTAAGACCAAGTTCCCATATAGGCGAAAGACATATTTCCCCAAAGAATGGTTTCTGCCATGATGATTCCGCCTAGAACGCGAAGCAACCATTTTCTGTTCTTTATCAACAAAACGATCAAGCCAACAGCTAAATCCATGCCAAGTTGGAAATAAACGATCCAAAGGGTGGAATGCCCTCTAACCACAGAAGGAACGCTATATTGACTTACCCAGTAACTAGTAAGGGCAACATCGAAAGTCTTGTCTTTGATGACCACAAGGCAAAGAATCCAAGTCAATATGGCAAGCGCCAATGAAGTGACAGCGCCAGAAATAGGAACCCAAATAGGCTCTTCTTTCAACCGATCCAATTCTTGGCAGGCATAATAAATGATGATGGGGACTAAAACAATATACCATCTGCCATATCCATCTCCTGTAAAGGCATAGAAGAAATAATAGGCAAAGTCGGTGAAAACGAGATAGCCAATCAAAACAAAAGCAATCAAATGGGAGATTTTCTTTCTTCGGATGGAAGAAACGAAAGCGACCCAAAACATCACGACCATTGGGGTATAACAGAATAAGGACGCCACCCAAGCGTCATATTGGATGCCTCCACTGGAATTCATCCCTGAGGCGATAGGCAAGGCTAAATATCCGTAAGTGGGATAAAAGAAGCCAATAAGGCCCTGTAATTCTCTCGCCGGATGACGGCCCACCAATTCAAAGAGGCGGCTAAACAAAGTGGGGATGTCCAACGTTTTAATCGACGTTTTCAAAGAATTAAAATACGCCATGCCGATAGAGACCGTCCTGCCAGACAAAGAAGATTCTCTAAGGCTCGGGAATAAACTCCAGGAACATAACATGATTCCTGCGGCAAAACCCATGACCCCCAGCCCCATCACGGCCAAATTATCTTTCCAATTTCGGTCTTTGATGGTCCAGAAATAACGCCATATGGCATAAATCACGCCAAAGATACAAACAACAACGAGGAAAAAGAAAGAGATGATCCCTAAAAGGAATAGGCCGATGGATAATGTCAGCACTTTTTTCTCTTTGATGACTTTTTCAATCCCTAACAAAACCAACGGGACGGTGCAGCACATAGAGACGACCGAAGGGAAACCGACCATAAAATTGAGATACCCGTTAAAAGCAAAGGCTAATCCGCCGACTCGAGAACTGCCCTCACTTACCCCCATATATTTAAGGTAGGCACGTGTTGTAAAAGCGCCAGCGACGCCTTTTAAAAAAGTAGCAATCACAAAAGTATGAGGAATCCAAGCTCGGGGGAAAAGATAGCAAACAAACAAAAATGGATCGAAAAGACCATAATAAGAATTAGAGCCGATATTGTCGGTTCCTAAATAGGTTTGAGGAGCGTAAAGCTCAAAGATCCCCGTGGAGAAAAAACGATGCCACGTATCCCAAAAAGAATAGGTGAAAGTAACATATTGGCCCGTGTAATCCGTCCATGGGTAAAATTGGGTGAAATGGTTATTCACCAACGAATAGAAACACCATAGGAAACCCAACAAGAAGACTAAGCAGCCGTAATAAAAAAGAGAACGAACGTCAAAAAGGAAAGGAAGGTGTCTTTGGAACCATTCTTTGACGTTTGTCCTTTCTTTTCTCAATTCACCCAGTGAAGTGTGCTTATTTTCGCTTATCTCTTCTGCTGCCATTAGATTTTCTCTTTTGCTTCTTTGCCTGATTTTTACCAAGATGGTGCTTCTTCTTTTCTTTCTCCGGCTTAAGGGGTTCCAGCCCAGAAGAGGCCATCAATTTCTTAAAACTTGGCGGGATAGGGCAATTCAAACGATATTCTTTGCCGTTTAATGGGTTGGTAAAATCCAATTCGTAGGCATGGAGACCCAAACGTTTTAAAGGATTGGATGGATCGCCATAACGATCATCCCCGACAATGAAATATCCTTGATTTCCCAATTGGACACGAATCTGATTTTTACGACCCGTAGAGATGTTGACATCCAATAAAGCATATTTCTTATTGGAAGTGATTTTCCGATAATCGGTGATGCAGAGTTTCCCTTTTTTGCGATTTTTGGTGACATAGACATTGAACGTCACCTCATCAATTCCAAGATAATCTTCTAAATGGCCCCTTTCGGGGATGTCATTCGGCTCAACAATCGCGTAATAGCCACGTTTCTTGACAATGTCCTGCCAATGATTTTGCAAGGCTTCACGGACTTCCCATTTTTTGGCAAAAATCAAAACGCCAGAGGTATCCTCATCCAATCGGTGGACGACAAAAATTCTCGAGTTTCGATCTTTTTGGGTCATATAATCGCTAATCAAGCGATAAGCGGTTCTCCCTTTTTCCAAATCGGAAGCGACCGAAAGCAATCCGCTTGGCTTATTGATGGCGATGATGTCTTCGTCTTCATAAATGATCGGAAGGTCTTTTCTTTGGTGTTTGGCAATCCGATTGTAGGAAACGATGACTTCATCATCAGGATAAAGTTTGTAAAGGAAAAGGGATACCGGGGCGCCTCCGACGGCAACTTGATGATTGGCGATGATACGCGTGATATTCTTTTGCGATTGGCCGGGGATTTTTTCTTTTAGAAAATCAAGCAATGTCGTTTCGTGATGGACGAGGAAAACCTTGGTCTTCTTTAAGTCAATTAAACCCTTTTTAGAACGATGTGCTTTTTGATCGTTTTTATTCATAATGCAGTTTCCTTATTGGCGAGGTATTCACGTAATCCTTCAAGTTGGCGCTTAGTGTCTTCGCAAGCTTGCAGAAAAAGCTCGTCAAGTTTCTTTTTATCCTGCGTGGTGATTTTCACTTGCAGAGGAATGGAAGGGTAAAGCACGAAGATTCTGCCCTCGTCGGCAAGGCGGTCCATCAAATCCATTTGCTCATTGTAGTGTTTGTAGGAATTAAGAATGTCTTCGAGGAATTTTGGTTGGTGACGATATTGTCTGCGGCAAAGACGTTTCATCAAACGTCCGGGAGCACTTTTACGATACCCCTTCTCTCTCGTGACGATGATAACAATCTTGGAAATATTATCTTTTAATGCCTTTTCGAATGGCACAGAAGCATACACGCCCCCATCCAAATATCCTTTTCCTTCGATTTCCACAGGTTTAGAAAAAGGCGGCAATGAAGCGCTGGATGCAAGTCCCAGCAGGAAGTTTGGGTCTTTTTTCGAGAAATAGGAAGTGTCGCGATCTTCGACGGAACAGGCAGCCGCATAGAATTCAGTCGGAGAATCCATGAAGTCGTCGTGTTTGAAAGGAAGTTTCGTCTTAGGCAAGTCCTCTAAAAGATATTTGAAATCAAAGATGGATCCCTTGGTGAAATAATTGTGGACTTTGATGAAACCTTTTGCAGAAGTTAGCTCATTGATGATTTTCTCAAGACGTTCTGGGTCTTTGGCAACGAAATCAATGCCAAGCAAGGCACCAGCACTCGTACCATAAACCTGGTCAAAAGAAAATCCATTTTCCACAAGGACTTTCAACGCTCCGGCGGCATAAGTCCCTCTTGCGCCGCCACCCTGAATGATCAATGCTGTCTTAGCCGCCATATTTCCCATCCCTAAACGCCTGAGCGACGATGTCTTTTAAGAAATTAAGACCATCGCGACTCAGTTCTGTGAAATTGTATTGCCCAACGTATGGGCCATCGGAAAGATAGGAAAGAGTGATCATTCTCACCTCGCTGGAAGAAGAAAGCGAAGAAACGTCAGTCATATAACCGACATAATCGTTAGAGAAAGTTTCGGCATTAGTTAACGTCATCGCCACTTCTACGTTATCGTTTTCAAAAGGCAGGGCCGCAAGCAAATCGCCGTAAGTGATATTTCCCGCAGGCAAAACCTGTCTCACGCCGCCAGAATTGATGACAGCGCCGACGAGAGGCCGCTCATCATCCTGATAACGTTCTGCGTAGAAATCATAAAGAGACTTAACGGCAAATTTCGCTAATTCATTTTTTGAAATCTGGCTGCTCGAGGTATAAATGACTTCATTTTTTACCACGGCAACCTCACTTTCATAATGGTCATAGACTTTTGTCGCCATTGGTTCGTCTTCCAAAGAAGTAATCGTTTCAATCGTGATGTCATTGTAGTGATCGAATATGAGTTTTCCCGTGTTGGGAGAAACTTTGAATTGAACATGTTGGATATCCGATCCATTCGCATAAGTTTGAACGTGAGGAACGTTGTTGTTGTCCAAAAAGGAATAGCATCGATGAGAATGGCCTTCAAAAATCGCATCCACCCCAGCAAAAGTTAAGATATTAGAAGAGGAAGGGTCGTCTCCTCCTGAATAATGCAAAGAGACAACGACAATATCACAATTTTCTTCCGAACGAAGGCGTTTCGCTTCGTCAGAGATTAATTTGGCAGCTTTATTCCAGTTGAAGACATATCCACCCCGTGTTGCTGTGGCAATGGAATTCTCAACCGGCCCAATCGCCCCAATCACGCCAACATTGTATTTACCACGATGAACCACGCAAGAAGGTTTTGCCCAAGAAGGACGGTT
>OCTW011615000.1_pt1 | contig 63857 bp, 65 predicted proteins | sample 1539671 | NCBI WGS metagenome assembly OCTW01 (sample SAMN02144230, study PRJEB22623) | gut metagenome | biome: sheep rumen | host: Ovis aries | place: New Zealand | reverse complement strand
CGCGCCCAATGCGCTGGAACCCGTCATCAGTCGGGAAACGATTGAGTATCACTATGGTAAGCACCTGCAGACCTATGTCGATAACCTCAACAAACTCGTTGCCGGAACGGAGTTCGAGGCCATGCCATTAGAGGAGATTGTCGCCAAATCCCAAGGCGCCATCTTCAACAATGCCGGCCAGATCCTCAACCACAACCTCTACTTCCTGCAGTTCAAGCCCTACGATGAGCATCATTCCATCAATCCATCATCCCATCAATTGCCTATAATTAAGGCCATCATCCGTGATTTCAGTTCGTTCGAGGCCTTCCAGGCGGAGTTCGAGCAGAAAGGCACCACGCTCTTCGGATCAGGTTGGGTTTGGCTGGCAGCAGACAAGGACGGCAAACTCGTCATCACGCAGGAACCCAATGCCGGCAACCCCGTCACGAAGGGCCTCAAACCCCTCCTGACGATGGATGTCTGGGAGCACGCGTATTACATCGATTATCGTAACCGCCGTGCCGCCCATCTCCATTCTCTCTGGCAGATCATCAACTGGGACGAGATCAACCGCCGTTACACGGAATAATCCACGTTTCGGGCTGCAATATCCGCCCAAAAATTGCACAAATCAAATAAATTTGCAACTTTTTCCCATATATATTTGCATATATGGGATTTTTTTTGTACCTTTGCCGCTTGAATTGTGATCAAGCGCTTCGCGCTATGCGTACGCACCTGTACACCTACACAAAATACCAAACGAACATTGACATATTGTAACCAAAAAAGACGTAGTCCCGTCCGCATGGTTATTGGCTCCTGCGGCCTTGATCGTAATTGACCCTTAGTCTGCATATGAGCAAGACTCATAGACAGCCAAATTGACAATCCCTCTCTTGCAAAGCCCATAAATGTGCTCTGCCGGCTACTCCCGAAAAAAACGGATTTGCAATCCTCTCAAAAAATCGTGATTAAAAATCACTTTCAAAAAATGATACAGAGTACTATGAAGTTATGTCTAAATAGTTACTAACTACATGCTTTGAAATTTTTTGAACTTTTTTGGTTACATAAAATATAAAAAGCAATTATGCAAGATAAGACAACAATACATATGGTTCAAGAGCCGCTAAAAAGTGAATTGACAAAAGCGTGTTATCCCATCATCGGAGCAATCTTTGAGGTGTACAAAACGCTTGGCCCCGGACTGCCTGAGTACATTTATCAGGAAGCACTCATGACCGAACTGAACCACACCGGACTGCCGACTTATAAGGAACAAGAGTATCATCCGGTCTATAAGGGTCAACCGCTCCAAGCCTTCCTCAGGATGGATTTTGTTGTGGATACAGCAGTTGGCAATGTCATCATCGAGTGCAAGGCTTTGACACAATTAACGGAGAAAGAACATTACCAGACGTTTGGTTATCTCCGTGGTACAGGCTACCCGGTTGCGCTCCTTGTAAATTTTGGAACCAGCCCCAGGGTGCAGCTGGAACGGTTCCATAACAATAACGGCGAGATAGAAGTGTTCTAACTCCCGCGCATAACGATCTTTGACTTATTGTAATCAAAAAAGACGTAGCCTACGTCCGCATGGGTTTTGACCCATCCGGTCTTGAGCGTAAATGCTTTTAAATGCGATTGTGAGCGAGCTCCCATCTCCCTTAATAATCATTTCCGCTCTTGCAAAGCCCATAAATGTGCTCTGCCGGCTACTCCCGAAAAAACGGATTTGCAATCCTCTCAAAAAAACGTGATTAAAAATCACTTTCAAAAAATAATTTTGCGTGTATATGGAAATGAGATTTTTTTGACATTTTTTGAACTTTTTTTACGAACAATCAATCGATGCTATTCATAGGATCGATTAGACGAAAAAGATAAGCATTATATTGGAAACTTGTTTACGAATAGACTGATGATCTTTTGCGTAAAGAGCCGCTAGGCTCGAGGATTGTTCTTTTTTGGTTACATAAAAAATAAAAACAGAAAATTTTTAAAACAATGAGTACAGCAATAGAATTTAATCACGTAAGCAAGCAATACCGCCTCGGTCTGGTTTCCACCAAGACCCTGAGCCACGATATCCGCCGCTTCTGGATCACTAACGTCCTCGGCAAGGAGGACCCGTATCTCAAGATCGGCGAGACGAACGACCGTGCCTCCAAGGGCAACTCCGAGTACGTCTGGGCGCTTCGCGATATCGACTTCAAGGTCGAGCAAGGCGACGTCGTCGGCATCATCGGCAAGAACGGCGCCGGAAAGTCTACACTTCTCAAGCTCCTCTCCCGCGTCACCGGCCCCACCACCGGTACCATCCGTGCCCACGGCCGTATCGGCTCCCTTCTGGAGGTCGGCACAGGTTTCCATGGCGAGATGACAGGTCGTGAGAATATCTTCATGAACGGAGCTATCCTCGGTATGACTCGTAATGAGATCCAAGCCAAACTGGACGAGATCATCGATTTCTCCGGCTGTGAACGCTATATCGACACCCCCGTGAAGCGTTATTCCTCCGGTATGACTGTCCGTCTCGGCTTCGCCGTAGCAGCCTTCTTGGATCCCGAGATCCTCGTCGTGGACGAAGTCCTCGCCGTCGGCGATGCCGAGTTCCAAAAGAAAGCGATAGGTAAGATGAAAGACGTCTCCCAAGGTCAAGGTCGCACCGTCCTCTTTGTGAGTCACAATATGGCAAGTATTCGTAATCTATGCACTACTGGAGTACTTTTGGAGAATGGCATGGTGAAATATCGAGATAGCAGTATTGATAATGTGGTAGATTTCTATCTGGAGGGTAATACAAAGAGTGTAGGCGATAGAGGTTTGATAAAGGGTGATGAACTGGATGCCTACCGCGTGAAAGATTGCTCTTCTCGTCAAATGAAGATTCTTGAGATAGAGCGCTTGACACCTTATCAGGTTGATTCGAAGGATTCTACTATGTATCGTGTTCGAGTACAACGAACAGATCCGACGATTAAGAAACTATGTGTGAACACGATGGTGGAGGAGATCCTGACTGGCAACCGTGTCGGTGTAACTTGTAGCGATGTGTTTGACTTGCCGGAGGGGAAGAATGAGTTTGAATTCAAGGTGACGCTCAATCATTTGAACCTGCGTCCGGGTGATTATATGGTGGATTTCTGGGTTAGTGCAGAACCGATGGTGAACTCTTGGAACTTGTATGACGCAGTATATGATGCATTGACATTCCAGGTAGAGACGTACAATAAAAAGATGTTTGGTCTCTGGGATTCGTCGTTCGGGTATAACTATTTCGATGGCTGCGAAACGGAGATGTTAAAATGATGAAAAAATTTGCTATCATAGGTGCATCATATTTGCAGTTGCCTTTGGTGAAACGTGCCCAAGAGATGGGGCTCTACACCATCTGTTTCGCGTGGGAAGAGGGAGCTGTTTGCAAAGATGTAGCAGATGTGTTCTATCCTGTCTCCATCGTGGAAAAAGAACAGATATTAGATATCTGCCGACAGGAACAGATAGACGGTATCTGTACCATTGCATCCGATGTGGCGGCTCCTACTGTGGCATATGTGGCAGAGCAGATGGGACTCGTCGGCAATAGTTACGAATGTGCTCTCCGGGCAAATAACAAATATCTCATGCGTCAGGCTTTTAGTAAAGCCGATGTGCCTTGTCCTCTGTATTGGTGTATCAACGACCACTCTGATATCAAACATCAAACATTACATATCACACATTCATTTCCGTTGATAGTGAAGCCGAGCGATCGAAGTGGTAGTCTCGGAGTGATGAAGGTAGAAAAGAGGGAAAACCTGCTTCCTGCAATCAAGGCGGCGCAGGGCTACTCCTTCAAGCATGAAGCGATGGTGGAGCAGTTTATTGAGGGACGAGAGATCAGTGTAGAGTTTATATCCTACCATGGCATTCACTATCCGCTGCAGATTACCGATAAGGTGACTACCGAATCTCCCCATTTTGTGGAACTGGAGCATCATCAGCCTGCGGATTTGACATCAGCACAATATGAGGAGATTTATACCATCACCCAACGAGCACTTACGGCTCTTGGTGTAACTAATGGAGCTTCTCATTCGGAATACCGTATTACGAAGGATGGTAAAATATACGTAATGGAGATAGGAGCCCGTATGGGAGGTGATTTTATAGGTGCGGCATTGGTGAAACTATCCACCGGCTATGATTTTCTAAAAGGGGTTATAGAGGTGGCATTAGGTGACTTTAATGAGCCGCATTTGGGAGAAAAGAAGTATTCTGGAGTCCTTTTTGTCTGTGAGGAAACGAAGCAACTACTTCCGGTCTTGGAGCAATGGCAAAATTATTCGGATTTAGTAGCAGGGGAGATTACCAATCCCGGACTTCGTGCCATCCAATGTAGTGGCGATCGTACCGGTTATGTCATCTATCAATCAGATCATCGAATCAACGCATCCACTATATTACAAAAATAAGAAAGGTGAAAATTAACGATAACATAGCAGAGGCATTTCTTCACTCAGCGCTGACGATGCAAAATCCGTTCAATACCACAGATCAGGTGTTGGCTTGGATTCGTGAGCAGAATAAGAAGATCTTGGTGGATGTGCAGCAAATCCCGTTTGTGAAAATGCAGCCGATGTGGAATTTTGATGGGGAGGGTAATCTTCGTCATGCTTCCGGTAAGTTCTTCTCCATTGAAGGAATCCGTGTGCGTACGAACTATGGCGGTGTGCCGGAATGGGAACAACCGATTATCAATCAGCCGGAGATAGGTTATCTTGGTATCATAACAAAGGAAATAGATGGTATTCTATATTTCTTGTTGCAAGCGAAGGTGGAACCGGGAAATGTCAATAATGTGCAGTTGTCTCCAACCTTACAAGCTACCAAGAGCAATTATTCGCAAGTCCATCATGGTAACAAACCGCTTTATCTGGAGTATTTCCAGAATGCCAAACCGGAACAGGTATTGTTAGACCAATTACAATCGGAACAAGGGGCACGTTTTTTACGTAAACGCAACCGAAATATTATTATTCGGGTGGAAGAGGAAATACCAGTGTATGATAATTTCGTTTGGGTTACTCTCGCGCAAATCAAAGCGTTGGCATCCATGGATAATATAGTCAACATGGATACCCGGACGGTTATCTCAGGAATTCCGCTTCACTTAACAGAAGAGACAGATTACTGCGAAAAAACATCATGGGGCTATGAGTTACTAAATAACACAAATCCGTATCATAGCACGACGGAGATTCTCAGTTGGATGACTTCGCTCAAATGTAAGTACGAACTCAACGTCACTCCAATCCCTTTGCGTGAGGTATCACACTGGCATACTACCGATATGGCTATTGAACACAAGGAAAGCCGTTTCTTCCGTGTGATAGCTGCGCAAGTGGCGATTAATAACAGGGAGGTCAAGACTTGGTGCCAACCATTGGTGGCTCCTGTACAACAAGGGTTGACGGCTTTTATTATTAAGAAGATTAATGGTACTTATCATTTCCTCGTGCAAGGCAAGGTAGAACCCGGTAATTTTGATACGCTGGAGATGGCTCCGACGGTGCAATGCATTACGGATAATTATGTGGGGCAGAATAACCAGCCCTTTGTGGACTATGTGCTGCATGCCCGCCCTGAGCAGATCAAGGTATATACGCTTCAATCTGAAGAAGGAGGACGTTTCTATCAAGAGCAGAACCGAAATCTGATTATTGAGGCAGATGAGCAATTCCCCGCGAATCATCTTCCGGAGAACTATATATGGGTGTCATTCAGGCAGTTAATGCTCTTCCTGCAATTCAATAACTACCTGAATATCCAATCCCGCAGCCTTATCTCATTGATAAGAATGATATAAATCTGAAAATTTGCTCGCAAATAATCGTTTGAACAAAGTGAAATAAGAAATCTGAAAAACTCAAAAATATGAAAATTCCTTTTAACAAAGTGTATCAAACAGGTGCAGAGGATGCCTATGTCTTGGAAGCCATCCATTCCGGTTTGCAATGTGGTAACCATCAGTTCTGTGAACGAGTCATTGATTTGATGAAGAAATCGTATGGTTTCCAGCAAGTCTATCTCGTTCCGTCCGGCACAGCAGCCTTGGAGATGGGTGCAGTACTTGCAGGCATCGAACCGGGAGATGAAGTCATCCTGCCGTCTTATACTTTCTCTTCTACCGTCAATTCGGTAGTCCTCTTTGGCGCTAAACCGGTGTTCTGCGAGGTTGATCCGAAGACGCTGAATATCGATGTTACAAAGATTGAAGCACTCATCACTCCGAAAACGAAGATGATCGTACCGATTGACTATGCCGGTCTCAGTTGCGATATTGATGCCGTAATGGAGATTGCTAATCGTCATAACCTGATTGTGATGCAAGACTGCGCGCAATCGTATGGTACACGCTACAAAGGTCGTCCGGCGGGGACGGTGCCACATCTGGCTACTTTCTCCTTCCATGAGACGAAGAACTTCTCAGCCGGTGAGGGTGGAGCGCTTATCTGTAACGTACCCGAGTGGGAACTCCGTGCGCATTTCTTGCAAGAGAAGGGTACCGACCGTCGTTTGGTGCTCAACGGCATGAAAAATAAATACTCTTGGGTGGATAAGGGATCCAGTTATCTGCTGTCAGACGTGTTAGCAGCGATGTTGTTGGCGCAATTGGAACACGAAGATGAGATTCGTGCTAAACGCGGACAACTGACTGCTATGTATAATCGCTTGTTCGAACCCTATTTTGAGAAAAGACTGATTGACATCATGCGTCCGACGAAGGAAGATGAACTGAATAACCACGCCTATTGGGCAGTCTTTGACACCACGGAGAACCGCCAGCGGTTTATGGATGCATGCCGCAAGGAAGAGATTTATGTCTATATAGGCTATATGCCGCTCCATTCTGCTCCTTATGGTATAAAGCTCGGTTATAAACCGGATGATCTGCCGATAACTGAAAGCATTGGTTCGCGTGTAGCACGATTGCCGTATTACACCAGCCTCGCCGACGAAGGTATGGACTATGTATATGAACATATGAAAGAAGTACTGAAAGAGATATATGGCTTCTAAAATGAAATTCATAGTCGTTGGTTGCGGCAATATTGCGCAGCGTTGCTCAATTCCGGCATTGATGAACTCAGGTGTGACGGAAGTCGTGTGTGTGGTGGATACGGATGAACGCAAACGCGAGATTGTGGAGGGACGTTTCGGACTTCCTTTTGAGACGGATTTACACCACGTGTTGGAAACCTACAACTTTGAGTCCGTCTATATCTCTACGCCCAATGCTATCCATGTGCAAATCGTAGAGCAAGTTGCGCCATATCATAAGAACATCTTGTGCGAGAAACCGCTTGCAGGTTCGATGCAAGATGCGGAACGAATAGCGGAATTGGGAAAGCAATACAATATCCCTATTTTCGAGGGATTTATGTACCAATTCCATGCGCAGCATAAAATCAAGAACCAATTGATTGCAGATGGTGAAATAGGTGAACCGCAACTCTTCCAAGGTTGGTTTGGTTTTCCTCCTATCGCAGAAACTGATTTTCGCTATAAGAAAGTACTTGGCGGCGGCTGTGTCTTAGACTCTTGTGCATATCTCGTCCATTCTGCCCGTCATTTCTATGGCTGTGAACCGGAGCATGTCTATGCGGTATTAAGTCATGAAGAAGGTCGCGAGGTAGAGACCCATGCTACTATACTATTGGATTTCGGTCAAGGTAGAGTAGCGAACCTTGTATCCGGATTCAATAATAAATATAAGAGCCAACAGGTTATTTGGGGTAGTAAAGGTCTGATGTCTCTTGAGCGCGCGTACGCGTTACCACCGGATTTTCAATCTACTCTGACGATTGAGACACAAGAGGGAATCACACACCAAACCATGCCGGCATGTAATCATTTTGAGGAAGAGATGCGCTATTTCGTAGCTAACTGCGCAACCCATGCTGAGGCTTGGCGTAATGAGTTTCTCAACCAAACAAAAGTATTGATGAGAATAAAAAAGTGTGCCAATTAACCAAAAGAATGTGTAAACGTATTCTACATATCTCCTGTGATGATCAGTTTTTAAACTACGCCGTTGATCAATTTGATAATATATCTGAAGTTCAATCGGATTTCATAATGATGGATTATTCAATGACTCCGAGTCATTTAAAACGTGCAGATAGAATTAAATATTTTCAGGTCACAGGTGATAATCTAAAATTTATTACTGATTCTTTTCTTAAATACAACTCTGTTATTTTTCATGGTTTAAATGGCAATTGGAGCCGTTATTTATTATCTAAGGTGCCGGATACTATCAAGGTCGCTTGGGTGTGTTGGGGAAATGAGGTGTGGGGAATAAATGAAGAACAATACTACGCCCCTATAACCAAGGTTGTATGGACTCTTAAAGGAATAAAGGATAGGATTTTTACTCATAAAAAAGTTAACAAAAATAATAGACCATCGGCTGAATTGTTAAATCGCATTGACTACTGTCTCACCGATATGAAAAGTGAGTGTGAGGCGGCGAATTGCATATTCGGCACATCAATGCAATGGTTGCCATATAATTATTATTCAATCGAGCATACAATTGGAGAATTGAAGGAGGAAAAGTGTGCAGGTCATAATATGTTTATTGGTAATGCTGCTTATTGGGGAAATAACTTATTAGATAGTTTTTGGTTAGTTCATATGTATAAAGGTAAAATTATAGTTCCTTTGAATAATGGCTCACAGTCGTGCGTAAAAGCTGCTTGTTGGTTCGGGAAATTGATATTGGGAAAGCGATTTAACCCAATGTTAAAATATTTACCGCTTGCTGAATATAATAATAAAATAAGGCAATGCTCGCATATGCTCCAATATCAATTCCACCCTCAAGCGCAAGGAAATATTATTACGGGATTATGGATGGGGCAAAAAGTGTTTTTAAGCAAAAAGAATCCAACATATAACCATTTTAAATCATTAGGTGTACATATTTATTCAGTAGAAGATGACCTCCGTAAAGAAATCAAAGAACCTATACTAGTGACAGATTCTGAATGTGGAAAAAATCGTCGAATTCTCTTGAATTATTATGGATTTGAAGCCATGCAAAAACATATTGAAATAATAGTAAATAAATTGAATATATAGCATGTTGTTGAATATAAAAATATGTTTTAAATTTAAAGGAGTGATATATAATTTACAAAGAAAATGGATGAAGTTGCGATTGCAACCGATACGGGTGTATTGTTTTCATCATGTGTGTGCAGAGTTTGATTCCGAATCCATGAACGCATGCGATTGGATGCAGATAGATGAATTCAAGCAGAAAGTGCAAAAAATGCAACAAGATGGAGTGAAGTTTATCTCTCTAACTGAAGCATATAATAAAATCACAAATGACAAATGGAGAAATAACAAATACGCAGTCCTTACGTTCGATGACGGCTATGCGTCTTTAAAAGAGATTTTACCTTGGCTGGAGGAACAACATATTCCGGCTACATTGTTTATCAACGGAAAGTACCTCGACGGCAAATCTTTCCGCGATAGCCCCAAGGAGCAATACCTTAATAAAGAAGACCTATTTGCATTAACCTCACCATTGATAGAAATAGGTTCACATGGTTGGGAACATTTAGACGCATCCAAAATTAGTGCTGATGAGTTTAAAATAATCATAGAGCAAAATATTAAATTGCTGCAAGCCCATCCGCGTTATGTCCCATTCCATGCCTATACATGGGGTAAACATAATGGAATGACAGACATTTTATTGCAATCAAAAAACATTATTCCAGTTTATATGGATGGTATGAAAAATTATAGAGAACAACAAGTTATTCATAGAGAATTATTAAAACTATAAGAACATGATAAAAGAAATCAGATTTAAGAATTACAAGGCATTTAAAGAGGAACAATCTCTTAAAATACGTCCGATTACTTTACTCGTAGGAAAGAATAGTTCTGGCAAAACATCCTTGTGTAACTTGATTCATAGGTTATCCAATGCGCTTGCACCAAGGGAGGATGAAGGATTGGCGATACGAAAGAATATAGATGCGTTTGTTGAAGGAGGTGGAGCTTTATTTAATAAAGATGACTATACATCTTTGCAAATATCCGCACATAATAGTAATGATGAATCATTCACTGTTAATTATGTTCATGCGAGAGGCAAAACATACTTGTCCGAATTAGAGTATATTACCCCATCGGGTGAGGCTTTTCATAAATCATATGATGATGAATTAAGAGCGGCTATTAATAACTCGCTCCGTGGAGCCTTGACGCAAATTGGCGCAAATCTTCATCATTTTGTGTACTCCACGAATCATATATTCCCGGTGCGCCATAGTGGACTCAATTTTTTAATGGGTTCGCAACGAGTAGCACATGAGGTTTGGGGATCCGGAGAAATGGCATATAATATATTGGCTAATTCTTATGCTCAAGAGACATCCTTGTATCCAAATGTCAAAAAGTGGTTTCATGATAATCTCGAAGGTCAGGATATTATAGTAAAGCCAATACCAAGTACTGGAGATAACTCCTATTTGTTCCTTGTGACAGAAAGAGAGATACCTATCGAGGAAGTTGGTCAGGGAGTTCAACAAGTCCTGCCAATAATAGTAGAAACGTATAATGAAAATGCTTCCGATGTTACTATCATTGAGCAACCCGCATTGCATCTTCATCCGGCTGCTCATGCGGCTGTAATTCGACGCATAGCAGAATCGGCTAAGCAGTTAAATCGCCATTATGTTGTCGAATCCCATTCGGAGAATATTCTCCTTGAACTGCGCCGTATGGTGAGCGACCCTAATATAAATCTAACTCCGGAAGATGTGATTGTGTATTATGTGGATATGATAGATGGCGTTTCCTACTTAAGACCCATCCATATCTCACAGAGCGGTGAGTTGTCCTTTTGGCCTACGGGTGTATTCGGTGAAGGTTTTGAAATACTATCTCAAATAATGCAGAATAAGTAATGATATTTAAGATAGATGATAATATATTTGCTCAAAATAATCCGCCTCAAATTGCGGAACTTTTGAGCGTAATAATCAAACATAATCATTATATTGATTGTGCTACTCCACGAGTCAATGAAAAAATAATACGGACAATCAATGCCCATGGTAGCACCTATGAAAAGGAACTTTTGTTGCTATATAGGAGATTCTCGATAGACGATTACCATCGTAATTTGTTAACAACGATTGATGCCAATGATTTTTCCTATGCTCAATTAGAGATTCTGGCAGGCAAAGAAGCAGTTTTGTTACCAGAGAACACCTTTGAATGGATGGTTTATAAACATATCATAAAATCATATATCCATAATCCGAATGTGAGTGAGGTGGCTATGGTCCTTGAGGAGGCTATTGATAAAAAACTCTTTGTAGCCAAGCAGATAGGAGGTAATGGTCAAGTAAGGGCCCAGGTAGCTCATCTAGCTGCAACCGAATATGACGGAGCTACAATGCCTCTCAAGTGTTGTGTAATTATTGATCGTGATGTCCCATCTGATTATGATGCATCCGGTAACTGGAATATGCCCCCTAGGCTGGAATCTACATTTGTATTCCTTTCTGGCAAGCGAAGTTATGATATAGTGCAGAGTGATATCTATTCTGTTGCACAACCGATATACCATTGGCATATGTGGTATAAACGCGCAATAGAGAACTATTTCCCTGATAGGGCATTCTTGAATATCGGCTGTAATTGGAAAAGTACAGTTACTGTCTTAGATAGAGATTACCAACTGATTGATCGTACAACCATGGCTCACTATGATAAGCATGACATTGGCCATTTGACTGAAGTAATGGGATGGAGAGATTATAATAGCAACCTCAAGCAATTCCCTCACAATGGCATTATGTACACGGAGTTAGAACTTTTATTGTTTAAATTGTGTAAAATTATTTAATTTGTATAGTATGGATAGTATAACAATCAAACCGGATCGCGAGTATTTGCGCGAAGTGTGCGATAAGATTGACAAGAATCGTTTCGCCGTACCTATTTTCCAACGCGACTTTGTTTGGACTAGAAACCAAATACTGGAATTGTTTGATAGTATCAAAAAGGGATATCCTATCGGATCGTTAGTGCTATGGCATTCTGATGAATTCCATATATCAAAGAATATTCTTACCGATGAACGGATAGATGCTCCGGCTCCGGAATATTATATCTTGGATGGACGGCAACGTCTTACTACGTTCTATGGTTGTATCTCTACAAAAACGAACAAGAATCCTAAATTTAATCTCGGATATGATCTTGAGGATGAAGTGTTCTGCTTCGATAATGACAGGACACCCAACCACCCATGGATATCTATTAGCGATGCCTTTGATACTTTCCGATTGATTGGATGGCTGACTTCGTTTGTGCAAGGTTCGAATCATCCACATCCGGAAGAAATATCGAATCGCGCTAAAAAACTGAATACTATCCTTCAGACATATACTATTGGAGAGTTCTATATTGATAACTGTTCGTTACAGGAATCAACGGAGGTGTTCTCACGTATTAACTCTACAGGCACCAAGATTAATGATGTTGAGATGCTCCAAGCGTTACTTTACGACGACAATACAGGTGGGTTAATGAAGTCCGAAATAGAATCTATTACAGACTCATTAAGTGAATACGATTTCCAGGATATCCGTACACAAGATATTCTCTATTGTTGCTATCAATTTGTAGGATTGAATTATTATGAATCGAATCTTGAGCAGTTGATTAAAGTTCAACGAAAGCAAGGCGTCACATTGTTGGATTATATGCCTCAGATCCGTAGGTCTGTAATTGACACGGTACGTTTCCTCCATGATGAGTGCTGTGTGCTCAATTCTCAATTGCTCCCCTACACACGTCAGTTTATAGAACTTACCCATTTCTTTAGAAATGTAGAGCAGCCGACTCCAGAACAATTGGCAGAACTGAAGCGATGGTTTTTCTATACCACTATAACGCAATCATTTTTGAATGGTTCGCTCTCTAACGCACGGGCTATTCATAATAAGTTAAATGATTTTATCGAAGGTAAATCAACACATGCAGTGAAATACCAGGTTATTGAATTAAACAATGATTTCAACTTTCGGTTTAGTGTGCGTTCTGCGATATCTAGTTTTATGATGTTAGCTCAAATCCATTATTACCTGGCGCATCTTTCGGATAATGCAGATATTTTCTATAGAGGTTATTACACATTAGCCCCATCTCCACTTGGTCGTCTTCCACTATTGGAGTCTTCTGACAAGTTAATATTGGCTTCTGCTAAGAGAGGACAGTTGACTCCTGAACTAACAAACAAGTATGCCTTTACGCAAATAGAAACCAATGCGTTGGCAAGCGGTGATATGGGCGCTTTTTTAATAGCCCGTAAGAAATCATTCTTAATGTTAGAAAGAGAATTTTTGACTACACTTGGTATAGAGGTTAAGGAAGACCCTATCTTCAATTTGGCATTATGACATTATCCCCCGTAATCATATTTGCATACAATCGTCCAGACCATCTGCGTAAAACGATTACATGGCTCGGTCAAAACGAGTTGGCTAACCAATCCGTGCTGTATATCTTTTGTGACGGACCAAAACTTAATGCATCGGCTGAACAACTTACTAAAGTAGATAATGCTCGCAAAGTAGCGCGTGAGTTGGCGATTGCTCCAACATTCAAGGAAGTGCATATTATTGAACGAAAAGAAAACCTCGGGCTTGGTACCAGTGTTATCACGGGAGTGACAGCGATTATCAATAAACATGGAAGAGCAATCGTGCTTGAGGATGATTTAGAGACATCGCCATATTTCCTTAGTTATATGAACCAGTGCTTGGAGCATTACGATGCACGCAAGTCGGTGTTCTCTATTAGCGGACTTTCACGTCCACATCCGGAACGGTTCTATCCACAGGATTATCCGTATGATGTATATGTCTCGCTAACACATCACCCAACAGGTTGGGCTACCTGGGCAGATCGTTGGAGTCAAGTAGATTGGAAGGCTGACTTATTTGAGATCGTTAAGCAACAACCAGCCATGATTCAAGCTTTTCGTCGCATTGAATATGGTGATTATGATGCTTTACTTCACCAGCTTGCGACTCGCAAAAATGTATGGTCAATCCGTTTTGCGTTCGCACACTTTGTAAATCATGCGGTGTCTATTTGTCCAATAGTCTCGTATATTAATCATATAGGGTGGGATAGTGAGGCTACTAATGCCACCTCATCAAGTCAGTGGAATTTCGAGCGGTTAGCAGATAATGCAAATATCCGTTTTTTGGATATACTTTATGAAGATAGTCGTATTATTAATTCATGGTATTCTTTTTCAATGCCACAACGTCGTTCATTATGGGGACGATTTAAAAACTGGTATGGTCGGAGATTTTTGAACCGAGATGAATACGCATTGAAAGGTAGAGTTTTTGTCGACCTATGAATAAAAACCAAGACATAATCCTTTCTGTTTGTGTGCGCACGCACAATCAGGAACAATTTATACGAGAAGCATTGGATAGTGTGCTACGCCAGCACACTACATTTCCGTTTGAGGTCATTGTTAGCGATGACGCTTCTTCGGATAGAACGGTAGAAATCTTAGAAGAATATCAAGATGCTCATCCTGATAAGGTGCGTGTGCTTTTGAACGCAGCAAACATTGGCGGTCCGGAGAATCTAAAGCGAGTGATTGAGGCCTCAAAAGCTAAGTATGTTACTTGCTTGGATGGTGATGATTTCTATACAGATGACTACAAACTGCAAAAGCAAGTAGATTGCCTGGAATCCCATCCTGAATATGCAGCATGTTTCCATAATACATGGTATGCTGATAGCAAAGGACATTTATGTGGCTTGTTTAATCATCCTGGTTTTCATGCACTCCATGACGCGCACGAGTTCATTCGTGAGCGTTGGTTTGTCCCTATTCACAGCGCGGTATTACGGAGAGAATATATAGAGTTTCCGAAATGGTATAATACCGTCATGAACGATGATTACGTAGTACATCTGTCAGTTGCTAAACATGGCCCATATTTCTACATTCCAGATGTGATGGTCGCTTATCGTCATCATGGAAATAATACCTCTCGCGCATATCATGATAAGATATTAATAGACACACAGTTGTGTACTATTTTAGAAAATATGAAGCCGATATATCCTGCTGAATATGCTTCTGACTTTGAAGCCCGTATAGCGAAATACAAAGCCGAAATTGCGGACTTGCAGTTGTTGCAAAAGCACCCTTGGCGCAAATGGCTAAGACGGAAGACATATACGAACTATATAAAGCAATGGATAAGAAAGATATAAGTATTAGCAAAATTTTATAAAAACCATCAACTTTCACAATGTCTTTATCTTGTGCACGCGGATATGCTTTTGCTGCTTGATAGAACTATAGATCATATAACACTTTAAAAACGAAGTACAATGAAAAAACTATTTATTTATGATTCAAACCCAGGAGAAACTGGGAAATCTCGCTCTATTAAAGCCATCTTTCACGTTTTGAAACATAAAATGGAAGCCGGGGAATTAAAGTTTAAATATGTCGTTTTAAAAGGGTCAGATGAATTCCCCAATAAGCAAGATCTAAAGGTGTTAATCTACTACAAAGAAACGACTATTGGTCTCGAAAGTCAAGGAGATCCAAACTCTCGTCTTACAACAAGTATAAAAGAATTTGTCGAAAAATATAAGTGTGATATTATCATATGTGCATGTCGTACGAAAGGTAAAGATGTACGCGAAATCAAGCGCATATGCAGACAAAAGAACTACATATTCATGCCCGCTCCACATATGGTTGTCAAGAATCAGGAGGATTGCTTATATGACTGCATAGCAGAGAATTATGCAAATTCCGTTATAGCCGCGATTGATAAGTGGATAGAATTGTATAAATAGTAGTTAGTGAGTTTTCATCTAATTATCATATAATCTGCATCTAATTAGCATCCAATCCCGACAGTCACCCGACAGCTGACCGACAATCATATACAACGTAACTACAAGACAACCAATCCACAAAACCCTCAATCCACCAATATAGTCATGGCTCAAGTAATACCTGCAGATTTTATCCATGAGTTGCATGGGAAAATGAGTAGCACAAGTAACGGCTACTTCTATATGTCCAAGAAAACGGGCAAGATGTATTTCCGCTCTCGCGAGGAAGGCTACCAAAAGAATCAGTCTCCTCGCCAAAAATGGAACTCATCAGCCTTTGCCTATGCTCATAAACAACTCCATGCCATTGAGTTAGATACCGAACGAACAGCACAAATGGAGGCCGATTACGAAGCCGCTAATCACAAAGCCCCCAATGGAAAATCATACACCACCGCCCATGTTTGGAAGTTTAATTCTCTGCTTTGGGAATGGAAACAAGCCCATCCAATGAATGACGATGGGCAGAACTAATTGTGTCTCTAATCGAAAATAAACTCTTATAGATGGAGTATGAATACAATGCAAAGGAACATCATGAGAGATTGAGAAACATGAAACCGGAATGGGATTGAGCCTTTTCTGTCGTACTTTGATTGGAACATGATCCCGTGATGGTCATGTACTTCCAATAACTTTATCATCACGCGACCATCTTACGAGAACAAAACAAGAGCAATCTATGCGGATGAATAGTGTATGGTGTATAGTGTACAAATTTAGTACAAAAAAAGCATGAAATGCAATAATATCGCTAAATAATTTGCGTAATCGCTGAAAAACAAGCATGTTATGTATAAGCGTAAGATTGGTATAACGTGTGAACGTTTAACGAATGAACGTTGAAAGAGCGGACTCATCAAGTAATTATTAACAATGAGTAAAATCAGTAGAGAGCAAGGGATGTTTTTTATCGAAATTGCCGATGGATATGCTTCATACAGACTATAAAGTGAATGGAAAGAATGCCCAGACGCTCTATGTGATAGGTAACGGTTTTGACAGGTATCATGGTGCACAATCTTCCTATTGGCATTTTCGGCAGTATCTGATGCAATGTAAACCGGAGGTGGTCGGAGCGTTTGATCTCTATTGGGGACCACGAACACTATCACGTTCCTTTGAGCATTTTGATGACTACCTGCAATGTTTGCTTCCAACCCCGCATCATTATCCGATAAATAGGTGGATTGAAAACCATTTGTGGAGCGATTTTGAACGCTATCTGGCAGAGCTGAATCGTGAGAAGGTGATGACACTGGCAGATATGTATTTGCCTCGGATAGATGAGGATGACGAGAATTTCAGTGCCGCAGAGTATTTCTTGCCGATAGACAGAATAAGAGAGCAAATCTATTTCACTACCTTTGAGATGCGTTATCGTTTTCATAAATGGATTAATACGATTCACTATGCGCGAGGTTTTCGCAAAAGGATGCTGGATCTGGATACGGATGCATTATTCTTGACATTCAATTATACCTTATTCCTTGAATCAGAATACCATGTGCCTCGGGAGCAGATATGTTATATTCATGGCTCCAGAAGAGACAAATACGGAAGTTTGGTGCTGGGGCATTCGGAAGATCCGGTTGCAGCATATAATAAATGGTACCACAAGCATGAGAATGAGCCTCGCTTTCGTCCGAATCTGAAGGATAAAAAGGGTAGATGGTATGCGAATGACAGATTAACGTATTTGTCGTATTTTTTAGAAGATAAAACTAAGGGCAATTGGAGATTGTCTATCCGTTATTATGCACAGAATGCTATCCAAGAGGCTATAGAAGGCTATTATGACAATAGCATGAAGCAAACATCGAGTATCATTTATCAACATGCTTCCTTTTTTGAGTCGCTAACAGCAATCAAACAGGTAATTATTCTTGGACATTCATTAGCGGATGTAGATATGCCATATTTTGAAAAGTTGTTGCAATCGGTGGATAAGGATAACGTGGTATGGAAGATTTCGTATCATTCGGAAAAGGATAAGAAAAATATAAGCCATTTCTGTAATAGGTTTGGCATATCGGCACAAACTATATGTTTATAGAGAGCCAGTGGTAGCGATTCGGCATTACCGACTTGTCAAGCCGAAAGGTTTCTATATTATCGCTACTCGTGAGGTGGAACTATTCACCCGTAAACCATCCGGGCTGGTAGAACTATTTTGAAGGTCAGGAGTTAATGGTTATGAGAGCTATTTCGTAAAGGATAGCTCTCTTTTATATTCGTTTTAAATATTAAAATTGAGAAATTTAATAAATTTTTATTAAAATCTTGTATATGTCATTTTTTTTTACTAACTTTGCAGCGAAATTGTATGTGGTGTGCTTATATTACGCATATTGTGCGATAAAGAAGCGATAAAATTGAGTTTTGAATAATTATAACAAATGAATCAAATTGAGCAGTATGTTTGTGAAGTATTGTCGGGACCATTAGGACGAATATTCGCAATATTTATGGGGCGATTATTCAACAGATGTTCTTGGATAATACAAAATACGAAGTCGGACTGACGGTTTTTCTAAAACGGTTCTTTCCGAAAAAATCAAAGGTCTGGTATTATCGAGTAAATACAATTTTGTATGCAGTTATCGGCTATGACGGATTCCGTTTTGTCTGAAAGAGAAAAACGTGCTTTGGATTATGTTCGACTCAAGAGAGCTGTAACTCGAAAGGAGTATCAAGAGTACATGAATTTGCAAGAACGGACAGCAGGGCGTGATCTTCTTCGTTTAGTCCAGTTAGGTTATCTTGATACTGTAGGAGATGGCAAAAATTTGAAATATGTAGTAACAGATGATGTTTCTAGACAAATAAAATAGCGATGTGACTATGAAATAGCATGAAAACGAATAAAAGATACTGATTCTAGACACAATGCTTGACATGATGACGAGAAAGAAGTAATTAATCTATATCCTCTCCCATCTATCCCGTATGTCTCTCGTAAATGAGTAATAAAAAGAAAATTCGTACACCGTACACCATACACTAAAATATAAACACCATACACTATACACTATACACCATACACCAGAACAATGAAACTATCAATAATAACAATAAACTACAACAACGCCGAAGGCTTGCGCAAAACCCTCGCCTCTGTGGCAGCGCAAACCTATCGCGATATCGAACACGTGATAGTAGATGCTGCGTCTACGGATGGTTCGGTAGATGTTATCCGTGATTACGAATCTGCTAACCGTTCATCTGTTCATCCATTATCCATTGTTTGGAGCAGCAAAAAAGATAAAGGTATTTATAATGGAATGAATATTGGTATACAGCGCGCAACAGGAGACTATATCCAGATTCTCAACTCCGGTGATCTCCTCGCCGCTCCCGATGTCACCGAGCGCATGATGGCTGCGTTACATAACACATCAAACATCAAACATCAAACATCCGTAGAAAACCGCATCGCGATTTTCTACGGCAACATGCTCAAATCATACGATGGCAAAACAATCATCAACCGCGATACTTGCGGAGGCGACATGTACACTCCGGAGTCATTCCTCTATTTCTACAAAGGTACGCTGAATCATGACTGCGCCTATATCCGTCGTGACTTGTTTGAGAAATACGGACTTTACAATGAACAGATGAAGATTTGCTCCGATTGGGAATGGTACGTGCGAGCAATAGTATTGGGTGGTGAGAAACCGGTATATACCAATATTGATGTAACCATCTTCGATATGAACGGAGTGAGTGAGTCGTATGGCAAGAACGCGGATATCATCAAACGCGAACGCCGTGAGTATTTGAAGTCGATTCTTCCTCCCGCGGTTCTGCATGATTACGATGTGTTTTCCTTCCCCATAACGCAATATCAAAGACTAAAGAAGCATCATCTCTGGGGATTAGTGTATTTCATGGAACGGGTATTATTTAAGTTGGAAAAATGGAAAATCCTCAAATAACATTATCAATAATTGTACCGATTTACAATGTAGAGCGGTACTTAAAGAAATGTATTGATTCATTACTTAATCAGGATATCTCGGATTATGAGATAATTCTTGTGGATGATGAGTCTCCGGATGCCTGCCCGCAGATTTGTGATGAATATGCAAGGATGAGTCAAGAGTCAAGAGTCAAGAGCCAAGAGTTGCCGTGCATCCGCGTAATCCATCGTAAGAATGGTGGACTAAGCGCTGCACGAAATTCCGGTATAGAAATCGCGAATGGTGACTATCTCATGTTCGTTGATAGCGATGATTACATTGAACCCAATGTACTCAAAGGATTGTTAGAACAGGTAGAGCGTGATAAACTCGATGTTCTCCGCTATCGATTACAATACGTCAATCCGCAATATGAAGTGTATAATCCTTATAAATCCGATCCGTTCAAGGATAATGACTATTCCGAAGAAGTTACCGATGGTGTCACCTTCCTCAATACCCGCATGAGTACTGCATGCTATGCGTGGGCGTTCATCCTCCGTCGTGATTTAATCATCGGCAGTCAAACATCACACATAACAAATAACACATCCGAAGGCCACACATCACAGATCACACATCACACATTCGAACATCACACATCAAACATAATACATAATACATTCGAAAAAAAATCTTGTCTATTCACAGAAAAGATTTATTTCGAAGACACCGACTGGACTCCGAGAATGCTGGTAAGAGCTAAACGCGTAGCAAGTACGAATACAGTTGTGTATAACTATCTCCAGCGAGAGGGGAGTATTACCAAGGCAGTCAATCGCAGCAAACAACAGAAAGTGCTTGATGACAAAATGCGGTTGATTGGAGAAATGCAGGGGCAGGCGAAGGAATTGCATGAGAAAGGATTATGCAACACATGGTTCAATCGCATGATAGCAGATAATGTGATAAGTATTATTGGCATTATAGCAAAGGATTTTTATTCAGAGCGAAAAGAATATCTTATGTTATTAAAACAATACGGAGTATATCCGATACAATCCAAAGTAATGAAGGCGCGATTGATTAACATCTTTCCGCGTCTAGCGGTTGAATTATTACATCTTAAAAACGGTTAGTGTATGGGTATGAAAAATTTAATACGTAAAATTTTAGAGTATCTCCGTGGAGAACCACAGCATTTGGATAAACTCCTCAAGCGCGGATTAAAAGTAGGAAAGAACTTTCATCGTATGGGAGGAGTAATTATTGATCCATCTCATTGCTACCATATTAAGATAGGGGATAGCGTCACCCTCGCTCCGCGTGTTCATATCCTTGCCCATGATTCAAGTACGTATATGTTTCTCGGTAAAACACGTGCTGCGAATGTAACTATTGGTAATCAAGTATTTGTTGGAGCCGGCTCCATCATCCTGCCTGGAGTTCATATTGGCAATTGTGTCATCATCGGTGCCGGTAGTATTGTTACAAAGGACATACCGGATAATTCTGTCGCAGTCGGCAATCCGGCACAAGTGATTTGCTCTATTGATGCTTATCTGGAAAAAGAAAATGAAAAGATGCGTCCTGAAAATACCTTTGTTGGCTTAGATTGGGAGAAAACTGATGATATTGCAACTGCTCTGGCTGTAGCTGATAAATACGGAGAGATTTTTGTAAGTTAAATATGATACCACATATTCTCCATTATTGCTGGATAGGCGGAGCGCCATTGTCTCTTTTGGCAGAAGAATGCATCGCTTCATGGCATAAATATATGCCGGAGTGGGAACTGAAGAGATGGGATGAAAGTAATTTTGACATTGCTGCGGCTCCGTTGTATGTGCGTCAGGCATATGAGGCACGGAAGTTCGCGTTTGTGTCGGATTATGTGCGGCTATGGGCGTTAGAGCAGTACGGTGGGCTATACATGGATGTGGATTTTGAGGTATATCGTCCGTTCGATGGCTTGATGGACAAGTATGTTGCATTTGCTGGGTACGAAGGTTCCAAGCGCAAACCCGTCATGCAAGGTGTCCTCGCCTCCGAACCTCATGGCGCGTGGGTACGGGATATGTTATCTGCCTACGAGGGTAGGGAGTTTATTAAGGCTGATGGTACTTTAGACCTGACGCCGAATACAAGTTATTTCACCGATCGCCTCGAATCACAAGGTTTCATCGCTGATGGAGTAGAGAAGGATGTGCTCGTAAATGGAGAGTTCTATCTGCACGTGATGCCTATATGGGCATTCTGTCCGCAGTTGACGACAGGGGAAAATGTGCGGAATGAGGAGACGTATTGCGAGCACAAAGGTGAAAGTTCTTGGGCTGTTAATAATTCATGGAAGACACGTTTGCTATCTAAGTTTTCTCCTGCATTGCGAACAAAACTAATTAAATTGAAACGTCGGATTTTAGGATAGGTGCTCTTTAATTCTCTCGAATATCTCCTTTTTCTTCCGATAGTATTTGCTATCTATTGGTTGTTACGGAATCAGCTGAAACTACAAAACCTCTTTGTAGTCCTCGCTTCGTACGTGTTCTATGGATGGTGGGATTGGCGATTCCTCGTCCTCATCGCCTTTACATCCATTTGCTCTTGGGGCAGCGGGTTGCTAATCCACCCACCGTACACAATACACCATACACCCATGCCAAAGTTCTGGTTATGGCTCAATATAGCTATCAACCTTGGAATTTTGGGCGTTTTCAAATATTACGACTTCTTCATCACGGAGTTTATAACGACATTCTTCCCGGAATCCTTTCAACCATCACTCGTTAATTCGTTCACTCTTAAGATAATTCTTCCAGTAGGCATTTCATTTTATACCTTCCAAGCCCTGTCATATTCCATAGATGTCTATCGGGGAAATATCAAGCCGACTAAGGATATTATTGCTTTCTTTGCATTCATATCTTTCTTTCCGCAGTTGGTCGCAGGTCCTATTGAACGAGCAACGAACCTCTTGCCGCAATTTCTACAGAAGCGTAAATTTTCTTACGACCAAGCCGTGGATGGTATGCGCCAGATACTATGGGGTTTGTTCAAAAAGATAGTAGTCGCTGATAATTGTGCTCTTTATGTAGATCTAGTATGGGCGACACATGATACCCAGAGTGGCAGCACTTTGCTATTGGCTGCTATACTCTTTACATTCCAAATATATGGCGACTTCTCCGGTTATTCGGATATTGCTATTGGTACGGCCAAACTATTCGGTGTCAAACTGATGCGCAACTTCAACAACCCGTATTTCTCGCGTGACGTAGCGGAGTTTTGGAGACGTTGGCATATCTCGCTTACTACGTGGTTTAGAGATTATGTCTATATACCATTGGGCGGTTCCCGAGTTAATAAATGGAAGATAGTTCGCAATACCTTTGTAATCTTCTTGCTATCCGGCTTTTGGCATGGCGCAAACTGGACATTCATCGCGTGGGGCACGTATCATGCGGTATTGTTCTTGCCGCTGATACTGTTTGGCAAGAACCGCAAGTACATCGGTCGCGTAGCGGATAATCGGTGCTTGCCTACGTGGAAAGAGGCATTACAGATGCTACTTACCTTTGTGCTGGTACTTATCGGCTGGATTATTTTTCGTGCAGATACAATTGGTCAAGCGTGGGAGATAGTAGGCAAGATATGTAGTGATAGTTTATGGGATAAAGCCTATATAGGGGGATTGGGTAGTTTGGCTTTTACGGCATTAGCCATCGTTGTAATGATAGGCGCGGAATGGCTGCAGCGAAATGAGGATCATGGCTTGGTCTTAGATGGGATGAATCGCCGTTTATTGCGATATGCGATATACATCGTGCTGATTACGATGATGTTGTGGAATGGTGAGCCAGGGGATGCGTTTATCTATTTCCAATTTTAGAGATAGGGTGCTAAAATCGTGAAACGATTTATTCGAGACATAGTTATATTCGTCGTAGTATTGCTGATACTATTTGGCGGTGCAGAGTGGGTTGCTGAATCCATTCCGAACTCCTACACTTACAAGCGTGACTATATGGAGCTGTACGGGGGAGAAATTAAGACCCTGATACTTGGTTCATCCAATGCCTATGACGGTCTGAATCCATGTGTGTTGCCCAATGCTTTTAACTTAGCTAATAGCAGCCAGACATTGGAAGACGATTATCGTTTGTTAGCAAAGTATATTGATTCAATGGATTCGCTTCGAACTGTGATAGTGGGGCTTGGGTATCATTCGTTGGCAGCGACACCCGAAGCGAACCGACGGATGTATTACACGATTTATATGGATTTGTATTCGCGTTGGCCACTTAGTCGGTACAGCTTCGAGTTGTTCGATTTGGAGGCGCTGACTAAGAAAATAATCAAATATGTTGTTTCTCGCGATGTGACGCGTTGTGACTATCTAGGGCAACGGATCGGACATACAAAAGAGGCTGCACAAACCGGGGCAGAGTGGTGGAATAAGGACGTGCTGTCATTAGTAGAGAATGACAGGTTTGATATTGGATATTGGCGAATGGAGATTGAGGATAACCTTCGTTATCTGCATGCGATAGTGGACTTGTGCAACGCGCATGGAGTACAATCGGTGATCGTGCAGATGCCGGTGATGAAGGAGTATAAACGCCGTTTGCCTGAAGAACAAGTGGCGCTGATGAAGGAGGTGCTACAGTCGTTGGATAGTTCATCTATTTGTATTGACGCTTCCGAATGGTCTATCCCGGAGGACGGATGGTATAACGCCACTCATCTTACCCGCGAAGCTTCCATCCCCTTCACCCGTCATCTCCTTGATTTGATCCGGTGAATCTTGGTGTATGGTGTTATGCGCTGCGCGCAATGTCTGATGTGTGATGTGTAATAGATCTTACTCAGGTCCTTGCGACGAAGTGCTACAGCTTGCGTTACTGCCGTGAAACGGTTGCGTGCTGCTAACTAGTCCTGACCTAAAGGTGTGGAACGCTGCACTTTCTTGCGCAGGAAGAGGCGGTTACAATTGGGGTTCGTGGTGGCTGCTACGCGGTGCGTACCGAGCAGCATCCGATACTGTTGAGCGCTGTCTCCACAGGACGAGATGGTTGTATCTTTTTTGGTAAGTTACCAATGTACTCGATGAGCATCTCTGTCATGAGATAATAGAGTAGCACAGGGCATACAGATTTGTCACTTTCTGTGGGGATGAACCCACACCAGAATCTAAGAATAGCCAATTCGGCCTCAGATAGTTTTTCCATTTGTTTTGAAAGTTAAAAAAATAAACAAAAAGACCGGCATTGCCGACCCACTAATAAAATCTTACAAAATTACAATTATCTATTCAAATGACCTAATAAGTCTTTGAATTTGTGCGCGAAATGGATGATTTTAACGTAAATGTGATATGATTGTGGAGATATCGGTTGCAAAATGCAGAAAATATACAAAAAAAATCTTGGGGGCTTGTATATATAGGAAAAAAGCAGTACCTTTGCAAAAAAAACAATGATAGTGAGTATGAAACATTTGTATATTATAGGAAATGGATTTGATAGACACCACAAGATTGAATGTGGTTTTGATAACTATGCGGAATGGCTAGAAAAGACGAATTCGGATATCTATTATAAAGTAGAGAATGCTTATGGGATACTAAATGAAGAATTATGGCGTGATTTTGAGCATTTGCTAGGTAAGTTAGATGTTCAAGAACATGCAGAAAGAATAGCTTATGAACGTTATCCTACACAGAAACAATTAGAAAAAAGTACTGATAAAGAATTTGAGAATCTTAAGAGCTGGTATGAATTATCACCGGAAGAGGCGAGAGAGGAGTTTGAGGATTTATATGAAGTTGGTTGAAGAAGGATCTAAGACACTTAATAATCAAGCGGACTTAACTGAGATGTTACTTAGGACTGTACGTAAGGAAACAAAGTTAGACATTCAAACATTTGAGCAACTATTAGATGCGAGTTCGGAGAGTCAGAAATTAGATGAAATGATATATCAAGTATGCAAGGATCATCCATACATGTATATGCTTGATCAATATCATGAGATCCATCCGGAGGAGTATGATTATGAGTTGTTTATGGAAATGTACAAAGAAACATCGTGGAGCGTTGCTTGGGAAATGGCTTCCAACTTGCAAGAGCAAAACGAAAGGTACTGCATTCAATATATATTATTGCAACAAGACTACAGGAAAATGAAGACTAAAACATGTGCACTATTTGTAGACCTGCACAAACGATTGGTACATGATTGTGCGGAACGAAATGCACTGTTTATGGTAATATTAAAAGGTGTAAAACGTAGTTAAGAGTTTTTTTGCGTAAAAATCTAAAAAAATGCAAAATTTGGCATATACATTTGTATATCTCATTTTTTTTTCGTACCTTTGCAGCCAAATTGCACATCGTGTGATAAAGAAGTAGTACGTATATATCTTAAGAATATGTATGTTTGATATAGAAAACTTATGTTGGTTAAACCAGAGCGTAGCTCAAATATTGAATTATTCCGTATCGTAATGATGCTTTCTATTGTAGCGCATCATTATGTGGTGAATTCCGGGGTACTGGATGCAATTTCGGAACCACCATATTCATGGCATCATTATTTTTTGTATGTATTTGGAATGTGGGGTAAGATAGGCATCAATTGCTTTGTGCTGATAACGGGATACTTCATGTGCAAGTCAGATATAACAGTGCGAAAGTTCTTAAAATTGCTTTTAGAGATTCTGTTTTATAATGTAGTTATCTATATTATCTTTGCCATCACAAGATATGAACCATTTACTTTCGGAGGATTTGTGAAGGCAATTAACCCTGTAGAATCTATATCTTTTGGTTTTACAAGTTGTTTCCTTATTTACTATTTACTTATTCCATTCTTGAATAAACTGGTAAATAATATCGACAAGAAGCAGCATTTGATACTACTTGCCATCTGTGTGTTGTTCTTTGTTATATGGGATAGGTTGCCCGGAATAGAATATACATACAATTATGTAGGATGGTTTTGTGTTTTGCATTTTATTGCATCGTATATTCGTTCTTATGTATGTGGACTCCGGCTATTTAAACACGAAGTGGCATTAATAATTGCAGGAGCGACATTCGCAATTCTTTCCGTAATAGGACAATGTTCTATGATAGAGAAGGGATGGAATGTCGGGTGGCAATATAAGTGGGTGGCGGATTGTAATGCGATAGTTGGTTTATTGTCGAGTGTGATGATGTTCGTGGGTTTTAAGAATTTGCGTATGAAAAACCACCATTGGATAAATACAATAGCCTCCAGCACTTTTGCTGTGTTACTGATTCACGCAAACAGTGATGCGATGAGGAAATGGTTGTGGCAAGATGTATGTCATAATGTGGATTGGATTTATTCACCATATATGCCATTGCATGCGATTGGTAGTGTGTTCGCGATATTCATAGCATGTGTGTTAATAGATAAAGTGCGAATGAGTTTGATAGAAAAACCGACATTCAAGATAATTGATAAATATTTGCTGAAATATGGCATCAAATGATACAATATTAGTTACCTCTCCATTGCTCCCGGATTTGCAGGAGTTCAACCAATACTTGCAACAGATATGGGAGAGTAAGTGGATTACAAATAACGGCTCGTTCCATCAGCAGTTAGAGAAAGCTTTGGCTGAATATTTGGGAGTGGAGTATATCTCTGTGTTTACCAATGGTACCTTGCCGTTGATTACTGCCTTGCAGGCATTGGGATTGACGAAAGGCGAGGTGATTACTACTCCGTACTCGTTCGTAGCAACGAGCCATTCCATCTGGTGGAACCAACTCGCTCCGGTCTTCGTGGATATCGAAGAAGAGACTTGTGGGATGGATCCGGCTAAGATTGAAGCTGCCATCACTCCCAATACGGTAGCTATCATGCCGGTGCACTGCTATGGAAAACCCTGCAAAACCAAAGAGATAGATGCTATAGCTAAGAAACATGGTCTCAAAGTGATTTATGATGCAGCCCATGCGTTCGGCGTTAGAGTGAATGGCGAATCCATCCTCAATGCCGGAGATATTAGTACACTCTCATTCCATGCCACCAAAGTCTATAACACTATCGAGGGCGGTGCATTAGTGTGCCATAGTGCCGAGATGAAGCATCAGATAGATAATCTCAAGAACTTCGGTTTCCGTGGTGAAGTAACGGTAGAGGCTCCGGGAATTAATGGTAAGATGGACGAAGTCCGTGCAGCTTATGGTCTGCTGAACCTCAGGCAAGTAGATGCAGCTATCGAAGCCCGTCATAAAGTAGCAGATGCTTACCGCGCTGCATTGAAAGATGTCAAAGGTATTCGTTTCTTCGATGATATGGCAGGAGTAAGGCATAACTATAGTTATTTCCCAATCTTCGTAGATGCGGAGCAATATGGCATGACGCGTGATGAACTCTATGAGAAGATGAAAGCCGCGAACGTCTATGGTCGTCGCTATTTCTATCCGCTCATCACTGCTTTTGATCCGTATAAGGATTATCCTTCTGCTGCGCCGGAGAACCTGCCGGTTGCAACAAAGATTGCTGACCAAGTCATCTGCCTCCCGATGCATCATGCGTTGACAGGCGAAAATATTGAACGAGTTTTGAAAACTATATTAAAATGAAACATTTATTAATCATAGGAGCAAGAGGATGGGGACGAGAGGTGTATGCAGCTGCTATCGGAACCAAAGCATGTCGTGACGGAGAATACGATGTGAAGGGATTTCTGGATAGCAAGGCAGATGCGTTTGAAGGATTGAAGGGTAATTATCCTCCAATTATCTGTGCTCCGGAGGATTACGAGATACAGCCGGATGATGTGTTTTTCGTTGCAATGGGTGAACCTAAATGGCGTAAGTATTATGCGGAGATGATGGAGAAGAAAGGTGCTGAATTTATCAGTATAATATGTAATGAATCGTTTGTAAATCCGACTGCAACTATTGGGGAAGGCTCTTTTGTCGCTGGTTGGTGTGTCGTGTCAGATAATGTCCAAATAGGAAATCATGTGTCAATCCATGCATTTTGTACATTGGGACATGATGCGCGTATCAGTGATTATGTGTCTATTGAGGCATATTGCTTCTTTGGCGGATATTCTGAGATGGCAACGGAATCTGTGATGCATGTCCGTTCACACCTATTGCCACATAAAAAAATTGGTCAAAAGGTTGTGGTAGGTGCCAATAGCGTTGTAATGCGCAATGTGCCAGACGGACAACATGTGTTCGGTAATCCGGCAAAGAAAATAGATTATTAATAGCTAAAATAAACAGAAATTATGGAATTAAATGAATTTGTAGCTCACTTCGCTGAGCAGTTTGAAGAAACAGATGCAAGTGTATTCACCCCTCAAACCGTATTTCATGAGTTGGATGAGTACTCATCGTTGATTGCTCTCTCTATCATCGCAATGATTGATGAGGAGTATGATGTAACCATTAAGGGTAACGATATGCGTGCTGCTGTTACCATAGAAGATTTGTACAATATCGTAAAGAGCAAAATGTAATGGCATTTCTGGAAACTCATAATGTCGCAATACGTGGTATCGCAGCCTGCGTGCCCCCGCATGTGGAGGAAAACACGGATATTCCATTTTATACCCCAGAAGAAGCTCAAAAAGTTATAGAGTCAACAGGAGTTGAGCGTAAGCATATGGTGGCAAATAGTGGTATCACAGCATCCGATATGTGCTTAAAAGCCTGTGAAAAGTTGCTTGAAGATATGGGGTGGGAACGTGATAGCATTGATTTGATTTGTAATGTTACGCAAACAAGCGATTATACAAACCATCCCAATGTGTTTGTCCTTCATGAGAAGTTAGGATTGAAAAATGATTGTATGTCGTTAGACTTATATCATGGTTGCCCAGGCTGGGTAGTTGGATTGAGTACGGTAGCTTCTCTTGTCGGATCGGGGACTATTAAACGTGCACTCCTTGTTGATGGCGACAATATCACGTCGGTACAGTATGGTCAAGACAGGGAGAGTCGTCCATTATTCGGAGATGCGGGGACAGCTACGGCTCTCGAATTTGATGAGAACGCTGCACCGATGTATTTCCAGACAGGTACAAACAGTGTAGATGGCGTTGCTCTGATTCATAAAAAAGGAGGCTCCCGTGAACCGCACACCCTTGATTCTTATAAACAAGAACTTGGATTGCTATCGGGAGAATTATCAACAGAAGGCATTGAAGACCTGATGGATGGCATGAGTGTATTCTCATTTGGAATATCTACTCCTCCTAAAAGTCTGAAGCAACTTTGCGAGCGTTATAACATCGATATAGAAGATGTTGACAAGTTGGTTCTTCATCAAGCCAATTTGTTCATGGTGACTAAAATTGCCAAGAAATTAAAAATGCCTGAAGAGAAAGTACCAAGTTGCTTGAAGGATTATGGAAATACGACAAGCACATCTATTCCTCTGACAATTGTAACGCAATGTCATGATGATTATTCAAACAATAAACAAAAGACACTGGCTTGTGCATTTGGTACAGGGTTGGCTTGGGCTTCTGTATATTTCGAGACGGAAAAAATAGTTGTTTCACCTATTATCATATACTAAAATGTATAATCCATTTTCATTAGAGGGAAAGACAATCCTCGTAACCGGAGCAAGTTCAGGTATTGGACGTGCAACAGCTATTGAGTGTGCAAAACTTGGGGCGCATGTTGTAATAACCGGTCGCAATGCAGAACGTTTGCAAGAGACATTTAATCAACTGGAGGGCGATGGGCACTTGCAAATTATTGCTGATCTTACCAATGCCGAAGATATTGAAAGATTGGCAGCCGAGGTTCCTTCTTTGGATGGTATCGTAAACAATGCAGGAATCACAATAACGAAACCCATTCCATTTATTAAGGGCGATGATATTCAGCATGTGTTTGACATCAACACGTTTGCACCGGTGATGTTGGTAAAATGGTTGCTGAAGAAGAAAAAGGTAAATAAGAATGCTTCGATAGTGGTTACTTCTTCCGTGGCATCCATGTCCTATGCGCCAGGAAACACCATTTACGGAATGACTAAATCGGCAATTGCCTCGTTTACTAAATATTGTGCGCTTGAAATGTTTGATAAGAACGTTCGCGTAAACTCTATTCATCCGGGAATGGTAGATACAGAGATGACTCAAAATCTATCATTTTCAAATGAAGAGATTGAAGTAGACAAAGCTAAATATTTCGGTAAACGGTATGCAGAACCCAATGAAATAGCATGGGCAATCGCTTACCTTTTAAGCGATGCAGCTGCATGGGTTACCGGAAGTGAATTAGTTATAGATGGAGGTATTCATCTTAAATAGCAACAAGAAATGGCTTTTTTACAAATAAATAATGTTCGGATATCGGGAGTGTCGGCTGCTGTGCCTACTCGAATCAAAGAGATTCGCGAGCAGAAATGCTTTACTGATCCGATAGAAGCAGATAAGGTTATCTCTGTAACCCATGTCGAAAGATCCCGTATGGTTGCAGAGGGGCAATGCTGCTCGGATTTGTGTTTTGCAGCCGCAGATAAACTGCTGAATGAGTTACATTGGAATCGCGATGAGGTAGATGCATTGATTTATGTTTCGTTGTCGCGGGATTATGTAACCCCCGCCACAGCTGGTTTATTACAAGACCGATTGGGATTGGGAAAAGAATGTTTTGCTGTTGATATACCTTTGGCATGCTCCGGATATATATACGGTATGTCCACTATCAGTAGCCTTGTAGCTACCGGTGGTATAAAAAAAGCACTCCTCTTGGTCGGAGAAACAACATCGTTCTTGCAGTCCCCTTTAGATAAAACATTATGGCCATTACATGGAGATGCAGGGACAGCGACAGCTCTTGAATACGATGAAAAGGCAAATCCATTGTATTTTCATCTCGGAACAGATGGTTCTCGTGGCAATGCAATAATAAATCGCGATGGTGGAACTCGTTTTCCTTTCTCAAAAGACTCTCTTGAAATGCATGAGATTGAATTAGGAGTGATTCGGAACAATTTGCAATCTCAAATGGAAGGAATGGATGTTTTCTCGTTCTCAACTAAAGAACCTCCTATGTCCATTCGTGCGTTGTGTGAACATTTCGATTTAGATTTGTCGGCTATACGTTATCTGTATCTCCATCAGGCTAATAAATACATGGATGATAAGATAGCGAAGAAATTGAAAGTAGATGAGGCGAAGGTGCCGTATTCCATTATGCAATTTGGTAATACAAGTAGTGCATCAATTCCAATGACGATGGTTGCTGCTACACGTGAAAGTATTCAACACGAGAAAATGGATGTAGTGATGTGTGGATTTGGATCCGGTTTGTCATGGGGAAGTTTATATGCTACGTTAGATCATATTGTTTGTCCTGATATAATAGAAATAGAAGCATAATGAAACGATTCGAAGGAAAAAATATCGTCATAACCGGATGTAACCGCGGTATAGGGCGAGTGATGTTAGAAAGTTTCTGCCAAAAAGGTGGAAACATCATAGCATGTGTCCGTACAATTACAAATCAGTTGCTATCTGAATTCCACAATTTAGAGAAGGAGTATGGTATTCATATTTATCCAGTAAAGATGGATTTAGAAACAGAGGAAAGCATCCGTGAGGGACTTCGTGAAATTGCAGCTCTAAAGATACCGATTGATGTATTGGTTAATAATGCCGGTATTGAACATGGTGCATTGCTGATGTTTACAAAGATGTCCGACCTTCGAAGAGTTTTCCAAGTAAACTATTTTGCCCAAGTTCAAATTACACAATATATAGCTAAGCTAATGTCCACTCATAAGCAAGGAAGTATCATAATGATGAGTTCCATCCTCGGCATGAATGCTGCATCTGGTACTACCGCGTATGGGGCAAGTAAGGCTGCTGTTATTTCATTTACAAAGACAGCGTCAGCCGAATTGGCGAACATGGGTATACGCGTGAATGCAATTGCTCCAAATGTGGTAGATACAGACATGGGGCACAAGATGGATGAACGCACCTTGAACTCGCTGATGGAAAGTACTGATTTACATCGTATTGCAGCACCGGAAGAAATAGCAAAAGTGGCTTTGTTCCTTGCTAGCGATGATGCAAGTTATATTACAGGTCAAGTAATAAGAGTAGATGGTGGTTTAAGATGAATAAGGAGTTATTAGACAAGTTGACGGAGCGCTGTTATCGAATGAAACTGAAAGCATTAGATATGGCTTTCGGTACCGGTGCTGAGGGAAGCCACATAGGAGGAGCTTTCTCATTGATGGAGATATTGGCAACTCTATATGAAATGGCTAATATAGAGGACATGGCGTCGCCTAATCGAGATCGAGTCATTTTAAGCAAAGGACATGCAGTATTGGCTTATTATACAGCGCTATGGCAGAATGGATTCTTGACTGAAAAGCAACTTGAAACTTTTGACAAGAATGGCACGTTGTTACACGGACATCCTCATCGGAATTTACAACTCGGAATGGAATTCGCATCTGGAAGCCTCGGATTGGGATTGTCCTATGCAGTAGGTGTGGCATTAGCTTGTAAAAAGAAGGGGCTGGACAATAGAATTTTTGTAATTTTAGGTGATGGGGAATGTGATGAGGGAATAGTATGGGAGAGTTTGATGTCCATTCGCAATTATAATCTGGACAACATAACATTGATTGTTGACCAAAATCATTATCAATTGGATGGTCCAACGGAAGAAGTTATGAACCAATATTCGCTTTCAGACAAGTTTAAGGCGTTCGGCTTTACTATACAGTCAGTTAATGGACATGATATAGATGCATTATACGAGGTACTATTGCAGAGGGATGGATATAATGTTATAATAGCGGATACTATCAAGGCACATGGTATCTCTTTCTTGGAGAATAATAAGATGTCCCATCATACATCGCTTACGATGAAAAAATACCAACAAGCTATTACTGATATTAAATCGGCCTATGGAGAATTATAATGCAAAATTGATGGCTATGGTTGGGCAGAGCGCAAGTATTTTCGGCTTGGCTCTACTAGAAATGGCTTCACAGAGAGAGGATATTGTCGTCCTTTCTGCCGATCAGTCCACTCCTGCAGGTCTGGATAAGTTCAAGGCAACCTATCCTGAACGCTTTTATAATGTCGGTATAGCCGAGCAGAATATGATTGGCATAGCAGCCGGTTTTGCAGATGAAGGCTATTTACCCATCTGTGTAGCACAGGCGTGTTTCCTCTCTATGCGTGCCTTTGAACCCATACGCCAGTATGCCGGTTATATGCAGAAACCGATGATACTGGTTGGCTTGTTCTCCGGTTTCTCCACTACCTTTATGGGCAATACGCATTATGCACAGGAAGATATTGCGCTGATGAGGATGATTCCCGGAATGCAGGTGTTGTCTCCATCTGACGGGATGGAAGCAGCCAAATGTTTTGAGGCTGCAGTGGAGTCCGGAAAGCCAACCTATATCCGATTGTGGGGAAAAATGGGTAGTCCGATTGTCTATGATTCTGATTATAGATATGAAATAGGAAAGGCTGTTCGTCTGCGTGAGGGGAAAGATATACAGATTGTAGCAACAGGAAGTATGGTTGTACAAGTGCTAAAGGCAGCGCAATTATTATCCGAGGAGGGAATAGAAGCGGATGTCATCAACATGCACACAATCAAACCAATAGATACCTTGTTGCTGGATAGCCATAAGCAAATATTCTCTATTGAGGAACATAGTGTAGTAGGAGGTTTAGGTGATGCACTGAGAGAGTCCGGATTTGCGATAAAAAAAATCGGTATAGAGGATCGGTTCGGCAATGTGGGGGATTACAATTACTTGCTGGAGCAGCACAACCTTACAAGTGAAAAAATTAAAGAAATAATATTAAAAAATCAAATATGATGAACGTAGAAGAAAAAGTAAAAGAAATTGTAGCTGCGGTAAGTGGCGTAGAAGTAAGCGAAGTATCACTGCAAAGTGCTATTGGTGATTTTCCTCAGTGGGACTCTATGGGACAAATGGCTATTCTGCAACAGGTCGAAGAAACGTTTGATATATCCTTTGAGCCGGAAGAGATGATGGAATTTGAGGATGTCAACGATATCGTGAAAGCTGTAGAGGCAAAACTTTGATGCTGACGATAGAGCAGCAGATAGAACGGAACGCACAGCGGACGCCGGAGAAGGTGGCGCTGATAAGCGGTGAGACCAAAGTGAGTTATGGCGAACTTTGGGCGCATTGCTGCGAGGTGGCGCGACAGAAGCAGGAGGATACGAGTTTCTATAAAGGGAAACGTATCATCTTGGCTGCGGCAGGAAAGGTAGAGTTCGTGTATCAGTATTTCGGCATTCACCTAGCCGGAGGAATATGCGTGCCGATTGATCCGGATACGAAGCCGATGCGCAGGGAATATATCGAGCGCATGATTGCGGATGGTAAACCGAATACCGACATGGCAGATGTGCTGTTCACGACGGGTACTACCGGTGCTCCAAAAGGCGTGGTACTGACGCATGCAAACTTAGCTGCTGCGGCGCGGAATATCAATGAGTTTATCGGCAATACCGAAAACGATGTGGAGCTGCTGGCGCTACCGGTAAGTCACTCGTTTGGATTAGGACGATTGCGCTGTGTGCTGTCGAAAGGAGGAACAATGGTGTTGCTTGGCTCGTTTGCTAACGTGAAGCGGTTCTTCCGGGAGATGGAGAACCATCACGTAACCGGATTTGGAATGGTGCCTGCTTCTTGGCTCTATCTAAAGAAGATGAGCGGAGAGAAGATTCGGAGTTTTGCGAGTCAACTCAAGTACATCGAGATAGGTAGTTCGTTCATGTCGATAGAGGAGAAAGAGCTACTGATGGAGTGGTTGCCGAAGACGCGGATATGTATGCACTACGGTTTGACGGAAGCGTCACGGAGTGCATTCATGGAGTTTCATGCGTACAAGGATAACCTGCAATCTATTGGTCGTCCGGCGCCGCATGCGGACATCCGCATCATTGACGGAGAGATCTGCGTGAAAGGCGAACATGTGACGCAATCTTATTGGAATGAATCACCAGAACGGATTGCGCAGGATTTCTACGGAGACTATTTCCGTACCGGAGATAGCGGGTGGAAAGATGAAAATGGTGATATCTACATTAAAGGACGTATCAAGGAGATGATCAATGTAGGCGGCGAAAAAGTAAGTCCGATGGAAGTGGAGGACTGCTTGAATGCCATTCCTCAGATACAGGAAAGCGCTTGTTGTGCCTTGCATGATGAGGTAATGGGTGAAGTGGTAGAAGCATTTATCGTGGAGAAGGAACCGATTAGCGATACGGAGATACTGGAACTCATTCATCCGCAGTTGGAGAACTATAAATGGCCAAGGAAGATTGTGCGTGTGGCTGAGATTCCGAAGACATCATCTGGGAAGATCCAACGACTACAGTTAAAAGAAGTATGAACGAAGAACAAGAATATTTGACAGGACAGTTGCTGACGATGGAGCCGTATGTGCAGAGCGCAGATGCGGAGCGATTGTATATGCAAGCCTTGCAAGAGGAGTTGCTGTTTCATTACGACCATAATGAAGCGTATCGGCAGTTTTGTGAACGCAAGGGCTTCAATCCGCATGAGCCACTGACGGATATTGCGCAGATACCTCCGGTGGCTGTTAGTGTGTTTAAGGAGTTGGGATTCTCGTTAGCATCCGTGCCGAAAGAGGATATCCGTCTTCGATTACAATCCTCGGCGACTTCTGGTACTCCAAGTACCATCGTGGTGGATAAAGAAACATCTCGTCGGCAAGCTAAGGCGATGGTGAAAGTGATGCAAGAGGTGATTGGTCGCGAGCGCAAGCCGTTCCTGGTGATGGATATTGATCCCCGTTCGGAATACAAGGCATTGTTAGGTGCGCGTTTTGCAGCTATCACAGGTTATCTGAATTTTGCGTCGAAGGCTGCATATTTCCTGAAAGCGAACGAGCAGAAGGTGTCGTATTTCGATGTTGAGGCGATGCAAGAGTACTTGGCTTCGCTGCCGGATGAGCAACCGGTGGTAGTGTTCGGGTTTACGTATATCCTGTACTCGCAAGTACTCAAAGCGTTACAAGCATCAGACGTGAAACTGCATCTGCCAAAAGGATCGAAGATCATCCATATCGGTGGATGGAAGAAACTGGAAAGCGAGAAAGTAGAGAAAGCGCTGTTCAATAAGCAGTTGTCGGAAGTTTTTGGTATCGAACCGACTGACGTAGTGGATATATACGGTTTTACAGAGCAGATGGGATTGAATTATCCGGATTGTCCGTGCGGTTGCAAGCATACAAGTAATTATGTTCGCGTACTTGTGCGCGACGCGAAAACGCACGAAGTGCTCCCAGCAGGCAAAGAAGGAATGTTGGAGTTCATCAGTCCTGTGCCGCATTCTTATCCCGGGAATGCAGTCTTAACGGATGATTTGGGGTATATTATTGACGATCCATGCCCTTGTGGCAGAGGAGGTACGCGTTTTGTGGTAACCGGACGACTGAAAAAAGCAGAGATACGAGGATGCGGAGATATCCTTGCCAATAAGTTGACATTTGTCGGCAAGGAGGTTAGAGGTGAGAGGTTAGAGGTTAATGTCCTTGATGTGCAATCGTATCATGGAGCAGAACTTACAGCGAGTGAACCGAAGGAGCAGTTGAAGCAAATTATAGGTTCTTTGCGTGAGGCACAAGCTTGGTTACGCGAACAACCGGTGGAGGGACTGATAGGGCTGATTGATATGGCTGCAAAGCGATGGATCAGTGAACCAAAATATCAAATTCTCAAAGATAAAGGACTGCTGTTCTTGTCCACTTGGTGCGCTGAGAATAACTTGCGTCGTGTTGCACAATTAGGTTTACGAGGTAATATCCAATACGCAGATAGATGGCTACCCATGCCGGATAGCGAGAAACACCAAATGCGTGTAAACGCACGAGGTTTGGTTTGTCATTGGCTGGCTGGAAACGTGCAGATATTAGGCCTGTTTGCCTTGGTACAAGCGATTTTGACCAAGAACTGCAATCTACTGAAAGTCTCGAAAAACGATGAAGGTGTGTTCCAACTGCTGCTAACGGCTTTTGAGGGAATCGCGTACACGTGTGCGGATGGACGCGTTATAAAAGGAGAAGACTTACTGCGTACGATAGCCGTGGTGTATTTCCCCCGAACGGCAGACGATGTAGCACGACAGATGTCTGCATCCGCAGATGTTCGTATCGCGTGGGGTGGGCGAGAAGCTGTTGAAACAGTGGCTTCCTATCCATCTCGGTATGATGCAGAGACGGTTATCTTCGGCCCGAAACTCTCCATGGCTGTCATTGCGCGTGAGGATTTGCAGGATGAGCAAGAAGCACGCAAACTGGCGCGTCGTGTCGCAGTAGATGTGTCCATCTTCGACCAAACAGGTTGTGCTTCTCCGCATAACGTATATATAGAGCGAAACGGAGTTGTATCTCCTGAACAATTCTGCGAGTTACTAACGGAGGCGATGCGTAAAACAGAGTTACAAATCCCCAAACCGGCAATGTCAGCTGAACAGGTTTCTGCTATCCATTCTATACGCAGTGTTTATGACTTCTGTGGTAAAGTATATGGTTCGGATACTATGTCTTATACCATCCTGCTGGATGAGGAACCGAATGCGCATAAACCGGTGTACTCGCGTGTCATCTTTGTACACGTGGTGAACGATATAGCAGACGCGTTGGCGCATGTGAATGAAGATATTCAGACGATAGGTATCTCCGGCGTTTCGGAGCGTGTAGAGGCGTTTGCTTCTTCTGCTGCAGAACAAGGTGCAATGCGTTTTCCATTGATTGGACGCATGCTGAATTTCGAGATGCCGTGGGATGGAATTGTGCTGATTGATAGATTAGTTAAATGGAATACATTGGCTGGACCAATGTGCTAATAAGGTATGTTTAATTTAGATAAGTTCATAAGGCAGTTTGTTACGAAGCGAGAGCGGAGTATGTTTGCTGCGGATATAGAGGTGAAACGGGCAGAAATAAATGCCCAAGTCCACGGCAAACGCGTTTGCGTTATCGGTGGAGCTGGCAGTATTGGCTCTTCATTCATCAAGGCACTACTTCCATTCAGCCCTAAACAGCTCATTGTGGTTGATCTCAACGAGAATGGTTTGGCGGAGTTGACTCGTGACTTACGCAGTAGCGCTAACATTCAAGTGCCGGAAGATTATCGCACTTACACGCTTGATTTCGCAAGTCCTATCTTTGAGCGCATCTTCCGTGAGGAAAAAGGCTTTGATATTGTTGCCAATTTCTCCGCGCATAAACATGTCCGCTCTGAGCGCGACAAATACTCTGTGCAAGCATTGATAGAAAACAACGATATCAAGGCGAAGAAGTTGATGGACTTGATGATGGAGTTTAAACCGGGACATTTCTTCTGCGTCAGTACGGACAAAGCAGCCAATCCTGTGAATATCATGGGAGCCAGCAAGCGCATCTTAGAAGATTTGATCATGGCATATTCCAAAGAGTTTAATGTAACTACAGCTCGTTTCGCTAATGTGGCATTCTCAAACGGCTCGTTGCCGGACGGTTGGTTACATCGCTTGCAGAAACGTCAGCCGTTGGCAGCGCCGAATGATGTGAAGCGGTATTTCGTTTCTCCTGAGGAGAGTGGGCAGATATGCTTGTTGGCGTGTGTGCTGGGCAAGAGTGGGGAGATATTCTTCCCGAAACTTGGAGAAGAGCAGATGATGCGATTTTCGGATATTTGCGACGAGTTTGTACGCGAACAAGGTTTCGGCATGCATATGTGTGCATCGGATGACGAAGCAAAGCAGTTTGCTCCCACTGATAGCGAGTGGCCTGTGATTTACACTGGAAGTAACACGACAGGAGAAAAGGCATACGAAGAATTCTTCATCGAAGGCGAGGACTTAAATATGAATCGATTCCAATCGCTTGGAGTAATTGAGAAGACGACTCGAAGATCAATGGATGACGTGATGAACTTGTTCGAAGAGTTTAAAGGTATCTTTGCAGAACCGAACTTCACGAAAGCGGAAGTGGTTGCCGCAATAGAGCGTTTCTTACCGAACTTCGAACACGACGAGAAAGGTAAAAACTTGGATAGTAAAATGTAAAACCAACTAAATATTTTAAGATATGGAAGAATGTGTAATAATTGTAGACAATTCCAATATTTGGATTGAAGGAATGAAGTATTCGGCAAGTCTTAAAGGACTTACGTCTGTTGATGGTAAAGAGCCATGTGATTTTAAATGGAGAATCGATTTTGGAAATCTGCTCAATATGGTGTCGGAGGGCAAGACAATCCGTAAAGCTATATTAGTAGGGTCAAGACCTCCCCAGAATGATAGTCTTTGGAATACAGCAAAAAATCGTGGTTTTGAAGTGATTGTGCATGATAGAAATTCTGAAAACAGGGAAAAGGCGGTAGACACAGAACTTGTTGCTCAAGGGGTTGAACTAATTTGTACGTCATCCCCTGCTGTGTTAAAAATTTTATCAGGAGATAGTGATTTCTTACCTTTAGTTAAAATAGCAGATGGAAGAGGATGGGAAACGGAGATGTGGGCTTTTCCTAGTGCATACCAGATAGCTGGCAATATGGCTACCGCAGTTGATAGAATTCAACCATTGGATGCTATATTTGAGGAGATTAGTCTCTCTAAATAATTGAAACGTCTAAAGATAGGTTATGTTTCAGCAAATAGTAGATTTTATTCATGAACTATACGGCTCGGAGGAGTTTGTGCCGCTGAGTGTTCCGAAGTTCGTGGGGAATGAGAAGAAGTACCTGAACGAGTGCATCGACACGACGTTTGTGAGCAGCGTGGGTAAGTTCGTGGATCGGTTCGAAGAGGATATGGCTCGCTATACCGGTGCAAAAAAAGCGGTGGTGTGCGTAAATGGAACGAATGCGCTGCATATGGCATTGATGCTGAGTGGCGTGGAGCGTGACGATGAGGTGCTGACGCAAGCATTGACGTTCATCGCGACTTGTAATGCGCTGAGTTATATCGGTGCGCATCCCGTATTCCTGGATGTGGATCTGCAGACGATGGGTCTGAGTCCGGAGGCAGTGAAGGAATGGCTTGCGAAGAACGCAGAGATGCGTGATGGTGTATGCTATAACAAACGTACCGGACGGAGAGTGAAAGCATGTGTGCCGATGCATACGTTTGGTCATCCGGTGCGGATTGAGGAACTGTTGGCTGTGTGTGAGGAGTATCATATTGCGTTGGTGGAGGATGCTGCGGAGAGTATCGGTAGTTTGTATAAGGACAAGCATACGGGTACGTTTGGTAAGGTTGGTGCGCTGAGTTTTAACGGTAACAAGACAATCACTACCGGAGGAGGAGGTATGCTGCTGTTCATGGATGAGGAGTTAGGTAAGTTAGCCAAGCACCTGACGACCCAAGCCAAAGTGCCTCACCGTTGGGAGTTCAGGCACGACCATATCGGCTATAACTACCGTATGCCGAACATCAATGCGGCATTGGGTTGTGCGCAGTTGGAGAACTTAGATCAGTTCATTGCGGATAAGCGCCAAACGGCTGCGGCATATAAGGAGTATTTCGCAAAGGTAGAAGGTGTGGAGTTCTTTGCAGAACCGGAGAACTGCCGTTCTAATTACTGGCTGAATGCAGTGCTGTTGCCGAATCGGGAAGCGCAGCAAGAGTTCTTGCAGTACACGAATGATCATGGTGTGATGACTCGTCCGATTTGGGAGCTGATGAATCGACTGCCGATGTTTGATAACTGCGAGACGGACGGACTGAAGAACACGCAGATGTTTGCGGATCGGGTAGTGAATATACCGAGTAGTGTGAGACTTTAATTTGAACAATATATGAAGAAAGTATGTGTAATAGCGGTTCATCCGGACGATGAGACATTAGGTTGCGGAGGAACGATTCTGAAGCACCTGAAACGCGGTGACGAGGTGCATTGCGTGTTCGTGACGGACGGTGACGAGACGCAGGGTGTGCTGATTGACCAATTGGCGAGACACTATGGTTTTACGAGCGTGACGCGATTGGGAATGCCGGAGTTAAAGTTGGCAGATATGTCGCTGAACGAGTTGGTTCCGGCATTGGCAGGAGTGATGAAAAAGATAGCTCCGAATGTGCTGTATATCCCTAATCGCTCAGATGCTCATTCGGATCATCGTGCTGTGTTTGAAGCGCTGATTGCATGTACCAAGGCCTTCCGTTTCCCGTCGATCGAGCAGATACTGATGTGCGAGGTTATTTCGGAAACTGACTTCAATCTGGGTTTACCGGAACAAGTATTCAATCCGAACTATTTCGTGGATATCACAGACGAATGGGAAGGCAAGAAGCAAGCATTGGAAATATGCAAAGACCAGATGTTACCGTATCCGTTCACGCGCAATGAGAGCACGATGGAGGCGTTGAATCGGTATCGCGGTTCGTTAATCAATGTGGAATATGCAGAGGCTTTTATGGCTCTAAAAATCATAGTACGATAATGGATAAGATAAAAGTTATATTTGTTGGAGGTTTAACCAATGGTAAAATTGTTCACGATTACTTGGCGCAAAACCAATATGTGGACTTGTTAGCATCTTTCACGTATGCTGACGATTGTTCTGCACCACGGTTTGTACGTATTGAGGGGGATGAGCAGATTGGGCGTAGCGGTTCTTTGAAAAAATATGTAGAGTCCATAAAAAAACTGTCACCTGATTTGATTATGGTTGCCGGATGGTCGGAGATTGTACCTACAGAGTTGCTCGACGTTCCATCATTGGGCGTAATTGGTTTTCATCCTGCCAAGTTACCCAATGACAGAGGGCGTTCGGTGTTGGCATGGCAGATAGAGGATGGATATAATGAGACTGCTCTGACTATGTTCAAATATACTGACTATCCGGATGGCGGTGATATTATTGCGCAAGAGATAGTTCCTATAGAAGAGAATGATTATATTAATGATATTCTTGACAAGATGGATGCAGCAACATATAATCTTATCAAGGCTTATTTCCCATTGATACGCAAGGGATTAGTTGTGCCTCAAAAACAAGATATGTCTGTTGGTCAGTTCCGTCGCTTACGCGGAGAAAAAGACTCATGGATTGACTGGAACAAAAATAGCAATGTCATATATAATAAGATTCGTGCTATCTCTCATCCATATCCTGGGGCATTAGCAACCCTTGATGGTGTGACTTATAAGGTTTGGAGAGCGAAAGTAGTTCCTTCGCATTTTATGGGAAACGACTGTCTTCCGGGCTGTGTCGTAGCACGATATTATGACGGCTCCATTCTTGTTAAGACAAAGGATTCGTTTTTATTGATAACCGAAAAAGAATAACTTTGAAACCGATAATACTAATAGGAGGTGGGGGGCATGCGCAATCAGTATTGAGCGCAATGTCTAATCAAACGAATATCATTGGTTATGCAGATTTGCAAGCCAATGAGAAACTTGGTATTACCTATCTTGGAACTGATGATAAGGTAATATCTACACTCTCTCCTAACGACTACGACGTGCATATAACTTTTGTATATGTAGGCGAAGTGAATCTACATTTACGCGAGTCAATAATACGTAAGTATGCTGATTTCCTTCACGCAACATTGGTAGCTCCATCTGCATATATTACGCAAAATGTACATATAGACGAAGGAACTTGTGTTATGGAAAACGCAGTAATAAAAGCAGAAGAAATTGGGAAAGATTCAATCATAAATACCGGTGCTATTGTAGAGCATGGTTGTGTCATAGGCAGCAATGTTTTGGTTGCAACAGGTGCTATTATATGTGGGGATGTAAGAATAGGAGACAATTGTATTATTGGAGCAGGGGCAATTATTCGTGATGGTATCTCAATTTGCGCAGATACAATTATTGGCGCAGGAGCAGTAGTCGTCAAAGATATAACAGAATCGGGAACATTCGTAGGGAATCCCGCAAAAAGAATAAAATAAATGAAGCACGTACTTATCATAGCAGAAGCAGGGGTGAACCACAATGGTTCCATCGAAATGGCTAAGCAGTTGATTGACGCAGCTGCGATTGCCGGCGTGGACTATGTGAAGTTCCAGACTTTCAAGGCTGAAAAATTAGTAACCAAAGACGCTAAACAAGCCGAATACCAGCAACGCAATGCAGCAGATGACTCGCAATATACTATGTTGAAGAAACTGGAGTTGTGTGAGGCACAGCATGAAGAACTGATTGCCCATTGTAAGCAAAAAGGAGTACGCTTCTTATCTACTGCCTTTGATTTGGAGAGCATCGAATACTTGCATTCATTGCATCTCGGATTATGGAAGATTCCGTCCGGAGAAATAACCAACTACCCATATCTAAAGAAGATTGCACAATATGGTGAGCCGGTTATCATGTCCACAGGAATGTGCTCAATGGGCGATGTGGAGCAGGCACTCAATGTATTACTTAGGAATGGTTTGACGAAAGAGCAGATAACGCTTCTGCATTGCAATACGGAATATCCGACACCGATGCAAGATGTGAACCTGAAGGCCATGCTACAATTGCGAGATAAGTTAGGCGTAAAAGTGGGTTATTCTGATCATACCAAAGGAATAGAAGTTCCAATAGCGGCAGTCGCTTTAGAAGCAGATGTTATTGAAAAACATTTTACATTAGATAGAACTCTTCCCGGTCCGGATCATAAGGCTTCGCTTGAACCAAATGAGCTGAAAACCATGGTAGATGCCATACGCAATATAGAGCAAGCATTAGGAAACGGACAAAAGCATGTGAGCGCAAGCGAAGAAAAGAATATGGCTATTGCACGCAAGAGTATTGTGGCAGCTAAAGACATTAAGAAAGGCGAATTCCTGACGGAAGAAAACCTAACCACTAAACGTCCCGGTTCTGGTATTTCTCCGATGCGATGGGAAGAGGTAATAGGAACAAAAGCTATTCGCGATTTCGCAGAAGACGAACTGATTGAAATATGAGGAAAATATGCGTCATAACAGGTACTCGCGCTGAGTTTGGATTGTTAAGCGGCTTGATGCGGCTTATTCAGCAATCCGAGCAAACTACACTCCAAGTGGTTGCTACCAACATGCACTTATCCGAGCGCTATGGAAATACTTATCGGGAAATAGAAGAAGCAGGTTTCTCTATTGATTACAAAGTCCCGATGTTAGACGAGAGTGGGGCTGATGATAGTACGGTTACGCTTAAAGCTATGTCCCGTGCGCTTGTAGGATTCGCTGAAGCATATGATGTGTTACAACCGGATTTGATTGTTGTACTAGGAGACAGATACGAAATTTTAGCAGCTGTAGAAGCGGCATTAATCAAACAGATTCCTGTTGCACATTTGCATGGCGGAGAATTGACATTGGGTGCGTATGATGATGCCATTCGCCATTCGATAACTAAGATGAGTCATCTGCATTTTACTTCTACGGAAGAATATCGCAAACGAGTCATCCAATTAGGAGAGCAACCGGAGCGGGTCTTTTATGTCGGAGCATTAGGCGTGGAAAATATAAAACGAGTGCCGTTGATGAGCAAAGATGAGATAGAGCATGATTTGCAATTTGAAATCACAGATCAAACCATCCTTGTGACATATCATCCGGTTACCTTGTCAGATTCCAATCCATTAAATGATATTAACGCATTGTTTGAGGCTTTGGATGAACATCCGGAAATGCATGTTATCTTTACGATGCCTAACTCTGACACCGGTGGACAAGTAATCGCAGAGGCAATTGAGCAATATGCCACGCAACATACTAATCGAGTGCGCGCCTATAAATCATTAGGTATGAAGCGTTACCTATCTGTGATGAAATATTGTACAGCAGTTGTTGGCAACTCGTCAAGCGGAATTTTGGAAACGCCATCATTTCATATTCCGACATTGAATATCGGTTCTCGTCAAGATGGACGTATTGCCGCTGCATCGGTATATAATTGCGCAACAGATAAGGCATCTATCTCTGCCGGTTTGGATTATATCCTATCCCCAGAATTTCGTGCTATCGCTTCCAAAGCGCAAAACCCGTACGAGAAAAAAGGAACCGCGCAAGCCATCTTTGATGTAATATCAACCTATCCCTTGGAGGGTATCATAAAAAAAGAATTTTATAATCTATGAGGGATAATTTACTAATCATAATACCGGCACGCGGCGGAAGCAAGGGAATTCCGCGAAAAAATATCAAGCCGTTGAACGGAAAGCCGCTAATCTATTATGCGATAGATACAGCGCGTGCTATAACCACGGATGAAAACATTTGTGTTTCGACTGATGATATGGAAATCAAATCCGTTGTAGAGAACTATGGATTAAGAGTTCCATTTCTTCGTCCCAAAGAGTTATCAACGGATACAGCCGGAACATACGAAGTGTTGCTTCATGCATTAGACTATTACGAGAAGCAAGGGAAGCATTATGACATAGTGCTGTTGCTTCAAACCACATCTCCATTCCGCACTGCAGAACATGTGAAAGAGGCATTGGCGCTGTATGATAAGTCGCAAGCAGATATGGTTGTATCGGTGAAAGAATGTCCTGCCAATCCATACTACAATGTATTTGAGGAAGATTCGAATGGCTATTTGCATGTATGTAAAGGAAATGGCAATATCTTTCGTCGTCAGGACGCACCTAAAGTATATGAATACAACGGCGCTATCTACATAATGGATGCAGAAAAACTAAAAAACACCCATATGCACAAAATGCAAAAGCGCGTTAAATATATAATGGACGCTCAATCATCTTTTGACCTTGATACAATGCAAGATTGGGAGATGGCGGAAATGATTTTGAAAACAAGCAAACTATGAAACAGGAACAACTAAATAAATACCTAATAGGTTACAAGGCTACGATATTAGAAGCTTTGAGCGCTTTGAATGGTCTTTCGAATGCAGGATTGACATTGTTTGTGCAAGATGAAAATCTGCGTACAATGGGAACATTGACAGATGGTGATATACGTCGCTACTTGTTAAATGGTGGAAATCTGCAAGATGTTGTTTCTTGTGCCATTAAAGCAGATTTTTGCTCCATTCAAGCTGGAACAACTGATTTTGTCAAAATTTGCAATAAGTATAGACAATCTAAAATACGTGTAGTACCCATAATCGACAGAGATGGGAAACTTGTTGATATTCTTGATTTTGATAAACAGAAATCGCTCCTCCCAGTTGATGCTGTAATTATGGCGGGAGGTAAAGGTGAACGCTTGCGTCCACTGACAGAAAAGACACCGAAACCATTGTTGCCGGTCGGTGATAAAGCTATCATTGACCATAACGTAGATCGATTGATTCAATACGGAGTAGAGCATATATCGGTTACAACCAACTATTTGGCAGAGCAACTCGAATCCCATTATGCCCAGCCGCGCAATGAGGTGCAAATCCAATGTGTTCGCGAGCCGAAATTCCTTGGCACAATGGGTGCTGTGCGGTTAGTTAAAGAGTTTCATAATGATGTTGTTCTTGTGATGAACTCCGATTTGTTTACAGACATTGATTTTGAGGATATGTACCTGCATTTTGTGGACCATGGCGCCGATATGTCCATTGCCGCAGTTCCTTATACGGTATCTATCCCGTTTGGTATTTGTGACTTGGACGGGCGTGATGTGAAGGGCATCGTCGAAAAGCCGACATATAACTACTATGCCAATGCCGGTATCTACATGCTTCGTCGCAAGGTAATTAACATGATCCCGGAGAACGAGTTCTATAATGCCACCGATTTGATAGATGCATTAGTGAAGAATGGCAGCAAAGTCATCCGTTATCCCCTCAAAGGCACCTGGATTGACATCGGCACCCTGTCCGAATACCAAAAAGCAAAAGATTTAGCAAAACATATGAAATAATAAAAATATCTAAATTGTATGGCAAAGTTTTTTCTTACAAATAAAGAAGAATGGTATCTCAAAACCAAGGAGCAAATCGGTATTTCAGATTTTGAGTTGGCGTTTGATTATGCCAAGAATGGAGTGTATGCTTTAACAACCCATAAACTTAAGATAAAAAATACTAATGCATATCATGATACGAGTGACAATTTTGTGATTGCTACAGGAACTGCTATATACAAAGAATCATTGAATTATTCATGCGTATTAAATGACATTAAATCAGATACGTTAACAGAAATAGATATAGAAAATCTCCGAAAAAACACAATAGGTCATTATGCATATGTATTAAAAATCAATAAGAAAATTACGATATTAGGTGATGCTGTCGGTACATATAATATCTATTACTTTTATAAAGATGGATATTATTTCATTAGCAATTTTTTGTATGATATGGCATATGTGTTAAAGGGACTGATCTCTGTTAACGAAATGAATGTCATCGAAAATGCTATTAGAAGGGGAATACTAAGAAATGAGACCTTTTATAATGAGATAAAGAGGTTGGGAGGCGATGAGTTTATCCAAATACAAGACAAGAGTCTTGATGTATGTGAGATATCGCAAGAATGGCCCATTGATGCAGCTACGACAATAAAAGAGCGAGCTCAACAGATGGCTTATACTTTGCAATCGAAAGCGCGGATTGTTTCCAAGGTGCTTGGCGCACCAAATGTCTGTATGACAGGTGGCTTAGATAGTAGAATGTCAGTGGCCGCTTATTTAAGCATAGGGATAAAACCTACGTTGTCATTTGGCGTGTCAAATACTCATATCGCATTTCCAGAACCAAAAGATGCCGAAATCGTTCAAATGTTAGCAGAACAATTTTCCCTTAATATTAATCTTATGCAATGGGATACTAGACATCCGGATGTGTCCTGGGATAAATACCTTCAGCGATATGGATTTTTATATTATTTGTGGGGAGGGGTTGATTGTGTAATGGATTTCTTCGAGGAGCAAAAGGAGAAAATATGTACCCAAGGATATTTCGGTGAGATGTATAGAAATTTACCATATATAGAGGAAAAGAATACTAGCATTACTCTTGAGGAATTGATGACATATTATTTCTCGCAAAGCGGGTATAATGGCGTGGATCAAGAAATAATAAATGAACACGTAAAGAAAAAATTGCAATGGGTTGCAAATAAATATCAAATAGACACACAACATATTCAGCCAGAAGATGTTTTTTATTTCTATCTAGAGTATCGGAAAGTTGCCGATTCGGTCACTATGAATTATGTAAATTTAATTCGATATTCCGAATTACTGCTTATGGAGAATGATATTTTGGCATTGTCCAGAATTCCATTAAGAATGAAAGATGATGCGAAACTAATGTTGACTGTTATGTATGAATTATATCCATCTATATTAGACGTGCCTGTTTTTACGCATCATCAATTAACTAAATTTAATAAAAAGGACATGAAATTATATACAGGCAAAGATGTACAAAGATCAGATTTGGTCTTATTACTTAAGGAAATGTACCATCAGATGAAATTTTTGAAGCCATTAAGAGATATATTCAAAAAGGTGGAGAATGAACGTAATAAGAAATCCTCAATTGATGAGGTAACACCTAAAAACGATGATAATTCATCGCACTATTCAGATAATTGGCATAATACTTTAACCATTGATTTAAAGTTACAAGAGAAGTCTTCTCAACTCTATCATACTATGGAAAAAAAAGCTATTGATTCTTTAATAAATGTTGAACCATGAATTTAAGGGAAAAAAGTCAACATATTAAAGTGGTAATAATAATGCACTCTGAGCTAACACAGAGATGGCTGGATTATTTTTGTTTGGATACACTCACTGAGCATTTTGATTTGGAATATTGGGATTGCTCTGATTTTGTTTTACCCGGATTTCATTTCGATAAGCAGATTGAGCGGGATTATGTGAAGAAAATTCATACGAACTATGAATTTTGGCAAAATCTTCGTCGTCTGCCTAAGGATACGTTGATAAGCAATGATGTGCATTTTAATAAAACAAATTATATATTTCATCGGTTGATGTCTCATTACTTCCCAAAGATAAATTACATCAACTTCTATGCAAACAATCCGGATGATTCTGAAGTTAAAGAAGAACCTGATACACAGGAATATCAAATAGTACGCAGCTTTTTACAAAGGGTGAAACATGTCCTATACAAGAGTAAGTTTATCATGTATACGGTTAAATATTTGACCCATCCGAGCAAGAAATACAGAGAAAAGTTATTTGAGCCAATAACATGGGAGATGTACGAATTTCACAATATCAGTTGTGCAGTCGGAGAGAAGTATCATATCAATCATCCGGATGTTGAAACATACTTGAAATATAGAAATTCATCGGGCAACGGACGAGGAAAATATATTGTATATATTGATCAGTTTTTCCCTTATCATCCTGATTTCAGAGAGTCCTTCCCCGGTTTGGATATAGAGAAAGCGGCTGTGGCGTTTTATAGATCTATGAATAGATTCTTTGATAGAGTTGAGAAAAAATATCAATGCAAGATAGTCATTGCTGCGCATCCGCTATCTAATTTCCGGGGAAATCCATACGGTGGCAGGGAAATGGTAATAAACCGTACTGCAGAACTGGTAAGCCAGTGCTCCGGCGTGCTAATGCATTCGAGCAATGCATTATCGTATGCAATGCTATTCCGCAAACCGATACTGATGCTGGTTAACGCGCCTATAGAGTGTGCTGAAACCTACTATAATACAATTGTTAATACATCCAGAAAATATGCTATCCCGATGGTAGATACCGATACGGAGCAAGAGATAGATATCCATACACTGGATGATGAGAGTTATCGATCTTATTGCACGACTTATTTCGGAGATATAGATACGGGAAAAATAGTTCCCAATTCAATCTTGCTACCAAAGTATCTTGAGCAAGTATGGCATGATATATACGATAATCAATAATATGCGAAAGAGTTAATAGAAAAGATAAATGGAATACATTGGTCGGACCGATGTACTAAAAGGAAATGATTATGGTTAAAATAGAACAACCAATATTAGTTGCTATCCATTGCCTTGTGTATAATCACGAACCATATCTGCGTGATTGTTTTGAAGGCTTTGTGATGCAGAAGACCAACTTCCGATTCGTGGCGATTGTCCATGAGGATTGCTCTACGGATAATAGTGCTGCTATTATACGCGAATACGAAGCCAAATATCCCGATATCTTCCGGCCGATATATGAGACCGAGAATCAATATTCCAAACCGGATGGTTCTCTTGGACGTATTATGAGCGCTGCCATTGATGCCACCGGAGCCAAATATATTGCTATGTGCGAAGGGGATGACTATTGGACTGATCCATATAAACTTCAGAAACAGGTGGATATATTAGAGGCTGATGAGACTTTAATGGCATGTTGTACAGATTGTTCTGTAGTTGACAATCATAGCGTGCTGTTGAAAGAAAGACGGGGCGGAGTAGTAAAAGATGATATGCCAGGGCGATATAACCTACGAGACTTCTTTCGAGACCAACATCAATACCCCACGCTGAGTGTGGTTTTTCGCAATACACATACGGAGGAAGTACGCGCTAAACATCGTCATACAGAGAATGCATTCCTAGGTGATTGGACGTTATGGATTTGTTTGCTGATTTATGGGGACATGTATTATCTCAATGAAGTGACTTGCGCGTATCGCGTTAATCCGACATCAGTGACGCATACGGTAGGTCGTGTGGATAGAGCAAAAGCAAGTAGAGATATTTGCCGCACTGTGGCGGATATTTTGCCGGAGCAATATGCGGATATCGCAGCAGATTTGAGAGATACACGATGGGTGTGGATATCGCTGATGTTTGCATATAAAGCAGAGAGACGGTATTTAGGAATGGTGGGGGCCATATTTATGAGTATTATCAATAGCCCGAAGAGTTTGTGGAATACATGGAGAAAAAGGAAGAAATGATACCTAAAATAATACATTATTGTTGGATAGGTGGCGCACCGCTGCCGCTGTTGGCAGAAGAGTGCATTGCTTCGTGGAAGAAGCACATGCCTTCTTGGAAATTCATGCGTTGGGATGAAAGCAATTTTGATATTGCTTCAGCCCCGTTGTACGTGCGGCAGGCATATGAGGCGCGGAAGTTCGCCTTTGTCTCAGATTATGTCCGTTTATGGGCATTGGAGCGGTGTGGAGGTTTGTACATGGATGTGGATTTTATGGTGTATCGGCCGTTTGATGATCTGATGGATAAGTATCCCGCTTTCGCCGGATATGAAGGTTCGAAGCGCCAACCGGTGATGATGGGTGTTATAGCCTCCGAGCCTCATGGTGCTTGGGTGAGGGATATGCTTGGCACGTATAATGATCGTACGTTCATCAAAGAAGATGGAAGTTTAGATATGACTCCGAATACCGGGTATTTTACGGATCGGTTGGAGGCGCAAGGGTTTGTAGCCGATGGTGTTGAGAAGGACTTCTATATTATAGTAAATCAAAAAAGTTTAAAGAAAAATACGGAATTATCAGATGCTTGCAGTATCTCTTACAGCCTTGACCATCAGTCAGCTCGTGAGCAAGCTCTCGGACAGTCTAATGTTCAATCATGTTCGATAGACTCTGTTGCTCGGACTCTATCGGATAATTCCTTACAAAAAATGCAAAAAAATCCCGAAAATGGCAGCGATGATATGATATTTATGTTGCACGTTTTCCCGGTGCATTATTTCTGTCCGGTGCTGACAACGGGGGAGGATGTGCGGACGGAGGAAACCTATTGTGAACATAAGGGGGAGAGTAGTTGGGCGGTAAATACGGGTTGGAAAGCCAAACTATTAAAGTTCTTCAGCCCGAAATGGCGGACGAAATTGATAAAACTCAAAAGGAAAGTGGTGGGATAGATGGATAGCGTGGAGGAAAAATATTTGGAATTGCTGAAAGCAGCCTTGTGGGGTGGTAACGAGTTAACGAGTGATGGCTTAACGATTGAAGGAGTTAACGAAGTTATTCGTTTGGCGGCATTTCAAGGGACGGGTCCGTTGGTATATGACCAATTGCTGAAGATGCCGGAGATCGAGATACCGGCTGAGTTGCGCATGCAGATGAAGCAGCAGTGTGTTTCCACCATGATGCAGCAACAAAGGATGCTTCCTCTATTGACGCAGGCATGGAAGGCTTTGGAACAATCTGATATTCATCCTGTTCTATTAAAAGGAGCCGGATTGGCGCAATATTATCTGCAACCGCATCTGCGTCAATGGGGCGATATTGATCTTTATGTGGGGCAAGAGAATTTTATTAAAGCATGTGACATATTAAGAAAGACATTTCCGGACTCTATATATGGTGAAAAACCGGTGGAAGGCTGCAAGCATTATAACTTTGATTTTCCCGGCACAGCTATCGAGACCCATCGTATAAGCATGGGTTTTGCGCATCCGTGTGACAGGCGATACTATGAGCACTTGGAGAAAATATACCTAACAAAAAACGGACCTTCGTTCGACTATGAGGGGCTTTCTATCACCACCCCGGAAGAGACATTTAATGTGTTCTTTACCTTCCTGCATGCATGGCATCATTTTGAAGGATCGGGTATGAATATGAAGCAAGTATGCGATGTGGCGGTATTGCTTCATACTAAACACGAGGTGATAGACAGGGCGCGATTGCGAGAAATGCTGACGAAACTTCATCTAATGGAAGTATGGCAGTTATTTATGTATATTATTGCGAACTACCTCGGACTTCCGGAAGAAGAATGTCTGTTCTATACGGATGCATGCAAAGAATGTGCAGAGTTATTGTTTGAACGCATTATGAGGGAAAGTTCGGCAAGGAGACATGAAACATTGAAAGCAGAAGGCGCATCATACCTGAAGCGCAAATGGATAACCTTCCAATCCCGAATGGCCGATACCCGGTTAGTGAGAACTTATGCGCCTAAATATGCATGGCATAAGATGGTAGGAGATGTGTTACATGGGGTAGAGAGGACGATGAAGGGGAAGTAGGGGCGGGCGGCTTGGCGGCCGATAGATGACAGATAAATAGATGATAGATGATAGATAAATAGATGATAGATAATAGGACGGCCTACGGCCGATAGATGGTAGATAAATAGATGATAGATGATAGATTATAGATTAACTAATTTAGATAATAGATAGACTATGACGAGAGAGGAATTTCTGGATAAATGTATAGTTTTTGCTGTAAAGATAAATAAACTGCGTAAATACTTGCGAGAGAAGCAGCATGAATATAACAACTCGGATCAAATACAAAGATCGGGTACGAGCATAGGTGCAAACTATAGCGAGGCATGCAACGCAGAAAGTAAAGCTGACATGGTACATAAGCTAAGTATTGCCCAAAAAGAATGTAAGGAGACAATCTATTGGTTGAAGGTATTGTATGGTTCGGAGTTTATCGAGAAAGAGAAATATGATGAGTTGATGGGAGATGTGGAAGAACTGTATAAGATTTTGACTGCCAGTTTAAAAACTGCCAAGTCAAATCTATAGATGATAGGACGGACTACGGCCGATAGGAAATAGGGAGCAGCAAGCTGCTATAGTAGATAGGAGATAGTAGATAGGAGATAGGACGGCCTGGCGGCCTATAGATAATAGATTATAGATTATAGATTATAGATTATAGGACGGTCTGCGGCACTATGGTGTGGAGACGCGTTTGCTGACGCTGGAGGAGATGTGATGTCAAGAGTGAAGTAAAATAAGGGTAAATAATCAATACTATATGAGACAGATACAAATAGAACTTAAAAATTGTTTCGGCATTAAGGAACTGAATCGGACATTGGATTATGGCGGAGGAAAGAATACTCAGGTTATCTATGCACCGAATGGTGTAATGAAGACGTCATTGGCAAATGTACTTCGATTTATCTCCGGGCAGTCGGGAGAAGAACCTAAGGATAGATTGCATCCGCAAAGCATTGTGACGCATATTGTGCTGGCAGATGGGGCAACTATGGATAAGACGAATTTATTTGTGGCTGATGCCGAAGATGTGCAAACTTATGATCCTAACGAGGCTATGTCTACTCTATTAGCCAGTAAACGATTGAAAGATGAATACGAAGCTATCTGTAAGAGTTTAGATAAAGAAAAAACTGCACTTATAAAGAAATTAAAAACCGAGTCGGAGAGTAGGGATTGTGAAAGCGAAATAATGGAGGTTTTCGGGAATCCGAATATGTCAATTTATGATTGCTTAGAACAATTATCAAAAGAAATAGGTACGCAATCATACCATCAGTTCAAATTTCGTTATAACGATGTATTTGATAAGAAAGGAGCTGTCCGTACTTTTCTTGAACAACATAATGCAAATCTACAGTCGTATGTAAGTTCATATAATCAATTATTATCCCGTTCAACCGTATTTAGATCGGAAGGGCAATGGCAATTCGGCACCTATCAAGCTGATAAAATGATCAGTATCACTTCGGATGGCGCATTCTTTGGTGTACACCATAAGTTCACATTGCAGGATAATACTACCATAGAGTCTGTAGATGAATTCAAGGGCAAAATTCAGTCTGAAAAAGAACGTATTTTTAGCAATCCATCATTACTTGAGCAATTTAATGCAGTGGCCTCTCAATTAGACGGAAATGCTGACTTGCGAAAATTCCAGATAATCATTACCGCGCAGAAAGAATTATTGGTCGAGATGGCTGATTATGACGGCTTTCGTAAGAAAGTATGGTATGGTCATATGGCGTGCCCCAATGTAAAGCCATACTTGGATAGTTTTTGTGCACTATATGCAGAGAAAAAGCCAAGACTTCAAGAGATCATACGAGAGGCGCAGCAGGAGCAAGAAGCATGGAGAAAGATAGTGGAACTTTTCGGACAACGATTCCATATGCCTTTCCGTATAGACATAGAAAATAGAGCAGACGTGATTTTAAAACAAGAGACGGCTCATTTACAGTTCTATTATAAAGATTACAACGGTGCTGACATCAAAACCAAGAAAGAAGAGTTGTGGCGGATACTTAGTAAAGGAGAGATGCGCGCTTTGTATATCTTGCAACTACTTTTCGAATTAGAAGCACGAAAGCAAGAAGGAAAGGAATGCTTGCTGGTATTCGATGATATTGCTGATTCGTTTGACTATAGGAATAAATATGCGATAGTAGAATATCTGCATGATTTGAATGCCAAGTGTGGAGGGATATTCAAGTTATTAATCTTAACCCATAACTTTGATTTTTATCGAACAATTTTCTGCCGTTTGAACCTTAGGAGGGAGCAGATATATATGGCGATGAGACTGAATGATGGTTCGATAGATATTAAGAATGGAACGTACGTGAAGGATGTGTATGCTAAGGTTATCATTCCTAATAGTAATAAACGAGAAATGTTCCTAACTTGGATTCCCTTTGCTCGTAATTTGATTGAGTATTATAAGGGTACAGGTGATGCGGATTATAATAAGTTAACCAGTTGTTTGCACCAGAAATCTGATACCGCGGCCATTACAGATACGGAAGTAAAACAAATTCTAAGTCAGTATTCACAAGGGCGGAGTTGCTTATGGACATGTACTGGGCGGAGCATTGAGAGTTTAATATATGCAGCAGCGGATGACTTATTGACGAGTCATGACTTGGACCCAATATGCATCGAGAATAAAGTGGTATTTTCTATGGCGATACGTCATTTGGCGGAGAAGTATATGAAACGTCAACTTTTGGCAACGGGAATGACTGATGCTGATTTGGCAACGAATGATACTCAAACAGGAGCTTGGACTCAACTGATGAAGGATCGTTGTCCATCGGATCCTAAGATGGATGTGATTGAAAAAGTGAATATGATGACACCTGAGCTGATCCATATCAATAGTTTTATGTATGAACCGCTCATAGATATGTCTATTGAGCATTTGACAGCTTTGTATCGAGAGTGTAAGAGTCTTTAATAGAAGATTTGTTGTATTACCTCCGTTAAAGATTGTCATCAACATGAATATCTAATTGTTCCAAGATATCGCGTGTAAGTTTAGATAACGGACGGTTGATTTGGTTAGCGGTTTCAAGATTCTTCCCCCATACGAAATCATAGACATCTTTATGCGTATAGCCAGCATTTTGGAAAGATGTAGATAGCGCATCTGCCATAGGACCACGGTATATGCGTGCCTTCTCAATCATTTCCATAACATAATCATCATGCATTTGGTACAAATGATCCAGTCCCAAGTGCGCGATGTTTAGTTTCTCAGCTTGAGATGGCATATCAAATTCGATTGAGAGATTCTCTTGCTTGATCTCCTCCTCGAGTAGCAGGGGTAATTTGCTATCTGCATATTTTACTTTGAATTTAGATGTGAATCCTTCAAAATAAGGATTGATACCAAGTGGTTTTGTTAATTTAGTATGGTTGCAATCGTGACATGATGGTACAAGGTTGTAGAACGAAACTACAAGTAAAGGACAATTCGCTTGACCATAAAAGTGATCATATTCAGGACGGGCCTTTCCATCGTCTTCCAGATACGTGAATGTATAATTCCTGTTGCAATATGGACACGTACGGATGTTCAGTTTCTTAAAGAAATAGTAGGCAATGTCATGATTCTTATAAGTTTCACTTTCTTTCTTTTCCTCTTCATTTGTTAGATCAAAGAGAGGTTTCGATTTCGTGAATTTATCGTACAAATCGGAGAATTGAGCTTGTAACTTCTCATGTAGATCTTTATGAACACGTTTTTTTGATATCGAACGACCGATGGAATACTTATATGAATTATTTATAAGAGTTGCAGTTTCTTTGTATGCCAAAATATAATCATCGAGATGAGAGTAGTAACGATTGACAACCAAATTAGCAATCACTTTATCTTCGTGAGAAAGGCTGCTAGCAACAATAGCATCCAGCATGGTCTGCTGATAGTTATTCTGCTCAATATAGCGTTTGAGTAGAATGAGCCATCTTACTGCTAATGTATCTATATTGTCATTATTGATGTATATCATAACTGATTGGCGCGTAGTAGTTTGAGTAATTGTTCTTTTAAATAGGGTTCTCCAATAACGGATATTTCCTGTTTCATCTCTTCAATGTCTTCTTCATCGAATTGATTTTCGTTCAGTTTGCGGAATATCTCATTGATTTTTTGATATGCAAATTCACCCATCGGTAAGTTGGGAAGGAAGAAGCCATTCTTTAACAGGCTATGAATGTTTGCACCAAAGGTGTTTTCTTGCATTTCATAGTCCGGTATACCGTCCTTAAGGAATAGCACATTGCTTTTAGGAATATCAGATAATATGAATGGCGAGTGCGTTACGATTGTGATATTGATGTTTTTTATGTGTTTCCACCGGATACCATATATCTGCTCGATAAGACGATTGATTAACTTGCGCTGAAAATCCGGATGGAAATAAAGTTCAATTTCCTCCAATATAAGATTCACCGAATGATATTCAACATAGGATGAATCAATGTTTAGGAGGTGATATATAATAGCGCCGATATTATTAAGCAGTTGTTTCTCTCCGGAACTTAAGGTTTCAAACTCCATATACGAGCCTCCGTCCTGCAGCACGATGTCAAAATCGAATACTGGAGGAATCAGGTGAAAAAGGTCGACATTTTCTGCACCATAGTAATGCGCAATGCTTGAGATGCTTTTTATCTTAGATGTTGAATCCTCAGGATGATAGTCTATTTCAAGATCCGGTTCATCTTTGTATATATCAGCAGACATACTAAGGTAGTTGTTTGTTTGCACCAACTTACGTGTAATATGAGATTCGGCGTCAATATCGTCGTTAAGCAAACTGAATAATCTTGATAGCGTATGCGGAGAATACTCGTATGTAGAATCAACGCCCCATTTCTTATCTCCTTCTTGTATGATTTCTTTGTATTTCGGATAGGTGTCGAAGATGGATAGGGTCTTGTAAATTTTGTATAATTGGGCTCTCTCTTTATTGCTTAACTTATTGAATGGATTGTATAGTATTTTCGGGTCAATATGATATCGAATAGCCAAAGAGAAGATAGTGTGTAAACGAGCTATCTGTCGGAGATTATATGATTGATAATTGGCAATTTGATCTAATATATTGTAGTCGGGAAGATAGTCATAGAGCATTGTTATTCTACTCGAATCTTCTACAGTCTTCTGTTGATCTTCCAATTTACGAACTAATGTCCGAATGAGGGTGACATATTTTTTGATATTCGATTGGCGAACTTTCGCTTTTTTATCAATATCTCGAATAGTCCTACTTTGGAAAGTTCTATACATCTCTCTTTGTTCTTGAGACCATTCAGAACCAAGCAAAATTCGCTCTAATGAATTTTGGACATCCTTTATATATGATTCGGATAAATGCTTCAGCGCATAATGGACTTGTTGAAGCTGGTCTATATCTAATTTTTTCCTACTTAAAACTTTCTTAATGTTATTGATATCTTTACGTAATGGTTCCAATGCCCAATCCAGTGAATAATCATCCCCATTATGGCTTATAAAGAAATTATTGATGGCACGAGTGAAAAGTTTATTGGCAGTTGTGGGAGTTAGACGGATGCCGATTGCCCTTTTTCCTAGGATATTACGGAAAGCATTTGGCTCATCGCTGGACTTAACAAAAAGATAGAGTAATCGCTGTTTGGATAATAATGTTTCTCTATTGATGTCGATATTGCCGGTTATCCGATAAGGATGAATTGAAAGAGGAGTGATGTACCCATCATTTTTATGGAAGATGCGATGCATCCAAAATACCTTATTCTGTGTTTCTTCGTTTAGTATATCATCTCCGATATACACCCATTCTTTCCTGAAATCAAATGCATTATAGGCGTAGTGTGAATAATTGGATACCAGAGTATAAATATGTTCGAAGATTTTTGCCGGAGCGGGGCTGACTTTTCGAAGAACATATTGAGTGTCAGTTGAGTTTTGCAGTTCTAATATGTTTGCAACAGAAAGCAAACCATCATTTGTTTGAGTAGAAAATAGTCGGTAAATGGTATCGTCAATCTGAAAGAATAGCTCTGCGCATACTCCACTAACGGGGAGAAGCGGTTGGATACCAACTGAATGTTGACTATTCAAATGCTTGGCGATGTAATTGTTCACCAGGCGGATAATCAGTTCTATAATACTACTTTTCCCATCTCCATTCATGCCGACAATGGCATTTATATTGATGGTCGGTATATATTGTTTTTTCTCTCCGAAATGTAAAGGAGAAACCGGAGTGAAGAATGAATCATGCAAAGGTTCTGTATATCTACTGCCCCTATAGATTCTGTCTTTTATCTCAAAACGGTAATCGGTGCAGAAATAGTAGTACACGTTAGGTCTAAGACATTTTTGGATGTGTTGGGCGCAACCATCCAGTACACGGAGTGCTAAGAGTTTAAACATAGTATTGTTGTGTTAAGTCGTTAATTTGGGCGCAAAGGTACATAAATTCTTATAATTATGCAAATTTTTATTTAAAAATATGCATATTTTTGCCATTTTTATCGATTTCTCAATGGATTAGCAGTAATTTTGTCGTCGGAGTTGGCTTGACAACGATGGCGTCACAAACGTGACTTATAAAGTTGACGCAACTCCTCCTCTTCGGCTCGCAAACATTACATTGGTTTACGATCCGATATTATTGAGGAGTTAGCAAAATTATTAACTTAAATCCATTAAGAAAATGGCAGAAAGAATTGATTTGAATGCGGAGTTACGGGAGTTCCTTCGCATGCGGGTGACCCAGATCTTGGGTGAGGAACAAGAAAACAGAGACATGTTAAAACTATGTATCAAGGAGGCGGGAGATGACATCTTCTGCCTCCTTTACGATTATCAGATATACAGAGGGTGGGAGCAGATTGCCGAAAACATGTCCCGCATGACAGGAATTGAACGGAGTACGACCTACAAAATCCGAGATCGCATAAGAAAAAACAAGCGTTAGAGCGATTGTGGACTTTTTCTGCAAGAATATGTGAAAAAAGCCGTAATTTTGCAGCCGGATTCCCAAAAGAGTCCGGTTGCATTGATTTTGGATGGTCCAAAATTACCAACAATGGTCCTAAAATGCTTAATAGAAATGAAATAGAAATACCTCATGAAAGAGGGAGGACGATGAGTCTATCTGAGGTCCTGGAAGAAATGTTCGGATTCAATCCGAACGCAATTGACGAAGAAAGAAACGGCCGTAAATATTCGACCGAAGTGCAAAATACGAAATGATATATGGAAGGAACAGAATGTACGTTTGACAGGTTGCAGAAGCAGCGGATATTGCCATCATCGGAGATACCGCCGCATGAGTTTTTGTTTACATGGCATGATATCCCTTGCTTTGCAAGGGGTGAACTCGTTGCCGTTACCGGTAAGGCGAAGTCGGGAAAGACGTATCTGAACTCTATTCTCATGAGTGCCGCTGGCGCGCCACGTCATGAAGGGTGTAAGGTGTATGGTGTAGAGTGTAAAAAGGAAAGCTTTCTTGGCTTGGAGCGGATTAAGGAGGAGCCGCTGAAGGTGCTATGGATCGATACGGAGCAGAGTGAGGATTCGACGCATGAGATATTGCGGGATCGAATTGGGGCGATGATCGGTGAAGAACCTTCGCCAGAGCGGTTTTATGTGTTCAATCTAAGGCAGGTGAGTTTGAAAGACAGGGAGTTGATGGTAGAGACAGCTATCTACTGCTATCAGCCGGATTTGGTCATCTTCGATGGTATCCGCGATATTGTATCGGATATCAATGACTATGCAGAAGCGCAGAGGGTGATAGGGATTTTACTGTCGATAGCGTCGGACAAACGCACTTGCATTGTCTGTGTGCTGCACCAGAATAAGGCGATTGAAGATAAGACGTTACGCGGTGCGTTAGGAACGGAGTTGCAGAACAAGAGTTTTGAGACCTATGAGTGCTCGAAGGATGATGACCGGGTATTTACGATACGGCAGGCAGCGACGCGAAAGTATGATATACCGAACAAGCAGAAGTTCATCGTTAATCCCGATGGGTTGCCGGTACCGTTTGCAGGTGAGGATAGTCCGGCGCCTACCGATAACGCAGATAAGAGGTTCAATACTGCTTACCTATTGCCTGATGGACATTTCGATCAGAAGAAATTATTTGGGTATATATTGCAGAACGGAAAGCGAATGGCGCCGGATCAGTTAAGGCAGGTGGTGATGAGAGTGGGGAATATAAAGAGTTTTAACTTTGCGGGGAAATTGATCGAGGAGGCGAAGTTGCAGGGGTTGATAGGGCAGGTGTATGAGAATAACAACAAATACTATGCGTTATGTGAACAGACGATTTTTTGACAGACCGCGAACGTTCTTTAGTACGTACGTCATCCCCCTTGTATAGGGGGACTGACAGTACTAAACGAATACGGGTCTCGTCAAAGAGGGACGGTATAGTGACGTTCAGGATGGTCGCGAGATGGTCGCGGGGTTTGAATTTAAGAATTAGAAGAAAACATATAAAACATGAAGATAAACCAAAAAAGAAAATAAAAAAAATCTCTAAAATTAATTTAAACATTTAACGATTATGAGTAAGAAAAGAAAGAAGCAGGAACTGTCGGAAGGACAGGAGCGATTGTTGGACTTGTTTGCCGGTATCAACAGGTGGACAACAAGAGGCGAGAACAAGGCATTTGTGTTCTTGAGTGACGGTAAAGAATGTTTGCTATTTGTGAACAAGTTGGAAGACCTATCGCGAGATATGGCGATGACTGTAAACCATGATCCAAAGATGGCGGCGGTCTTCTCTATGATGGCAGAGGATGCATCAATCCTTGCGGATTCGATGCGCGAAGATATTTCCGAATGGAAGGAGCAGTACGATTCGGTACAAAGTTGTCAACAAGACGACCTGCCTAACTACTTCTTCTATGGTTTCACCGCACCGGAGTATGAAGGTTGAGTTAATCATTCCGATTGATGCGTTGAGGGGCAAATTGCGGGAGGACGGGTACTACTTTCGGATGTACAAAGGGGTGCAGATTGTGCAACGATGTCCAGATCGGTCGAAGCACCGCAAAACAGCAGCGGAGGAAGCCAATCAGCGCAGGTTTGCTGCTCAGTATGCAGGCTCTAATAGAAGAAAAATACAATATTAATTTTGTTGGTCAACAATAGCCAACAATTAACCAAAATTCGAGATGGCACAAGTGACATTACCAGCGGGGATAGAGAGTATCTCCGGACGATTAGGAAACGTATGTTTCCGAACGATGAAGGGAAGCGGGAAAGTGTATATGAGTACATTACCTGCAGCACGTAAATCCGCGTTACGCCCGCGTGAGGTAGTCAATCAAAAACGATTCGCCAGGCGCGCAGAGATTGTGCGTATGATGAGAAAAGCAGGCTCCAAATTACCTGTCAGAGAACTTTGGAAACTGGTTTCGCAGGCATTATGAAAGCAATGTTGAAAAGCGAGTTAGCAGCTGCTGCGGGAGTGTCAGGAGAGACCTTCCGCCGCTGGCTGTTGACCGACAGAACCTATCTGCTTTCGCTGGGCGTCAAACCTGCAGCAAAATTGCTTCCTCCGAAAGCCGTAAACTATCTAATCGACAAATATTGCATCGATTTGCCACATAAACATACGTAAACCCACAATGCGGTTCTTCTAACCCCTTAATTTTGCATCGTTTTTCGAAAAGAGATAATCGAAAACGCGGCAGCTCGACTCCATGAGTCTGAATATAATTGCCCAAATATCCACTTGTGAGTGAACTCATAGATGTATATTTGTCCGCTTATCTTCCGTCTGACATCCAGATGTCAAACTGCTGCCTTTTAGAAAACAGGATAAGAAAACATTTTTTTACGCAAGCAAGTTAACCCACTTGCTTTTCTGCGCGTAAATCATCAATTAGACAACGTCAACAATGTATTTGAAATTTGTAAGGCATAATCAGCTTGGCGGGAATATAAGCCGCGGAAGCCTCTATACCGTTCACTTTGAGCCCAATGAAAAGGGCGGGTATAACGAACACCCATCACTCATCAGCGACGCGTATGAGATAGCTTCCGGGGCGGATTATCCGCCAGCGCTG
>OCTW011609537.1_pt1 | contig 63984 bp, 66 predicted proteins | sample 1539671 | NCBI WGS metagenome assembly OCTW01 (sample SAMN02144230, study PRJEB22623) | gut metagenome | biome: sheep rumen | host: Ovis aries | place: New Zealand | reverse complement strand
TAAAAGTAATACTCCTATGATTGATATATAAAGGGCTTTCTTTTTCATTTGAATCAACTCTCTATCATAGTTTTATTATAACACAATAGCTTTATTTGTTAAATAATTTTTTGAAATAAAAAAAGAGCTGTAAATTAGCTCTACAAGATTAAGTTATCTGTATTAATGTCTTCTTCGGTAATAGTTTTTAAAATATTAATTCTTTTTTTATCTTTGACATTAGAAGCATGTTTGACAATTGATTTTTCATATATGTTACGAACGAATCTGGCATTTCCAAAGTTTGGTTTTCCAAGGTTTTCTTTGATGATTTGTCTTACTTTATTTTCAGCTTCTTCACTTAAGATAAAGCCTGATTTGTTAATCATTCCTTTAAAGATTAAAATAAGTTCATCTTCGGTATAATCATCAAATTCTAAGGTATATCCTATTCTTGAAACAATTCCCGAATTAGAATTTAAGAAGTCTTGCATTTCTTTAGTATATCCAGCAAATATGACAACTAGTTTGTCACGGTAGTTTTCCATTGCTTGAATTAAAGTAGCAATTGCTTCAGCATTGTAAGAATTAGACTCTTTTACAGCTAGAGAATAAGCTTCATCAATAAATAATACTCCACCTAAAGCTTTTTCTATGACTGCATTGGTTTTAGGAGAAGTTTGACCAACATATTCTGCTACTAAGTCTTTTGCGGATACCTCTATAAGCTTGTTTTCTTGTAAATAACCTAAATTATATAGAATACCTGCAACAATTCTGGCAACCGTTGTTTTTCCTGTTCCTGGATTTCCTAAGAAGACCATATGTAAGTTAATACTATTTAATTGCAAGTTATCTTTTGCCTTCTCTTTTAAATTCATCATATCAGCAAGTTCATATAATACAGTCTTAACCTTCTTTAATCCTACTAGTTCATTTAAAGATGCGAAAATTTCGTCTAAAGTTTTTTCTTTTGGTATTTCAGGAATTGTTTTATGAAAAGAAATATGATTAGTTAAAGAAGTAGAATACTCTTCAAAATTCTCTTTGCTACTATTAAATGTAGCATTAATATAATCTAGAAGTTTAACTTGTTCTTCTTCTTTTAATTCTATATTTTCTAAAATTTTAGAATATACATCTAAAGAAGTCATTTCTTTTTCTTTTAAGATAAAACTAAATTCACTTTCTTTGATGTTAATACTTTCTTGAAAGAAGAATGTCTGTTCTTCTTTATTATTAGTGCTTAGTATTACAATTGACTTAGGATAATTATTGAGACTTTCTTCAATACTATGAAAAAGAACTCTTTTATCTTTTGTATCTAAAAGCTCTATTCCTTTAATGTCTTTTAAAACTATAATACCATTTTCTTTAAATGCTTCTTCTACTTTTAAATTAGTTTGATAAAAAGATAATTCTTTAATATTATTCTTTTCCGTATAAGAAAAAGATTTTACGGCTTCATTTAGATAGCTTATAATCTCTTTTTCTAGATTCTTATTTTGAAGTTGTAAAAGAATATGAAAAGAAATGTAATTGGTCTCTAGTTTTTCTTGATACTTTCTCATATATTCAATTATTTGTTTTAACAAGTTTTTGCTTTCTTCTTCTAAATATGAGTTATTGATACTTTCAAATAAATGCGACATCAACTCATCTTTAGTAATCTCTACTTCTTTCTTTTCTTTTACTTCAATTCTTGGAATATCTTCCACGCCAAAGAAATCGTTATATATATTTTCAAAGTAATTTTTGTTATTCATAGTAATTCTCACTTTCTTTTTTCTAGTACATCTTTAATTAAGAATGTTGCATATAGTGGGATAGTTATTAAATTGTCTGAGATTCCAAAATTATAATCTCCTATTTTTAACATGTATTTAGGATGAAATAATTCATTGTAAATTTTTAAACTTTGGGCCTGATTCCTTCCACTTTTTACTTCAATTGGGATTAACTCTGTTCCTATTTGAATAACAAAGTCAACCTCTGCTTTGTTTCCATTATCATCGTTCTTTCTAGTCCAATAACTTAAATATCCAAACATTCTCAATAATTCTTCCGCCACATAATTTTCTGTTAATACACCTTTGTAAGCGTAGTTTCCTGCCATTAGTACATCCACTATCTCAATTCCTGCCATTTCTCTTAGAATACCTATATCACTTAAAAATAATTTATAATTATTATCATCTTGATAGGCCTTTATGGGATATTCAATTTTGTTTAATTGATTACATTTTAGTATCATATGACTAGATACTAAAAAATCTAGGGCTGAAATATAATCTGATTTTCTGTCTTTATTATCAAATTTTGCATACATAAACTTTGGATTTTCCTTCATTAATTGGGGTATGACATTGTCATAGATATTTTGAACGCGAATTTTGTCTTTAATATTTTCTACATGTTTTGTTATATCTTGTTTATAAGATTCTACGATGTCTTTTATAATATCTTTATTCATCTTGGAAGTGTCTTGATTGTTGTCTATATAGTCCTTTAATGCTTCTGGCATACCCCCAACAAATAAGTAACGCCTAAACAAACTCATTAATTCTTCATGTAAAGGAAATGGGCTTAAATTTTCAAAACTATCTTTAATCATCTTTATATATCTATCATTTCCTGTTGCTATCAGAAACTCTTCAAAATTCATAGGATAAAAGTTTTTTAAATTAACTTTTCCAACAGGGAACGATTCATCCATTCCTTTTAATGTTACTCCAAGTAAAGAGCCCGCAACAATGATGTTATTTATTCCATTTTCACAAAATAGTTTTAAATCCTGAATAAACTTTGGACACATTTGCACTTCATCAACAAACAATATAGTCTCTTTATCGTCAAAGGAAAAGTTATAAACACTACAAAGTAATTCTCTTCTTTTTTTAAATTCTCCGTTTTCATTAAAAATGTGAGTTAGTCTGTCATCAGCAAATAAGTTGATATGAATAAAATTTTTATAATGTTTCTCGCAATATTTTGAAATAAGATACGTTTTCCCACTTTGTCTTACACCAATTATCATTAATGGTTTTTTCTTTTCTTTGTCCCACTCAGATAATTGCTTTTCAAAAATTCTTTTCATAAAATCACCTCTTATTTAATAATAGAATACCATAATCGCTATAGCAAATCAACATTTTCTTGACCATATTTTAGTGAAAAAAGCACATTTTCTTGACCATATTTTAACAAAAAAAGCACATTTTCTTGACCATATTCAAGATAATATGCTTCATTTTTAAGCTGTTTTGGTTGATTTGACATTTATTTCTAGCATTTTTGCTTTTAGTTCTTTTTCGATATTTTGTAATTCTTTTTCTGCTTCAGCACGTTTTACTCTGCCATCTTCATGAATTTTAATAACAGCATCTAAAGTATCGATTAGATCTTTGTTTGTCTTTTGTAAAGTTTCAATATTAACAATTGCTTTTTCTGATTCTTCAGCAATTTCAATAGAACCTTGTTTTAAAGTTTCGCTGTTTTTAACTAACATATCATTAGTAAGTTTTGACACAGCTTGTTGACCTTTAAGAGCTCTTTTAGCATTATTAATTCCTAATGCTAAAACCATTTGATTTTTCCATAAAGGGATAGTATTAGTAATTGAGCTTTGAATTTTTTCAACTAATTCAGCTTCATTATTTTGAAGTAAACGAATCTGTGGAGCCATTTGAATTGAGATAATTCTTGTTGTTTTAAGGTCATATATTTTCTTTTCAAAGCGATTAATCATTTGCTCTAAATCTTGAACTTTTTGAATATCAATTTGATCTCCTGATTTTTCTGCTTTTGCTTTTAATTCAGGTAACATTGTATTTTTTAATTCTTCTAATTTTCTATCTCCTGCAATAATATATAAAGATAATTCTTTAAAATATTCTAAATTTTTTTCATACATTGTATCAAAGATAGTAATATCTTTTAACATTTGGATTTTATCTTTTTCAAGTCCTTGTTCAATAGTATCAATATTCTTTTCAATTTTAGAATACTTAGCAATAATTTTATCAAGGCTTTTCTTAGCGCTTCCAAATAGTTTTTCTAAAAATCCTGATTTATCAGATACTGCAATAGAAGAATCAAATGATTTAATCTCACTTACAAGACTCGCAAGTAACTCTCCTACCTCACCAGTACTTTTAGTTTTTACATCTTCTAAGATACTATCCGAAAACTTAGATATTTTTTCTTGAGCAGGAACTCCAAATTGTAATATCTGACTGGCATCAGTTACATCGATTTTTTTATTGAATTCTTCGATGGCATCTTTCTCTTCTTGTGATAATAAATCATAGTTTAAAGAATCTTCTATTTTTTCTTCAGTAATTTTCTTTCCTTCTTCGACTAATTCTTTTAAATCGTCTGGATTCATTTTCTTTTCAACTTTTAGTTCTAAATTATTCATTTTTACACTCTCCCTTACTTATTTTAAATAATCTATTAACTTATTATAGTTGTCCATTTTTAATGATGATACGGTACTAGATATGGTTTGTGGTACACCTATGCCGATTGATGATACATCATATGTTCCACCGGTAATTCCTGTTCTAAAGCCATACTTTTCCCAAGCAATTTGTTGTATTTCTGGATCATCAAAGGCTTTATATAGTTTTTGCCCTGCTTCAGTAAATACAGCAAAGCAATGGCTATTCCAACTAGTTGGAGTTGGATATAAAATTCTAATTTCATCTTTTACCTGAGCAAATCCATTGGGATTAGAATTAGCAAAATCAATAATAGATTTCTCATAATCAACAATCATTGGTTCTCCACCCATTCCTGTTTTTAAGTATCTTTCAAAAAGATCTGCTGGAGTATTGTTCATATATCCTGATTTAATATAGAACTCTTTTAATTTTGGTAAATTCTTTGTCATATTAGCATCTGTTACTTGTCCTTCACTTAAAACAGCAAGTAAAAGACCATAGTAAGTTGCTCCTGGCGAAGAAGTAACTGGGTCAGTTGAGGCTATATTAATAGTGCCATATAAATTTTTAAGACCTATATCTGACCATTTTTTTCCTTCTAAAATATAGTTCATTAGTTTTGTCATATCACTAATATAATATACTCCATTGTCTGAGGTAACTATCTTTTCTTTTTCTAAAGCTTCAACGATACTTTTCCAACTATAGATAACAATTGGCGTATTTAAAGTAAAGCCTCCATCTAAAACAGTATATCTATCAGCTTCGTTTTTACTCTTATCAGGTCTTAGTTTATAATAATCATAAAATCTTTGGTCAGAAGTAAATAAAGCATCATACTTAGTTACACCTGAAGTAGAAATGGAAACGCTTGAATCACTCTTAATTCTACTAGCAATACTATCATTTCCTAAACCTACTGCTTCTCTTATTAATGGTTGAGTTATGGTTTTACCATTACTCCATGTATCAAAAACAACATTTAATTTGTATTTATCTCTAAATATTTTTTGAACATTCTCATCATTTAAGAAGTCTTCTTTTCCTCCTCCTGTAGCTACATATACAGTTTCTAAATTACCATTAAAAATATTTCCTCCATCTTGTTTAGTAAAAATATTTAAAAGGATAATTGCTAAAACTAGAACGGCAAATATACCAATTCCTATCCATGTTTTTTTATTCATTATTTTCCTCCTTTACTTCTATTCCTGACTGCAGTACCCCATCTTGGGCTAGCATCGCATTAAACACTTTCATTTCGGCTCCTATATCTATCATATCACTTTGATAAAGATTAGAAAGAAGACTTTTAAAAGCATCATCTGCTTCTGAAATCATTTTTTCGGCTGAAGCCATAAATTCTTTACCTTCTTTGGTAGATAAGTTTTGATTTTCAATCTCATCATATCTTGCTATGATACTTTCTAAGACCGGCAGATAATAGTCAAAGAAATTTCTTATTTTTTTAAATTTCTTCGGTGTCTTAGTAACTGTATCAATTATTTTTGATATCGTCAAAGTAATACTTTGAATGTGTTCTTTTGTTTCTTTATCTTCTATTTTGGGAATGACACTTTCTATTTTTTTGCTTTGCTTTCTTGCTTTTTCTAATTTTTTACTTATTGATTCCTTAATTTTTGCTTCTTCTTTTTCATCTGGTATTACTAAGGTGCTAGCTCCAAAAGCTGATAAACCAATAACCAAAGAAGGAATTAGAGGAAGTGATAAGAGAGCATATGGAAAAGCAAAGAAGGCCCCTCCAACTAGAGCTGAGGCTATTTCTTTATGTTTCATAAGCACCCATCCTAGTTATATCCTCGAACCGTTTTAAAGGCTTTAGTCAGATTAATCTTGCCATCAAAAACTTTGCCATTTGTGAGACTCGCAATACGTTCAAGTTCATATTCTTCTGCCGAACCAAATGTTATCGAAAATATTGGTATATCTTTATTCATACTGTTATAAGTTTTTTCTAAATCTTTATATGTTCCAACATTATTTTGACCATCGGTCATTAAAATTACTGATGTATTATATTTATCTCTGTCTTCATTTTTTAACAATTTAAGAGCTTCAATTGAACAATCATAGATTGCTGTACTTCCATAAGGATCAGTTTGTTCTATATAACTTAAAATGTTTTCTGTACCTTCCCCTTCATCTTTAGAAACAGGAGGGTCAACTGAAGAAGCAAATGTTAAAATATCAATCTTATCATCTGTTGTAAACTGAATATAGTCTTTTTTAGCTTCATCTGTTAAGACATATTGCATAGCGCTTTTTAACTGTTCGTATCCATCTCCATACATACTTCCTGAAAAATCCAAACAGAAAGCCACATGAACTGGTTTTCTTAAAGCACTTTGGTATAAATTTAAAGCTGTTTCAATAACATCTGTACTTGGATATTTAACTGGTGTAATATACTTAGTTGTATCAATTCCCCAATTAGGATTAAAAATATCTTTTGGAGCATTTTGATTGATGCCACCAAACCATGTTCTTCGACCGTGATTTAAAAGCATTCTTTGGCCTTCATCACTAATTAAATATCCTTGTAATTCTTCAAAACTCTTTTTCTTGCTTTCATCTTTTTGGTCAACGTAAGCAAGCACACTATCAGAAATAGAAACGCCATCCACAGGATATATAGCATATAATGTTTCTTTTCCTTCACTTTCTAATTTTTTATTAATCTCAATAATTGATGATTCATAAGTTACTACAGCTTCGTAATCACCTTGAACAAATGATTCACTCAAGAAATCTTCATTTCCACTTGTTCTTTCAACACCACTGAAGAACGTTTTTAATTCGCTCTTTAGTTCTTCTTTATTAATAATTTCATTAGTTAATACTTCTGGATTTCCTGCAAGTGTCTGTAATAAACCTAAATAAGCAGACGCTCCTGAATTAGTACTAATTGGACTAGCCATACTAAACTTTAATTTCTTACTTGCAATAGCATTAACAATATCTTTTGTATACACTTCTTTATTAACTAAGCCTAAATCTTGAGCTTTTGATTTTTTTATACCAAAAATAACAGGATTAATACTTAATGACTTAGAATTTTTAACACTAGCTTTTTTACTATCAATTAAGTATAGCCATATTGAGTTAGAAGACCATATCGCATCATACTTTTCCCCAGAATTAATAATTTGCATTAAATCAATGGTATCTGCATAATCAATATCTACTTTAATACCTTTATTACTTGCAAAAGATAATATTTCCTTCTCTAATACTTGATTTTCTGAACTAGATAATAGTCTTAGTGTATCACTCCTATATTCACCCTTCTTTGTTTTAGAATTATTATCAAATATGTTTCTCATGCACCCTTGAATTATTAAAAGGAAGATAAACATAATAAAAATAAATCCTAAACTACTTATACCCTTCTTTTCCTTCATGTTATCACCTATAAATATTATAAGATAAACAATAGAAAGTTTCAACCTCAAGTTGGCTGGTATGCAACAAAAAAGCCTTAATTCAATATTAGAATTAAAGCGTTAATGTCAATCTACTATTACTTCAAATGGATTAGTCGGGGTTCCATCTCCAGAAATAGAAGCTTCAGGCACTAAGTACAGTGAAGGACGAATATCAATAGAGATAGAGTTATCTCCACAAGCAGACCCACCAGTAACACCGCCATAATTGCTTATAATCATAACATAATTAGCATACTCTCTTGATTCAAAAGTGTAATATGTTGGCATTATTGTGTATTGTTCTTTGCCATTAAATAGCCAATTATCCATATAACAGCTAGCATCTCCATAAGAGTCAAGATTGGTGTTTGAAATACATCCTATTCTTGCTTCTCCTCCTACAGCATATCCATAATCACTTGGGTACATGAGTCCTACATATCCATCCCACGTAGTAGTCCTTGTTACAGTGTCATTACACCAAGTCCCAGATGTACATAATTTCCCTGTATTTTCACTTCTTTCATACTCATAATATTTTTTAGAAGTCCCTAAGCCATTATTGCTAGTATATGTGTCAATTTCCCCGCTTGTACCAGTATACCAGGTATGGAAAGAAATCATCTCTTGTGCTTCGCCTGTTAATCCAGTTGTACTAAAATCACACGTGGTTCTATCATCATTCCATCCTAAGTAACATTGGCCACCTTCTCTATTCCAATATAAATTGTTTAATAGGCGCATTAAATCAGCACCCTCATATATTCCAAATCTTCCGATTCCACCCGTAGATTCTCCCCATTGATTCACCCCAAGGCCATTATTTATACTTGATGCACTACTGTCCCATGAATAATTTCCAATTGATTCATTTCTTATTAACTTAAGCTGTCCATCAAATACTCCTATAATTCTCCATCCACCTACTACCATTATACCGTTTAACTCGCAACTAGCATTTAAAGTAACACGATCTTCTAAAGACTCTTCACACTCTTCAAAACTTGAATATTTGCCATATAAATCTATAAAGCCATTTATCGATAAGTCATACTTATTTTCAGAATTTAATGTACATGCCATCGAAACTTTGTTTCCAAATCGTATTTTTGAAATGCCAAGTTGTTCTTCACATTCATTTTTTGTTTCAAAGTTATTATATACTTGATTTGCATATAACTGCCAAGCATCACTTATCATAGGCTCTTCTTCATTAAACGTCACATAATTACATGGGTTAGCACCAACATATCTTAGATTCCCAAAATCATCATAAGCTAGTGTATTTGTACACAATGCTTCTCCATTTTCATCTTTTACTTCCCCATAGTCTATAACACCTGTTGATTCAGGATTAGTATTTGAGGCTAAGGTCATAAGCGTTTCTACAGCGTCAAATTGATATTCAACCATATATGCTTCACATCTAATTTTTTGACTAGACGTGTTTGTCGCGTTTGTCTTATCTAGGCTAATAGCACCATTCACCCATTTAGGTACTACTCCATAGTTACAGGTTGAATTAGTTTCATCTAAAACTAAAGAAGAGTCTACCCTTGAAGATAAAGTGGTTACAGTTCCATCTGGTAAGTGATAGACGTATAAAGCTTCTCCTATGTCTGGAATAGTTCCTGTTATGATATTAAAAGTTTTGATATCTTCATATATTGCAAAAGAAGTATAGAATAGTACTCCTGCTAACAGTAAAATGCTTGTGATTGCAAAAGTAATCAACAATTTTCTTCTTGAGCTGTTTTCTTTAAACCGTTCTAGTTTCATGTTTTCCTCTTTTCTATGATGTCTATCATTCTTAAGTACATTATTACAAGTATAATGATATAATTCAAGGGCTTTTTTAGATATTCAACACTTATTTATTTTTGTTGTCAATTTTTTGTAAACTTGACTACAAAAAAGTACCTTTATTAAAGGCACTTCATTGTTAGTTTGTTTTTTCTTTTTTTAAGACTTTTTTAGATTCATCCTTTTTTAGATTTTCTTCTTCAAAATCTACTTTATAACATGGATAAATTCTTCTTTGGTCATTGATTTCACTTTCAACAGCTTTAAGTTCTTTTATAGAAATCTTATTATCGTTTAATGCAGCAGCATTAAGATATTTTTTAGGAATAAAACTCGTCACGTCTTTATAGACAATATATTTTTTATCTGTATTATCATCGTAGACCATATCTGATCCTTCCCATTCTTGATAATTTGTAGTAATTTCTCTTGTCTCTAGATTCATGTAAGTTCTTGGCACAAAAAACACGTTAGGATCTGTAATGGAAAAATAACTTTTTCTATTTTCTTTTTTTACAGCTTGTGTTAAATCATCAGTTGTTCTTCCATACTTATCGTAATAATAGTCCCACTCTATAACCCCTAGTGAATTCTTATTTACAAAATACATGTGTCTATTATCAAAAGACGTAGGATTATCAGATATCAAAATAAGACTGTCTAAATCATAACTTCTCATTTGATCAGTTGTCGAAATAGCTGGGTCTACTAAATGTTCATTAATTTCTTCTTCAGCTTTTTCAGAAATATCAATTAATTTCTTAAACCAATCTGGATATTCTATTTCTTCTTGACTATCCTTAGTAGAAGCTTGTGCTACCATTGGTGGTGCAATACCTAAAGATAAAGCTATTAACATTGCTCTTAATAAATTCTTCTTTTTATTCATTTTATACCCCTCCTCAATGATAAAAATCATAATCTATTTGAACTTTAGAATTAGTTAAATAAATCTTATCTAATTCCTTTAAAGCAGGCTTTATTCTATCATCTTTTTTATATTTTGTCAAAATCTCAAAATGATAAATCTTATTTACCATAGCCATACTTGCTTGAGCTGGTCCTAGAATAATGGAAGATGAAGAAAACTGCTTTTCAATGAATTCTTTTACTTTACTAGCTTCTTTTCTTGCTTCTTCATAGTCTCTAGATTTTATTGTTATTAGTAATAAATAGTAGTAAGGAGGGTATTTTAAAGTTTTTCTAATATTCATTTCGTATTTAGCAAAAGATAGGAAGTCATGCTTTTGAACACATTTTAAGACATAATTGTCTTTATAAAAAGTTTGAATATAAACTTCTCCTTTATTAGAACTTCTTCCTGCTCTTCCACTCGCTTGAGAAAGTAAAGAATATGTTCTTTCATTGCTTTTATAATCAGGAATATTTAAAATCGAATCAGCATTTAAGATTCCTACTAAAGAAACATCTTGAAAATCTAGGCCCTTACTAATCATTTGTGTGCCAAGTAAAATATCATACTTATGACTAGCAAAGTCAGTTATAATTCTTTCATACTCACCTTTTTTAGTAGTTGTATCAGCATCCATTCTTATAATCTTAGCTGTTGGAAAAACATTAGTTAAGTAATCTTCTAGTTTTTCTGTACCTAGTCCATAGTAATTGAGAGATTTTTCATGACATTTTGGACAGTTATTATCAATATATTTTGTATATCCACAATAATGGCAACGGAGGTTTTTAGTTGTTTTGTGATAAGTCAAAGTAATATTACAATTAGGACATCTGTAGGTAAAGCCACAGCTTGAACATGTTATTGTTGTTGAGTGTCCTCTTCTATTTAATAAAATCATGACTTGTTCATTTTTAGATAAAGCCTCAATTATTTTACATTCTAATTCTCTACTTAGAATGGGATGACGATTCTTCATTTCGGCTTCCATGTCAATTATATGAACTTCTGGCAAAGTAGATGAAGAGGCTCTTTTAGTTAAAGAAAGGTATCCATAAACTCCTTTCATGGCTCTGGCAAATGTATTTAAAGTAGGTGTTGCACTTCCTAGTATTAAAGGACAATTATGGTATTTACTTCTTAATTTAGCTACTTCTAAAGCATGATATTTGGGATTATTTTCTTGTTTATAGGTTTCTGAATGTTCTTCATCTAAAATAATAACGCCTATATTTTTTAAAGGTGCAAAAATGGCACTCCTGGCCCCGATTACAATACTTGCTTCCTGCTTCATTATTTTTCGGTATTCATCATATCTTTCACCATCAGATAGGGATGAGTGCAAAACAGCAATCTCTTTAGGAAATCTAGCTTCAAAGCGACTTACAAGTTGAGGAGTTAAACTTATTTCTGGAACAAGAACTAAAGCTGTTTTTTCTTCTTCTAAAACATGTTTGATAACCTGTAAATAGACTTCTGTTTTACCTGATCCTGTTATACCATGTAAAAGAAATGTTTTTTCTTTATGTTCATTAATAATTGCTTCATAAGCACTCTTCTGTTCTGAATTTAAGACTTTTGTTTCTTCTTTTGCTACATTCTTTGCTTGATAACGATAGACTTCTTCTTCAATTTCTTTTAAATATCCTTTTTTTAATAATGTTTTTACAGCTGAAGAACTGATTTTATTTGCTTCTTTTTTGTCTACTATACTATTTTCTTCAAATAAAGCTAAAACATTTTTTACCGCAATAGATGCACCTTCTAAAATAGTCTCTTTACTCTCACTTAAAATAAGAGAAGTCTTCATTTTTTTAGATACTTTGACACCAGTTTTAGCTTTAAGAGCTTTAGGAAGCATACAAGTATAGATTGAACTTAAGGTTGATAAAGTCATATCTTGGATATGTTTTCCTAAGCTCAATAATTCATCATTTAAGACTGGTTCATCATCTAAGACTTCAATTATATCTTTAGTATTAATATCACATTTATCTTTAACATCTAATACATAACCTTCTAGTTTTTGTTTTCCAAAAGGGACAACAACTCTTTTTCCAATTAAATTATCTTCTTGTAATTCTTTAGGAACAGAATAAGAGAAGGTTTTATCTAAATGTTTACTTTTAATTTCTACTAAAACGTCTGCATACATATTCATCACTCCTTCATTTTACAATAGGGCCTTATTTTTTGTCAAAAAAAGATGATTGAATTATTTATGTTCAATCATTATTTTATCTTTGTAATATCTCCATGATTTACTAAATATACGTTTTTAGAGAAATCCATAAATGGTGCATCATTATAAGAATCAGTATAAAAGTTCTTAATCATTTTTTTAGGATATTTTTTCTTGAATGCTTTAACTTTGTTTTCATGGAAATTTAAATAAACTAGTTTACCCTTTTTCATGTCTGTCTTGGTACATAAGATGTTTCTTGTATTTAAACGTCTTCGAATTCCTTTCATTAAGAAGTCTGGGGCCGTTGTTATAATAACATCATTGAAGTGTATTTTTTCAAGCATATTTAAATATAATTTTCTTTCATGAGTTTCCCAAAATTTATCAACAAGTTCAAGAATTCTATCTTTGTTTTCCATCACTAAATAGACATATTTGTTTAATAAATTCATATATTCATCAACATTCATATGTTCAGATTTATAAGATAATAATACTTTAATAATGATAGGTAAATATTTTAACATTCTAACTTCATGACGGACGACAAAAAGCGCAAAATCAAAAGAACTTTCTCCTTTATAAATTGTATTATCAAAATCAAAGGCTTGCATTAACGACTTTTACCCCTTTCGTTTTCTTCGGCTACATATGCATATTGTTTTATAATATCTTCAATACTCTTTAAAAGAGCTTGCTTTTTTTGAAGTTCAGTTTGTAAGAGAGAGACTTTTTTCCACATGTTACGATATTCTTGCTTAGATACATTTTGTTTATATTTTTCTTTTAGAATTGCTTTCATTTTAGCTACTTCGTCTAAAGCAAGAACTGTATCTGTTTGAGAAGCATCATTGTCCTCTAGAACAATCATAACTTTTTTAAATATTTTTCTATAAGCCGTTTTAAATTGTTTTTTTAAAGCTAATTCATGTAGTTTTGGAGATACAACTGTCACTTCAGAAACAGACACTAAAGAATCATGTTTTTTTAGTTTAGGTTTCATTTCATATCCTTCAATGACAATTTTTTTTCTTCCAGCTTTTTTGACATTAGCATTTTTTTGAATTACAAACTGTTTCATGATTTATTTCACTCCCTGTTCTTTAGTAAATCTTCTCTTCTTTCTTTGGTGTTTTTTATTCTGGCATTTTCACGCCATTCTTTTATTTTTTGATGATTACCAGAAATTAATACTTCTGGTACTTTTAAACCTCTAAAGTCATAAGGTTTAGTGTAGGTTGGATAATCTAGTAGATTATCTTCAAAAGAATCGTTTTCATAAGAGTCTTTTTTGATAACACCATCAAGTAATCTTACGATAGAATCAGTAAGGACCATTGCTGGAATTTCCCCTCCTGTTAAGATGTAGTCACCAATTGATATTTCCATGTCACAGAACTCCCTTATTCTTTCATCAAAACCTTCATAATGGCCACATACTAAGATAAGGTGTTTTTCTTTAGATAAATTAAGAGCATGTTCTTGTTTATAAGGTGATCCTTGAGGAGTCATCATGATTACTTTTGAATTTTCTTTCCTTAAATCTTCTATAGCACTTACTAGAGGTTCACATCTAAGAACCATGCCACTTCCCCCACCGTATGGGCTGTCATCTACTTGATGATTATTTAAAGTAGAATACTCTCTAAAATTAACTATATTAATTTCTACTTTTTTTTCTTCTCTTGCCCTTTTGATAATAGATTCATTTAAAACCCCATCAAACATTGCTGGAAAAAGCGTTAATATATCTATTCTCATGACCATAGCCCTTTCGTATTTTCAACCTCTACTCTTCTTTTTTCTAAATCTACTTTCTTAATAAAATAATCTTGAAGTGGAATATAGAAAGTATGCGTTCCTAAAACACTTAATAACTTTCCACCTTTATTATATACAATATTTGTAATTTCTCCAAGATAATTTTCATCTTCATAGACTCCCATCCCTACTAAATCTTCGATTAAATATTTGTTTTCAGGTAAATGCAGAGACTCTCTTTTGATATAGACATCTTGATTTCGATATTCTTCAACAAGATTGATATTTTCTAAATTATCAATTGTTATTAAGTAATGATTCTTATGAAATCTAGAGGATGTAATTGTATGTTCTTGATTATTAATAATAATAGTTTGATTTGTTTTGAACACTTCATGTTCTAAGGAAAAATTACTATAACATTTTAGTTCTCCTTTTATTCCGTGAGTACTAGTAATATGTCCTACTAAAATCATATGTGCTTACTCCTTTCATATAAAATGATAGAAGCAGCAACTCCAGCATTTAGGCTTTCGCATTCTTTAGACATTTTAATATAAATATTTTTAGAAGTATATGATTTGGCTTGATTACTCATTCCTTTTCCTTCATTGCCAATAATAATACAACTTTTCTCAGGAAAATCTATTTGGGAAACATCCTCTCCATCTCTAACATCAGTTCCATAAATTTGATATTTTTCTTCTTTTAGGGATGCCAAGAAAGAAGTAGTATCTCTTCTTAAGATGTTTAGGTGAAAAAGCATTCCTTCTGTTGCCCTAATGACTTTTTCATTATAAATATCAACAGTATCGTTACTTAAGACAATATTAGATACTTTAAAAGCCACGGCACTTCTAAGAATAGTTCCTAGGTTGCCAGGATCTTGAATTCCATCTAAGAAAAGGATAGTTCCTTTAAGTTCTTTTTCTTTTTGCTTTTCTACGACAGCCATGATTTTAGAAGGACTCATTTGATTTGAGAGACTTTTCATTACTTGTTCAGATACCAAAGTATTTTTTATGTTACTTGAAAATGTATCTATACTAATTATTTCTTTTACTATGCCGTATTTTAAAGCTTCTTCTACTAAATGGTCTCCTTCAACTAAAAATAAACCTTCTTCATCTCTATATTTCTTTTCTTTTAGTTTTTTTAAATACTTAATATGTTCGTTATGAATCGATTCTATTTTCATTTTTAACCTCTCAATCTTTTTCTTGCTTCTTTATATTTAGGATAATACTTACTTACTTCATTCCAAAAAGCAAGGCTGTGATTAGCATGATAGAAATGGCATAATTCATGAATAATAACATAGTCAATCAGGTCTAAGTCTTTTTTTAATAATTCGGAATTTAAAGTAATAGTTTTACTGCTTAAGTTGTTTACTCCCCATCTTGTTTTCATTTTTCTTATTTTAAGAGTAAATGAAGGAATATTGTTAAAGTATGGTTTTATTCTTTGAACTTCCATTTCAAATACTCTTTTACACTCCTGTTCATAAAACTTTTTTAAGCTTTTTAAGTCTTTGCAATAGATGTTATTATTTTCTATTAAAATATCACTTCTTTTTTCATCAATTTCAATATTATATGTTTTGCCAAGATAATAAAATGCATCATCATTTTCTTTTTTTAATTGGGACTTTTCCCACATTTTTTCTAATGATTTACGATTTTTTTCTAGAATACTTGCAATTTCTTTTGTGGTAACCCATGGGTGAGCAGTAACTACTAAGGCATTGTCATTAAAACGCATATAAATATTTTTGTTGTTTTTTCTTTTTATTATAACTGGAATAGAATATCCTAATATTTCAAATGACATAAATCACCCCACGCTTCGATTATAGCATATTTTAAACAATAAAAAAAGAAACTCAGCTTTGAGTTTGAGTTTCAATATTTTTAAATCCTAGAATATATAAGCGATAGATGATGTCATCATAATAAGATGAAAGCGCTATATCATTTGTTTGTTTAGCTGTGTAAATAGTCTGCCATAAATAATATAACTGCTGATATTCGACTATCATTTGGTTTTTGATATCTTGACTTTTTTGACTTTCTATTGAAGCATAATATGCGGTTAGTGATTTAGTAATAAATTCATCTATAACAGCATAGTTGATTTTGCCAATGCTAATTAATTCTCTTGCTCCATTCCTTATAAATGGTCGGGTGAAATAGGTTTTAAAATTCACACGAGGATTATAAGCAATAAGGCCTATGTATTGATTATGATCTGTTAAGTTGTATTTTTGCAATTCGCCAGTTTGAAACATCATCATCACCCTTTTATCTTGTTTTTATTATAGCAAATAAAATTAAAAAGGTCTAGGTTTGATTGTCTTTTTCTTCTAAAGCTTTTTTTAAAGCTAGTTCGACAAGATAATAATCTATTGATTTAACTTGTTCAATTAAGGTATTTAAAACACTTATGTTATCTATCATTTTATTCACCAATCATATTTTATCTTATCCATTTTAATTTGTCATTTTACTCGACAAAACTTGTCAAAATAGTTTTTTTGACATTTAATAATGTAAACTCGTTTTTTGCATATGTTTTATTTTGCTTTTTATCTTAGTTTTATAGTATAATTATGTTAGGTGACTTGCTATGCTTTATCCAAATAACATAAAAAAGGAAACGCATTCTTTTATTAGTTATGCTAATAGAGGGATGAATTTAGAATCACTCATTAATGAAAGTAATGATTATTATAATGAAAAGGATATAGCATTGATATTTAAGAAACCTACTCCGATTGGAATTAGTGAGGCCGTATATACATCTAAAGGAAGAGTTATTAAAAATGGATATTTTAAAGCTCCTTCGACACTTGATTATAATGGCATTTATAAGGGAAAGTACATTGAATTTGAAGCTAAAGAAACAAAAAATAAAACATCTTTTCCTCTCTCTAATTTTCATGAGCATCAAATATCTTATATTAGGAGAGTGCTTAACCATGGAGCAATATGTTTTATTATCATTAAAATGAATAATCTATGTTATCTTTTAAAAGGAGAAGATTTTGTGATGTTTTTAGATAATAACGTTCGCAAGAGCATACCTTATTCCTATATACAAGAAAAGGGTATTGTTTTAAAAGAAGGATATCTTCCTTCTCTTCCTTATTTAGAAGTTATTGATAAATTGTATTTGGAAGGAGAATAAAAATGGCAAAGAAATTAAAATTAAAGAGTTTACACGATATGAAGGAAACACTTCAAAAAGATAAGAAAGATAAGAAAGAAAAAAAAGAATTAAAAAAGATGAAGAAAAAAAGAAAAGGCAGAATTGGTAATATTATAGGTATTCTATTTATTACTTTAGGAATTGCTATTTCGACTGTAGTTATTGCTTTTAGTTTATATATAGTTTTTACTTCTCCAGAGTTTACAACTCAGAAACTTTATAAAAAAGATGGAACTGTTATTTACTGGGCTGATGGCTCTATTCTAACTAGATTTGGAGCTGAGGATATTGTTATTAAGAATTATGAGGATTTTCCTCAAGTATTAGTTGATGCCTTAGTAGCTACAGAAGATGCAAGATTCTTTCAACATTCAGGATTTGATGCTGCCCGTTTTATTAAAGCAAGTGCTGGGCAAGCTTTAGGTCAAAGTGGCGCTGGTGGAGCTTCTACTCTATCCATGCAGCTAGCTAAAAATAATTTTAACGGAACTGAAGATTCAGGAATTGCGGGTATTATTCGTAAATTTAAAGATATTTATATGGCTGTCTTTAAAATTGAAAAGAATTATACTAAAGAACAAATTATTGAAATGTATTTAAATTCTTATCCTTTTGCTGGAGGAGATGGAACAAATACTAGTGGAACAGTAGGAATTGAAAGAGCAAGTCAACTTTTCTTTGGAAAAACTGTTTCTGACCTTTCATTACCTGAAGCTGCGACTTTAGTTGGAATGTTAAACGCTTCTACTTTATATAATCCATATTATCATCCAGAAGCTTCTAATAATCGTAAGAATACCGTTCTTTCTTTAATGAATAGACATGGTTATATTACTGAAGAAGAAATGAAAATTGCTCAAAGTATTCATGTTAAGAGTTTACTTAAAAAAGCAGAAGAAAAAACTACTTCTCTAAATCCTTATCAAGCCTTAATTGATTATGTTGTTGATGAAATTGAAGATAAAGAAAATATTGATTTATGGTATGGAGGATATGAAGTATATACTACTTTTAATAAGGATATTCAAGATATTTTAAATGCTGCTGAACAAGGACAAGCTTATACTTTTACTGATGATAAATTAAATTTAGGAATTGCTGTGACTTCAGTTGATAATGGTTCGATTGTTGCTATGGGACCAGGAAGGAATTACACACCTCAAGCATATAACTGGGCTGTTCAAAGACATCAACCTGGATCAACGGCTAAACCTTTAGTTGATTATGGACCTTTAATTGAATTTAAAAATGCTAATACAATGCAAATGTTTATGGATTTTAGATACACATATAATCAAGGAAGTTATATTAATAACTGGGATAATGGATATCGCGGTGTTATGACAATGAAAGATGCCTTATCTCAATCAAGAAATGTTACAGCTTTACAAGCTTTCCAACAAAATAAAAATGAAGATATTAAAACTTTCTTAACAAATTTAGGCTTTAAAGATGTTAATTTCAATAATAATACAGAAAGAGTATTTGAATCTTCTTCAATTGGTGGTGCTATTCAACTTTCACCACTAGAAAATTCAGCTGCTTATGCTGCTTTTGCTAGAGGTGGCTATTATATTGAACCTTATAGTTACAAAAAGATTGTTAACAATCAAACCGAAGAAACAATTGAACATAAATATGAAAAAACTAGAGCCATGAGTGAAGCTACTGCTTATATGATTACTGATATTTTACTTCAAGCAACAAGAGAAAATGTTGGTGGACCAATATCAGCTAATTTAAAAGGAAGTATTGCTTCTAAGTCTGGAACATCAAATGTTGATACTGCTTTAGCAAATGCTAAAAATATAAGTGTTTATGCTACTCCAGACCACTGGGTAAATACTTATAATAGTGAATATGCTATTTCAATGTGGCTTGGACATGATTATGATGATTTAGGACCAGGGCATTATTTAACAACCCCAACCGGTTCTGGACCTCGTGGTGCGATTAGTGCTTTCTTAGCTAATCGAATTCTTACTAAAAATGAAGCTTTTAAACAACCAAGTTCAGTTAAGTCTGTAACTATTGAAGCTTATACTTTACCTACTAAAAGAGCAAGCGAAAATACACCAAGTAATATGAAAAAAACTTCACTATTTAAGGAAGGTACAGAGCCTGCTGATACATCAAATAGATTTGCTAATTTAGATAATGCTTCAGGTATTAGAACAAATGTAAATGGTAATACTGTAACTATTAGTTGGAATTCAGCATCAACTCCTAGTGCTTTTAATCTAGAAGCTGTAAAAAAGGAATTTTCTAATTATTTTAGTGATTTTAAACGTCAATATTCTTATAGTTATTCTCTATTTGAAAAAGAATATATGCGACTTTATGAACAAGTTTTAAATTCTAATTTGGGAACTTTAGGATATCAAGTATATGTAAAAGATAGTAAAGGAAATCAAACATCTCTTGGTTGGACCCAAAATACTTCATATACTTATAAAGCACCAGCAGGTGGTAATTATACTTTTATTGTTAGAACTGCTTATTCAATTTTTAAAGATAATCAATCAAGTGGAATAGAAGCTACAGCTAAAGTAGATTCTCCTACTCCTCAGGTTACCGGTCTTGTTGTAAAACAAACAAAGAATTGTATTAGTACTAATAGTGAATTTAATGTTAAAGATTATATTAGTGTTACTTATAATGGGGCTGATGTATTAAGTGGCGCGGTTGTTACAGCAAATAGTGTTGATACTTCTAAGGAAAAAGATGAGAACATTTCTATATCAGTTACTTATGAAGGAGAACAAAAACATCTAACTTTAAAATTAAAAATAGCTAATTCTTGTAATTAAAAAAGTCTGTTCAAATAAAATGAACAGTCTTATTTTTTGGCATAATATAAGCATATTGATTTTAATTTACAATTTTCACATAAAGGGTTAATTGCTTTGCAATTGTATCTTCCAAAAAGAACTAGTTGGTGATGGAGTCTACTCCATTTTTCTTTTGGAAATACTCTCATTAGTTTTTTTTCGACTACTAAGACATTGTCTTTTTCTTTGGCTAATCCTAGTCTTTTAGATACTCTATTTACATGGGTATCAACAGCGATAGCATCACTTTGAAATAAGTTTGCTAAAACCACATTACAAGTCTTTCGACCTACTCCTTTTAGTGATTCTAAATAAACTCTATTATTTGGAACTTTTCCGTTACAATCTTCAACTAATTTTTTGGCTATACCTACGATATAAGATGCTTTCTTAGTACTAGATCCTAAAGAATGAATTATTTTTTCAACGTCACTTGGACTAGCATTAGCTAGTGTATTTAAATTATATTTTTCCCATAAAGATTTAGTAACCTCATTAACTCGTTTATCAGTACATTGAGCAGATAAAACAGTTGCAATTAATAGTTCATAATCTTTGTTATAATTTAACTCGCATTTGGCATCTTCATATAATTCATCTAAATAATTAATGATTTGTTCTGTTTTATTCTTCATCATCTAACCAATTATATTCAAATAAATCGCTTTCTTTTTCTTCTCTTTTTTGCAAGTTTTTTTCTGCTTCTTTATATGTTTTATATCCTTTTTTTTGCCATTCATATAATATTTTATCAATATATCTTAAACTATTAACGCCATTATATACAGCCTCTTTTAAAGCGCCCATAACTAAATCTTGAGAAAATCCTTTCTCTAGCCATGCATTGATAATTTCGTATTCCATTGGTGAAATATTTCTGCCTAGTTCTTTTTGGAAAATGTCAAAAATGTTTTCTTTTTTGGCATTTGCTTGTTTTTGTTCAAGATTATCAAATAAGTTTTTATAAAGAGGAATTAAACTAATTTCTTCACAATGTTTATTATGGGTGTCTTTTTTAGTATCTAATTCTACTAGATTTAAAGTTAAAAGATGATTGAATGCATCTAAAACTTCGCTTTCATTTAAAGAAAGAGCTTCACATATAGATACAACATTCAAAGTCTTGTCGGTAGAATCTTCAAAATAAATAAGTAATAAGAATTCAATTAGAGATAATTTATAATCAATAGCAATCTTTATTAGATGAGAAGAAAGAGTAAATCTTCTCTCTGTTAAAAATTCGATATTTGGCATTATTATCAACTCCTATTTACATATTTAATTATACTTTCTTTGGTATTTTTTATTTTTCCAAGGACAATTTTTTCCTCAATATCATTTAAAATGTTTCCTAATTCTTTCCCATCTTTTTTGGAAATATTTTTTACTTCTTCAGCAGTAAGAGCGATATCTTTACGGCTCATGATTGGAAGATTTTGAATCATTTGATTGAGTTTTTTTGGCTTTATTTTTAAAATACTTGCAACTACTCTACACTCATAAATACCATATTTATATAAGTCGAGCATATTTATTGTACCACATTTTAACATTTTGGAAATCTCTTTTTGGTTTTTCTGTAAAGATTTTTCTTTTATGTAATCTTTATCTGTTTCTATTTGAGCCCATAGCCCAGAAATATCTTCTACATAAATAATTTTTGACGAAGTAATCCCTAAGACTTTCAGCAAACCTAGACTCTTTAGTAAGTTAAAGCCATTAGCAAGTAAAATTTTATCTAGTTCTTTTCTTATTAAACTTGAAGAGACATCACTTAAGTTTTTCTTTTCTTTTTGAATAGCTTGAACAAGTGATTTATCTAGTTTCAAATGATATATAGAGGAAAAACGCACAGCTCTCATAATGCGAATTGGATCTTCTTTAATTCTTGTTCTTGGATTGCCAATCATTTTTAAAACTTTAGAATCAATGTCTACTCTTCCTTCAAAAGGATCAATTATATTTCCTCTTTTATTCATATACATTGCATTCATTGTAAAGTCTCTTCTTTTAGCATCTTCTAGTAAATTGTTACTATATGAAAACTCTTTGGGATGATTATTCTCATAAGAAATTTCTTGGCGATAGGTGGTGATATCTACTGTATAATTATCAATGATCATGTGATATGAACCGTATTCTATTTTCTTTTTAGGAGGCCCAAAAATAGATATTAGATCTTTAGGAAGAGCGTTTGTGGCAATATCAATATCATTTGTTTTTTTATAAAACAACGTATCTCTTACAAATCCTCCTACTATATATGCTTCAAACCCATTCTGTTCTAATTGATTTAATATTTGGATTATTTTTTTAGGAATCACTTTACTTCACCTCTTTTCATTATACACAGATATTTTTTTTAGTTCTAGTCTTGATTTTATAAAATCGTTTGGATATAATAATTGTCAATACTTATAAAAATGTCTTTTTTCTAAAGGATTAACTTGACATTAAAAAGTAAATTCTAGTATAATATTATCGCTGATTTAGTTTGGCAGCGAATTTATTTTTTTGTAATGTGTAGTTAAATGATTAGTCGCGAGTATAATCTGCCATTAGAAAGCGTTAGTAACTACTCCCTATAAAAGAATGATTCATAAACTACTTAGCAAAATTATAAAGAAAGGAGAGATTTTTATGGCAAGATATACAGGTCCTCAAAATAAACGTTCTAGAAGACTTGGCTTTTCTACTTTAGAGAATGGTAAAGATTTGGCTCGTCGTCCTTATGCTCCAGGTCAACATGGTACTGATAGACGTAAAAAATTAAGTGAATATGGCGTTCAATTACAAGAAAAGCAAAAAGTTCGTTTCTTATATGGATTAAATGAAAAACAATTCCATAGAGTATTTGAACGTGCTTCTAAGATGCATGGTATTACTGGTGAAGATTTATTATTCTTACTAGAAAGTAGATTAGATAATTTAGTTTATCGTATGGGACTTAGTAATACAAGAAGAGGAGCTAGACAACTTGTAAACCATGGACATATTTTAGTTAATGGTGTTAAAGTTAATATTCCTTCTTATACTTGTAAAGTTGGCGATGTTATTTCAGTTAAAGAACAATCTTTATCTCATCCAGCAATTTTAGCTAGTTTAGAAGCTACTGTTTCAACTAAAGCTTTTGTTGAATTTGATAAAAAGAAAATGACTGGTACATACCTTCGTCGTCCAGATAGAAGTGAATTAAGTCCTGAAATTAATGAAGCATTAATTGTTGAATTCTATAACAGATAAAAACCATGAAAAATGGTTTTTTTTCTTGTCTATAACTGTCAAAAAAGATTAGTATAAATTGCTTTTTTGTTATTTATTCGTTATAATTTTCTTAAGGGTGATTGTTCATGAATAAACTAAAAGAATTGTGGTTGAATAAAAAATCAACTTTCTTACTCTATGGAGGAATTATCATAGGAGTTTTAATACTTATTATTATTTTAATTATTATTTTATCTGTTATTTTTAGAAAGTATGAGCCAAAGGAAATAGAAAAAATGATGGTAACTTCAACACAAAAGTACTTAAAAGAAAATATAAGTGCTTATCCGACGAATAATAATCCTGTTTCTACTGTTGAGGTATCTTCTCTAGTTGAAAAAGAACTTATGAAGGATTTGTCAAAAATTAGTAAAGAAAATAATTGTAATGGACATGTTAATATTATCTTGGAAAAAACTGAAGATAAACCAATTTATAGATATGTTCCTTATCTTGAGTGTGATGATTATACCACTCCTACTCTTCTTGAAACTATTCATAGTAGAGAGGATATAGTTGATGATAGAGAGGGTCTACATCAAATGGGTGATACTTATTATTATAAAGGAGAATTTATTAATAATTATTTAGATTATGTAGGTTATTCATGGAGAATATTTAAATTTGATAAAAATCGTATTTATTTAGTTTTAGCTGATACTTTAAATGATACTTCTTATGTTTTTGATGATAGATATAATGAGACAACTAAATCAAATAGAGGAAAAAATTCTTTTGATAGTAGTCGTATTATTGATGTTTTAGAAGGTTTTTATAATAATTTCTTTAAAGATCATCATGCTTATTTAAAAACAATGAATGCTTGTGTTCACTCTAGAAGCGTTTACGATACTTTAAACGATGGTTCTATAGAATGTTATACTACTTTCTCTACTCCAATATCATTATTAAGTGTTTATGATTATATGAATGCTTCAAATGATTCAAGGTGTTTTACAAGTTTAGATAGAAATTGTTCTAATTATAATTATTTATCAAAAACTAAAAATAATTGGTGGTTATTAAATGGAACCAATGAAAATTCTTATCATGTTTATGTTTCAGCAACGGCTATGTCTGGATCTTTAAGACTTGATTCAGCTAATCAAAAGAATTATCTTAGAGTTGTTATTGCTCTACCTTCTGATATTATATATAAAGATGGAATTGGGACAAAAGATAAACCATATACATTCTATGAGTATTAAAAAAATATCACTTCAAATAGTGATATTTTTTTTAAAACCATGTTTTAGTAATACTTACATTATTACTTAATGGTTGAGGATTTGGCATATCTAACTTTACTAGAAAAGGAGTTGCTATAGCACTTCCAAAAACAAGGGCTATTCCTCTTCTTAAAGTTTTTAATCTAATTAGTTCTTCTTCGGGAATAGAAGATGTCATCTCGGCAATCATATTGAAATCTTCAGGATGAAAAATTCTAAATATTAAAAAGTTGGCACATTGTGAGAGCGCTGTTTTTGAAAGCTCACTAGGTCTTTGGGTAATTAAACCTAGAATAATTCCATATTTTCTTCCTTCTTTAGTAATACGATCAAATATATTGTACCCGATTACATGGATATCTGAATCATTATTAACATATCTATGTGCCTCTTCTAAAATAATATGAATTGGATATGATCCTCTATCTTTTAGAGTTGTTGCATAACTAAAGAATAATTTAGAATAAATCTTAGTTATTACTTTAGCAAATCTATCATCTAATGTATCTAAATTAATATTAATAATTTGAATAGGCTCACCATTTACATCTTTAAACATATTTTTAATATAATCTTCTTTACTAATAATCTCATTATATTCAAAGAACTTACATTTAGGGCTATTAATAATATGGCCTAGTCTTACTTTTAAAGTACTTGCTTTTTCATAGATTCCTTCACTATTATATATTCCTTCTGAAAGTAATGCAAAATCTAAGGCATCATATAAATCTTTTAATGTATAAATATCATTTGCTCCTCCCTTAAACTCACTTAAGTTCTTTTTTTTGTATTGATTTAAGAATTCGGTTACTAGACTGATTGCATTTAACTTCCCTTGAGCATCGATATTTAAACATTGTCTTAAAGTTCTTGTATAGCCTGGTTCAACTATTTTGCTATTTTCATTAATGTCTGGTGTGTTATATCTCTCCAGTATTGATAATATTTGATCACGCATTTGAGAAGCGTTTCTCCCAGTTGATAACATATCTAGTAAAGTTGAGGCGATAATATTGTTTTTATAATCAATAGATGAAGCATCTAATGATTTAAATACTCTGACATAATAAAGAGTTTTTTCAAGTACTGGTACTAAAAAGGGGCTTTCAACATCAAGCAAAATAGATAAATCATCGGCATCTAAAAAGTAAGGTGGTATTTTAATAACAGAATCTATACTTGAGGTTTCGTTTTTATAATTTTTGTATTTTAAGCCTGGTATTTCGTTTATTCTAGCGAAGGCATTATTATACTCTCCATAGACATCAAATAAAACGATATGGGCATTTTTAGGGGCTTTATCGTGAAAATAAAAAGCATTTTGTATGATTCTTGCTACTCCACATGATTTTCCATATCCAGAGTTTCCAACAATGGCAAAATGGTTAGAGAAAAAATCATTTAGATTAGCCGTTACTTTAAACTGTTCATAAATTGTTGAATTTCCTAGTAATAAAGTATTGTCATCTTTATAATTTTGATTACCAATAAAAGTAATTAGTTCTTTAGCATTAACAAGTCTAGGCGGATTACTGATACTAGGCTGTCTATAGATACCATTATAAAATTTACCATTTGTTATTTCGCCAATTAAAGTTATTTCATACTTCTCTTTATCTAAAGATATAATCTGCCCAATAATTAATCTTTCTTTTTCTTCAAAAGCAACATGAACTCCTTGCAAAGCCAGTATTACGTTATGATTAGGATTTTCTATAATTATATGATTATCTTTAGAATTTAAAACACGGCCGAACATATCATCACTACCCTTTTAATCTATTAATATTATACAAAATATTTTAATAGAAAGCTATCATGAATTTACTAATAAACAAAAAAAGAGGTATGTCCCTCTTCCTAGAATAATATTCCACCTAATATGATGGCTAATAAGATGTATAAAACTAAAATGATGAAAGCAGAGTTAGCATATGTTGAAGTATTTCCTCCTCCACCATTGTTTTTACAACAACCCATGAAATACACCTCCTTTTATATAAAGACTAAATGAATGCTCCAACAATTAGAATTAACAAGATAAATAATACTAAAATAATTGCAGGACCAAGTCCGTTTTCATGACAGTTTACCATGAATATCCCTCCTTTATTTGTCTTTCACTAGTATTTTATGGTTATTTTTTTAATTGGTGCATGTTAATCTCTTGTAAACTTAGTCTTGAAGGTGCTATAATAGTTCTAAGCGAAAAGAAATGGAGAGAATTATGAAAAAGACAAGTAAAATTTTAGCTATTAGTATGGCTAGTTTGATGTTATGTGGATGTGGAAGTGCCCCAACACTTAGCGATGGTAGTCAAGCTGTAATTTCATTTAATGAAGGAACTGAAGATATATCTGCCAATCAATTATACGAAAAAATGAAAGAGAGTTATGCTCTTGAAATTGCTATTGATTTAATGGATAAGGAACTTTTAGAGAGTAAGTATAAAGATGATTTAGAAGAATCTAAAAAGAGTGCTGAGTCTACTTTTAAATCTATGAAAGAAACATATGGTGAAGATCAAATTAAAGCTTATTTTGGTTCATTAGAAAATTATAGAGACAATCTTTATTTAACTAATTTAAGAAATAAGGCTATTGATGATTATGCTAAGTCTTTAGTGACAGAAGAAGAGATTCAATCATATTATGATAAGAATATCTATCCTGATATTAAAATTGATCATATCTTAGTTAAAACAGGTGTAAGTGAAGATACTAAAGATGAGGATAAAACTAAATTAGAAGAGGAAGCTAAAAAGAAAATCAATGAAGTAATTGATAAATTAAATAAGGCTGATAATAAGCTTGAGACTTTTAAAGAGCTTGCACTACAGTATTCTGATGATGAAGCGACAAAAGATATTGGTGGTTCTTTAGGTTCAGTTAATACTGGTACTCTATCAAGTTCTTATGATGAAATTTTAAAGAGTGCTAGAAGTTTAAAAGATGGAGAGTATTCTAAATCTATTATTACTACTGATTTAGGATATCATGTTATCTTCCGTGAATCCGCTTCAGAAAAAGCTAGTCTAGATGATAAGAGAACAGAGATTACTGAAACTCTTGGTTCAAAAAAATTAAGTGATGATGCCACAATTAGAGTTACAGCTTTAGATGAACTTAGAAAAGAATATGGTATGGATATTAAGGATTCTGATATTAAAACTAAATATTCTAATTATATTGCTAATCAAATAGCACAAGCAAGAAATAATGGTAATTAAAAAAGAGTTGAAGTTTATGCTTCAACTTTTTTCATGACTTCTTCAATTGATTCTTTTTGATATCCTTTTTGATACAATTTTTGTTTTACTTTAAACAATAACTCTTCTTTTTCATATTTAGTTGAGTATTTTCTTAACCATTTTGCCATTTCTTTTTCTATGACAGCCAAATTATCTTCGATTACTATCTCATCAAGAAGCCTTTGATAATGTGATTTGTTGTATCCGTTATTTTTTAAATAAACTTCTAATTTTTGCTTCCAAATATTACCAGATTCTTTGTGACTAGACTTATTTTTCTTATTTAATAATTTAGATGCCTTTTCTTCCCAAACAGAGGCGTCTATTTTATCTAAATAAGCTTCTATTTTATCTTTGGCTATTCCTAAATCAATTAGTTTGTTTTTTATTTTTTCTGGTCCATCTAGTTTTAAGATAATACTGTCTCCTACAAATAGTTTTATATAATTATCTTCATTTAGGTAATTCTTTTCTTTTAATATAGAAATAGTATTCTTGATAGTATCTTCTAAATAACCTTGCTTTTTTAAATACTTTTCTACTTCTTTAGAACTTCTTTCTTTGACTCTTAAATAAGATAAAGCATCATAATAAGCATGAAGGGATTTATTATACTCTTCAATATGTTCTAATTCTTCATCGCTTATCTCTTTTCTTCTTAGTAATTCATACTTTGTTATAACATCGTCATATAAAGGAATAGCTTTAGAAGAAAAGGTTACAATATAGATATTATTCTTTGTTTTTTTAAATTTAATTACTTTGTTCATGTTCTTCACCTTGCTTTTTTAGTATAAAAAAATTAAGAGAAAAAGGCAAGTATTCTCTTAATCATTTAGACTTATGACAATATCAGATAATGGATATGTTATACAAGGATGAAAATAGTTAGCGTGTTTTTCAGCATATCTTAGATTATCTTGATTGGTTTTAATCTTTCCTTTAATAAGTTTACTTTTACAATAACCACATATACCTATATTACATTTATTCTTAGCTTTAATTCCTGCTTTTTTCATTGAGGACAAAATAGTTTCACTTGCTAAAGCATTTATCTTTTTCTTCTCACCATGATAGAAAATTGTCATTTTATATATTTCTTTTCCTAACTTACTCGGAATGTTTTCAGTTCTTTGATATCGCACGTTATTTTTAGTAATGCCAATATTATTTAAAAGCGTGTTTAAATATTGATAGAATGGTGCTTCTCCTGAAATAAAAATGGTCTTGTCTTTAATATTTAATTTTTCTAAATCGCTTGCGGTAATCTTTTTAGTTGGACTTAAATAGTATTCTATTTTGAAGTAAGGATATTTTTTCTCTAACTCTTCTAACTCTTTTGTAAATAAGAACAATGATTTTGATTTAGCCGTGTAAAGTAAGGTTGCTGATGTTACGTAAGGAAGAGCATCATACAAAACAGATATTGTTGAAGCAATATAGGTATTGCTCGAAATTACAATAATTTCTTTTTTATCTCTTATTTTATTATAAGAGAAATCTCTTATTGGTTCAGAGATGAACATGTGTTCATTTGGACGACAAGAAGATAATAATTCATCTTCTTTAGAAACAGTAATTCGATATTGCTTAATACTTGGATTGCCACTTAAATAATAGGCTTTAGAATCATTTGATCTATAGATAGTAATAATGTCCCCACCTTTATATGGAGGTAAATAATCTTTGCTTTTTAAATAGATATTTACCATATCTTTATTTAACTCTTCGATAGAAGATATTATAACTTCTATTTTACCTGGGTGAATTGTCCTAGCTAAATCATTTAGAGTCGTTGGAGCATATAGCTTAGATGATGGTGATTTTTCTATCTGTTTTTGCCTTTTCTTGCCTATATTTTGATATTTTATTCTATCATTAATACTTAGTTTACTAACTTTTAATTGTTTCATTTACTCATCTCCTTTAAAGTATTTATAGCTTCTTCTTCGCCAGACAAAAGAGATGATGTAATTCCTGATAATCTTGTTCCAAATCCTCCACAAAACCTAAGACCTTTAATATATTGTTCTTTTTTAGAGTTCATTTTTCTTGGAAGAATACTATCACTTTTATAAGGAGCATAGCCAAAGATAACACCATCTAGATGATTAGTGTATCTAGCATAAGTTAAAGGAGTTGCTACTTCTATTTCTTCAATATAATCACGGATTTTTATTTTGGTCGCCTCTTCGAATAAAGTAATCATATGATTAGCAATCTTATCTTTTAAATCTAAATAGTTTTCTTTATTTACTTGTTTAGTAAAATCATCACCATAAATTAAAGTAGATAATTCTATGATGCATGTACCAGGTTCTGAATAAGTAGGACAAGCATTGTTATAAACTATTGCCATAATGTTTTTAGAAAATAGTTTCTTCATTTTTTTAAACTCTGTTTGAGAAGATAATGTCTCATATATAAGATACATATACGAATCTAAATTAAGAGAAGAAGCACTTGTATTTAAGCCTAAATAAACGCTTATTCCCCTAGCACCTAGTGATCTGTAATTTTCTAATTGCTTAGCCATTTTTGGTACTTCCTTAGGAGAAATCATTTTATTAAAAACCATTCTTGGCGATATATTACAGATAATATGGTTTGTTTGGATGTTTTGGCCATTTTTTAGAACTACACCTTTTATATGATTATTAGTAACGAGAATTTCTTTGACCTCGCTTTCTAGAAGAATGTTACCACCTAAGTATTTAAATCTTTCAAGTATTTTTAGAGTAATATCATAGCTTGTATGATTTGGAATAGTAAATCCTGTTTGAATTAAAGAATTAAAAATCAATGCATAGTGAACAAAACTAATTTCTGTAGAAGCACATCCAAGATATAAGGCGTAAGATGATAGTATTTCTTTTGCTTTAGAGGGCATATGAATAGTATCTAGTATTTTTTCTAAACTATAAGGTGCGACCGCCATAAAGTTTCTAAACTCTCTTTTAAAAACATCTTTATTTGGTTGTTCATTTGTCTCTTCGATATAATTAATAGCTTGATTAACTTCTCGTATTAGACTAAAAAATATTTGCATGGATTTCTTGGAATCTTTGACATATTCTTCCATTTTTTCTGTGTATTTCTCTGCGCCTAGAGGCATTTTATAAATCTTATTATCAGAAGTGCAGATAAGTGTATATAATTCCTTAGAAGATGATACTTCAATATCAATGTTATGTCTTTTAAGGAGTTGATATAGGCTTCCTCTAGATGTATTTTTGTTATATCCTACCATGCCTTTTAAGCCTACTTCAAATTCAAATCTTCCTCTAACAAAGGAAGTGGCTAATCCTCCTACATTTTCTCCTCTTTCTATTAATAGGACTTTCTTATCTTGTTCTTGTAAAGTTAATGCTGAAATTAAGCCTCCTAAACCAGCTCCAATAATAATTGCATCATACACAAGCCATCCACCCTCTTCTATATCATTATTATATAATGAATTCTAGAAAAAAGAAAAAGAAAAAAACGAACTAGACAGTTAGTTTTCATTTTGATAAATTCTATTTAACTCTTCTAAGTGATGGAATTCTTTTGTTAATATTGATTTTAATTTATTTTGGATATTTATATCATCTATATATTTTAAAAACATTTGATAGTTCATAATTGCTCTTTTCTTTTGCTCTAAATCTATTTCTAAAATTATTTTGTCTTCTTTATCATAATATAAATCATAAGCGTTCCAGTATCTCTCTTTGCCGCATAGAGATGTTGCAAAAATAGGATATTTTAAATAATTTTGAATTATTTTACCAATTATATTTAAATGATTGATTTCTTCTTTAATCATTTTATTTATAACTTCTTTTAGTTCTTTGTTTTCAACCACAATTATTTGATAAAGATATTGATTTAACATATGTAGAGTTCCTTCATTAGAGGCATATAAATGAGTTAAATAAAAAATGGTTTGTTCTTTTTTGGCTTTCACTTTTATACTCACCTATTGTTAGTATACTTTTTAAGCAAAGAAAAAAGAACTTACATTCTTTTTTTAAATTCTTCATCTGTCGTAATTAAAGGTATTTTATTTTTATATTTGTAGACTATTTCATCTAATATTCTTTTATCTTGTTCATCAAATTCACTATTGAAAGTCTCAAATTCTTCTGGTAAAGATATATAAAAACGTTTTCCTTTTTCATCCATAGGTTGAAGAATTGATTGATGTTTTCCAAAGCCATCAAAATAAAGAGCCATAAGTCCTTGAATATCTTCATTAGGAATAAATCTATCAAATTGAGTTGATACTTTCATTGCAAAGATAAATGGATTATATGTACTAAAGTAATCGATAAACTCTTGCTTATCAATAGTGGTTATTCCATTTTCACTAAAATGATAAAATAATAATGCAAATAATTCATCGATATGCTCTATTCTTCTTTTATATAATTCTTGTCTTTTTTCTAGTTCTTTTCTTTTAGCACGATATTCTTCTATTTTAATAATTTTATTATTATCTTCATTTACTTTTGGTTCAACAATATCATTTTCTGTCTTATGACTTTCTTCTTTCATTGAATTAGAAATATTAAAATATTGTTTTATGCCTGTTTCTTCCATAATTTTACGTGCATCAACTGAGCTATCTTCGACTCTAATGTTATAGTTTTCATCATATTGGTGCTCAATGATATCATTATATTTCTTAAATTCACTGACAATATCAATTAAAGTCATACATTGACTTACCTTTTTAGGATTTTGAAAATATTCTTCATATTGTTCTTTTTTTTGTGGTGTGACAAGTGTATATACTCCTTTTTCTCGTGTTTCTTCAAGACAATGTATTACAGTTTGGCCACTCATTTTAACTACCAATTTAGCAATTTCTTCTATGTTTGGAAGTATTTCTTTTTGAGCATTAGTTAAAGTTTGATAAAAACTATTAAAATTATCTAAAGAAAAAGTATCCATTCTTTGCTTTAATAAAATCATTAATTCAACCAAATTTATTACTAATTCTGATTCACTTAAAGTTGTTTTATAACCATTTTTCACCTTTATCACCTTTTTATTCTAATTAAATTTATATATTTTCTGAGCTATACGATATCCAGGAATAGAAATGAATTTAGGCATGTTACTTAATCCTGATACAGACATTTTACAAGTCTTATATAATTTTGAATTCTTTTCTTTTAAATATGCCCATAGTTCTTTCTTTTTTTCCATATTTTCTTCCGTTTTAGATACTTGCATTAATATTGTTGATACACTCATCATGATATCGATGTAATGAATCAAATACTTTGCACATTTTTTGTTTGTTTCCCAATAATCGTAAGGATTGAAAAAATCAATCATTGTTTTTGTCACAAAAATTTGTTGATCTATTCTTTTAATCATTGTTTGTTCATTGACGCTTTGATCTTCTCGACCAATAAAATAGCGATAGAAATCCACATTTAGATAATACATAGTTTTTATGCTAGGCAAAGGATAATACACAAATATATTATCCACATAGAAAGTATGTTCTGGAAGTTTCAATCCTGTTCCTTGTAAAAACTTAGTATTGTAAATTACAGAGTGCATAAGAAGATATTGTCCTGTTTTAAACTTTCCTACTTCATCCCATGTAAATACTTTATTCTCTGGTAATGTTCCTTCATAAGAAATAACTTTTTGTTTGTCTCCCTTTTCGTAAACATAATTTACAACCATCATATCGACATCTTTTTTTTCTTTATGAAGTTCTTTTATCTTTTTAATAACTGCTTTTAAAGCGTCTTCATCTACCCAATCATCAGAATCTACAACTTTGTAATACAATCCCGTAGCTAGCTCTAATCCTTTATTTACGCCAGAACCATGTCCTCCATTTTCTTTGTGAATTGCTTTTACAATGCTAGGATATTCTTTGGCATATTTATCAGCAATTTTTTTGGTGTTATCTTTTGAACCATCGTTTACAATGATAATTTCAACATCTTCTCCGCCTTTTAGTAAAGTATCGATGCAGTGTTCCATATAGTTTTCTGAATTATAACTTGGAACAGCAAAAGTAATATATTTCATTAACTTACCTACTTTCTATCTTTATTATAAAGGAAATATGTCAAACTTTCAAGCTATTTATTTTAAAGTAAAGTATCATCAAAAAAGCAGATTATTTCTGCTTTAAAGATGAAAACATTTTTTTCCATAGGCCACTTGAAGAATAGTTTAATATACCTACTTTATAGATTCTTAAACCATATTTAAATGTAATGAAAGTAAAGACAATCATTATAAGTGTTGAAATAGCTAATTCCCAAATGCTAATTTGGCCTAGCATGAACAGAACTGGAGAAAGCATGAAAGAAAGCATTGGAATGTAGGATGCGACTTTGATGAACACAGCTCCTTCAAAACCCACGGCAATAATTGCTAAATAATATCCTGCCATGATAGCCAGCATGAGGGGAGTTTGTAATTGTTGGAAATCTTCATTGCTTGTAGTAACTGAAGCTAGAACTCCTGCTAAAATAGCATAAGCAAGGAATGAAACAACTAGCAATAGAATTATCCATGGAAGACCTTGTAATAGTGTTTCAATTACGCCTGAGGTTTTTACTGTCTCTAAGATATTACCGGCTTTACTTACAGCATCCAAATTCATAATAGCATCGTTTCCACCAAGCAATTGACGTATTCCTAATGCAATTAGACCATATAAGAAAATCAAGACACTTTGAATTAATACAAAAGAAGTTCCAGCAATAATTTTTGACATAAAATGAGTTTGAGGAGAAACATTTGAAATAATAATTTCCATTCCTCGTGATGTTTTTTCATCATTTACTTCTGCACCAATCATCTGAACTAAATAAACGATCAAGAAGAAACAAGGCATAATTAATACTAGGGTTATAATAGCCGAGATTAAATCTTTACCATTTTGATTTTGAGCATCTTCATTGGTTAGAGTAATGGTTGTTTTAATTGGTGCAGATAAGCTTTCTAGTATTTCTGGAGTTATCCCGTTTGCGACAGCAGCCATGTTATATTTGATTGTATTTAACGTAGAAATAATCATTTGATTGGTAACAGTAGAATTTTCATCATAACTTATAATATTGGCCTTTAAATAATTCGTATTATCATTCTCAATATGAAGCACGATTCTTTTATCTCGATTCTCTTCTAAATTCATCTCTTCGATTTCTTTATCAAGAGTCTCATCTGCTTCTTCTATTTTAAAAGTTTTAGAATCTTGTAAAAGTTTGACATTTTCTTCAAATAAGGTTTTAAAACTTTGAGCAACTCCTACTTCATCTTTGACGATAATTGTTACTTCATTAGCAAAATCTCCACCAAAGAAGGCTACGATTCTATCCATATTGGATAACCCAATAAGAAGGAGACACAATAAGATGTTGACAATTTTAAAAGATTTTGTATTTATCTTTTTGCTCAAACTTTGTTTAATTAAGAACTTTAATTTATTTTTCATAAGCTTCACCTACCTTACTTAAGAAGATTTCATTTAAGGTTGGATCTTCTACCGAAAACTTTGTAATGTGTTTTGCTTTTTTTATTTTATCAAATACATCGTCAATGTAATCGTCACTTTCAATTTTAACAATGTATTCTTCAGCATTCTTTTCTACTGATACTACTCCCTCAATTTTTTTCAAAATCTCTTCATCCACATCTCCTTTGATATGAATATTCTTCTTACGATAATCTTTTTTTATTTTTTGAAGTTCTCCTTTTAAGACACTTTTTCCTTTCACTAAAATAACCAGTTTCTCACAAAACATCTCTACGTGTTCCATTCTATGTGATGAAAAAATAATACTACTCCCTTTTTCTTTAAACTCTTTAATGGCAGACATAAACATCTCAACATTAATTGGGTCTAAGCCTGAAAAAGGTTCATCTAAAATGAGTAATTTTGGTTCATTTATAACGGCTGATATAAACTGTACTTTTTGTTGATTTCCTTTTGACAATTCTTTAATTTTACGATCTTTATATTCACTAATTTCAAATTTTTCGAGCCATTCATCCATTTTATTTAGAATGTCTTTTTCTTTCATCCCTTTTAAGGTTCCATAGTAAATAAGTTGTTCTTTAACAGTCATTTTGGTTAGCAAACTTCTTTCTTCGGTTAAAAAGCCAATTGTATCTGTTACATCATAATTAATCGGTTTTCCATCTAAAGTAATCTTTCCAGAAGTTGGATTTAAAAGCCCTATAATCATTCTAAATGTTGTTGTTTTTCCAGCTCCATTGACTCCTAAAAGGCCAAATATTTCGCCGTCTTTCACTTCAAAAGATAAGTTATCAACAGCTAAGTTGTCGCCATAGTATTTGGTGACATTTTCAACTTTTAACATAAGTTTTCTCCTCTCTTATCTAGAGTATAGCAAACATCATAAAAAAAAGCTAGATAATGATAACTAGTTATCTAAGCCATCTATAAATTCTTTTAAATATTCTGATATTACATCATCTAAAGAATTAGCAAAAAAATTCTCTTCAAAGTAATCATTTTTTACTATGTTTTTTAATAAATCTTTATCTAAACTATCTAAAATAGTATACATGTCTTTTGTACTTATACTTTTTATTTCTTTTAAAGAATTTCTTTGTTCTTCTTGAATCTCTACTCTTTCCTTTGGATATCCTATACCAAATGTTGTTGAAAATAACGTTTCAAAGATACTTTCTAAATTCATCTCGGCTCCTACTCCAAAGTATTTACCAAAAGGAATTGAAACAGCATTTCCGGCATTAACCCTAGCAAATAAAGAAGCATCAACTAGGTCACTAACATAGCCACATTCTACTTCCGGTAAGGTATTGGCAACTAACATAACTCCTTCTCCACTTGCACATCCTGTTATAACAAAATCAACCGCTTTGGTATTTAATAGTATTCCTGTTAAGACTCCTGCTCCAACGTAGTCAATATCAGCATTTTTATTTTCGCTTACTCCATAGTTATATATTTCATGTCCGTACTTCTTAGCTACTCTTTCCAATACGTTTAAGATAAATTGATTTTTCTTTTTTTGACTATTTTCATTAATTAATGCGATTTTCATATGTTCACATACTCCTTTTATTCTTAAACTATTATACCAAGAAAATGAAAAAAGAAAAATACTTTATAGCTTTTTATTAATGTACTCATTCTAATGCATTCCTAAGACTTTATTTTAGGGTGTTTGTTTTACTTATTATTATTTTTAATCATTTTACGTTTAATATAAAAAGCACTTTAATTCTTTACTGAATTAGTGCTTATCACAATTAATAATCACATTGTAATAGTAATATCAAGCATATTTTTACTGTTCAAATCTTGCATCAACGTAATAAATAGGTCTTCCTTCTTTATAATATTGTGTTTCAAAATCTGTCATAACATTATCTATTGGATTTTCATCTCTATGTAAATCAAGACTTACTCTTTCAAATGAATACCAATACTGAGATAAAGATTCTAGAGAATATGCAAATAACTTTTTGTTATCTGTTTTCATTATAATATGTTTATGCTTTTTAAAGATGCGATCATAGATTCTTAAGTAAGATGGATGGGTAAATCTTTTTTTCTCATCATGAGGTTTTGGCCAAGGTTCTGAAAAAGTTAAATATATGGTGTCAATTTCTTTGCCAAATATATCTGCTATAGTACTTGCATCGGCATGAATTAGTTTTAAATTTGGAATATTTACTCCTTCTAATTTAGATGATGCTGTAGCAATCTGATTTTCATCTAATTCTAAGCCAATAAAATTCTTGTTGGGATATTTTTTAGCCATTGTTTTAATAAATTCTCCTCTTCCCATGCCAAGTTCTAAGCAAATGGGATTTTGGTTACCAAAGACTTTATGCCAATTATTTTTGTTGGCTTTGGGATTTTCGACAATATATGAAGATTTCTTTATAATTTTATTAGCATCTTTTACCGTGTTATAACGCATAAATACACTTCCTTTACAATAAAAAGTCCTAGAATTTAGGACTTAAATAAACACTTTGGTGATCCGTAGGAGGTTCGAACTCCTGAATGTAGCCTTGAGAGGGCTATGTGTTAAGCCACTTCACCAACGGACCATAAAGGGAAAATTCCCTTAAATACATTATTAATTTATCACAATCTAACTTATTTTTCAATTATTTTCATCCATAAAAATATTATAACATAGAAATTCTTCTTTTGATTTCTTCATGTCCAAGGATTTGTAAAATATCATATAGATTAGGTGTTTTTGATTTAGATGTTATGGCAACGCGAATAACCGTTGAAACATCTGCTACATTTCCTTTAAAAGCATCAGGATTTTTCTTATATTCTTTCATATTAGAAGCATAGCCAAGCTCATCACATAAAAGTTTTACTTTATTAAACCATTCTTCTTGATTGTCACTTTCATCATAATATTTCTCAATATAAGTATTTAAAATTGTTTTAATTTCATCCATGTCAGTAATATTTCCCCATTCATAAGATGTTGGATTGTATAGTTCGTTAAACATATACCAAATTAAATCTTTAATTTCAGAGTACATTCCAAAGTCTTTTCTAGGCTTTTCTGTTTCTCTTTCAATATTTAAAGTGGCAATTGTTTTTTCTTTATTAGCTTCCATAACTTTAGCAAAATCTTCATCATATATTTTAGCCCAAGCATGAATTCTTTCATATAGTTCCTTTGCACTTACAGTTGATAAGAAAGTTTTAGCTATATTATTTAATTTTTCGGTATCAAATAGTGCTCCAGATCCGCTCATTTTTTCAAAAGTCATTTTAAATTCATCAGTAGATACACCAGGATTAGCTAAATACCATTCCTCAAAGTTAGAATTAGCAAGAGTAAGTAAATATAGTTTAACAGCTTCTTTTGGAATTCCCATCTTTGTGTAATATTCCACATTTGCTTCTGGATCTTTACGTTTACTAATTTTTCTTCTCTTACCATCTTCTTCTTTTTGAATACTAGATGTATGAGCATATTTAATAGGTTCAATACCTAAAGCCTTAAATATTTCTAAATGAAGTGGCACTGAGGAAAGCCATTCTTCTCCACGAATAACAACTGTAGTTCCCATTAAATAATCATCAACTGGATGAGCAAAATGATAAGGAGGAATACCATTACTCTTAAGTATAACTGAATCCATATCATTTTCAGGAAACTCAACTCTTCCTTTAATGCAATCATCTATAAAAACTTTGTTTTCAAAATCTCCTTGACTCTTTAATCTAATAGTATATGGTTCACCATTTTTTACTTTTTCAGCTACTTCTTCCATTGTATAAGCACGTTCTTTAGCGGCCCATTTACCAAAATAACCTATTCTTTGCTTTAATTTAGCTTGTTCTTCTGTTAATTTGGCAAGTTCTTCTTCTGTTATAAAAGATGGATATGCTAAATCACGAATAATTAAATCTTTAGCAAAAGCTTGATAAATATCAATTCTTTCACTTTGAACATAAGGAGCATATTCTCCACCAAGAATTGGTCCTTCATTAAAAGGCATATCATAGTCACTAACAGCTTTTAAAATAGCTTCTTTACCATTTTCTATTTCTCTTTTTTGATCAGTATCTTCAATTCTTACATATGATACTCCATTACTTTGACTAGCAAGCTTAGTTGCTATAACTGATTGAAAAAGTGTACCAATGTGAACAAATCCTGTTGGTGATGGTCCAATTCTTGTTACCATAGCGCCTTCAGGCAAATTTCTTCTTTTGTATTTTTCTAAGTAATACTCTTTTGTATGTTTGCAATTTGGAAGTAATAAATTTGCATATTCTTCTCTTGTCATAATATTTCCTTCTTTCGTTTGCTTTATTCTATATGATTATTATTATTTTGTCAATTTACTTTTACCTTTTTTTTCATATGGTCCATTAGAGTTTTCATGCTTAAATGTGATCTTAACATTTCGTATTCTTGTTGTAATTTTTTCCTTTGCTCCGGATTTTTTTCTTGACGTATTTTATCTTCCATTTTTTTACATTTTGTATAATACATTTCTTGCTCTACTTTATCAAGATCTTTCATATCTACTCCTGTTTTTTGATTTCTACAAATCTTATTGTTCTAATTTTTTGGTTAGTATATGGTTTATCATTATTATCTGTTTTTACTTTAGATATTTCTTCAACGGCTTCATATCCGGCAATGACACGTCCAAATGCTGCATAATCTCCATCTAAATAAGAATGGTCATCTGATACCATGATGAAAAATTGGGAAGATGCTGAATCCATGTTTCCACTCGCTCTTGCCATCGAAACAATTCCTTTTTTGTGCTTTATATCATTTTTAATACCATTATTAGCAAATTCTCCTTTGATTTTTTTCTCACTTCCACCTGTTCCTGTTGCCGTTGGATCTCCTGTTTGAATCATGAAATCTTTAATGACACGATGAAATGTTAGGCCATCATAAAACTTTTCTTTAACTAAATTTTGAAAATTTTCTACTGTAATTGGGGCAACATCCTTATATAATTCGATTAAAATAACTTTATCGTTGTTTGTAACTAGCTTTACATAATTGCTTATCTCTTCAGTCTCTTCATAAGAATATCCCTCAATATTCCCTGATTTAAACTCTTCCTTAGAAGTACATCCGGTTGTTAAAAGAAGCAAAAAAGCAAGAAGTAATAAACCTATACAAATACCTCTTTTGTTTTCTAATTCCATATTATCACCTTCCATTTTGTCCCATTTTAGCACAATTTATCTTTATTTAAAAGCTATTCTAGGTGATTTGACAAAATATGACAGTGATTAGACACTTGTAATGATTTTACTTTTTTTATATACTAATGTTATAGAAAAGAGGGATGCAGATGAGTAAAATTGAAAAGAAAGATCCAATTGGCGATTTTTTCAAAAAATTGTCTGGCAAATCTAAGGAAGTAATAAAAAAAGGCGCGTCTAACGAAAATATCAAAAAAATTAAAGATAAAACAAAGGGAAAAGAATTGTATATTTTTGGTGGAATTGCGCTTGTGGTTGTTCTTATTTTATTTCTTATATTTGGAACAAATACATTTGAAACACCCATAAAAAATATGGTTAATGGTATAAATCAGGCTAATTTTAAAACTTATATCAAAGATATTCCTGATTTTATTTTAGAAAAACGACTTAAATTTACTTCTTTAGAAAAAGCTGAGCAAAATTTTATGGATACAATTGTTGATGAACGAGAAGAATATGGCCATAATTATAAAGTCAGTTATAAAATTTTAGAAAAAGAGGCACTTAAACTTGATGATTTATATAATTTTGAAGATGATGTTATGTCTTATTATTCTAAAAAAGTTCGAGTAACAAAAGGATATAAGCTTAAATTAGTTATTATTTCTTCTGGAAGCAAAAAAGAAGATAGTCGTGAACTAACTTGTCGAGTTTACAAAATTGATGGTAAATGGTATACCGCTACTATGATTTAGAAGCATCACTTTAGATGCTTTTTTTATGTAAAAAGCCATATTTTGGAAATTGCTTTTTTATTTTTTTTATGTTACACTATATACGAACAAACGTTTTTATCGGGGTGGTATTATGCGTCATATTCTTTGCATTGATTTAAAAAGTTTTTTTGCTTCTGTAGAATGTGTAGAAAGAGGGCTTGATCCCTTTATAACACCTTTAGTAGTAGCAAGCACTAGCCAAGGAAATGGAGCTATTACTCTAGCTGTTTCGCCTTATTTAAGAGCTAAAGGAATTCCCGGAAGAACAAGACTTTATCAAATTCCTAAAGATATTAAGTATCAAGTTGTTAATCCAAGGATGAGTTTATATATAAAAAAATCTAAAGAAGTGATTAGAATTTATCTTGATTTTGTTGAGCAAAGAGATTTGCATATCTATTCAATTGATGAATGCTTTTTAGATGTTACTTCATATCTAAAATATTATAAAAAGAATGATGTTGAGCTTGCAAAAGATATTTTAAAAACAATTAAAGAAAAAACTGGTCTTACGGCAACTTGTGGAATTTCTTATAATCCTTTGTTAGCTAAACTTTCGATGGACTTAGAAGCTAAAAAAGCAAAAGATGGTATTGCTAAATGGGAAGAAAAAGATATTAAAGAAAAACTATGGAAAGTCTCTCCTTTATCTAAAGTTTGGGGGATTGGAAAAAGACTTGAGAAAAGACTTAATGATTTAGGAATCTATTCGATTGGTGACTTAGCTCAAACTAAACAAGAACTCTTAGTAAAAAAGTTTGGGATTATTGGTGAAGAACTCTTTGAGCACGCGAATGGCATAGATAGAACTATTATTTCTGAAATTATTCACGAACCTAAAGAAAAATCTCTGGGCCATAGTCAAGTTTTAATGAAAAATTATTATAATGAAGATGCTCTGCTTATTATATCTGAAATGATTGATGTTTTAACAAGAAGACTTCGTTTGCTTAATCAAGAAACTTCCCGTATTTTTCTCGGTATTTCTTATTCTAAAGAGATAGGAGGAGGTTTTAATCATGCTTTTAGTCTAAAAGAAGCTACTGATCAAGCAAATGTTATTTATGAAGCTTGTAAAGTTTTATTTGATCGTTTCTATGAAATTTCTATGCCAATTAGAAGAATTAGTCTATCTTTTTCTAGGCTTTCTGCTAAAACAGCAAGACAGCTTGATTTGTTTAAGTCTTTAGAAGAACAAGAAAAACAAGATAAAATTTATCGAGCTATTGATGAGATTCAAAGTAGATTTGGAAAAAATAGTGTTTTAAAAACTTCTTCTTTATTGCCTAATTCTACTGTCAAAAGAAGAAATCAAATGATTGGAGGCCATCATGAATAGAGAAAGTATAAAATGGGCTCCTTTTGAATCACTCTTTAAATCCAAAGATATTTTAGATGAGTTAGAGAAAAAAGCATTGCTTCATGAAAAGCCTATTTTAAGTGAAGATGAACTTGAAGAATTAGAAACGCTTCTTAGCAAGGCTTACCATACCAAAGAAAGAATAAAAGTTACTTATTACTATAAAGGTATGGACTATGAAAAGGTAGGAATTGTTGATTTTATTGAACAGAATAAAGTTTATTTTTTAGATCACTCTTCTCTTTACTTGGATCAAATTTTAAAAATAAAGGATACTAATTTTTAGTATCCTTAGCAAATTTATTTACATTTTCTTTAGTATAACCAACAAGCATATTTTTATTATGTTTTCTAAGTTCTTTATAAAAGTCATCAAATTCTTTTTCTTCTATACTTGATTTAGCTATGTCTTTTTCATCTAAGTCTTTGGTAATAATTTTTAAAGCTCTTCTTTTAGCCTCTTCCCCTTCCATAAGATTAAATGAATAAATCCAAGAAATTGAATGAAGAGGAATGAAAATAAAAACGTTCTTTAAAGATATTAGGTGATTCTTCGTAATAGCAACCTGAATAGTTGGATAATATATAGTATCTTTGCTGTTTAATTCCCTATCTAATTTTTCAATGTCTTCTAAAGACATATAAGCAATCTCATGTTCATAATGAAATTTTAGATATAAACCAGTTATTAAAATGAAAATAGATATTCCACCCATTAAAGCTAAAGAAAATATCAAGCCTGTTTTAGGTGGTTCTTCTCCCTCGTCTAGATATAATAGACCTAAGTAATCAACGAACCAATTAGCATCGACGTAATCTTTTTCTTCAGCATCTTTGTTTATAGCATTTATAATAGCCATCATGAGTGTCTCTGAAGTCTTCTTTGTTGTTCCGCTCATAATGATTGGATTTTCTACAGTAGCATTTTGATATTTATGATAGTTTTTTTCACTGATTCTTGTCACATAGGAATACTCGCCATCTTTTACTAAAAAATAAATCTTATCTTCTTTACTATAATTACCTATATATATAGGCGGTTCTACTACGTTGATACTTGCTTTTTTATCTGTTTCTAGTTTGTTTGCCACAATAAATTCATTCATTGGTTTGCCGGCATTTGATTTAGAAAACAGATAACTTCCAAGCATAATTAAAATAGTTAGCATTAGAAGTGTTAGTCCTATGTATTTACATAGTTGAAATTTTTTGTATTTATTTTTTATTATTTCATTAGTAAACAAATTCATAATATTCCTCATTTCTAAGCAATATTATACACAAAATTAATAATTTGTCACTAAAATATAAAAAAACGCTTGCATTAATCACCTAGTTTATGATAATATTATCTTGTTCGTTGGGGGACTAGCTCAGTTGGCTAGAGCATCTGCCCTGCACGCAGAGGGTCGCGGGTTCGAGTCCCACGTCCTCCACCAATAATGAATTTTAAAGAACTTGTTAAAAGTTCTTTTTTATTTTATCTGAATCGCATCTATCGCTTTTCCATATATTCCAGCATAGCCTTCGTTTGTATTATCCACTTTATATACCCAAGGGAGCCAAGAACCATTTCTAAGATGTACTCTATAGGGAGCATTTTTAATTTGAACACCATCAATGTTATTTCCTAAGTTCCCAGCATAATCATTTCTATCTTTTACCCAAGGAAGCCAACAATGTTTATTTAAATCATGGACTCTCATTTCTAAAGCATCGGCATAAATTCCACCGATTGAATTGCCATAGTTTCCAGCATAATCTTGACTTCCTATAGCTACGTTAGGTAGCCAATATTTTTTATAATTATCATAAGCTTGATAGTACTTTTTCCCTGCTTCTCCTGGTAAGTCTCTATCTAAGTATGGTTCTGGATTAATTCTTTCTTCATTTGGTTTTCTTAGTTCAAAATGAAGGTGAACGCCATAGGCATTTCCTGTGTCTCCCATATAACCAATTTTTTGCCCTCTTTTGACATAGTCTCCTTTTTTGACATAAACATCTCTTAAATGGGCATATAAGGTGTAATATCCATCTTTATGTTTTATTTTAATAAAATTTCCGTAACTTTTATTTCCAGTACTTCCGGGAGAGTGTTTCATCCCCTTTTGAATCATTACTACCGTTCCTGATGAATGGGCAATGATGGCATCTTGTTGATTCCATTTTTTTACTACATCAACTGCTTCATGAGTCTTTTTTTTATAAGGATTTGTAATTTGATTATCTCCTTGATACAGTATTCTACTCAAATTTTTTCCCCTTTCTCATTGATAGTTTATGTAAAAAGAAAAAATCGAAATAATGAAAGGGCACAAAAAAAGACTTATTTTTTATCAGAAGATATTTTCACTGTAATAAGTCCTTTTTCTAATTCCTCTAAAGCTCTACCTATAGTTCTCTTGTTTTGATATTCTTCCTCATTCATTTGATAATGATGATTTTCTAGCATTTGCTTACTGCGAATAGAAGCAACATGGACTAGCTTGTACTTAGAATCTACTATAGTAAGAAGCTTATCGATTGATGGGTATAACACTCTATCACATCCTTACATTAATATCATACTAAAATTGAAATGCTGCAGACAAGAAATACTTGTTTTTTTGACAGAAGTTTGACAACTATTTATTTTACTAGTTTTCTTAATTCTTGTAATATCTCTACCATAGCCCATGTATCTTGTTGACAATATTTTCTTAAAGCTTCGTATTTTATTGCAAATTCTTCCTTACTCATATTTTTATAATTAGCATATTCAACAATTGCCTCTGTTCCATTTTTAACTTCTAAATTATCATAAGTTAACTTACTAAAAACAGGAAGTGTCTTTTTAATTGAATAAGAACCACTTAAATTTTTGTTATAAAAATTTATTGTGTCTAATTTTTCTCCCTCAAAGCCTAGTCTTTTATATAATTCTTTATTATTATTAATTATCCAAAGCAAGTCAAAGCCTCTTTCATATAATTTTAATAATTTAGTTTTATATTTTGGGAAAATATGGGCTAATTCTTTAATTCTACCTTTTTCAAATGCTACATTTTGAGCTAGTAAAGTACCTTTATTAACATCTATATTATCTAATAAGCACTTAATTAAATCTTCTCTTTCATCATCAAAAGTTTTGGCTAAGAAGATTATGTTATCTTTTTGTTTATCGCATATTCCTGGTGCACGCTCAATATGGAGACTGAATTCAAAGGGACTTTGAATATATGGAAACTCTCCTTTAAATCTAGGTAATGGAGAAGGAAATGTTTCGAAATCCAAATGATAGATAGGATATTGTATAGAAGATATGGCAGCTTTTATCTTGTCTTTTTGGATAAATTCTGTATCATTTTTGTAGCATTCTCTTTGAATTTTATGATTTTTGTTAGTAATCCACTTTTCAGGAACGTCTAACATATCTAAAATATTCTCATTAATAAGTTCTAAGCCTTTAATTCTTGTTCCATCTTCTTTTAAAAAACCATGAGCATTATTTAGATATGATAACGAACTATTTTTCTTAGGGATTTTTTTACCACAGATAGAATCGAAATACTTACAACACGTCTGTTTTTTATAACCACATAATTTGGTTAAAGGGCAAGAGGAAGCATCAGAAGCTAAGATGTTATTAATTATAAAGTCAGCATCTTCTTCAATTTGAGTTTGCATTTCTTTGGTAATTTCATTCATATCAAATAAAGTAATGATTTCTCTTCCTAGCATGTCTTTATTATAAACTTCCTTGCCATCCTCTTTTTTTCCATCATAAATATAGTTAGCATTTAACACAGCTAGATAATAGTTAATTTTAGGCTTATTTTTTTGGCCTTTATATTCTCCATCAATAATAAATCTTTGAACTGCTAAATCATAAATATAAGAACCGATTTTTGTTCTATCAAATAATTTTTCTCGTTCGCTCTGATAGGCTTTTAAAGGCATTTCATTCTCTAAAGGATAATTATTTATTTCACCTTTTAATTTATAAATATTGTTTTGTTCAAGAAAGATAGAATACTTTTCTTTCTTAGGATATCCAGATGATAGTTTTTGGTATTTTTTAGAAGTTGTTGCTTTTACTTCAACAATATTTATTGTTCCATCATCTTCTTCGTTATAAATATCGACATAACATAGAAACGATGTATTATTTTTTTTATAATCAAATGATACTTGATCACGAGTTTTTTCAGCATATATTGTTTTTCCTTTAAACATCTTTGAAACTACTCTTCCAGCTTCTTCTTCAACTCTTTTATAATAAGGAAGCATAGCTTCTAATTGCTTATTTATTTTTTTAGTATTATCAATTTCATTACCTTGCTCATCATTTTCAAAAATAGAAGATAATAACTCTTCTATTTGTCTTTCTAACTCTTGATTTTTATATTCTTCGTAAGATACATCAGCCAGTAATTTATCTTTTTTTATTTCTTCTAAAGCAACATATCTTTTACATCGACTAAATTCAATGAAATCAGTTTTAGTGATGGCCATTATCTTTCAATCTCCACTTTATATTCATCACTGTCTTTAAGATGTGTTACTTTTATCTTGATATTACTAACATCCACACCTGGAAGACCAGTTATGTAATCTGCTGATATTAAATCACTTCCATATATATATGTTTCTTCTTCTTTAAATTCTTCTTTATGATCATGAACATAAATCTTTGCCGCTTGTTCGACATGTTTAACAGAAGTCTCATTTAATTCTTCAGTATTATCAATTTCATCATAAGCATAACTAACTTTACTAATAGCTACTCCAAAAACAATCGCTAGTAATCCACATAAAATCAAAATTTCTTTAATTGTATATCCTTTTGAATTATTTATCATAATATCACCTTACATCTAAAGTATATCAAGAATCAAAAAAAAATGCTATATCTTCCTAGCATTTTCATTATTTTATTGCTTTAATTATAACTTCATAATTACCATTTGGGCTTTCAACTTTGACAGTTTCTCCAGATTTATGACCAATGACAGCTTTTCCAACTGGTGATTCATTTGAAATTTTATTTTCAAATGGATCAGCTTCCATAGAGCCAACGATTTGATATTCATCTTCTTCACCATCATCATATTTAATAATAACAGTAGAGCCAATTGATACTATATCGCTTACTTTTTCAGCAATAGTACTATGCTCTAATTTGTATTCTAGTTCTTTAATACGTGCTTCAACTTGAGCTTGTTCATCTCTTGCTGCATCATATTCAGCATTTTCTGATAAATCTCCTTGAGCTCTAGCATCTTTTAAATCTTTTATCACACGAGGTCTTACAACTGTTTTTAGTTCGTTTAATTCTGTTTCTAAGTCAAGATAGCCTTGAGCTGTTAAAACTATTTTTTGTTCCGTATTCATTTTAATTAATCTCCTTTTTTTCTCAACAATACTTCCAAAATGTTACTATAAAAATGTCTATTTGTCAATTATTTTTGTACGCATCATATCAAACTTGTGAAGTTTAATATTAACTTTTATTTTTATAATCATATTAGGGTGATTGGCAACTTTTATACATTCACCATCCTCGCTTATGATTTCTTCTATTTTCATTTCATACGGTTCTAAATCAGGTCCAAAGAATTCTACTATATCCCCTACTTCAAAATAATTTCTTTGTTCAATGGTTGCTATTTTTTCTTTTTCATCATATTGTAAAACTAATCCTAAGAAATCTTGATTTGATACTTCTTCTCTTCCCAAAAAATATTGATCTTTCTCATCAGGAAATGAATTATAGAACTGTTCTTTTGATTCTCTATTAGCTACTCTATTTAAAACTTTTAAATAATATTCTTTCTCTTCAAGCGTTAAACTACCTGATAAGACTTTATCAATCATCTTACGATAAGAATTAATAACTGTTGCAATATAGTATATGCCACGCATTCGTCCTTCTACTTTAAATGAATTAACGCCAATCTCAAGCATTGACTCGATATTTTCTATCATATTTAAGTCTTTGCTTGTCATGCTAAATACTGGCTTATCTCCTGCTTTAAATGTCCATCTACATATCTGAGCACATCCGCCTCTGTTAGCATCTCTATTTGTAACTATATTTGATAAGACACATCTACCTGACAAAGAAGTACACATTGCTCCATGGACAAAACATTCTAAGTCTAGTCCGGTTTTATCTTTAATTGATTTTATATCTTCTTTACTTGCTTCTCTTGCTAAGACAATTCTTTTTACGCCATGCTTTTTATAAAATGTAGCAGCATATGAATTTAATGTACTAGCTTGAGTAGAAACATGTACTTCTAAAGGTATTTTATTCTTTTCTACTAAAGATATCACATAAAAATCAGAGACGATAATCGCATCTACTTTAATTTTTGATAATTCAAGTAAATATTCTTCTAAGCCATTTAAATCTTCTTCATGAAAAACAATATTTACTGTTACATATACTTTTTTATTTAAAGAATGAGCAAATTCAACGGCTTCTTTGATATCTTCTAGTGAAAAGTTTTTGGCATTAGCTCTTAAGCTAAAATTTTGACCGCCTATATAGACAGCGTCAGCTCCATATAAAAGAGCAAATTTCAATTTTTCTAAATCTCCTGCTGGAGCAAGTAATTCAATCATTTTTATCTCCTTTCTTAGGAGGCAATTTATAAATTGTTTTCTGATGTAAGAATCCTGTTGTAGAGTCTTCGATTTCTTTTAAAGATTCAAAATCACGTATAAAATCTTTTATACTTTCTACATGGTCAAATTCTAACGATAAAATATAAAAACTAGCTTTGCCAAGTAATTCTCTTCCATCATAGACTCTACTATCATATATAACTGTTCCATAATCATTTTCAACGGCAAAAAATCGTTTCTTTGCTATTTCTTCATCTAGTGTCATAATCTTTTCTTCTTCTAAATCAAAATTCTTTGCATAGTTTTTTAAAAGTGTTCTTCTAGAATACATAAAAGGTAGATGACCATATATAAAAGCCCCGATTTTATTAGAAGTATGTAAAATAGCTTCTGTTTCTTCTAGAGTAATATCTGGAGATAATACAACATAATCTGTTTCTTCTAAAAAGGCAAGAGCTGTTTTGGTATTACAAATCATGTGACTAGAAAAAAATATTTTTTCTAAAGGACTTTTTTCTTGCTCTAATAATTCTAATATTCCTAAATCTTCAAAGACAATTCCTTTACACTTTGCATTTACATATTCTAAGATACTTTTAAAGCTCTCAATTGATTTTTCATCTAGGACTCTATTTACATAGACATAAGAACCATCAGGAATATCTTCTATGTCATATTCTTTTTTTACTCCTACACAGTAAGATTTCATTGGAAAAAGAAAGTGAACTCTATCCACTTTCTCGTGTTTATTATCCCCTGCTAAAATAAAATAATTATTTTTCATTTTTTCTCACGCTCACAGATATTCCGTCTCCAACATCATAAAAAGTCGTACTAAATTCTTCATTTGTTTTTAAAAACTCAATATACTTTTCAATTTTTTCAACAAGTTGTCGTAAATTCTTGCTTTCAATTGTTTTTGATTTACCAACATAACCATGGAATTTTAAGTTGTCTGTAATAATGTAACCATCTTTGCTAAGGAAATTCTTGTACTTCTCAAAAAACTTTTGATACTGACCTTTAGCGGCATCAATAAATATTAAATCATATTCTGTTCCCTCGGCCATATTAAGTTCCAAAGCATCTTGAAATACGACATTTATTTTTTCTTCAAGTCCACACTTTTTAACATTTTTTAAACATTCCATATACATTGTCTCATCTCGTTCAATAGTTGTAACTTTGGTTTCTATAGAAGATGATGCCATTAAAATAGCCGAGTATCCAATGGCACTTCCAATCTCTAAAACATTTTTGATATGGTTATTTTTAATAAATTTCATCAGAAAAGCTATGCCATCTTTTTGCATAATCGGAACATCTTTTTCAATGGCATATTTTTCCATTTCAATAATTAATTCTTTCATATAATTATTCACCCTTTAATTCTGTGCACAAGCTGCTTGTAGTTCTCTTACTTTGCTTAAAAACTCTTGATTTGTTTCTTGGAAAAATACTTCGCCTGTACATACATTGGCTACAAAATAATAGTAATTTGTATTTGTTGGACGCAATGTAGCCTCAACACTTGTAATATTAACATTACAAATCGGTCCAATAGGTAGTTTACCATTCATTGTGCCATCTGTCAAACGCGTATTATATGGATTACTATCTAATATATCATATATTGTAAGTGTATCTGTCATGTCTTTTTTAACACCATAATATGTTGTAACATCACTTCCAAGAGCCCAATTATCTTTTAATCTAGAATAAAATACTTGAGCTGCTGTTGCCCTATCAGCTGCATTCATTGCTTCTTTTTCAATAATTGAAGCTAAACTTAGTAATTCATGAACACTATAAGATGATGATTCTATTTCACTTTTATACTCATCTAATTTTTCTTCCATACGGCCAAGAAGACGTTCTGCTACTTCTCTAGCTGTTACTGTTTCTTTAAATTCATATGTATCTGGATATAAATATCCTTCTAGAGGATGATAGATTCCTTCATTTAACACTGCATCAGTAATAAACCAATGTTTTTCTATTTGTGATTTTATAAACTCATCATCATCTACGATATCCATAAAATCTTGTTTACTAAAATCAAATGTAGAGGCTAAAGTCGTTGCAAAATCTTCTAATCTTTTTCCTTCGACTAAAGTTACAGTTTTAGTATTAATTTTAATATCTCCAGCCGAAAACTTTTTTAATATTTCTTCTGGAGTCATAGACTCACTTACTTCATATTCTCCAGCCTGAACATTTAAATCCTTATTTAAGAATAAATAAACTTCTGCTGCTAGAGAGCTTTTAATTAAGCCTGCTTTCTCTAAATTCTTTACAATTGTTTTTTTACTAGTACCAGCTTCTATGACAAACATTTTTAATGTTTCATCATTTGATTTACTTGACATTGCATCTTGGTAGTAAAAAAATGCACCTGCCATTCCTAAAATAATTATTATAAGTAGGATCAACCCCAATTTTTTCATATTACTCACTCTTCTCCTCTAATTTTGCTAATATTGCTTCTACTGTATTCCATTCTTCTTGTGTTTCAATAGGCATCAGTTGTTTAACTGTTCCTGTAGGATCAAAAACATTAGCATATACTTTTATAGCTCCCATTTCATCAAGCGTATTATCCGTGTATACAATATAGTTTTTCTTGGTCTCATCCGAAGCAAATGTAAATAAGATTTCACATTCTTTGGGATTTCCATTCTCGTCTTTAATTTGAAAAATAGTATTGGTTACAAAATCACTATTCATTTTCTCAACCCTTTCAAAAATGTCTCTAGTATGATAGAAGAAGCTACATTATCAATAACTTTCTTTCTTTTTTTTCTGCTTTTATCTTGTGATATTAAAATATTCTCAGCTTGGACAGTTGTCAAGCGTTCATCTACTAAATGTACATTCATGCTAAAATATTCTTCTAACAACTTTTTAAAGTCCATACTTCTTTTAGATGCATATCCTAAAGTATTATTCATATTTTTAGGCAAGCCTAAAACAAAGTCTGTAACCTTTTCTTGTTTTACAATACTCTCTAATTCTTTAAGAACAGATGCATAGTTTTCTTCAGAAAAGAAGATAGTTTTGTAAGGACTAGCTATTGTATTAGTTTTATCACTTATTGATATACCAAGCGTTTTTGTCCCTAAATCTAAACCTAAATATCTCATGATAAATAGTCACTCAAAAGATATGCAAGTAGCTCAGCTCTATCTACACTTAATATTTTATCTCTTGCATCTTTATAACTAGAAATGTATCCAGGATCTCCAGACATTAAGTATCCAACAAGTTGATTGATTGAATTATACCCTCTTTCCTCTAGTATTTCAGCTACTTCTTTTAAAGTCATTTTGGCATTCTCTTTTTCAATTAATTTTACATCAAAAAGTGTTGTATTATCCATTGTTATACACCTCTTAAAATACAATATTATTTTATCATGAAAAAAAAAGAATGACAATGATTATATTATTTTGTAATTTTCTTTAATAAAAAAAGACTCTTTTAATTCTAGAGAGCCTTTTTTATTATGAATTATATGTGTAAACGCCTACTTCTCCAAATAAGTTTTCTATTTTATCAATAACAAAATCATAGTTTGGATTATTATTATCATTGCCTTTGATCTCTTGTGGTGGTTCATTTTTTCCTTGACCAGGTATTGGTATTTCGTTTTTTTCCATTCCTGGAATGCTTGTACTAATATAGGACAATGGCGTTCCTTTTTGGTAGGAATTTATAATTTGATAAAATCCATATTTTTTTGTTCCAAATATTTTTCCATCTTGATATAATTTATAACTTCCATTAGTTAGTTTTGGACTACTAAATACTAAAGTCTGGAATTTTCTATCTGTGGTGTATGATAGTATTGGTGTATTGTTACTATCTAATAGTGTTAAACTTTCTGTTTCGCTTGTTGGATTAGTAAAAGATAAAACCATAAAGTTTTGTTTAGAAGCACTATTTATTCTATCATACATGTCTCCAGTAGCAAGAATTGTTCCACCATTGATGTCAATTCCTGATTCTGAATCAAGGCCAGCATCTTGCCCAGGATGAGCAATTGCTAAAACTGTACCAGCGTTAATGGCTATTTTTCCATTTGAGTCTATGGCATCACCTTCTGTAGCTTCTTTAGCAACAATGGCTGTCATAGAATTTACATCAATAATTAAATCATTTCTGGCATTGTTTAATTCTTTGTTATCTGTTGTTGTATTTAAGCAATCATCATAGGCATTTATTACATAATCTCCTGTGCTGCCTAAAAAAGACATATTTCCTTTTGTTTCAATTCCTTCTTTATTTTTGCTGTTAACTTCTAGGTAACCTTTGCCTACAAAAGTTAAATCAATATCAGAAGAAATCGCACCTGATGCCTTATAATAAAAGTATGGGTCTTGCTCTCTTAAATCTTCTTGATTAGCTTCTACTTGAGCAAACAAAATGTTATTTAATTCTTCTTTTGTATATACGCCATAGTAATTTGGATAATCTTCGTAATCATATGAATAATTTTGGGCATAAACATCCATTTCTTCTTTAGGTATCAAACTAATCTTTTTTAGCTTTCCACCATTTAAATAGTTCTTAGTATTCTCTAATGTTTTAATAGTGACTTTAGTTTTATCATAAGTCCTATCTTTGTTATAAACATACATAGCTGGAACATTTTTTGAATTGGTATCAATACTTACGTCATTTAGTTCTATAACATAATCTTTTGATTGGTTATTGGTATTTATAGCAATCATGGCATTATTAATTTGTCCAGTTAAGGTAATTATCCCTGGTTTAGCAATGTTAATAACTGTTATTTCTAAAGGACTTACTTCCAAGTTATTATTTTGACTTTCAATAAAATCATCTAAGTCAAGCGGTTTATACATAGATACCCCATCAAACAAAAACTTAGTAATATAAATCACATCTAATCTATTATTCTGATAATCTTCTAAGAATGTGGCAAAGTCACTCTGTTCATATGTTTTATATGTTTCTAATTTATTTAAATTGACACTTACCTCTAAAATAGTTTCTTTATTTCTTGTGCTATTCCACCAAATAAAGCCAATTCCTAAAATCAAAATAACTCCGATTATTATGGCTACTAAAAATCCTTTTCGTCTCATTATTATCTCTCCTTTTTTATTCTTTTTTTAAAGATCTAAGCAAAAACTCTTTTTCGGAAAAATGCTCGTCTCTAGGGATATATCTTAAGTATGTTTCGATAGCATTACTCTCAACTCTTGAAGAATATCTCGATATATCAGCTTGATGTCTTACTCCTTCTAGAGATAGCAAATAATCTCTAAGTCTTTGCCATTCTTTTTGGTTATTGCTGACATTTTTTTCTAAGATATCCACAATATAAGCCTCTTGTCTAAATTCATGATTATGAATTAAACGATTACTATCTACTACACTTAAGTTACCTCTTATAGCTTGTTCTAACAACGTAATATAATACTTTTTTTCCTCATCACTTGTTTCTTTATATTGATTTAGTTCTAAGATATTGTCTAACCAGCTTCTAATCATTCCTATTCCGTTTCCTACTCGGTGAAAATCCATATCATGATTAATCATTACCTTTTTATTTAAGTCAATAAATCTTGGTTCGCGTAGGAAAAATGGATTTGGAAGGTTTGTCCAGAACAAACTATCTTCATATAGATACTTATCATTATTTGGATTGTATTTTCTTTCATTAATGATATCTTCATAAATTGGAAATAGTTCTAAAAATCTCCTGTTCATTAAATATAACATACTTATATAGATAGGATTTGACTTATAGAAATTCCCTATTTTTATTTCATTATCCAAAGAAGATGTCATATATCTTTTTACATTTTTCCATGCTTTCAAAGTTTTTTCTACATCAAGATCTTGAGAATAGAAATATATTTCTTTTTTGATATAATCCCTTGTTTCTTTAGAAAGACTTCTTAGTCTTAAATCATCTTTTGCTTTAGCAGTTCTTTCAAAATTATAAATTTGTTTTAAAAAACTGATGTATTCTTCTTGGTGCCTTTCTTGCATCTTCTACCCTCCCTTATAAATATTGTAACAGATTTTTAGTGATTCGTGTTGTTATTTTTTAAAAAATGTATAAAAGATATATTTTTGGGAACTTAAAAAGGTTTATTGTAGTTTAAAAAGAAAAATCTTTTAAATTTTTCTTTTTAAAACTATGCCTTTGTTAACACTGATTGTTGTTCCTTTTTCAAATACAATGAAGTGCTCTGCCATTGCCATATTTCCTTCTTTACTAACTAAAATAAATCCTGGAACCACTTCTTTTTTTCCGTAATGTTTTAAATCATTTGATAATGTAGGAAGATAAATACAATTATTCTTGATTAATAAATCATGTCTATGACCATAAAAATTAATAAGTGTATCACTAACATAAGGAAGATTTAACCTGTAGTTTGTAATATCATGATTTAAACTTAATAGTTTCTTACACCAGTTTAGATAGCATCTTTTAAAACCTAATATATCAAAGTCACTTCTGCTTTTTAACATACTCATATAATATTCTTGTTTAGACAATGTTTTGAAATCATGATTTCCAAGGAGAATATGAGTTTGAATCCCTCTTTTTTTAGGATAATTATCGATTAAATAAGAAATCTGTTTTTCTTCATTTTTTAACTTCTTTGATACTCCTGTAACAGTTCCTTGAATTAAATCTCCTGTATGAAAGACGTGACTAATCTCTTTTGCTTTTGCTAATCTATAGACTTCTTGTAAGTAGTTCATTTTCATATCTTCATTACCAATATGCGTATCAGATATAACAAGAAATGAAGGAGAAGAAAAAGTGAAACTTGATAATTCTTTTTTGGCAAATTTATAATATGGTTTATATAGATTTAAGATACATAATACTTCATTCTTACTCATACCTTCTAAGCCCATGATTTGATTAATTGATAATTTATTTTTAAAGTAAAGGTCTGCTATTTTGCAAATTTTACCTTTAGATATTTGTTCTACACACTTTAACATACTAAACCCACCTATAATTATTGTAACAAAAAAAAGAGATTTTACAATAATAATCTCTTTTATAACTTATGCTTGATTCAAATACTTTATAGCTTCAGTTGCAGCGATAGCACCATCAGCCGTAGCTGTAACAAGTTGTCTTAATTCTTTTGATCTATTATCTCCGGCCACAAAAATGCCTTTAGTATTGGTTTTACAATCTTCTTTTGCTATAACATAACCATTTTCATCTAAATCAAGTATATTGGCAAATGGTTGATTCTCTGGATTTCTTCCTATAGCAATGAAAAGTCCACTTACATTTAACGTAGTAGTTTTACCATTATTATCTGTAATTTCGATACTTTCTAAATTATCTTTTTTATTTAGTTTTGTTACTTGACTATTTAAGATAAACTCAACGTTTTCTTTTGATTTCAACTCACTTTCATAAGATGCTTCTCCTCTAAACTCTTCTCTTCTATGAATTACATATACTTTGCTGGCTAAATTAGCTAAGTATATGGCATCTTCTAAAGCAGTATTTCCTCCACCGACAATGGCCACTTCTTTGTTTTTGTAAAAATTACCATCGCAAGTAGCACAGTAAGATATTCCTTTACCAATTAACTCATCTTCCAATGGAAGGTTTAATTTTCTACTTGAAGCTCCTGTTGCGATTACAATTGCTTTGGCTTGATAAGTATTATTATTTGTTTTTACTTCTTTTTCTTTGGTAATATCTAGTACTTTTTCAAATTTGATTTCAGCCCCCAATTCTTTAGCTTGATTATACATAGTTGTAGCAAAATCAAATCCTGAAATATGAGGAGCTGCTGGATAGTTCTCGATACTTAAAGTATTAATGATTTGACCTCCATAAGCATTTGCTTCTAAAACAAGCACTGTTTTATTAGCTCTTCTAGCATATATAGAGGCCGTTAATCCAGCTGGCCCTGCGCCTACAATTATTATGTCATACATTTTTATTCACATCCTTTTCTATATTTTGAAGGGCTTTATATGTTAATCTATAAAGCTCTTTAGCTTCACTTTCTTCTAAATCTAAACACTTACCAATTTGATTTGGAACATCTAAGACCTTTTCTTTTAGCTTTTCTCCTTCTTTAGTTATTTTAACAATCAGATTTCTTTCATCTATTTGACTTCTTTCTCTTGTTAAATATCCCTTATTTTCAAGCTTTTTAAGCAATGGAGTCAAGGTTGAAGAATCTAGGATCATTACCTTTCCTAAGTCTTTGACATTGGAAATTTTATTTTCCCAAAAATACATCATAACAATATATTGCGTATAGGTTAAATTAACCTTTTTTAAAAGTTTATCATATTTTCTGGTTATTTCTTTAGCACATAAGTATATTGGAAAACATAATTGATTTTGTAATTTTAATTCTTGCATAATTTAAAGTAGTTTTAGTATTTCTTCTTCCATGACTTCAGGTGCCTCGATTGGTGAATATCTTGCTACTACTTCTCCGTTCTTATTAACAATAAATTTTGTGAAATTCCAAATTATATCTCCTTTGTTTTTACAAGTTGTGCTTATCTTTTTAATTCCTTTCATTGTCATTTTATTTTTAAATCCATTTACAATATCTTCTTGTTGTTCTTTTTTTAGAAAGGTAAATACTTGATCTTCATTTTCGCCGTTCACATCAATCTTTGATAAAGTTTCAAATTGAGTTTGGTATTTTGCCTGACAAAACTCATGTATTTCATCATTGCTTCCTGGTGCTTGATGACCAAATTGGTTACATGGAAAGTCTAATATTTCTAATCCTTTCTCATGATACTTTTCATATAAATCTTCTAAACCTTTGTATTGTGGCGTAAATCCGCATCCTGTTGCTGTATTTACTATAATACAAACCTTCCCCTTAAGTTCTTCAAAAGAAAACTCTTCTCCATTTCTTTTCTTAGCTTTTAAGTCATAAAAACTCATAACAATCTTCCTTTAATTTGTTTACGATTTGATTGTATCAAAACATTTTCTGTAAAGCAATAAAAAATTGCTCCTTAATTTTTAAGAAACAATTTTTGTGCTTAAAAGTTTGAATAAAATGATTGTTAAATCTAGAAGTTTAGGTTTCGGTGGATTGCTTTTTCAACACAGCATGCACTGCTTCCTCCAGAGCTGCCTTCTCCTCCACCTTCTTCTGCCCATTCATCTAAATGCAATCCTATTCCAGTAGGATATCCACTATCTGTGACATAATTTGTAAATGTTCCTTTAAATGAAATACTTAAATCGCAATAACGTGGAGTCGAGCTACTTAAATCGTAGTGATTGCATTTTACTTCTTGCAAAGTGTAAGAATAACTAAATTTATCTGCTACTTGATGGCAAGTGTCGATATTAATTCCTTCACAATACTTCACAGCTGTATTGCCAGAGTTACTCATATATCCAGAGCCATTTGCTTCAAAAGAAATGTTGGTACGATCAGGCTTATAAGTCGTGCCAAGCATATAATATGTAGCATCTAGCCTTTTTGAAGAATGACCTTTACTCGTCCACAAGTACTTATCACCCGCAACAACATAGTGTCTATAATCAGAATTTAGTGAATGCCAATCGGCTGTATATCCACCAAATATAATACCAATTTTAGCCATATAACTCTCATGATGATCTCCACATCCTCCACCGTTAAAAGTAGTATAACGAGCATTTGGAATGTAATATTTTGACTCAATAATTAAGTCTTTACCATTCTTATACATCATTGAATCTTTCCATACTGCATATAATGTTATATTTGCTGTTACTGTAATTGGGGCTTTATCATTATATACTGCATTTCCAGTTGCGCTTGTAGCCCAGCCACCAAACACCTTACTACTATGAGTGAATTTATTAGCATTTAAATTTACTGTAGAGCCACTACTTACTTCTTGGCTTTCCATAGAACCTGTTCCACCATTGGCATTGAATGTTATTGTATAATTGCTAACTTTCCATACAGCATATAATGTTGTTGCTGAGTTTTTAGTATACTTTCCTCCGGCTTGATATGTTGCAGCCGTTGCAGTGCTTGCCTCAGCCCAGCCAATGAATGTATAACCACTTCTTGTTGGTTTAGTGGAGCTTAAAGTTAATTCTTGATTATAAGTCTTTGTTTGATTTGCTGGGGCACCACTTCCACCATTGGCATTATATGAGATAGTATATGTTTCTGGACTTGCTGAAGAAGAAATAGTCGTATTTCCTGTTACAAGTTTAGTTTCATTTGATGACAATGTTTCTCCATTGACAGTAATTTTTGCATTTTTATATCCAGTTGTTGTATCAGCTGTTATTTCTAAAAAATCATCGCAATAAATAGTAGCATTATTTTCTAATGTTGTATTAACTGCTCCATTGCCAATTGTTGAACGCGTTCTTGTTATTTTTAATGTTGTTCCAGTGCCTTGACTCTTTGTTAATGTATATTCTCTTGGCGTTGTCTGAGCCAAAACAATTGTATCTCCTCTTACTTCATAAGAAGTTGCTGTAGCAAAATTAGCATTGTTTACTTTTATTGTTGGTGGATTATATTGTGATGCGTTTGTAGGATTTGCATAAATAGTTAACATATCTCCATCATAAATTGTTGCTCCATTTGAAATTCTTCCTGATGCAGCTCCAGATAATGATGAATCTCTAACAACTGTAATTTCGCTTCCTGTTCTAGCATCTAATGTTAATTTGTATTCTTTTAGTTTAGCATTTGCTGTTACTTTAACATTTCCTTTTACTGTAATACTACCACTTGGATTATCTTTGTTAAATCCTTCGTAGCCTTCTACTTTTACATCTGTTAATTCATAATGCTCTTTAGCACTGGCTATTATTGTTAATTGATCACCAGGATATATGGCTGCACCACTTTTTATGTCCACGAGTGGTGCCACATCTTCATGATCCGTTCTTGTTCTATTTACTGCTATCTTTGTTCCTTTCTTTGCATCCAAAGTCAAATAATATGTTCTTGCTGAATAATCTGGAACAAAGATAGTATTTTCTCCTATATAAAACAATTCGATATCATCAATAATATTATCTTCACTTTCGTTTATGATTGGTATCTTTATCTTAATTGATTTATATGTAGGACAATGCTTCTCTGTAATATTTAAATCAGGATTAGTTTCTTCCCTGCACAAATCACTTTCACTTGCGCTATTCTTAACAATTGATATATGTTCAAAATCTATTTTAACTTCGTTTCCCTTAACAGACCAACTTTCATTATCATAGTTAATATCTGTTTCACTTAAATTAAGTTCCTTGTAAATAGTATCTACTCCATTTTTAAACAAAAATCTAATCGTATGTTCATTTGGCCTATTAACATCTACTAATGGCATAGAAATAAAATCTTGTTGTATTTTTCGCATTACAGCTGCTCTTATAACTTGATTTTCTTTAGCGTATGTTGGATGTTCTGCTTCAAATGATACATCTGTTAATAGTTGAAATAAGAAGAGCATTACTACAGCTATTAAACCTACACTTACTATAATTTCTAATAATGTAAATCCCTTTTTATTTTTCATATATGCACCTTACTTCTCTACTATTTATAACTATATTATACATTATTATGTAATTAAAATCTATCTTTTATATATATACTTTAATATTTAAAACATCACTTCTATCACAATACCCCACCGTTTAAGAAATACTATTCACTTTTTTGCGAAAATATAGATGTAGGTGATTGTTATGATTTTTAGTAGATTAAAAGAAAGAAGAAGTTATGAAGGATTAACACAAAGAGAAATCGCTGAAATTCTTGGCGTAGAGAGAGCTACTTATGCTGGTTGGGAAACTGGCAAAGATATTATTCCTCTTAAAAAGATATTTATTTTAGCTAATACATATCGCTTGAGTATGGATTATTTAACTGGTTTAAATGATAATGATCAAAAATATAAATCTAAAGTTAACTCTATTGATGTTAAAGAAGTTTCCAAAAATTTAAAAGCAGAAAGAAAAAGAATTGGTCTAACCCAAAGTGATATTGCTAATGCCTTGCAAACAACCCAATCCAATATACATAAATATGAATCAGGAAAGTGTTTAATAACAACTATGTATGCTTTGGAGTTTTCTAAACAATTTAACTATCCTTTAGACAAAATGCTAGGTAGGGAGTAATCTCTATTTAAAATCATTGACAAATAGTTAAATGATTTACTCATTTTTTTCTATAAAAAGAAAAGACTGTCAACTTGGTTAACAGTCTCTAGATTGTTTCTTGAGTTAAGAAGCAATTTTTTTATTATCCTGTACTTAAAGTCATGCTTGACTTGTTTTCTATCCAGGACCTTTCATTGTCATCAAAATACACTTTGCAATCATATGAACCACTTTGAGAGCCATCATAGATAAAACTTGTTGAGGTAGCTGTTCCAGAAGAGGCTCTTCCTGTTCCAATGATTGTTGAGCCATGGTACAAGTGGACTGTCTTATAACTTCCTAATGACCTTTCATTGTAGCAATAGATGTAAACTTTATCACCAATTTTCGCGGTTACATTTCCTAAATCACTAGGTCGATATGTTTTTAATTCAAAGTTTTTAGTATTTCCGGTTAGAGTAATCCAATAAGCATAATAAGTGACATCTCTAAATGGAGCTTTTGTATTTTGGTCAACTTTAGCACCTGTTCCATTTTCTCCAGTATACCATCCTTGGAAATGATATTTGGAAGTATCTCGACTTACTTGAGCAGGAGGATTTAAGTTATTTCCTCCGGTATGAATCTGAGTTGTCGTTTTTTGATAATCGACCCATTTGATTACATAACTTGAGCCAACATTGAATGAAACCCTGTCACATTGGCCATAACATATGCTACCATCATTACCCATATATCCGGCGTGTTGTTGAACGTATTGATAGTTTCTTTGAAGATAATCTAAATCTCCATGTTCATAATAGTATTTATCACAACTCCATGTTCCATTTTGGCTTCCGTCGTATGTAAATGTATGGGTTGTACTTGATCCTGACCTTCCGCTATACCATTTTAAAGGTTCTCTATTTTTGGAAAGAGCATCATAGAAATTTGTTCCACTACCACGGTCGTTGTAGCATGTAATACTAACTGTATCACCTGGAACTAGATAAATAGTTCCATGATCAGTTGTTGAAGGAAGACTTGACATCGTACATCCTGTAGAGCAATTTGTCTTTAAAGTATATGAATATGTAAAAGTAGATGATACTGTTTTCCATAGAGCATAATAAGTAGTATTTTTAGTTGGAACTGTATTTGAATTAATACTTGAGCCAGGATTATCATTTTTATTATTTGTAAACCATCCTAAGAATTGAGAACCACTCTTTGTCGCAGTTGGAAGTGTACCAAGTTTAGAACCAATTGTTACTGATGTATTATAAGTGGAATTGCCATTTACTTTACCGCCATTAGCATTCCATGTTATAGTATAGTCACTTACTTTCCATACTGCATATAATGTTGTTGCTGAGTTTTTAGTATACTTTCCTCCGGCTTGATATGTTGCAGCCGTTGCAGTGCTTGCCTCAGCCCAACCAAGGAATGTATGACCACTTCTTGTTGGTTTAGTGGAGCTTAAAGTTAATTCTTGATTATAAGTCTTTGTTTGATTTGCTGGGGCTCCACTTCCTCCATTGGCATTATACTTAATTGTGTATGTATGAGCTGTCCATTGAGCATAATATGTAACATTGCCTGTAACTTTAGTTGTTGTTGATATTTTATTTCCTCCACTTGCAGCTGTAAACCATCCATTAAAATTATGTCCAGTTCTTGAAGCTGTTCCAAGGGTTCCAACATTATTATTGTACTGAACTCTTGTTGCTCCATTCTTAGTAACAGAACCACCATTTCCATTCCATGCTACATTATAAGTATTAATTGTCCACGTAGCTTTAAATGTTACTGTTCCTGCACTTGCTCTTAAGTTTTTATAAGATGTTTCTTTTCTGCCGTTTAAGCTTGTAGCCGTTGTTGTTGCACTTCCATAGGTGTGAGTTGTTGAATCCATTCCGCTTATATTCCATCCAGCAAAGGTATATCCTGTTTTAGTTGGATTATTTACAGTGAATGCTGTATTGTAAGTGGCTGTTGTTGGATGACTAGCACCATGGGCTCCTCCATCTAAATTATATGAAATTGTATACGTTGCTAAACTTGCTGAAGAAGAAATAGTCATATTTCCTGTTACAGATTTAGTTCCACCTGATGTTAATGTTGCCCCACCA
>OCTW011615607.1_pt1 | contig 63986 bp, 68 predicted proteins | sample 1539671 | NCBI WGS metagenome assembly OCTW01 (sample SAMN02144230, study PRJEB22623) | gut metagenome | biome: sheep rumen | host: Ovis aries | place: New Zealand | reverse complement strand
CAGGGGTGATAACCCCTGTATAACGGCCATTTGGTGATGATTAAAAGCCTCGATGAGGCGACACCTCCATTATTATGTCTCCATTTTGTTCCACCCCTTCGGGGTTCCCGTCGCGTGCGTCGTCCACAAAACAGGGGTTGAAACCCCTGCCTAAATTGTGACGCCCATTCTGGGCTACATTTCCATGTCCATAGGGGCAGGTTTCAAATCTGCCAGCAATAGGACAATTTATTCAAATTTCGCAAGTCCCGAAGGGACGGTATATTATAGGCAGGGGTGATAACCCTTGTATAAAAGGCATTTGGTGATGATTAAAAGCCTCGATGAGGCGACACCTCCATTATTACGCCTCCATTTTATTTCACCCCTTCGGGGTTCCCGTCGCGCACGTCATCCACAAAACAGGGGTTGAAACCCCTGCCTAAATTGTGATGCCCATTCTGGGCTACATTTCCATAATCGTAGGGGCAGGTTTCATACCTGCCCGCAATAGGAGAGAACCTTAAAATTCAAAATGCGAAATTCAAAAAATGCGGAATGAATAATCATTCATCATATTTGGCATTGATATTTTTGTCATTTATAAAATATATCTAATTTTGCGACGTTATCACAACGACAAATAATTTTGAAATATAATTTGAAAGAGATATGGCGAAAAAAACTACTTGCGTCGGTTATGGCATTTGCTCTGTGCCTGTTTGTGTCGGCTGCAGATATGGTCGTAAAGGGAAAAAACGGAGAGGACCGGAAGATCAATGTGGTGGACACGTCGGAAACATTTCTGCGATTTGAATTTTTTCGGATTCCACAGTGGAGCTGACAAAAGAGAATTCCTATCGTGATCATGATTACATCACTATACCAGAAAAAGTGCGAATAGAAGGAAAAGTATATACGGTGACCAGCATCGGATATAATGCTTTTGAGGGATGCAACAGTTTGACAAGCATTAAGATTCCAGATGGAGTGACAAGCATCGGAATTCTTGCTTTTTCAGAATGCGAAAAATTGACCAGCATTAAGATTCCTGAGGGTGTGAAGAGCATCGGAGATGCTGCTTTTTATGGATGCCGCCGTTTGACGAGCATTAACATTCCAGAGGGGGTGACCAGCATCGGAGATCATGCTTTTGAAGGATGCTACAATTTGACCAGCATAAACATTCCTAAGAGTGTGACAAACATCGGATTTAGGGCTTTTTATGGATGCAGCGGTGTGACCAGCATTAAGATTCCTGAGGGTGTGACAAGCATCGGATATAAGGCTTTTTATGGATGCAGCCGTTTGACTAACATAAAGATTCCTAAGAGTGTGACTAGCATCGGAGAATCTGCTTTTGGGGGATGCAGCAATCTTGAAATTGTAATTGATAATTCCAAGGATAACGTGAAGGTTGAAAGATTTGCGTTTGAAAATTGCAAATCTGTGACATGGTTAAAAGATTAATCTATTGCATATAAAAACCCACAAAAGTAAGAAATGACATTTTCTCATGCTCTCAAATGCCAATAATGGATAAATATACAATAAAAATGCACATTTATGCAATAAAAAATGCACAAACACATTACAAATGTGTAAAATTTCATCACATTTTGCTTTTGTTTCCATTTTTTTCTTACTTTTGCTTTTAGGTTTAAACTTTATAAAAATGATTCAGAGAATACAGACAGTTTATCTATTTATCAGCGTCATTTTTTTGCTTTTGGTAGCGTGTAACGATTGTATCAAGTTTTTTAATGCGGAGACTATTGACGTTTGCAGTTATTCAGTGATGGATTTCCCTGTCACAATGACTATTCATATTATCATCATGCTTCTCACATTCGGCTCTATCTTCTTGTATAAGAACAGAGTGCGTCAGATGAGAGTGATATCTTTGGCCATTATACTTATACTTTTAAACAGCGCAGCCGTCGCTGCTTATGTGGCAACAGATAATTTTGATGGATATGGAATTTCCATTACTTGGGCGACTTTCATGCCGATTGTTTCCATCATTTTGGACATGCTCGCCATCAAAGCGATCGGAGTGGACGAAGCCAAGATTAGAAGCCTCAACAGATTACGCTAATGAAGAAAAGACGTTTCGTCGCTAATATTTTTGCTGCCATGGCTACACTTGCAGCCTCAGCAGTCTCTTTCAATCCAGTCGATAACTCCACCACTTTTTACAAGGAGGGATCGTCTGGTGAATTGGTTTTTGTGGGTGATGCGGACAGCGCAACCATAAATATCGCCCCCGACCAAACAGAATCAGGAATAAACAACGCCATGCTTGTTTCAGGAAAAGACACTGCCAAGGTGACAGGAGCAACTGTCACAATAGGCACAGGCAAGTGTTACACTCTCTTATATAAGTCGGATGGCGACGGTGAGAAAGAAAATTCAGGCAAGGCATATTTGTGCTACGTGAAGAAGACCGCGGTGGCGCCGACAGTGAAAGTTTGTGATTACGATACTATAAGCAACCTCGTTTGCGCCCCAGATTTGAAAGTGAAGTTTTCGAATCTTGTCTATGCCAACTCTTACGTCAACTCAAGAGGTGAGACTGTCGATATCCAGGACAATATCATCCTTACTTACGAAGACTACGAAGCAGATGGCATAAACATCAAAGACAAGCCAATTGAGGTTGTCGTAAACGGAGTCAACAACGATTCCACACTGTTTGTCACAAAGCCTAAAAGACACACCGTCTTCAAGCTGAAAGACAAATTCTCCCAGTATGAATACGTCTCCGACACTTTCCGCTCACTGCTGCCGTTCTCCACAGCGCAGCTCACTGTCGAGGGTGAAGCCATACCGCACAACACAGAGAAACGTGGTGAGGACAATTTGGTGTTCGGTACTTTGGAAGATGCCAAAACAAACGTCGGCAACTACATGTATTCGGGGCCTCTGACCATCAATTTGGAACGTAATTCCGTCGACAACACGCCTGCTGACACTGTCGACGCATCATACGAATGGAGTTTCTTCAACGACTCTACCGGCACATTCCGCAACAGATACAACAAGTTCTACAACGACATGACTGTTAATCAGGTGCCTATCCAAAACTATGGAACGCATTTCATAACACTTACATGCGACAACGGCGTATGCAAGGACACAATTGTCACAGGATTCAAAGTAAAGACATCATACCTGCTGATGCCAACAGTGTTCACACCTAACGGCGACAGCTACAACGACGAGTTACGCCCGACTTATACATCCATCAATGAGTATGAGATCTGGATCTACAACACCATGGGCAAAGAGATGTACAATTCAAAAGACATCACAGTGGGATGGGACGGCACATACAAAGGCAATGACGCTCCAATCGGTGCCTACTACTATGTGGTGAAAGCCAAAGGAGTGGATGGCGCTGACTATAAATTGAAAGGTGCCGTCAGCCTGGTTAGAAACACAGACAACTAAACTATCTACAACTTAAGATTTCCGCTATGGAAACGAAGGTAAAGCAATTTATCGAAAAAGAGGCTCTTTTCACAAGAAAGGACAAAATCCTTATCGGTGTGAGCGGTGGACGTGACTCCATTGCTCTTCTGCATGTGCTTTATCGTTTGGGTTATGACATCGTCGTCGCGCACTGCAATTTCCATCTCCGCGGAGAGGAATCCAACAGAGACAGCGAATTTGTGACAAAGCACGTCCAGGATATGGATGTGCCATTCTACACTATAGATTTCGATACAGAGCTGTATGCCCGCCAGAACAAGCTGTCGATTGAAATGGCAGCCCGTGAACTGCGTTATGAATGGTTTGAATCCCTGCTCAAGTTGACGGGATGCAAATATATAGCGGTGGCCCACCATGCCGACGACGTGGTGGAGACATTCCTGATCAATATCACCCGAGGCACAGGCCTGCATGGTCTGACAGGTATAAAAGCCAAAAACGGCAATATCGTACGTCCGTTTCTCCGCATCACACGCAACGACATCAACGACTACATATACGACAATGGTCTTGACTACGTCGAGGACAGCACCAACAGCGAAGTGGTCTATGTGAGGAACAAGGTGCGCAACATCATCATCCCCGCATTGGAAACCATCAATCCAAGTTTCCGCACGTCGACAATCCAAAGCATCGAAAACCTCACACGCGCGCAAAATTTCGTGATGCACTACGTGGAGATCCTTCGTGATGAGATCGTAGAGCACAGGGAGGGCATGGATGTGCTCGACATTGAAAAGATACGCACGGCGCCCGAACCGATATATGTATTATATGAGGTGTTGAAGCCATACGGTTTTTCCGCATCCACAGTGTACAACATCTTCACATGCATATTTGAGGAAAACTCTTCAGGAAAACAGTTCTATTCCGCCTCCGGAATACGCGCGCTCAGAGACAGAGACAAACTCTTCATACAGCTGCAAAAAGAAGACAACGAAATGTATGCGGACGAGCAAGAAGAATATGAGATACGCAACGTCGCGGCATTCTTCAATCTCAACCTCAAATTCATGGCCGAGATATTCGACAGCAACAGTTTCACAATCGTCAAAGACAAAAACGTATGCTGCGTCGACTATAAAAAACTGACATTCCCTCTGACATTGAGGAAATGGAAACAAGCCGACTCTTTCTGTCCGTTTGGAATGAAAGGCAGAAAAAAACTCAGCGATTTCTTTGTGGATCAGAAACTTAGTTTATTTGAAAAAGAAAATACATGGATCCTGACAGACGGCAAATGTGGCGACATCATTTGGGTGGTGGGCCAACGAACAGACAACCGTTTCAGGATAGACGAACAGACAAAGCAAATACTTAGAATTAGTTTTTTTAAACAGTAAAAAAATGGAAGGAAACGAAAAGACCAACGGAGCGGTGGCTCCATCAGCAGAGAAGCTAAAAGCATTGCAGCTTGCAATGGAGAAAATAGAGAAAGACCACGGAAAGGGTTCGATCATGCGTATGGGCGACCATGTGGCTACAAACGTGCCAGTGATCCCATCTGGTTCGATCGGCCTTGACCTTGCCCTTGGCGTAGGCGGATACCCACGTGGAAGAATAATCGAGATCTTCGGACCAGAATCATCTGGTAAGACAACTCTTGCCATCCACGCAATCGCTCAAGCCCAGAAGGCAGGTGGACTTGCCGCTATCATCGACGCTGAGCACGCGTTCGACAGATTCTATGCAGAGAAACTCGGCGTCGACACCAACAACCTTGTGATGTCGCAGCCAGACAACGGTGAGCAGGCGCTTGAGATCGCCGACCAGCTGATCCGTTCTTCTGCAGTGGATTTGGTGGTTGTCGACTCTGTTGCGGCACTTACTCCTAAAGCCGAAATCGAAGGTGAGATGGGAGACTCAAAGATGGGATTGCAGGCCCGTCTGATGAGCCAGGCGATGAGAAAACTTACTGCCACTATCGACAAGACAAATACAACTTGTATCTTCATCAACCAGCTTCGCGACAAGATCGGCGTGATGTTTGGCAACCCAGAGACAACAACAGGTGGTAACGCACTTAAATTCTACGCCTCTGTCAGAATCGACATCCGCCGCACATCAGCTATCAAGGATGGCGACCAGGTGATCGGAAACAGCACTAAGGTGAAGATCGTGAAGAACAAGGTGGCGCCTCCTTTCCGCAGCGCATCGTTCGACATCATGTTTGGTGAGGGAATCTCTTACACAGGAGAGCTTATCGACTACGGTGTGGAATATGGAATAATCAAAAAGAGCGGTTCATGGTATAGCTACAACGACGAGAAAATCGCTCAGGGACGCGACGCAGCCAAGGAATTCCTTAAAGCAAATCCAGATTTGATGGAGGAGATCGACGCTGCTGTACGTGCCGCTATCAAAGAAAAAGAAAACGAGTAATTGAAATGCAGGAAGTAAAAACTGAAATATTCGACGAAAGAGCAATCCTTGTCGGAGTCGCCACACAGACAGTGTCGGAGCAGAAGGCAAAGGAATATCTTGACGAGTTGGCTTTCCTTGCGGAGACGGCGGGAGCATATCCGCAGCGTTTCTTCATCCAAAAACTGGTCCAGCCAAACTCCAACTTCTATGTTGGACCGGGTAAGATCGAGGAGATAAGAAACTATATCATCGATCATGAGGAAGACGAGGAGAATTCCATCAGCCTTGTGATTTTCGACGACGAGTTGTCGCCCAAACAGTTGCGCAACATCGAGAAAGAGCTGAAAGTCAAGATCCTCGACCGTACGACACTTATTCTCGACATCTTCGCAATGCGTGCTCAGACAGCGCATGCCAAGACGCAAGTGGAGCTGGCACAATGCAGATACCTGTTGCCACGTCTGACCCGAATGTGGACACACTTGGACCGTCAGAAGGGAGGTATCGGTATGCGTGGTACAGGAGAGACGCAGATTGAGACCGACCGTCGTATCATCCTCAACAGAATATCGCTGTTGAAAGAAGAACTGAAGGAGATCGACAAGCAGAAGAGCACACAGCGCAAGAACCGTGGCAAGATGGTGCGTGTGGCGCTTGTGGGCTACACCAACGTCGGCAAATCCACAATCATGAACATGCTTTCCAAGAGCGACGTCTTCGCAGAGAACAAGCTCTTCGCCACTCTCGACACAACAGTGAGAAAAGTGACGGTGGAAAACCTTCCGTTCCTGCTTTCTGACACAGTAGGATTCATCCGTAAACTGCCGACTGATCTTGTGGAAAGCTTCAAAAGTACACTCGACGAAGTGAGAGAGGCAGACCTGCTTGTGCATGTGGTGGATGTTTCCAACCCGACATTCGAAGACCAGATCGCAGTGGTGGAGAAAACATTGTCGGAGATCAACAAAGAGGAGAAACCGACCATTCTTGTGTTCAACAAGATTGACGCGTTCACATACATAGAGAAGGCGGAAGACGACCTTACTCCAATCAAACGAGAGAACTATTCACTTGAAGATTTGAAAAAAATGTGGATGGCAAAGATGAACAACAGCAACTGCATATTCATCTCAGCAAAAGACAAGTCGAATCTTGAAGACTTCAAGAAACTACTCTACGACAAAGTGAAGGAGATTCATATCCAACGTTACCCTTACAACGATTTCCTATATCAGAAATACGACGAGGGAGAACTTGGTGAAGAATGATGAATTAGAAATGCAAAATGCTGAATGCTGAATGCTGAATGCTGAATGCTGAATGCTAAATAAAAATTAAAAATAAAATAGGCAATCCGAATGGGTTGCCTATTTATAATGATAATAAGGAAAATGGCTAAGATAACAGTAGATGATTCAGAAATAACAATCGTGAAAGTTAGAAGCTGCTAAAATTCAATTAAATAAGTTGGTTATAGTTTGAGGATTATTAAGGACGGAACGTCCTAACCCCTCCCCACGTGCGAGCCGTAGGCGAGCACATAGAATTGAATAAAACCACAGAGGCACAATGTTCACAGAGAAAGGCCACGCTTTTTTGAGGGGAAAAGACGAGAAAGTAGTACTTATGGTATTGCCTTTCAGGCAAAGTTTTGTATCATCGCCACATCAACCCGAGACTTCGTCACGGGTTACTCTCGCTTTGCTCGGTAGCGTCTTTCAGACGAAAAAAACAGAAATATCAGTCATAAAATAAGACATAGCTAAATGTCATTCTCTTTATGATTGTGAACTCGCTGATTACAAAATAAAATAGGCAATCCGAATGGGAACTGGATATTTATTTTCTTGGATCTAAGAACAAATCATTTTGTCTGGCAATTTGACTCAATTGCTCAACTGGCAATGAGCTACGAATGTGCATATAATAATCGTAACCGAAATCAAACTCAAAACCTTTGCCCTTGTTTTCAAATGAAATTTCTGCCAATTCCCGCAAACAGGCTCTGATATAATTGCCTATTTTCGATCTGTGTATCCTGAGTCCTTTCCTGAGCGATCTAACCAAATCCTTAAGAGGCTCGTTTATCTCTCTGAACCGTTTATCCTTAGCAATTCGTTTGGAAATGCTCTCGTAGAGATTAAAACGACGAACAGACACAAACTCCATCTCAGAATATTCCATAATATCCGTAATAAAGTTGACGTAATTGTTCTCCACTTCAATATATTCTTTGAGTGTGAACTTGTGTCCATCATACACCTTATCCACATCACAGATGCTTGTCCACTCGTCTTTTGTGTAATGACCTTGCTCATTGTAAAACTCAGGACGATACTTCACCACAGTGTGCCAAGGCAACTTAAAATAATTCCAAACCCATTCAGTGTCAGCCCACTCCTCGTCGTAACATATCTCATAATCCCACTCCAAATCAAACAGATTCTGATTAATCAGTTTCTTTAGGATTCTCTTGGTAGACTTGGCATCTCTAACCTGATAATGAAGTTTACAAATTCCGTTCTGTATCTCTTTTACAACAAACAGAGCGTTAGGAGATTCGACAGATTCCTTAATCTTTCCGTTGATCAAACATTGAAGATTATTCACCTTTGCTTCCGACTCCTTAGTTGGCAAACCATTCTCTAAAAGCTCCGTCAAACAGATTGTTATTTGACAACCCCACGCAAACGCCTCTTTTTGTCTGAAATTCAAAAGCGATCTGTTTACAATCATAACACTCGGACATACTTTATTTGTCCCCAGATCAGTGACTGTAGAGTTGATGATTTTGTATCTCTCCTTGGGTATTGATATGTCCAATTTCAGTTGCTTCATAAATTCCAACGTCTTCTCAAAACTCTACCCTTCATCTCTAACCATCTAACCTTTAACCTCCAATCAACCTATTCCTCTTTCCCCTTGTTGATTTCATCCATGAAACCATCCAACAAACCCTCAGACTCTTTAAGGAAATTACCAATCTCACCTGCGAAATCGTTTGCTGCCTTCTTAGCCAATTTGCCAAGACATTTGCCTTTAAGACGGTTGATCTCCTGAAGTTCCTCCTCAGTATACTGGCTCTTATTCTTCTGAACCTCTTCCTCGATCTCCTCAAGTTCGGTGCCCAATGCCACCCACTCTTCCTCAGAGTATTTAGCGTCGCTCTTGTCGAGCTGCTCGCTCAGCTGAGTCAAACGGTCGATCGGAGTCTGTTTTGTGGAGCAAGACGCTACAGATAAAGCAAGCAACGTCGCAATTATGATATGTCTTATTTTCATGTCGTTGATTTAAATAATATTTTTACAAATGTAGGAAAAATTTGGATTCATAACCATATGTCACCACTCTCCTATCGGTTCTTCATTAGATGCGAAAAACATTACAAAGTATATCGGGATATAAGTAATATCAGATTCCGTAAAAATCTGCCTTTCATTACTTAAAACATATGCTTTATGTATGTCGTAGTTTTTCACTTCAAGAAAATGATCAAGAGCGCTGTGTATTTTGTAGTCTTTACCAGACTTTACTTCAAGTGGCATAGTAGATAAGTTTTTAACATCATCCACAAGAAAATCCACCTCTCCATATTTTTTATTATCATAATAAAAACAGTCATTTCCATGAGCCTTCAATTCATCTGCGACAAACGTCTCATATACAGCACCAAGATTCACACTACACTCGTCATCCATAACCGCTTTTATATTGTTACGATAAAGCATTGCTGTAAGCATTCCGACATCATTCATATATAGTTTAAGAAGATTCTTCCCCTCGTTTTGACACAATGGATAAGATGGTTGACTTATTGCCTTGCATTCTGCCGTTATACCTGAAGCTATCAGATATTCAAACTCGTCTTCATAATCGGCTATACGTTTCCCACTTTTCTCTTCAATATCCTTGACCACAACCCTTTTCTTTTTATTCTCCATGAGCGACGGAATCATATTATATATTCGCTGTACCTTTAACTTTCGCCCCGATTCTTGCTCGTATTTTGCGGCATCATTCAAATAAAGATCATGGATATCGCTATGAATCTGGCGGATTTTTATTATATTCTGCTCTGCGACAAAACAATTCACCGCGTCTGGCAATCCACCGACAAGCAAATATTTCCTAAGTAAATCCATTATCCTGTTGTGCAATCCCTCATTCAAACTCTTACCGTCGTTAAATGACTCTCGCATACTTTCTATGACCAGTTCACCTACTCCATTTGCCCACAAGAATTCCTCAAAGTCGAGAGGGTACATCCTTACCCGTTCATAATATCCTCCAGGGATAGACTGTGTCTTCCTTAAGGTTATTCCCAATTGTGAACCACTAGCAATATATGTAAATTTATCATCTTGCATTAAAAATTTTACGAGCGTAAGAAGATGATCATACGCTTGTATCTCATCTATGAAAACAAGAGTAGACACTTTATCTCCCATCCTATCTCCTGCAATAGAACTTAATGCTAGATAGAAATCCTTTATTGTCTTTGCTTCTGCAAACAATCTTTCTCCCTGCTTATCCTCCTCCATATTTATCTCAATATAATTAGGAAACAAAGATTGCCCAACTGATCGTATAATATACGACTTACCAATCTGCCTTGCCCCATCTATTAATAGCATCTTATTCGATGGTTCTTTCAGATACGACTCTATCTTATTGTAAATCTTTCTTTTAAGCATACAAAATACACTTTTCCGTAAAAAATAGCACTTCAAAAATACACTTTTCCGTAAAAAATAGCACTCAAAAAATACACTTTTCCGTAAAATAAACCCCTTAAAAAATACACTTTTCTTTTTAAAGTGCCTGATTCGGATACTTATCACATAAAATTTGCATAGTGCATCATGCAGTTTTACGGCAAAATTGCATACTCTATCGTGCAATTTTTGAAGATTTTTGCATACTCTATCGTGCAAAATTGTAAAAATGTTCGGTTTCATTTATTGAAAATTCATTTGAAGGATACGATATGAGGATTGCAAAAATCAATTAGGCATATGAATTGGTATCTAGAATGGAGACAGACATCTTTGTAAATTACAAGTAATAAAATGTTGTTTTTTTAATTTTCTCTATATATTTGCAATAATTTACAACCGTTTTTCTTGAAGACCATAAAGATTCATTTATAAAATCTCTATGGAATTAGAGATCAGACGCATTAATATAATTTGTAAAAAACAGAAAGTAATTTTTTGAAGTAAATACATATTTTTAACATAAGCATTAGCTATTATTCGCGTTCAAACCAAAAAGCCTGAGAAACTGATTTGATTTGAAAATCGGATAGCAATGTTCACGGAGACACTTTAAAAACGAACTCTGAATCTCTACTTATATGAGTTTAATGCTCGCACCTTTAGGTGTGGGCTTCTATAAGTAGAGTGCGGGGTTTCATCTCAGGCTTCCCTGTGAACGCGAGTAGAAAGGTCCACACCTTTCTTTTCGCCAGACACTACCTGATGGGAATTGATAGTCAAGTGCTGAAAACGACTATCAATCATGGCAGGAAATAGCAATCTTGGAGCGGCTAAAAATGCCAAGAACGACGAGTTCTACACGCAATATGCCGACATTCAAAAAGAGGTGAACGCATACCTCGAATATAACCCCGACGTTTTCAGAGGAAAAACTATCTTTCTTCCATGTGATGATCCAGAATGGAGCAACTTTACTAAATTTTTTGCACAAAACTTTGAGGAATTTGGGCTTAAAAAACTTATTTCCACAAGTTTCGCCCCAGAAAGCAAGACAATAAAAAGTTGGCAACCTACTCTCTTCGAGACTGAAAACCCAAACTACGACAAAGACAAATCCAAGACTAACGGCAAGATTTTCATTTTGGAAAGAGACGTGAATAACAATGGCATCATAGACTATGACGATCTCGAATGGAATTACCTTGAAGGAAACGGTGATTTCCGAAGCAATGAAGTGAAAAAACTGCGTGATGAAGCGGACATAATCATCACAAATCCACCATTTTCGCTGTTTATAGACTTCATGGATTGGGTACAAGATTCCCAGAAAAAATTCATCATATTGGGAAGAATGAGTGCAATTCATTACTCAAAAATATTTACTCGTATAAAAACAAACGACATTTGGGTAGGATACGGATTTAACATTTCTCTTGTATTCAAAACTCCATATGAAAATAACCTTGAAGCAAATAGAAAATTTGTTGAATCCCAGGGATATAATCCAGATGAAAATTACGTAAAGACACCAGCTATTGCATGGTTTACAAATATTGAGCATGGAAGACGCCACCAGCCTCTTCAACTCATGACTCTATCAGATAATTTGAAATATAGCAAACACGAAGAGATTAAGAAATATGGCTATATAAAGTATGATAATTTCGAAGCACTTGATGTTCCTTATACCGATGCAATCCCATCAGATTATGATGGGATAATGGGAGTTCCAGATTCCTTTTTAGGTAAATATTGTCCTGAACAATTTGAACTAATTGGCATCGGTTCAGGAGAGTTAGCCAAATCTCTCGGCGTTACTAAGAATTATAGAGGAAGGACAGACATCCAATATACAATAGATGGAACACCTAAATGTCCATACTCCCGTATCCTTATTCGCAAAAAACAAAACTAATTATCAACCATTTAATATTTAATATTATGGATTTTTCACAAAAATTTGACTTAACCACTAAAGAAGGATGGTTAAATGCAGGATTACTTGCAAGTGGTCCTATGGGTTGGCTTGGATACCTAATCAAAGAGACGTTCACCGACAACACAGAGAAACAAGTTGAAGGAGCAAAAGAGCTGATTGAAACCGCCAAACAGAATGGTTATAGACATATAAGGTTTAAGGTCGACAAAAAAGCAGGAGGAGAACTTGAGGCCGCTGGATATGGTAAAATCAGAGCGGATAACGGCAATACCGTAGAATTCGAAGCATGGACTTAACTTTCCAGCACTCGTAAGAATCCATCTCCATAACCCCCGTACATCGTAACGTAGATGTGCGGGGTTCCAAAAGATGTACAACAAACAAAAATCAAACAATCATGAAAACACAACTCCGTACTGACATCACCATCGCAGATATCTGCAAAGGGTTCCAATACAACGAGTTGGAAGGCAAAGGTTTGTTCGGACTGGATGGCAAACTCACCATCCAACCAGAGTATCAACGAAACTACATCTATGCGGATGGCAAAAAAGATGTGGCTGTAATAGACTCAATCATAAAAGGCTATCCATTGGGAATCATCTATTTCAACAAAATTGGTGAAGATACATATGAGGTGCTCGACGGTCAGCAACGCATCACTTCCTTTGGTCGGTATGTGACAAAAAAGTTCGCAATAAAAGATAGCAACGGAATGGAACAATACTTCAGCGGACTCCCAAAAAATCTGCAAGACAAGATAATGCAGACTCCATTGCTCATCTATATTTGCGAAGGTGAAGAAAGTGAAATCAAAGAGTGGTTCAAGACTATCAACATAGCTGGAGTACCACTAAAAGAGCAAGAACTTCTTAATGCCATCTATTCTGGTCCATTCGTCACACTCGCAAAAGCAGAGTTTTCCAACTCACAAAATGCCAACATTCAAAAATGGAGTGCATACGTCTCTGGTTCTGTCATTCGTCAGGACTTTCTACGCACAGCTCTCGACTGGGTGAGCAAAGGAGCTGTTGACAACTACATGAGCCAACATCGTCAGGACACAAACATCAATGAACTGAAAACATACTTTATAAGCGTCATTGAATGGATATCCACGACCTTCAAATCAGTTGAAAAAGAAATGTGCGGATTGGAATGGGGACGGCTCTATGAGACCTACCACACAAAGGCATATAGCATAGATGACGTGGACAAGAAGGTGAAAGAACTATATGGCGACCCATACGTAAAGAACAGAAAAGGCATATATGAATACATCCTTGGCGGGTGTGTGGAACACAAACTGATTGAAGTAAGAGTATTCGATGATGCAACCAAGAAAACCGTTTATGCTGAACAAACCAAAACGGCAGAAGCTGCAGGTCAATCCAACTGTCCTCTATGTGCTTTGGGTGACAATACCAACAAAACAAAGATTTGGAAACTATCGGAAATGGATGCAGACCATGTGACAGCATGGAGCAAAGGAGGTGCAACAGATATAAATAATTGTCAGATGCTTTGTGTTACACATAACAGGGCTAAAGGAAACAAGTAAAAACTATCAATTTCTATTATTGTCTCTGCACAATTTTCTCTCTTTCTCTCAAAAAAGTCGTAGACTTTTCTCTGGGACCTTCTGGCCTCTGTGGTTTAAAAATTGCATACTCTATCGTGCAAAATTGTAAAATTGCTGAAAAATTCGGCTTCATTTATTAAAATCCGAACAGACTCAGGCGACGTGGCAAATTTGCAAACCCATAATCCTCCTTAGGCTCAATTGGCAAATTTTCGCTATCTTTGCATAAAGAATCAAATTTTATGTTACGTAAACCTCATCTGATAATTGTATTATTGTCAATGATAATGTTCTGCACATTCACGTCGAATGCAGAAGAGACAGAAAAAAAGGAAGAAGCGAAAGAGAAAAAATTGTCTGGATTTCTCTCTGCAGGAGGATCATTGAGTTCAGGAAACATCGATAAATCAGATATCAAGGCGACGGGAGGGATCGCTACAGACGACAGCACTATTTCATTCGCATTGGCAGGAAAATACACCTTTTCCCAAAGCGACCATAAAATAAAAAACAACGGCATTGAAGCTGCACTTAAAGTAGACTTTATACAATACAGGAAATGGTCGCCACTGCTTGCATGTGAGTACGTCCACAACACTTACAAAGGCTACAACTTCAGATTGTATTCAGTGGCGGGAGTCAAATACCGTATTTATAACAAACCCAAAGTCTGCGACTACTCCATCAGTCTGGCTGGGCTTTACGACGTCGTCGACTACACAGACGATAAAAAGACATTGGATGACCAGGCATTCCGTCTCTCCCTGAGGCCCAAAATGAAGCAAAAAATCGGCGAGTCGGTACATCTCATAGAAAAAATCTTCTACCAACCGAAGATCAACGACTTCAAAGATTATTTGATAAGGAATGAGGCAGAAATAGAATGCAAGATAGTGTCAGCCTTGTATTTAAGCGTCATCTATGAGTTTGACTATCGCAGCGTTCTGCCTCCGATAAGAGAAGACGTGACGTATAAGCACAGCGACCACTCTCTTGAATTCTCATTGAAACTCAAGCTGTAGAAAGGGGAAGTACAATCTCAACTATTATTGTAGCCAATCCAAAGAATTTTTCACTACTAAATGAGGATTGTTAAGGGCGGAACGCCCTAACCCATTCTTTTTCGCGAGCCCAAAGGGCGAGCGGTAGAAGTGTATTCATTGTGCTTGTATGTGCTCGCCTTACGGCTCGCACGTGGAGAGGGGTTAGGGCCAATATCAATCAAACATGGGCCCTTAACAATCCTCATTTATGACACTCCAACTATCTTTTTTCTCCTATTTTTTAATTCCGAATTTACGTTAAAATAACAGATGTCTCTGTAATTTCCACTGAAACTCAAGCTATAGAATTTCTTGTTTGCACAATTATTTTTGCATATTTCAATAAATATGATGACCTTTGTAGAATATAATTAGACGTTTCATGGACAACATGTTTATAAGAACATTGCAGAACAAGGATCATAGTAGGCCACCAGTTTGGTATATGAGGCAAGCAGGACGTATTCTGCCAAGCTACAATGAACTTAGAAAACAATATAGTTTCCGAAAACTGATGACAACGCCTGAGTTAGCGGCTAAAGTGACTCTGCTTCCAGTGGAGGATCTCGGCGTCGACGCAGCGATTATCTTCAGCGACATACTTACCATCCCTACCGCTATGGGAATGGAAATAGAGTGGACTGACAAAGGTCCTGTTTTCCATAATCCACTTATTGATGCCCCAAATCCACACAAATCTTTATCACCCGACAGTGATAAACTGTCATTTGTGTACAAAGCCATAGAGCTGGTGAAGAAGCAAAGCGATACCCCTCTGTTAGGTTTTTGTGGAGCTCCACTCACAACTCTTTTCTACATGCTTCAGGGCACCAGCCTCAAACACGAGTTTCCGGAAGCCCGCAAATTCATCTATCAAAATAAGAAGGAGACGGAATTGCTGATAGACGCAGTCACAGAATTCAGTATTGAATACGCGAATCAGCAGATCAGCCGTGGTGTCGACGCATTCCAATTGTTTGACACTCACGCAGGACTGATGCCGTTGGACATCTACAAGGATATGTTCATTCCTGCTGTAAGATGCATTGCTGACGCTGTCAGATCGAAAGGCATCCCATTCATATTTTTCCCCAAAGGACTAGGAGCAGGATTAAATCTTGTGACGCCGGACCTTTGCGATTTCGTAAGCATAGACTGGCAGACATCACTCTCCCAAGCCCGACAGTTGGTTCATCCTCAAGTAGGGTTGCAAGGCAACATAGACCCTATGCTACTGTTTGCACCTAAGGAAGAGATTATCAGCTGTATGGAAAAGAACTACAAGCCATTTTTCGCCGACAATCCAGGTTGGATACTGAATTTAGGACACGGAGTTATGCCAAACACCCCTTTCCAAAACATCAAGTATCTAACTGACTGGATCAAAGCAACTAACTGGATTTAAAATATAATGATACAATATATATCCATCAACCACCAAAACGCATCGCTCACCGACCGAGAGGAATTTCTTCAGAAATTGGAAACTTTATCGGTAGGTCCATCGGTCCTTTTGCAAACTTGCAACCGTATAGAGCTTTACTATGGTGATGGCAAAGTGCCCGACGATGTGGCACGCCATCTTTTCAGAGTAGTTTGTGGACTGGAATCAGCCATCATGGGTGAAAAGGCTGTTCAAGGACAAGTCAAAGACGCATATATGACCGCCAGACAAAGCGGTCAGAAACTGCCGAGCGGAATCCACAAACTGTTTGAATGCGCTTTGGAGATCGGCAAACAAGTGCGCGTTGACACCCAAATTTCATATGGAGCTGTCAGCCACAGTCTTGCGGCAATCGAAATCATAAAAAAAGAGAATATTGACGTCAAGACAGCAAAGATCGCAATAATCGGCGTCAACAAACTTAACGAAGACATCATAAAGTTCCTCAAAAACAAAGGTGCAGAGAATGTGATGCTCATCAACCGAACAGTCGCCAATGCCGAGGAAATTGCCGAAAAGTATTCAATAGAATGCCACGGATTCGACCAACTTCCTGACGTGCTGGGCAATAACGACGTCGTTATAAGCGCCACATCTTCCCCCGACCATGTGATCTGCAAGGAAGATATAACTACCAGACACAAAATGCTGTGTATAGATCTTGCCTTCCCTCGCGACATCGATCCTAATGTAGGCTCTGTGGATGGCATAACGCTTTATAATCTTCACGATGTGGAGAAACTGGTGAAAGCCAACCTTTCCATCAGAGAAGACGAAGTGGAAAAAGCAGAAAAAATGATAGAGGAAGAGATTGAAAAACTTAAGGAGATTCTCGACAGACGCGATAGCAGGTCCAAACCTTTACGTGTGATTGCCAGAAGCAGCAAGCTGTCCAGACTGCAGGTCACTGAGGTTTTCAACCGTTTTCCAGACGTGCCCCACACTGTGATCTATTCCGAATCGTATGGCGACAAAAACCTGAAGATTTCCCTGTTGAACGGTGAGGCTCCCGACGACATGTTCACAAGAGAGCTTGATGCCGCTCTGTTGAACGGCGACGCGGATATCGCCATCCATTCAGCTAAAGATCTTCCTGAAAAGCTGCATCCAGACCTGGAAGTGATAGCCCTTTATGAAGCATTCGACAAGACAGACTCACTCGTAAGTTTCAATAATCTCAAATTGTCGGAACTGAAACCAGGCAGCAAAATTGGAACAAGCTCTCCATTAAGACGCAAGGAGCTGTTAGCCCTTCGTCCAGACATCCAGATTGTAGACATTCGTGGTTGTATAGAGGATCGTGTGGCCCAGGTGCGACGTGGGGATATAGATGCTGCCATCGTGGCGACATGCGCGCTCAAACGTCTTGGAATGGAAAACGAGATAGCTGAAATTCTACCGTTTGCCACTCATCCTATGCAGGGCCGACTTGCCATCACCGCAAAGAAAGGAAGAGCCGACTTGAAAGCCATCTTCCAAAAAGACAGTTTGGTATGAGCACATTGTTTACAGGTCTCGTCTGCAACAACAAAGAGTATATCCACACACCATTAATTGAAATAGTGCCAGTAAAAGACGACTCACAACTTCGTAAAGCGCTGTTTCAATGGTATGACGATAAAAGCGAAAATGTCGGATACCTGCTCTTCACAAGCAGATATTCTGTAAAATATTGGAGTTTGAATCTCGACGGCAGAGATCCGCAACACATCATGCCAAACAAAAAAGTGGTGTCGATTGGAGCCACTACAACATTGGCCCTTGTTGAAGCTGGGTTTCAAGATATCGAGCAGGTGGAAGAAGACAACTCGTATGGAGTGATCGATTGGTTTTCAAATAGAGAAAGGGGGCATGTGCTTATTCCACGATCTAATCTGGCTCTCAACCTGATTCCAGACGGACTCAGAGAACTGGGGTTCCAAGTGACAACAGTCACTGCATACGAAAATATAATGCCAAGCAACCCAAAGAAAGTAGACCTGTCGGAAATCGACCGCATCATATTCACGTCGCCAAGCACAATTGATAATTTTGTGAAATTGTACGGATATCTGCCAACCGACAAAGAGCTGAAAACCAGAGGCGTTGTCACAGAAAAACATTTAATGGAAATACTAAATAAAAACATATAAAATGATCAGATATAGAGAATTCAGAAAAGATCAGGCCACTCGCGACCGATATGCTGACGTAAATGTGAAAGCTGAGGATTTCATATTTCCATACTTCGTTGTGGAAGGTACTGGCATAAAAAGCGAAATCTCAAGTATGCCTGGCATTTATAGATTTTCCATCGACACTTTGGTGGATGATGTTAAGGAGGTTTACAAATTAGGTATTAACAAAATATTATTGTTCGGAGTAATCGACGACAAACTGAAAGATGAGCGAGGATCCTTGGCATATACTGAGGATGCTCTTGTTTGCAGAGCCGTCAAAGCAATCAAAAAAGCCGTTCCTGAAGTTTTGGTCTTCACAGATGTCTGCCTTTGCGAATACACAAGTCACGGACATTGCGGATTGTTGAAGGACAACGACGTCGACAATGACGCAACTCTACCATTGCTTGCAGAGATGGCATACGTCCATGCCAAGGCAGGAGCTGATTTCGTAGCACCGTCGGCAATGATGGACGGACAGATAGAGGCTCTCGACAAGCGATTGAAAGAGGCCGGACTTCGTGACAAATGCAAAATCATGGCTTACTCCGCAAAATATGCGTCCGCTTATTACGGACCTTTCAGAGACGCTGCTGATTCAGCCCCATCTTTTGGAGACAGAAGAACATACCAAATGGATTTCAGAACTCACGATCAGGGAATCGGAGAGATAGAGGCAGACGTTGCGGAAGGAGCAGACTGGACAATGGTGAAACCAGCCATGCCATACCTTGACATCATCGCTCGTGGTGTGGAAAAATTCCCAAATATTCCTATGGTGGCATACCAGGTGAGCGGAGAATACTCAATGGCTAAAGCAGCCGCAAAAATGGGATTCCTTGATGAGAAACGCATCGTTTTCGAAAGTCTCATAGCAATCAAGAGAGCCGGAGCAAAATACATCATTACTTACTACGCTAAAGAATACATGCAGAGATGGGCATAAACAACAGAGAAAAGTCAGCAGCGGCATTTGCCGAGGCTCTACAAGTAATACCAGGAGGTGTCAACAGTCCGGTACGCGCATTACGCAGCGTAGGGACAACTCCTCTTTTCGTTAAGGAGGCCAAAGGCGCATACATCACCGATATCGACGACAACAAATTCATCGACTTTTGCATGTCATGGGGAGTCTTCATTCTAGGACACAACCAAGAGAAAGTCAGCAAAGCTGCCTGCGACGCCGTTTTGCGCGGCAGCAGCTACGGCATTCCTACTTTAAGCGAAACCATCCTAGCCCAAAAGGTTAGAGAGGCAATCCCTTCCATGGAACGTCTAAGATTCGTGAACAGCGGTACGGAAGCCACTATGTCGGCTATACGTGTGGCACGCGGATACACAGGCCGAGACATATTGGTGAAATTCGAAGGCAACTACCACGGTCATGCCGACCACCTGCTTGTTGCGGCTGGATCTGGTGTCGCCAATATCTCCAACGCATCGTCAGCCGGAGTACCTAACGATTTCGTGAAACACACCGTCGTCTTGCCATATAACGACATTGATGCACTAAAGAAATATTTCGCTGAGAATGGCGACAAAGTGGCGGCCCTCATCCTTGAACCCGTTGCTTGCAACATGGGTGTGGTAGTCCCAACCGAAGAGTTTTTGAAAACAACCAGAGAAGTGACATCCCAACATGGAGCCGTCCTGATCTTCGACGAGGTGATAACAGGATTCCGTCTTTCAAGAGGAGGCGCTCAACAAAGATTCGGCATCAAACCAGATATGACAACAGTCGGAAAGATAGCTGGCGGAGGATTCCCGGCAGCCGCATTCGGCGGAAGAGAGGAGATCATGCGCTGTCTTGCCCCAGACGGACCAGTATACCAGGCTGGCACACTAAGCGGCAACCCTGTGGCTATGGCTGCAGGAATAGAGACATTGAATCAGTTGTCACAGCCTGGATTCTATGAAGAGCTTGAGGAAAGAAGCAACAAGTTCATTGAAAAGTTGGAAAAGATTGTTGAGGGAAAAGGCATCCAGCTCAACCATTGCGGCTCTATGTTTACAATGTTTTTCAACGACAAACCTGTCCGCAATTTTCAGGACACAAAGAAAAGCGACCAGGAACGATTCGCAAAATATTTCAGAAATATGCTCAGCAGAGGCATATATGTAAGCCCGTCACAGTTTGAAGGCAATTTCATATCTGCCTGCCATACTCAAGATATACTCGACTACGTATTGAAAAGTATTGAGGAGAGCATAGAGTAAAAAAACTCATGCCTAGAAATAAAAAGCCAACTGGGTGATATCCAGTTGGCTTTTTCAGTTCGTTTGTTCTATCATATCATCCAAGATTTCCATCCTGCTTATTATCAAGCACTCAACAGCTTCTCAATTTCCGACTCAATCTGTTCGGGCGTTACCGTAGGAGCAAAACGCTTCACTACATTACCATTCTTATCCACAAGAAATTTTTCAAAATTCCACTTTATATCACTCTTCTTACCACTCTTGCCATTGATTTTTGACGTAAGCGAAAGAAGCGCATCCTTCACACTGAATCCCTTATTATCACGCTCCGCAATAGCATTTTTCAAGAATGTGTAGAGAGGAGACTCATTTTCTCCATTCACATCTATTTTTTTGAAACGAGGGAAAGTTGTGTCATACTTCAATGTGCAGAAAGACGAAATCTCCTCATCGTTTCCCTTAGCCTGCTCCATAAACTGGTTGCATGGGAAATCAAGGATTGTAAAGCCAGCCGCCTTATACTTGCGGTAGAGTTTCTCCAATGCCTCATACTGGGGAGTTAAACCACAGCCTGTTGCTGTGTTGACTATCAGCATAACCTTGCCCTGATACTCACTAAGCGAAACCTCTTTATCCTGAAAGTTTTCACGCTTTGTAACTTTAATGTCGTAAATTCCCATAGCTATAAATTTTTAATCGTTTGCGACTTATTTTTATTTGTTCTACAAAGGCGAAAAATCAATCCCTTACTGAACTACATGCAAAACTAACAAAAATTATATCGTGCACAACATTTATTGTTATTTTTTGAATTATTTTTTTATTTTTTTGTAAAAAGCCGTTAAAATTGCCGTTTACAGCACCATTTTTTCAAGTTTTGTGTAAAAAAATGTGGATTGCAAAGAGCCAATATCTATCAAATATGGGACTTAACAATCTCATATTAAATGCCAAACAAAAAATTAATTTTAATGATCCTTAAAAAAACGCATAAACAGAAAACAGCATTTTGATGCTTGGAAAACACACAAACAAGTTTGCTTAGGAACACTCTTAACAGAGAAAACATAAACAGCAGAAAACACGTGACGTTTTGCAGCACCGACAAACAAGTTTAATTTGTGGTGGTGCGTTTTCTGTTTATCTCTTATATTTCTTAAAATTTCATTTTTCTGCAAAACCTACTGACATAATGTTGTCACTCCACCCCTCTAATTTTGCAACGTCGATAACGAAATCGACACTAGTATTCATCTATAAAATTTAATAAAATGAGAATTACAACAGTAAAGGCAAAGAAGGTGATGAAGTTCACAACAAATGCGACTCTTAAGGATCTTGACAAGTACACTGGCACAAAGCCTTCCGAGCTCTACGCAGAAGCCCAACGATGCGGCTATCAGACTATGGAGCCTCAGGTCTGGCAATATACCGGTCCGGACGGCAAACCAGACACCGTCTTCAAACTTGAAATTATGCTCCCTATCATTGGCGACGGTAATGGATTGAAACCTGAAGGATTCGAGATCGATGAGGCCAAAGAATTCAAAGCCCTCCAGACTCTTCACGAAGGACCGTGGGCTGAACTCGGCCCCGTCTACTGCGAGCTGATGAAGCACGTAGCAGACAACGCTCTACAGACTACTGGCGTAACACGTGAAGTCTACATCCGCTGTGATTTTGAGAACCAGGAAAACTGCGTCACAGAAGTGATGATAGGATTGGTTTGATCATCTGTCGACACATAATAAAATCACCACATGCCTTTCTCTATCTTTGAAACCTTGTGGTGATTTCAACACTATCATTTGTCAAACCTGTCGTCTTAACTATTCAAATCAATTAAATAACATGAGTTCGACGAAATCAAAAAAATAGTTGGAGTGTCATAAATGAGGATTGTTAAGGGCGGAACGCCCTAACCCCTTCCTTAGTGCGAGCCGTAGGCGAGCACATAAAATTTAATAAACCCACAGAGAGAAAAAAGAAAGCCTTCGTCTTTTTATGAGAAAAGGAGGTTGGATTTCGATGAGAAAATGGAAAATGATTCACAGATTACAATTCATCTCTAAGTTTGCAGTATGATTGATTTTCGCAAAATGAGCACAGCGAAATTTTGCGAAAATCAACAAAATCAAACAAAAGAATTTGCAGATGACAACATCCAAAGTTGTCATAAAAACGATGCTTTTTTTACCTTTGTTGTATTAAGGGGAAAAGATCGGAACGAAAGAGAAAACCCTCATTCGAACTCTCGTTAAAATAGGTTATATCACATTAATTATTCTTCTATTTTATAAGCAACCATAGAATCTAAATATCTACTATGCTCTTTATCTTCATATAAAAAATGAACTTTTTTGCAGTTATCGTTATATTCAAGAAGACGGAAGTCGCTTTTCCATTTTAGCTTTTTTCCTTCTCTTTCAATTGACTGTTCCGACTGATTTTTTGTTTGCATTTCGAACACTGGATGCCTCACCCTATCGTCCACTCCGTCAGATTCCGCTCCTCCGTACTGAAGTTCACACCGATCTTCACCACTTGCTTGTCTGCGGAAGTGATTTTCTTCGCATATTTCTTCTCGTCAATCTGTGCCAACGCATCTTTAGCGGACTGGTCGCGCTTGCACTCGATGATGTAGACGCTTTTTTCCGTCTCGAAGAAGACGTCGATCCTACCACCTAATACGGGATACTCCACACTCACTTTATGTCCCGTGGAGCGGATCATCAGGTAGAGCATATTGCGGAAATTAGCCTCTATCAGTTTCGGGTCGGAGCTTTCAAAAGGCACTTGGCTCATGATGAGCTGGATTTGGAGCATGAAGGCATCCACATCGTCAGCCCTAACAAATTGACGTAGTTTGACAAGGTCAAGGTCTTTTCTGTCGCTGGTGTCGGATTCTGTGTAATTGGGTATTAAAACACGAGTGAAACCTTCTGATACCTCTTCATTGGGGAATCCTAACAAATAGCATTCGTCTTTGTACCCCTTTATAGTGAGGTAACCGCTTTGGTAGAGCGCCGCTATGACGTTGCTCTCCCCATTTCCGAAAGTGGCGAGCATCTCACCCGTAGCCAACAATTTATCATCAAAAGAAGGAATGTCGAAGTTGCTTTTCCCAAGAATCTTAACCAGATAGGTAGGTGTGCCCGTAGCATACCAATAGTTCAATATTTTTTTGTCAGACAAAGCATTGAGCAAACTGAACGGATTATAGACATCCTCAGACCGCTCGCTGAAATGGTAGCCGTCAAACTTCCGTTTCAACATAGCATACATGTCCGATTTGCTGACAGAATGCTTATCAGCGAACAGCTGCACCTCGTCATCGAAATAGGAATGCAGTTCATTCTCCGTGATACCGCAGATGGTTGCATATTCATCGCTCATGGAAAGATCCTTCGGGTTGTTTGCGGCGCTGAAGATGCCCAGTTTGCCGTAGCGGGTGACACCCGTCAGGAAGGCGAAACGGATGAATCTATCGGCTCTTTTCATGATGCCATAAACTCCTTGGAGCAGATTCCTGTTCGCATCTTGAATCTCTTGAAGTCCAATCGTGTCGGTCAATGGTTTGTCATATTCATCAATCAGAAGCACTGCTTGTTTGCCGGTCTGTTCTTTAGCACGGCTGATCACACCATAAAGGCGGTCGCCAAGGGAGACTTCTTCCTCTTTTCGTCCATAGAGATCTTCCCATTGGGTTAGGTAGACATTCAACCTTTCCATCAACATGGAAGGATTCGTGTAATCAGCTCCCGAGAAGTCCAGATGGAACACGGGGTATTCTATCCAATCCTTCTCCAACCGTTCCATGGCAAGTCCCTTGAAGAGATCTTTCCTGCCTTGGAAGTAAGCTTCGAGCGTCGTCGTCAAAAGGCTCTTGCCGAAACGGCGCGGGCGGCTGATGAAATAGTATTTCCCCGAATCGATTAGTTTGTAAACCAATTCGGTTTTATCCACATAGATGTAGCCGCCTGTGATTATCTCCTCAAATGTCTGTATGCCGATCGGGTATTTCATATTGGTTGTATTGGTTTTGCACATCTCCATTTTGAAGGCACGATACATACGCAGCCTCTTGGAAATGGCACATTTGCAAAGATAATAAAATTAGATACGTTTCACAAAACAGGTCTGTTTTTTGTTCCATGGACATCGACCTTTTATACATGGATTTGCACCTACGTCTGTGTTATGTCATTTCATTGGGACAAAGATCTTGGATTTTGCACCATATCTCTTGATGAAGTCTGAGATTGTTGAGCAGTCTATATGCCGCCTTATTCCTTCCCTCGTCTTCATACCATCATAACTTTGGCTCTGTGTTTGTTTCAATGAGCTCACCTGCGACACTTTTACAATTTTGAAACCTTGTGGTGATTTATTATTTTTGCTTCACATTATTACAATAATCAAAATGAATCGCACCGACCGTCTTCAGGCTATCCTCACTCACCTTCAATCGAAGAAAGTGGTTACCGCTCAAGAACTTGCAGAGAGGTTTGATCTGAGCGTCAGAACCATTTACAGGGATCTCCGCGCTCTCGAGGAGACGGGAATACCAATAGGCGCTGAGGCTGGCATAGGATACTTCATCAACGACGGCTACACACTCCGTCCTGTGGCTTTCACCAAAGAGGAAGCCTCAGCTCTTATCGTCGGCGCCAAACTCCTTTCTCAAAATTCCGACTGCACCGTCAACAAAGATTATGAAAATGCTCTTTTCAAAATTAAAGCCATCCTCAAACCACAGGAAAAAGAAATAGCCGAAACCATATCACAGCACGTGGAGGTCATCGGTCATAATCCCGTCAAAAACCTATATATAAGCGATATTCAGAAAGCCATTGCCGACAAGAAAATATTGAAAATCAAATACCTGTCGCTAAAAGATTCAAAACCAATTGAGCGGATGCTGGAATGTGTCGGGCTATGCAACTACCTCGGCAACTGGCATCTTTTCGCATGGTGTCGGCTAAGAAAAAGCTATCGTGATTTCCGTCTGGACAGAATTGTCGAACTTAATATCACCGATTTGCCATGCGCTAAAGACGACATATTCTCGATATCTGAGTTTATCGAATCCCAAAAGCCATTCCACCAGACTCCAAACATCAGTTTCCGCATCAAGAAAGACGTCTATAGATATCTTGACAACTGGAAAGAATATTACGGATTTGTATGTGAGGAAGAATTGAGCGACTCATATATAATGCATTTCTATTCCGACAATTACGACAGCATCGCGTTTATGATTCTCAACTCAGGAATAATGGCAAGTGACATCCAGCCACCCGAACTGATGGAAAGAATCACTTTCTATGCCAAGAAGACGTATGATTGGTATGTGAAGTAGAGGCATCATATTGTGGTGTTTCTGCTAAATAACGTCTATTAAAAATTAGGAGAAAAATTGCAGTTGGAGTGTCATAAATGAGGATTGTTAATGGCGGAACGCCCTAACCCCTTCCCACGTGCGAGCCGTAGGCGAGCACATAAAATACAAAATCATATAAACCAACACCAAAATGATTTCGGTCTGTCGACCTCGATCATTTTGGAATCGGCTACCGTCGCGAGCGATAAAGGGTCTACGACCCTTAGGGTAGGGGCCATCCTGCACAATACTGATTAAAAGATTATTATCTTTACATACATCATTATTGTATGACACAGATGTATTATATCAGAAAATGAGGATTTTTTGCATTTTTATCGAATATATTCGACAAAATTCAGTGGTTTTTATCGAGTATATTCGATAATTTTATTGTTTTTTCGAATATACGCTTGATTTTACCGCTCATTTTTGCAAACTCGCAGAAGAGACGGATATTTGGACTTTCTGTCCTTTACAATCATCAAACTTTCACTTATTTTTCCTACCGACATATCTCAATCTTTAATCCTTAACCCTTAATCTTTAACCCTTAACCCTCCTTCCCCCTCTCACGAATACCACAAAACAACACTTCAAAAATTTTATTCGCAGGTTTATTTGCTTAAATTTTCGAACTTTATTATTTTTGCATACAAGTGTAATTTTGCATAGAATGTTTTTTCGCGATGTATACGGGCACGATGAGCTCAAACAACAACTCATCGACGCTGTCAAATCTGGCAGAATACCACACGCTCAGCTGTTCTGTGGCCCGGAGGGTGTGGGCAAATTGCCGTTAGCGTTGGCATACGCCCAATATGTGTCGTGCGAAAACAAAGGCGAAAATGATTCCTGCGGACAATGTCCGTCGTGCAAAAAATACGCTATGCTCGCGCATCCGGATCTTCATTTCGTATTCCCGATCATCCAAAAGAAGCCGGCGGGAAACGATGAATATTGTATGGAGCATCTCGACGGGTGGAGAAAAATGTTTGCGACATCTCCCTACTTCAATCTCGACAAATGGGTGGAGGAGGAATTCAGCAGCGTCGCCACCAAACAACCCATCATCTACAACTGCGAAGGCAATGAGCTGATACGCAAACTGCAGATGAAAGCCTGCGAGAGCGAATACAAAGTGGTGGTGATATGGCATCCGGAACTGATGGGAGCAGAGTGTTCCAACCGTGTGCTCAAAAGCATCGAGGAACCTGTCGGCAAAACGCTCTTCCTTCTGGTGAGCGACAAACCCGACGATATTCTGCCGACCATCCAGTCGCGTACTCAACGAGTGGTGATGCACGCCCTTCCAGAAAAAGTGCTGGCAGACGCGATAAGAACAAAGAACAGCAATGCCGATGACAATCAGATTCAGTATGCAGCACGCCTCAGCAAAGGCAGTATCATCGCTGCATTCGAACTGCTTGACGACGGGGCTAACACTTTCTTGGATACATTCATCCGATTGATGAGAAAGGCGTATGTCAGCGACCTAGACGACCTCATCAACCTGAGCAATGATCTTGCAAAACTGTCGAGAAAAAAACAAATCTCCTTTTTGCAATATTGCCAGCACATGATACGCGAGAATTTCATTCTCAACGTAGGCAACACGTCGCTCAACTACATGACGAACGATGAAAACGCCTTCTCGTCGAAATTCGCTCGCTTCATCAACGAGAAGAATGTATGGCAGTTAGTAGAAGAATTATCAAAAGCAGAATTCCACATTGAGAGAAACGGAATGTCTAAAATCATTTTCTATGATCTCGCTCTCAAAGTGATGGCTCTGCTTAAAAAATAAAATATATAATTAATGAGTAGTATAGACAACGGTGGAGGTTGCAACATGAATGCCCAAGGCTGCAGCAAACACACCGACTTGAAATTAGATACATTCGACTGGCTTTGCGATGTGCCCGGCGCTATGCAAACCACTGACCTTGTTGAAGTGACTTTCAAAAACACCCGCAAGGGTTATTTCCGCAACACCAACAATATCCTCCTCGAAAAAGGAGACTGGGTAACTGTTGAGGCTATGCCCGGCCATGACATAGGAAGAGTGTCTCTTCTCGGACCATTGGTGCTCCTTCAGATGAAGAAAAATCACGTCGACCCTAACCGCGCCGACATCAAACGCATCTTCCGCAAGTCGAAACAAAGCGACCTCGACCATTTTGAGGAGGTGAAGGCTTGCGAACAGGAGACAATGATCAAAGCCCGTAAAATAGCCGAAGAGCTGAATCTGAATATGAAAATCGGCGACGTGGAATTCCAAGGCGACGGAAACAAAGCCATCTTCTACTATATCGCCGACGAACGTGTGGATTTCCGTCAGCTTATACGTGTGCTTGCCGACACTTTCAAAGTGCGTATTGAAATGCGCCAAATCGGAGCCCGTCAGGAGGCAGGACGAATCGGCGGTATCGGCCCTTGCGGACGCGCATTGTGCTGCTCTTCTTGGATGTCCAACTTTGTGTCGGTGTCTACTTCTTCCGCACGCTACCAGGACATCTCACCTAACCCACAGAAACTTGCAGGCCAGTGCGCTAAACTGAAATGCTGCATGAACTTTGAGGTGGACACATACCTGGAAGCCCAGAAAGAGTTTCCTCCTCGAGATATCCAGCTTGAGACTCTTGACGGCACTTACTATCACTTCAAGAGTGATATCCTTGCCCGCACAATGCAATACAGCACAGCCCCTAATATGGCTGTCAACCTTGTGACCCTCACCGTGGATGAAGTCAAAGCTATCATCGAACGCAACAAACGTGGCGAAAAGGTAGAGCCGTTCGGAAGCGGCAACAAGGGTGAACAAGGCACTAAGACCGCCGACTATGAGAACGTGGTAGGCCAGGATGATCTGACTCGCTTCGACAAGAAGAAAAAGAAGAAAAACAAAAACCGCAACAAAGAGGATCGCCAACGCAACGCTAATGCAGCAAACAATGGCGAAGCTGATGCTCAAAACCAACAAAACGCTGCTCCTGAAAATCCGTCAGCCAACAGTATACCAAACAACACAAACGGCGAACAGGCAAAAGCTCTGGAGGGCAACCAGCAACAGGGTGAAAACGGCAATAACAACCGTAACCGTGACCGCAACCAGCAGAAAAACCGCCAGCCTCGCAATGAGAATGGCAACCAGCAGAACGGCGAAAACAACGGCGGCCAGCAAAACGGTGAGAATGGCGGAAACAATAACAACCGCAACCGAAACCAGCACCGTCGCAACAAGAACCATAACAATGGCAACCGCCAAAACAATGGCCAGCAGGCAGGCGGCCAGCAAAACAATAACGGCGGCAACCAGAATTCTAACAACAACGGAGGAGGCAGCAATGAATAGAGTCATCATCGGATTCCTACTACTGCTTCTCGCCTCATGCGGAAGCAACTGCGTCTACCAGGACATCAAGGATATCCCTGAAGATGGCTGGAAAAAAGACGACGCGCTGGCTTTCGAGTATGTGATGAACGACACCACAGACTGCTACGAAATTGTGGTGGATGTGAGAAACAAAGGCACATACAAATACCAGAACCTTTGGCTTTTCATCGAAGCGGAAAGCCCGAGCGGCGACATCTACAGCGACACCATCGAGTGCGCGCTGGCAGACAACTACGGACATTGGGTAGGCGACGGAATAGCGTCATACTACGCCAACATCTACCATCTGCCTGTGTCGTTCATGCCAATGGTGAAATTTCCGAAACAAGGCACTTACAAAATAAAAATTTGGCAGGGAATGCGTGAAGACGTGCTTGAAGGCATCTCAGATGTCGGCTTACGCGTGCGTAAAGTTTCTGCAGAATAAAAAACAAAGAGAGCGATGGCAAAAAACAAACTGGCGAAATTCAGCGATATGGATTCCTATCCTCACGTGTTCCAATGCCCTTTCTACAACCTTCAGCAACAGGGCGGAAGACATGAGATGAGCGGAAAATGGAACACATTCTTCGGCAACAACAATCCTATCGTGCTTGAATTAGGTTGCGGACGTGGCGAATACACCGTCGCGCTTGCTAAGATGTACCCCGACAAAAACTTCATCGGAGTCGACATCAAGGGTGCAAGAATGTGGGCTGGTGCAAAAGAGGCTCTCGAACAAAAGATGCCGAACGTTGCGTTTATCCGCACAAACATCGAAGCCATCGCAGGATTCTTCGACAAAGACGAAGTGTCTGAAATCTGGATCACTTTCCCAGATCCACAAATGAAGAAAGTGAACAAACGCCTGACCAGCACAAGATTCATGAGTCTCTACCAGCAGATTCTTAAAGACGGAGCGACGGTGCATCTTAAGACAGACAGCAACTTCATGTTCACCTACACGAATGAAATGATAAAGAGCAACCGTTATGAAGTGACTTTCAGCAACAATGATCTTTACCATTCCTCATTCTCCGACGACAAAATCCTTTCCATCCGCACCTACTACGAGCAGCAGTGGCTCGATCGTGGACTGACTATCAAATATGTGTCGTTCAAAGTGACTCATAGAGATGTGTTTGTGGAGCCGGATGTCGATATTGAATACGATTCCTACAGAAGCTACAACAGAAGCAAACGTAGCGAAAAGAACAGCAGCCAGGATGTCGTGTGAAATTATAAATGCGGAATGACAAATGCTAAATTGACGGTTTGCCAATTTGCATGATCCGTTTAGACAGACCCCACAAGGGTTATAAACATGGACGACCACAATGGTCGCCCCTACAAACAAAGAAACAAAGGACTTATATTATATGAATACAAAAGATTATCTACCACTTATTGAATCGACACTTGTCTCCATATTTGAGGGCAAGGAGCCATACAATCTGTATGAGCCGATTCGATACGTGCTTTCAATCGGAGGCAAACGTCTTCGCCCAACCTTCGCGTTGATGTCGTGCGACCTCTTTGGAGGCAATGTGAATGACGCTGTCTATCCAGCATGCGCGCTTGAAGTGTATCACAACTTCACCCTTCTTCACGATGACATCATGGACAATGCCGATATGCGTCGTGGCAAGCCTACCGTACACAAGAAATGGAATGAGAACACTGCCATCCTTTCAGGAGACGTGATGCTTTCCCAAGCTTACGAAGTGATGTGCAGAACTGAACACTCTCTGCTTCCATCTCTTCTGTCTGTCTTCAACCAGACTACGATAGAAGTGTGTGAAGGTCAGCAGTATGATATGGACTTTGAGTCACGCAACGACGTCTCTGCTGATGAATATATAGCTATGATCCGCTTGAAGACGGCGGTGCTTCTTGCCGCAAGCCTGAAAATCGGAGCTATATGCGCAAAAGCATCGGCTAAAGACGCAGACCTTATATATGAGTTCGGAATAAATGTCGGCCTGGCATTCCAGTTGAAAGACGACTGGCTCGACGTGTATGGCGACGTGAAGAAATTCGGAAAGAAAATCGGCGGCGACATCTGCTGCAATAAAAAGACCTACCTGCTGATCACCGCCCTTGAAAAAGCATCAGGCGACACCAAGAAATCGTTGACGGAATGGATTTCAAAAGAGTCGTTCGACAGAGACGAGAAGGTGAAGGCTGTGACAGCGATCTACGATTCTCTCAACATAGGCAAGATAGCTGAAGAAAAAATGAACAGCTACTACCAGAAAGCTTTGGAATCACTAAGTCAGCTTTCATTAAGCGCAGACAAGAAAGAAGTGCTCAAATCAATCGCAGAATCACTACTTTACAGGGAGGACTAACAGATGCCATACAGAAGATTACCAAATACAAACCAAGCCCGTCTTCGCACATTGAAGTCGGCAGTGGAGCAGGGTCAGAAAATAGGCGACATCCGCAACCTTGCTTTCTCATTAAAGTCTCTTGAAGACGCAAGATCCCTGCTCATCCGTTATGAGCGCGCGTTGGATGAATACAAACAGTGCTCGGATCTTCAGGTGAAGAGCAACAAAAACTACCAGGAGACTCTGAAGATGGCACGTCTGTATGTCTCTCACTTCATCCAGGTGGTCAACATGTGCGTGTTGAGAAAAGAGATCAAAGCAGAGTTCAAACTGCTATACGGTCTGCAGCCAGAAAACACGGTGGTGCCTGACCTCTCTACGGATGAGAAACTTCTTGAGTGGGGACAGAAGGTGATCAACGGTGAGCATGACCGCCAGATGAAAGGTGGAGCCCCAATCTACAATCCGTCTATCCAGAAAGTGAAAGTGTTCTACGAAAATTTCGCTGAGCTTGAAAACAAGCAGAAGGTGCTTCAGGCAAACACAGTGAGAAAGATGGAGGAGGTGAACACACTCAACAAGGAAGTTGACGCTATCATCCTTAAAATATGGGACGAGGTGGAGAACACCTACGCAAATAAAGAAGAAGAAGAAAAACTTGATAAATGTAAAGAATACGGTATTATCTACTATTATCGTCGCGCTGAGAAAAGAAAAATGAGCATGGCTGATACCAACTCATTGGAAAATAGCGTATCTTTGCAGGAAATTTAATGAATTTGCAAGTGGCAGAAAAATTTGAAATGGTGGCTAAGACCTTCCAAGGGTTGGAGGGCGTTTTGGCAAAAGAACTAATTGATCTTGGAGCCGAGAATGTACAGGAAGTGCGCAGAGGCGTAAGTTTCTACGGTGACAAGAAGATGTTGTATATGGCAAACTTCTTTTGTCGTACAGCATTGAGAGTGCTCAAACCTATCTACACTTTCGAGGCAGAGAGTGCGGACGAGGTGTATGAAAAAGTGAAGGCCTTTAATTGGGATGAGTATCTTGACGACAGAAAGACTTTTGCGATCGACGCCACAGTCTTTTCAGATGTATTCCGTCACTCACAGTTTTTGCAGTATAGAGTGAAAGACGCGATTGCTGACAGATTCATGGAGAAAATCGGCAAACGTCCAAGCGTGCGTCTTACTAATCCCGACCTGTATATCAACATCCATGTGGCCGACACAACATGTACTATCTCATTGGATTCATCCGGTGAGTCGCTACACAAGCGTGGCTACAGAGTGGCACAGACAGCAGCCCCAATCAACGAGGTGCTGGCCGCAGGTATGCTGTTGATGGCAGAGTGGAACGGACAGAGCGACTTCATCGACCCAATGTGTGGTTCGGGAACAATCCTCGTCGAGGCAGCTATGATAGCCAAAGGCATCGCTCCAGGTCTTTACCGCAAAAACTTCGCTTTCCAGACATGGAAAGACTACGATCCTGAAATGTTCGATGAGATATTCCAGGACGACAGCCGTGAAAAAGAGTTCGACTACACTATCTATGGCTCGGACATCTTACGCAGCAGCATCGAAATAGCCGAGAAGAACGTGACTAACGCCGGTTTGGCAAGCTACGTGAAGCTTACATGCATCCCGTTCCAGGAGCTTAAAATTCCTGAGACAGACGCAATGATAATGTTCAACCCACCATACGGAGAGCGTATCGGCGCAGGCGACGACCTTCCTACTCTTTACGCTGAGATCGGAAAGAAGCTTAAGGAAGACTGTGTAGGCAAGAACGCATGGATCATCACTGTGCCAAACGAAGTCACAGCACAGATTCGTCTTTCTCCGTCTTTCAAAGTGGAACTTAAGAATGGCAACATCGATTGCGAATTCCGCAAATATGAGATGTTCTCCGGACGCAGGGAAGACTACGTGCGTGAGGGCAAAGAGCGTCGTTCACGTGAAAGAGAGGAAAAGAGAGAGGAGAGAAGAGACGACCGCCGCGAGGACAACGAATTTTTCAATCCAATGCGCAGAAAATACGTGGACGAGGATGGAAAGGATTTGAAGGAGACTGACCGCCACGCATATTTGCGTCGTCGCCACGAGGAGCAGGCAGAACGTGAAGAGAGAGCAAAACGTTGGGCTGAGAAGAAAGAGTTCGACAAAAAACTGGATGAGCGCAAGAGACGTTTCGAAAGAAACAATGATGAAGACGGTGAGGAGAGAAGAAGAGGCGGTTTCCGCAGAGAGAGAGATGACGACAACTTCGAAGGAAAACGTGATTTCAGAAGAGGAGGACGTGACGACAGAAGAGGCGGTTTCCGCAGAGACAGAGATGACGACAATTTCGAAGGAAAACGTGATTTCAGAAGAGGAGGACGTGACGACAGAAGAGGAGAAAGACGTGATTTCCGTAAAGGCAGCCGTGACGAAGACAGAGGTCCACGTATGCACAAATCCAAAGAAGAGCGTTTCAAAGGAACCAAAGGAAATTTCCGCAACGACCGTCGCAACAATGACGATCTAGATGATTAAAGAATATTGTAAGGGCGCCACTTGTGGTCGCCCTTTTTCATTCACAAATTGATAAACAACTATGGCAATTATAAAATCAGTCAGAGGCTACACACCTAAAATAGGAGAAAATGTTTTTTTAGCAGACAATGCCGCAGTGATCGGTAACGTGGAGATCGGAGACAACAGCAGTATCTGGTTTGGCGCTGTGCTTCGTGGCGACGTCAACTCCATCAAGATCGGAAAGAATGTCAATATCCAAGACGGTGCTGTGCTTCACACTCTTTACGACAAATCACCCAAGCCTTCCACAATCGAGATTGGCGACAACGTGTCGGTGGGCCACAACGCCACAATCCACGGAGCCAAGATTGAAAACAACGTGTTGGTGGGTATGGGTTCCATCATCTTGGATAATGTGGTGGTGGGAGAAGGTTCGATCATCGCCGCAGGAGCTGTGGTGACAAGTGGCACTATTGTTGAACCGGGCAGCCTGATGGCAGGTGTGCCAGCTAAAAAAATCAAAGAAGTGTCGCCCGAACAATCGAAGGATATGATCCAACGAATCTCCGACAACTATCACCTCTACGCAAGCTGGTACGAGGAATAATTGCTGAATGCTGAATAAAAAATCCAAAGTCAGTTTTGATTTTGGATTTTTTGGCATTATCCCATTTTTGATTGATTTTTCGTCTTTCCCCCTCAAAAATAGTCGTAGACTTTCTCTGAAAAATTCTATCCTCTATGGTTTTATATATGTGCTCGCCTACGGCTCGCACTTGGGAAGGGGTTAGGGCGTTCCGCCCTTAACAATCCTCTTTTTTTAGCTCCCTCCTTTTCGTCTGAAAGACGCTACCGAGCAAAGCGAGAGCAACCCGTGACAAAGTCTCGGGATGATATGAATTCGTCTTCTGCTTTTGCCAGTTTTGATTTTTTTCTTCTCCCCTTTTTCCCTACTTTTGCACCAAATTTCAGAACAATGCAGAGAGACAAACTTTTGACCAAGTATTATAATAAGCATAAAGAGGATTTACGTCTGACTCGCCGACATGGAATGGTGGAATTCCGTGTGTCGATGCTCTATATCAAACAATTTCTTCCTGAAAATTGCAATGGATTGAAAATTCTTGATCTCGGTGCCGCGACGGGAAGATACTCCTTCGCTCTTGCTGAACTCGGCTGCGACGTGACCGCTGTGGAATTGGTGAAACACAACCTCGATATCCTGAAATCAAAAGGTGACGCTGTGAAGGCTTTCCAGGGTAATGCTAAAGATCTGTCGTTTCTGCCAGACAACAGTTTTGACATCACTATCAATTTCGGCCCTCTTTATCATCTGATTGGCGACGAAGAAAAACTCATCGCTATGAATGAGGCTAAACGTGTCACTAAGGATGGCGGACTTATCTTCAACGCATACGTGATGAACGACTACTGCATCCTGACCTATTGTTTTGAAGAAGACCGAATCTGTAATCTGATGGAAAAAGGTTTCATCGACGACTCTTTCCACGTCCGCTCGGATAACGAGGAACTCTACGACTATATGCGTGTGGATGATATCGACAGACTAAACAAAATTGCCGGACTTGAAAGAGTGAAGATTTTCTCTCCTGACGGTCCATCCGACTATATGCGCCCTGTCATCAACAAAATGAGCGAGGACTCTTTTGAAAAATTCGTGGATTTTCAGATGAAGAATGCCGAACGTCCCGACCTCATCGGTGCAGGCAGCCATACCGTCGACATTGTACGTGTTCACAAATAAGATTTTGACTATGAATCGCTTCGCCTATATATTATTTTCCGTAGTCCTCTTCCTAAGCATCTCTTCTTGCCGTGAAGAGGAGGAAAATCCCATTCCAAATCGTAACGTAAATGTCAATACCACCTACTCTGAGTTCATGCAACTGCGTAATGCCGGCACCCACGTCGAATATAAATATGGCAACTATTATGCTGCCGGCACTTTGCTTGGATATGGCGGAGTCCTTCTTTTCAGAGACTACGACAACAAATTGCATGCTGCGGATCTTGCATGTCCTGTGGAAGCTGACGATAATGTGACGGTGAATGTGAAGATGCCATACGCTGTATGCCCAAAATGCAACACCAAATATGATCTGACCTTCGGCTTCTGCTCCCCAGTGAGCGGACCTGGAAAATTTCCTCTGAAGATATATCAGAGTGTATTCGAAGCAGGCGACTATATCCAGGTAAGAAACTAAAAATCAGATTATTTTCAGCATTTGCGACGGTGCATCTATCATCTTCGTCGCTCCAAACTGGCTTAAAAATTCCGCAGTCTTGAATCCCCACGTCACAGACAAACTATCTATTCCTGCATTGCGAGCTGTCAGGATGTCGACGTCGGAATCACCGACATACAAACATTTTTCAGGCTCCGACCCCAATTGATTAATCGCCTCATACACCATTGCCGGTGACGGTTTCCGTGGAATGCCACTCTTTTCATTCTCACCAAGAGCGACGCCGATAAACTCTGCAAAGTGTTCCGCATTAAGTTTCTTCACCTCAACATCCGGTTTATTGGAGACAATCGCCATCTTGACCCCCATCTTTTTCAGCGAGCTCAACAGCTCAAGGATTCCATCGTATGGTCTGGAATGATCCTTGCAATGTGATGTGTAGTGTTGAAGGAAACAAGAAATTGTACGTTCAATCGTATCTTCCGTCGTCTTCTCAGGCAAAGCCATTTCTATCAACGTCCGCACGCCATTCCCCAAAAACTGACGCACTTCATCAATAGTTCGTGTTGGGAAACCCATCTGCGAAAGAGCATGGTTGGTGCTGATTGTCAGATCATCCAACGTGTTCATAAGCGTGCCGTCAAGATCAAAAATTATAGTTGTATATTTTGACATGGTCTTTATCAAAAATCAAAAAGATTCTTCGGTTTAAAACATCTTTCCAGAAATCTGTCGACGGAATTATTCACGTCTCCTGCGCCAACCACTCCTGCCTCTCCCCTCTTCTTCACCACCATACGGTTGAGAGCAAACAACGGATCATGAGCATCTATCGCCTCATCATAAATAGCCACACAGTCGACATCATTTTCCAAGGCATAGTTCACCGCAAAACGTGATCCTCCATCTTCTCTGCTAGCCGCCAGCACCACACCGTCCGACAGCATCGCCTGCAAATGGTCGCGGCGGACATAGCGTGGAGTAAGCTCCGTCTTTCCAGCCACCGTGTAGTATTCGCTCAACAGTAATCCCCCACTCCGCACTATATCTTCTGCCAGAGCAATTTTTGAGTCTGGGATCACCCTCCACACTGGCGACGGCAGGATGGCGATCGTCTTTCCTCCCTTCTCCACACATCTGCTGTGAGCTATTGAGTCACATCCGTTTGCCAGGCCAGACACTATCGTCATCCGCTTCTCCACAAGTGCATCCACAACCTTCTCCTCACGTGTCTGTATTTCATGCGTGGCATTACGAGTGCCTATCACAGCTATTTTCTTTGTATTTAAAAGTGAGACGTCTCCACGGTAGAAAAAACAAAGCGGATAATCCCCAGCAGAAACGCGAGCCCGGATCTTGGGAAATATGGAGTCGTAGAATGTGATTATTCCGTCGAACCCAGACTTGCCGGATTCCAAAATACTCGAAATCTCATCACGTCGATCCGACAACTCGTCCGGCAGGACACTGCCCTTCTTGCAATTGGCATACACCCACGCCCTACCCTTGCCTTTCGACGAAAGATGCGTGAGAATATTCAACGCATCGATTGTAATTTTATCCATCATTCCATCATATACTCCTTACGACTAGCGTCGAGACGAAGGAAGATGAACAACAATATTGTGAAACTCCACAAAGATGAACCTCCGTAACTGAAGAATGGCAACGGGATTCCGATCACAGGAGTCAGACCGATAACCATTCCAATATTGATGGCGACGTGGAAGAAAATGATCGACGCCACACAATATCCATAAATCCTACTGAACAATGAACGCTGTCGTTCCGCCAAAGAAATCAACCTCAGCATCAAAGCAAGGAATCCCACAACCACTGCAGTCGTACCTATGAAACCATGTTCCTCTCCTACAGTACAGAAAATAAAGTCGGTGTCTTGCTCAGGCACATACTTCAGCTTCGTCTGCGTACCCTGCAAGAAACCCTTACCTGTCAAGCGTCCACTACCGATGGCAATCATAGACTGGTTGACATTATATCCCGACTTCTTCAAGTCGTTCTCCATTCCTAGCGTCACCTTTATACGTGTCTGCTGATGTGGCTGAAGAATCTTGTTGAACGCATAGTCGGAAACGTGACCAAATCCGATTGATCCCGCCACAAAAATTGAAATCAAAAAATAACCCCATTTTCGCTGGCGTATAGCCTGGCTCAACAAATAAAGTATCAATGAGCCAACAACAATATAAGCCAAGTAGGAAAACTTAATTTTTACATCAAGATAATTATAGACGATAATACCGACAGCAAACAACGACACTCCCAAAATGGATATTGTCTTTACAAGCGTTTTGTCTTTATAATAAAAATAGACCATAGACAATGCTATCACCACCGCCATTATCATGATCGCAAACATTCCAAGGTTTTCTCCTGGAATCGAATCCACAATAGGTGTCGCACCAAAACGGATAGAGACGACAAAGAACACCGCCGCGCACACTCCCAACAACAGCACAATTCCCGTCATTCCCTGACGATACAGCACAAGGAATAATGCCAGATATGCCAATGCCGAACCTGTCTCATTCTGCGCAACAATAATCAACATCGGCACAAAAATGATGAGACACATCACAACCATTTGTCGGATATTCTTCATCGTGAAGCCATAACTGCTCATATACTTTGCCAGACACAGACACGTCGCCGTCTTTGCGAACTCCGCCGGTTGGAGACTGATAGGTCCCATCACCAGCCACGAGTGTGAGCCACGTGTATCTGGAGCTACTAAAAGTGTGACTATCAGCAATATGATGAAGAATCCATATATCACATAGGCAAGCGTGGTATAGATTTTCACGTCGAGCATAAGAAGCACGGCGGCAATCACTACAGAACATCCAATCCACACAAGCTGCTTTCCAAACCTCTGTGAGAAATCCCAAAAATCACTGTCGTCGAAATTGTAGGATGCACCATAGATGCTCACCCATCCAAAGATGACAAGAGCAATATACAGACCTATCGTCCAGATATCTATATTATTGAGAATATTTTCGTTTCTTCTATCCATCTTACTACTCCTTAATTAGGTTGGCCTCAAGCAGACGTTGCTCAATATGCTTGCGTCGCTTAGGAATTTCTCCCTTCAGATACTTTTCGATCATGAGTGTGGCAATAGGCGCGGCCCATGTGGCACCGAATCCACTGTTCTCAACAACGACACTGATCGCTATCTTCGGATCATCCTTTGGCGCGAACGCCATAAAGATAGAGTGATCCTTTCCATGCGGGTTCTCGGCCGTTCCCGTCTTTCCACACACCGCTATACTGTCGATACGTGAATAGTATCCTGTTCCGGAAATCATCACCAGTTCCATTCCCTCCACCACAACATCATAATATTTCGGATCAATCGTACTGTTGTGACGCGTGATGAACGACGAGTCAATTTCTCCACCCTTGATCTTCTTCACAAGATGAGGAGTGTAGAAATATCCACGGTTGGCGATTGTGGCTCCCAAATTCGCGATCTGCAACGGAGTGGCCAACACCTCACCCTGACCGATAGAAAGTGAGATAATTGTCAATCCCTTCCAACGGTTCTCGCCATATATCTTATTATATACACTTGAATTCGGAATATATCCACGCTTCTCATTCGGTACGTCAGCTCCAAGTTTATAGCCAAAACCAAGTGAGACAATATGATTCTTCCACACATCTATCGCTTCCGAAACGTTCTTGTATTTCCTGTTGTCTATCATCGAACGGAATCCACAACAATAGTAAGCATTACATGAGTGCTGGATACTGTGTTTCAAGTTGAGCGGCGACTCATGTCCGTGGCAACCCACCGACAAAGCTCCGGCATGAAATCCATGCTGACAACCATAAGCGGTGTTGGGTGTGATGATGCCCTCCTGCTGTAGCACAAGAGCCTGAGCAGTCTTGAATGTTGAGCCGGGAGGATACTGAGCCATCATCGGACGGTCGAACAATGGTTTCAACGGATCTTTTGAAAGTGCGGCAAAGTTGGCGCTTCTCTTTCTACCCACAAGCATAGAAGGATCGTAGGTCGGACTCGACACCAATGCCAAAATCTCTCCTGTCGACGGTTCGATCGCCGCAATTGAACCGATTTTTCCATTCATCAATTCTTCTCCATACTTCTGCAGCTCAATGTCGAGCGACAACTCAATGTCTTTTCCTGGCACCGGTTTTTTGTCATATTTTCCGTCTTCATATTTTCCCTTCACACGGCCACGAGAGTCACGAAGAAGGATCTCCTCTCCTTTCTCTCCACGAAGCACTTTCTCGTATGTAAGCTCTATACCATTCTGTCCGGCATAGTCGCCCTGCTGATAAAAATCGTCTGCCTCAATCTGTTTTTTTGAAACCTCACCGATGGAGCCGAGAGCCAAAGCCGCATTGTGGTAATTATACTCACGAAGTGTACGCTTCTGAACATAGATGCCATTAAACTTATAAAGTTTCTCACTGACAGGCCCATACTCCTCGTCGCTCAACTGAGACATAAAAAGCTGAGGGACATACGGCGAATAGCCACTTTTTCGCTTGACAATGCCCATTCGCTTAATAAAATCGGCCTTTGTGATGCCAAGGGTATTGGCAAAAGCAAGAGTATCGAATCCCCTTGCCTCACGGGGCACGATCATAATATCGTATGCAGACTTGTTGAAAACGATTAGTCTTCCATTGCGGTCGGTGAGCAGACCACGTGACGGATAAATCACTTTTCTAAGGTAGGCATTATTTTGCGACTGCTCCAAATAACTCTTGTCTACAATCTGAATAGAAAAAAGTCTGATGATATAAATCAAACAGACTGCCACCATAATCAAAGAAATGGTATATCTTCTATTGTCATTACTGTCATTAATCATCTATCCTTCGTTTACTGCGATAGTATTCAATAATAAATATAAGTAGTAAAGTGAAGAGTGTCGAACAAACACCCTTGAGAAGTACCAAATGTAACTTGTCGAAAGTGAACGCGCTCAATGCGAAAAGAGCTATATGATGCGCCAACACAAGCAGGGATGCATATTGGATGAAAGTGTTTGTGCCATACGACCTGAATCCAGGCACAATCATCTTATTGTCTTCACGTGGAGAAAAAATCTTATCCATATGAGGCTTTAAGAATCCCATTAACAATGTCGCTCCTGCATTCACTCCAATAGTGCCGCTGAAGAAGTCGATTGACAATCCAAGCAAGAATGCAAGAATCTGAACCATTGTACGGTTGCATCCTGTAGGGAGGTGAAGGATAAAAAGGACGTAGAGATAAGGGTTGACATCTCCAAGAAAATTGATGTGGTTCAACACCAATCCCTGAAGCAAAACATACACCACAAAACTGAATATATATGAAAGTATGTCTACACCCATTATTTGTTATCCTCCTTTATTATTTTACTGTTCAACTCCTGAAGCTCGGCAGAATAACCGAAATCAATCACGTCGACAAACAACAGTGACGAATAATCCTGACTCAGCCTGACGGTTATTTCATAAAAATCGTCATTGCCTTTTTCAAACGACTCAACCCTTCCGATATTGATTCCGGCAGGGAAGATTGTTGAATAACCACTTGTCTCGACGGTGTCTCCTTCAGCCACATTGATATAGTTTGGCACCTGCTCCATCGAAGCCTTGCGGACATCTCCACCATTCCACGAGATGATGCCTGTTCCATTCTTACCCTTGATGATTGACGAAGTCTTGGAATCAATATTGATGATTGGGAGCACAAGACTGAAATGCTCAGTCACTCCACTTACGATTCCAACCACACCGTTTGACGAGATAACACCCATATCCTGGCGGATACCGTCAGCCTCTCCCTTGTCGATAGTGATTATATTCTTGAAATTGTCGCGTCTCACATTCACAACACGAGCAGTATGGAATGTATATTTCTTCTCATCTGCAAATGCTTTGCGCTTCAAATAGTTGGTGTCATTTTCAATTTGCAGAAGACGCGATTCAAGACGACGAATCTCTCCCTGCAACCGGCTGTTGTGCTCAGCCAACATCTGGTTCTGCTCTGTCAACGAGAAATATTGGTTGACATCTGTGCGAACAGAATTCATGCCTCCAATGACGCTACCACATGTAGTGTTTACTTGGAAACCCTGATAAACATTGAATCTTGCCACTAGAATTAGACAAACTAATTCCAGCAACAAGAACAATATTAGATTACTAAACTTTCGTATGAATTGTAAAAGTGTATTCACAACATTCGATAATTATCGCATCAAGAAAGAGAATTTGTCACAATTCTTAAGTGCAATTCCCGTACCACGTGCCACTGCGTGCAATGGGTCATCAGCGATGTGGAAAGGAATACCTATCTTATTAGTAAGACGCTTGTCCAGACCACGAAGCAATGCACCTCCACCTGCCAACCAGATTCCACGCTGCACGATATCAGCATAAAGCTCTGGCGGTGTCTGCTCCAACGCATTTAGCACAGCAGCCTCAATCTTAGAGATTGACTTCTCGATACAGTGTGCGATCTCCTGATAAGACACTGGCACTGCCAATGGAAGGGCTGACAGACGGTTTGGTCCGTTGACGATGAAGTCTGCAGGCGCGTCCTCCAAGTTAGTTAGTGCGGAACCGACCTTCACTTTGATCTCCTCAGCTGTACGCTCACCCACCTTGATATTGTGCTGGCTGCTCATGTACTCCTGCACATCTGCAGTCAAATCATCACCGGCGATACGGATAGACTTGTTGGAAACGATTCCTCCCAAAGAGATGACAGCGATCTCAGTAGTACCACCACCTATATCGACGATCATGTTTCCCTCAGGAGCCTCAACGTCGATACCGATACCGATAGCTGCGGCCATTGGCTCATAAATCATATATACTTCACGTCCACCTGCGTGCTCAGATGAGTCGCGCACGGCACGGATTTCCACTTCAGTACTACCCGACGGAATACATACCACCATACGCAATTGAGGAGTGAACCATGAGCGCTCCGAACTTGCCATCTTGATCATGGCACGCATCATCTGCTCAGCGGCGTAGAAGTCGGCGATCACACCGTCTCTCAACGGACGTACGATACGTATGTTCTCTGGGTTACGACCCTGCATCGCCTTTGCTTCGTGACCAACCGCAACAAGTTTCTCACTCTTGCGGTCCAAAGCGACAATACTTGGCTCATCCACGACAATCTTATCGTTGTTTATAATAATGGTGTTGGCTGTACCAAGGTCCATAGCCAACTCCTGTGTCAAAGAGAAGAAAGCCATCTTTATTTTGCGAAATAAGCGTGAATATGAGTGTCGTAATTAGAAGATACCTTGAAAGCCTCAGTAGCAAACCAACGTCTCTCCTCCAATGATGTCTCTGCACCGTTCTTCTTCATGATGTCAAGAAGCGGAGCATACTGTGCTTTTGAAGCCACGATAACAACATCCTTGAAATTCTTCGCTGCAGCTCTAATAAGGCTGATACCACCTATATCTATCTTCTCAATAATCTCTGCCTCACTCTTGCCCTCAGCCACTGTCTGCTCGAATGGGTATAGGTCAACAATCACAAGGTCGATTTCTGGAATTTCGTACTTAGCCATCTGCTCCTCGTCTTCCTTCAATCCACGGCGACCAAGAATACCACCGAAAATCTTAGGGTGAAGAGTCTTGACACGACCACCCAAAATTGAAGGGTAAGATGTCAAATTTTCAACAGCCTTGCAAGGTATTCCCTGCTGCTCAATAAATGCTTGTGTACCACCAGTTGACAATATCTCGACTCCGTTTTCATTCAATGTCTTAAGGATCTCAGACAAACCATCTTTATGGAAAACGGAAATAAGAGCTCTCTTTATTTTCTTATTCGCTGACATATATTTTGAATTTTCGTTAGTATGCCAACAAAAATACTATTTTTTATTCACTAAACGAAAAAAAATCTGTATAAAAATTAACTAATTTTAACGATGTTGCATCGTTTTTTTTCATACGTTCCAACGACGGTGATTTCGGACGGGAAAACGTGGCGTCAACGATATATTTTCCACCTATATTTCTACCTATATGGAATCGCTGACGCGATAACTATTCTCATTTTTTTACCTAAATAAAGAGTGAAGAACCGAAATTCTTCACTCTTAACTCTTAATTCTTAATTTCATCTGAAGAGACATACGACCGTACGTCTCTTCAAGATTATTCCATGATCATCATCGCGTCGCCATAAGCTCCAAACTTATAGCCTTCCTTGATTGCGACGTCGTATGCCTTCATCACATGGTCGTAACCACCGAACGCTGTCACCATCATCAACATCGTCGAGTATGGCAAGTGGAAGTTTGTGATACATCTGTTTGCCACACTGAAATTGTATGGAGGGAAGATGAACTTGTTGGTCCAGCCTTCAAATGGCTTGATCATTCCGTCTGTGCTGACCGACGTCTCGATAGCCTTCAACACTGTTGTGCCTACCGCACATACATTTCTATGCTTCTTTGTTGCGGCATTGATGATGTTGGCATTCTCCTCGTTCACCTCAATCTGCTCAGAATCTGTCTTATGCTTTGTCAGATCCTCCACATCTATATCACGGAAATTGCCAAGACCTGCATGAAGTGTGATTTTTGCAAACTCACATCCCTTGATCTCCAGTCTCTTCATCAGCTCTCGTGAGAAGTGCATTCCCGCCGCAGGTGCCATCACCGCACCCTCTTTCTCGGCATAGATTGTCTGGTAACGCTCTGCATCCTCTGGCTCAACCGGACGTGTGATATAGTCTGGCAACGGTGTGCGGCCAAGCTTCATCAAAAGATCCTTAAACTCCTCCTGTGTGCCGTCAAACAAGTATCTCAACGTACGGCCTCTTGAAGTGGTGTTGTCGATAACCTCCGCCACAAGTGAATCATCCTCACCAAAATATAGCTTGTTGCCAATACGGATCTTACGGGCTGGCTCCACAAGCACATCCCAAAATCTCAACTCACTGTTGAGCTCTCTCAACAATGTGACCTCGATATTGGCATTCGTTTTCTCCTTATTTCCCTCCAAAATTGCAGGGAACACTTTTGTATCATTAAGAATAAAAACATCCTCTTCGTCGAAATACTCAAGAATATCCTTGAATATCTTGTGCTCAATCTCTCCCGTCTTCTTATGCAATACCAACAGCTTGCACTCATCACGATGTTCTGACGGATACTGTGCAATGCTCTCTTCAGGAAGATTGAATTTAAACTTTGAAAGCTTCATATTTTTTCTTTTTAATGAATTTCTAAAATAATTCGGACTCGCATGTCTTTCTTCTTGACACGCACGTCCGTGCGTCTCTACGAGTCCCTACAACAATGCCCCTTCTGGCATTTTTATTGTCGGATCGTTGTCGAGCATAGATTGGAATTGCTCAATTGTAATGCAGTCTTCCAATTTTGTCTCTCCGATTCTTGTGCGAATTAGCGACGTGAGATACGCGCCACTTTTAAGGGCTTCTCCAATGTCTCTTGCCAATCCACGTATGTATGTTCCCTTGCTGCACACCACTCTTATCTTGATCGCAGTCTGAAAATACTCCATCAACTCTATTTCATCAATCACCAATGTCTTCGGTTTGATCTCCACCTCCTGTCCTTTACGGGCATACTCGTAGGCTCTCTTACCGTTGATCTTCACAGCTGAGAATGCTGGTGGCACCTGCTGGATCTCACCCAAAAACTGCTTCAATGTCTCCTCCACAAGCTCACGTGTGATATGCTCTGTAGGATAAGTGGCGTCGACTTCCGTCTCCAAATCAAAAGATGGCGTTGTGGCGCCCAAAGCAAGTTCTGCCACATACTCTTTAGTCTGGTACTGGAAATTGTCGATCTCCTTCGTCTTCTTGCCCGTACACACAATAAGCACTCCCGTCGCCAGCGGATCAAGTGTGCCGGCATGACCAATCTTGATCTTCTTCACGCCACACGCATACCTTATCATAGTACGCACTTTGCTGACTAGATTGAACGACGACCAATGAAGCGGTTTGTTGAAACGGAACACCTGTCCATCCGCAAGATCCAGAACCAATTTCTGCTCCATCAATCAACCATCTGAAGAGAGACACCCAAATATGGAAGGATAAGAATGATAGCTCCCACCACTATTCTATACCATCCAAACGCCTTGAATCCATACTTTGTCAAGAACGATATGAATCCTTTGATCGCAGCAAGAGCCACAAGGAATGCGACAACATTACCTACAATCAACACTCCAAGATGGCTTGTGAGCATCTCTGTTCCACCACTTAAAAACAGTTTCAACATTTTGTATGCTGTTGCCGCAAACATCGTCGGCACAGCAAGAAAGAATGAGAACTCTGCCGCACGCTGACGTGTAAGTCCCTGCTGCATACCTCCCACAATTGTTGCCATCGAACGGCTCACTCCCGGTATCATTGCTATACACTGGAAGAAACCTATCTTCAATGCACGTGGCTCATCCACCTTGACATCCTCACTGCCGTGATTGAATATCCTGTCGCAGAACAACATGAATATTCCGCCGACTAACAACATCACTGCCACTACACGTACATCACCCAAAAACTCGTCAATCTTATCGCTGAAAACCAACCCTAGCACCGCCGCTGGCAAAAACGCAATGATCAGCTTCCAATAAAAATCAAACTTATGGATAAGTTTCTTCCACGCAGGAGCAGAGTCGCCACCTTCCATCGGCTCGTTGTTGAGCACAAAGAAACGCTTCCAATATAAGACAACCACAGAAAGAATTGCGCCAAACTGAATTATGACAGTGAATGCCTTTATAAACTCACTTTCCGGATTAGCATCGCTTAAATCCATACCCAGCAAGTTTTCTGTGATGATCATGTGTCCTGTCGACGAAACTGGAAGAAACTCCGTAAGTCCCTCCACAATAGCTATGATGATAGCCTGAATAGTAGTCATTTTTCTTTTGTATTATTTGTTTATAGATTCTGTTGCTTATTCTGATACAGATACTGCGTCGTCCTCATCACGAAGAACCAGGCCAGAGGTAGAACTTTCGTCCTCGTCACGAACCCAAAGAATAGCAAAAATCTCAAACACAAAACCAAACAACGCAATCATTGGACCCACAGTCACTCTTTGTGCACTAAAGATCTCAGGGTTGAATTCCGTACCCTCGGCTCCTCCACCGATCATTAGAATAAATCCCAAAAGAATAATCACGAATCCTACTGCCAAAAGCAAAAGATTCTTTTTAGGAAGTGCATATCCTTTATCCGCTTTCATCTTTATATATTTAAATGTAATACAACTCTTTTTCTTCTCTACTCAAAAACTTGTTGACGGCAAAATAAGTCGACAACCATGAGATCACTATGCCCGACACTATTATCGCTCCAGCTACAACGTAATAGATCGAATAGTCGGAGTAATCCACGAAAAGACGCAATTGATCACGCATCAAATAACCGAACAATGCAAGATAACCTATCGCCAACAATGCCGCAATAATTCCTATCATCACACCCTTTCTTAAATATGGACGACGGATGAAACTTCTCGTTGCTCCCACAAGTTTCATTGTGTTGATCAGGAATCTATCTGAATATATGAGTAGACGCAATGTATTGTTGATAAGTACGAATGATATGAAAAACAACACTGCCGCCACAATCAGGAATAGCAACGACACTTTCTGGATATTGTGGTTGACCTCGCTGATAAACTGTTTCTGATAGAACACATTCTCTACGATTCTATATTCCTTAATCGATTTCACAACACCCTCGATCTTATCATTATCTGTGTATTCGGATTTAAGATTCACCACAAATGAAGCGCTCAGCGGATTATATCCGAGAAAGGCGACGGGGTCCTCTCCCATCTCCTGTGCCAAATCCTTGATGGCCTGCTCTTTGCTGATAAACACCACCTTTTTGGCATACGCTTGTCCTCGAAGAATCTCGTCAAGAGTGGAGATCTCCTTGTCCGCAGCATCGTCCTTAATCTCAATGGAAATAGTGTAATTTTCTCTGACATAGGCAGAAAGAGTGTCGCCTATCTTCAATCCAAGCACCACAATACCAATCAAAAACAACACCATTGAAATACTGACAATGGTGGTAAGTTTGGAATTAAATATCTTATATTTAGCAATAGAATCTTTCATTTTAATGCAAAATAAACAAAAAAACAGCCACTTATAAAATTTTTTTTGAAAAATCTACTGATTTATAGGATTTTTGATGGGATAAGAACGTGTTTCTTTTTATTAATTGTTTACTGCTACTTGATTAGAGATATTACAAATGAAAACAATCGTGACTTATTTGTCACGGTTGTTTTGTAGTGTTCGTCCGAATTCCGTCGCAATATATTGCAGCACATCCACGACGACGGAGTTGCCAAACTGCTTATATGCCTGATTTGCGTTTTTCGCCATAACGTAGGAATCAGGGTATCCCATAATTCTTGCACATTCGCGTGGGTGAAGACGTCGGGTTCTGCCATTGATGAGATAGCCTCCCGTCTTGGCGAAAGCACCTCCTCCATAGGCCGACAAAGTAATGGCAATACCTTTTGTGCTATATATACGCTCTCCTTGCCCCCCCTTGTTCACAATCCCCAATCTGATCGACTTGTTGCTGTACTTATCGTCAGGCTCTCCATTCATCTGCATGTCGTCTCTTTCGACGTAAAGTTTCTCAACCATACTTTCGTCCTTCAAAAGAAAATCCTCCACATGTCTTTCCAATGGAAAAGGAGTCGGGAATTGGAAAGCAGTATCATTCACGTCGTTGCGGAAACATACCATATATATTCTTTCACGTTTTTGCGGCATACCGTAATCGACAGCGTTAAGGACTCTGGCATGAAAACTATATCCAAGTTCCTCCATCGTCGCCTTTACCACAGCTAATGTTTTCCCGTCGTCGTGAGATGCAAAATTCTTTACATTCTCCATAAAGACAACCTTTGGCCGCTTTTCCTTTACAATCCTTGCGACATCAAAAAACAAAGTGCCTCTACTGTCACTAAAACCCAATTGCTTTCCGCTAATGGAAAACGCCTGGCATGGAAATCCCGCACAAAGAATATCATGATCGGGTATTGACTTTTCATCAACTTTTGTGATGTCCCCTTCAGGTATTTCTCCAAAGTTTTGGCAATAAACTTCCTGAGCATACTTGTCCCATTCGTTTGAATAAACACAATTCGCGCCCAACGACTCTAATGCTAGTCTGAATCCACCCAGACCAGCAAACAAGTCAACAAACGACATTCCATCAAGAAGTTTATTTTCTATATCTATCATGATAGCAATTTCCAAACCTTACACAAAAATACACCATTTAGAAGAATTTGTACAATATTTGATGAATTGCAAACATCCATTTATGGAAAATTACGATTGAAACAAACCCAAATCTTTTGTTACAAATTACTTATCACACCACAAAAAAACATCAAAATCATATTGAAAAACTATGTTGTTAAAAATGTTTTTATTTTTGGATAAAAAGTAAAAAAAAGAGAAATTTGCACCCCGGTAAATCGAAAACAACCTTTCAACCTTTTAATACCATTTGATTTTTGTAATAGGGCATATAGAAAAACACGCGTTTTTGAAGAGCATTACGGTTGCCCCGTAATTGCTCTCCGAAAACAGAGAATCCTCAATTAATATAGTTCCAGATGTTTTAGAAGTTGCCTTAAATTATTACGCTGTAATTTTTTTCCAACTAAAAAGAGGATTGTTAAAAATGTTCTTCCCTTAACACCTTCTCCTATTATATGTTCATTTTGCAGTTGTTAAACTTGAATAAAAGGCTGTCACTCATTGTATTATTTTGATAAATATTTTTTACTTTTGTAAAAAAAAACAAATTTATGGAAACAGTTACATTGCAGAAAAATACTAATAAACTTAGATTAGAAGGCATTGACATATTGCTTGAGACTAATGACATTGAAATTCTCAAGTCTTTGGTTGCCAGTCTAAAAAAAACATATAAAGAATTGACTGCAAATTCAAAAGAAAAACCTCAAATTTCAAAAGACAAACAATATCCAGATGTTGTGAATAGACTTATAGGAGTTGCAAAATATGAAGAAGACTACAAAAAGAACTACATAAAGTATTTAGAGGAGAAAAACCAATGAAAATAGTATTCCTTGACACAAATGTAGTTGTTGACCTTTTACAAAAAAGAGAAGGGTTTTATCAATATTCTGCCCAAATCTTCTCACTAGGATTAGAAATGTTCGTATCTCCTATAACATTCTCAACCGCTTCTTATCTACTAAGAAAACTTGGAACAGAAGCAATTAAAAATGTTCTTAAAGATCTTAGGATAATCGTTGATGTAGTTGAAATGGATCACGAAGTTATTGACAGTTCTCTAAAATCGAAATTTAATGATATTGAAGATGCAATGCAGTATTATTGTGCAAAAAAATGTAATGCAGATGTTATCGTAACAAGAAATATCAAGGATTTTTCTGAATCAGAAATCAATGTACTTTCTCCAAATGCATTTTTGGCTGAATTTGAATAAACAACAAAATCGACAAATGGTTTTGCTTAAATCATGTATCTTAATTGGTTTAGTCATGATATCTAAGTATTCACCTCCCAAAAATTAAGCGAGTTCCCAACATTTTTATATTTTTGTGACATTGTTTTAGAAATTTAAAGGTTCATGTTTATACTGATATTATATCTCTTTCTGACGGTATTCGTCTCTTTCCTTTGTTCAATATCCGAGTCGGTGATGTTCTCCACCTCTATTCCTTATGCGGAGACATTGGCCACAAAAAGTAAAGGGGGAAAATTGCTGAAGAGTCTGAAAGACAATATGGGCCGACCAATTTCCGCTATCCTTTCCGTCAACACTATAGCCAACACACTGGGAGCGTCAGCTGTTGGTATGCAGGTGCAGGAGGTGCTCGGAAGCGAGTGGTTCGGATATGTGTCTGCCGGATTGACGGTGACTATTCTGATTTTCTCAGAAATCATACCAAAATCCATCGGAGCCAACTATTGGAGAAACTTATGCGTCCCTGTGGCATATTTCACACAGTTCCTATACTACGTCGCATTTCCACTGGTAATCATTACCGAAAAGCTCACACAGCTGTTCTCCAAAAAAGACACAAAGACAGTCAGTCGTGAGGAGATTGCTGTGCTTACCTCCATCGGAGAAAAAGAGGGTGTGTTTGCCACAAGCGAAAGCAAAATAATCACAAATCTGATCAAACTCCGCCAGATTAAAATCAGAAACATCATGACTCCACGTACAGTAGTGTGGGCGGTGCAAGAGGATATGACACTCAAAGAATTCTTCAAGACAAAGGATTTCAAACGTTATTCACGTATTCCTATCTACTCGGAATCTCTCGACTCCATCACCGGTTTTGTGCTGAAAAGTGACGTGCTCTACCATCTTGCCAACGACAAGAAAAACATGCAGCTGAAGCAGATACGTCGCTCCATCACCTGCTGCTATGAGCATACGTCCATCCTGTCCTTCTACGACACCATGATCGCCCGCAAAGAGCACATGGCAATGGTGATAGACGAGTATGGAGGATTGGAAGGAATCGTCACTATGGAAGACGTGATTGAAACCATCCTCGGACTTGAAATCACAGACGAAAGCGACACTCAGATTGACATGCAACAATTGGCTAAAGACCAATGGGAAAAACGTCGCCAAAAATTTTTCAGCGAGAAAGATGCAGAATTCGAATCCATTCTTGGTTTGGAAGGTACGGAAGAGAATAAAAATTAACTATCTTTGCGAACAAATAACGAATTTTACAAAATGAAAGTATCAAAGAATACAATCGTATCTGTCAGCTATCAGCTCTTTTGTGGCGACGAGGGGGAGAAAGAAGAGTTGATGGAGCAAACAAAAAAGAGCCAACCATATAAATTCACCTGCGGATCAGGCACCGAACTGGAAAAGTTTGAGGAGAACCTGATGGGCAAGTCTGTCGGCGACTCTTTCGACTTCTACATTGAATGTCAGGATGCTTACGGCGAATATGACGACGACAAAGTGGTGACAGTACCAAAATCAACATTCCTTGTCGACGGCGAGATTGACGAAGAGGAGATCTACGTCGACAATCTTATCACTATGAGCATGGAAGACGGTCAGAAACGTGATGCCGTCATCATTGATATGACTGAAGACGAGGTGACTCTCGACTTCAACCACCTGCTTGCAGGAGAACGTCTACACTTTGTCGGCACAATTGTAGATGTCCGAAAATCATTCAAATAACTATAAATTAAACTATTATGGCAATTAACAAAGAAAATATTTTCGTTCAACTTAAATACAAACTTTACGTTGGCAACGACGGTGATGAGGTGATGATTGAAGAGACACCAGACGACCAACTGTTCAGATTCACAACCGGACTGAAAATGGTGCTTCCTAAATTTGAGGAGGCATTGTACGGCAAAGAACAAGGCGGATCTTTCGATTTCTACATCAATACAGAAGACGCATACGGCGATTATGTCGAGGATCTTTGCGTCGAACTTGACAAGGCAATATTCAAGAATGAGAAAGGAGAGATTGACGAGAATATTCTTTTCGTGGGCAATATCCTTCCTATGATGTCGGCAGATGGTCACAGAATGAACGGCAAAGTGGTCGACGTGACCGACTCCAACGTCAAGATGGATTTCAACCATCCTCTTGCAGGCGAGCGTCTTCACTTCGTAGGAGAAGTGATGGAGGCACGACCAGCCACAGAATTTGAGATCGAGCTTGTGAAAGGACACCACGGATGTGGCGGATGCGGCGGTGGAGGTTGCAACGGAGGTTGCGGAGGCGAAGGCGGTTGCGACGGTTGTGGCAGCGAAGGTGGAAACGGTTGCAATTGCGGCAATTAAACAAATCACCCGTAGAGACGCACGGACGTACGTGTAATAAACATACGTGTATAAACTCGTGCGTGATTTGGATCGTGCGGATGTAAAACGGACAGCCGAGTAAAATATAATGACAATGAATACAATAGGAGAAATATTCCGTCTCACAACATACGGAGAGAGCCATGGAGCTGCTGTCGGCGGCATCCTCGATGGATTTCCTGCAGGAGTGAAGATTGACGTCGACTTCATACAGTCTGAGCTAGACCGACGTCGCCCCGGACAGAGCGCCATCACGACTGCACGTGCAGAAGGAGACAAGGTGGAGATTCTTTCGGGTGTCTACGAAGGAGTGTCGACAGGCACACCTATCGCTTTTGAGGTGCGCAATGAAAATCAGCACTCGTCCGACTACGAAGAAATGAAGAATCTTTACCGCCCGTCGCACGCCGACTACACCTATCAGACAAAATACGGAATACGCGACCATCGTGGTGGAGGAAGGTCTTCCGCTCGCGAGACTATCTCTCGTGTGGTGGGAGGAGCGTTCGCCAAACTCGCACTGAAACATTTTGGCATTCAAATCTTTGCATACACATCACAAGCTGGCAATATCAAACTTGATTCAGACTACACAAAATACGATCTGAACAAAATCGAAAGCAATATTGTGCGCTGCCCCGACGCTGAAAAAGCTGAACAGATGATCGAACTTATCAAATCTGTGAAAGCAGACGGCGACACAATCGGAGGTGTGATCACCTGCGTCATCAAAGGAGTGCCAGTAGGTTTGGGAGACCCAGCATTCGGAAAACTCCACGCTCGTCTCGGAGCCGCGATCCTAAGCATCAACGCATGCAAAGGTTTTGAATATGGAATGGGCTTCGAAGGAGTAGGCGGAAGAGGATCTCAAATGAACGACAGATTTGCCAATGTCGACGGCAAGATCCGCACCACTACCAACCACTCAGGAGGAATCCAGGGCGGTATTTCCAACGGTGAGGATATCTATTTCAGAGCGGCATTCAAACCAATCCCTACACTGCTTTTCGAGCAGAACACTGTCGACAAAGCAGGCAATGACGCCATCATCAAGGCAAGAGGCCGCCACGACCCATGTGTGCTGCCACGCGCGGTGCCTATCGTAGAGGCAATGTCGGCAATGGTGATTCTCGACGCGTTATTGGCAAACAGAAGTGCAAAACTATAAAATATTAAAACGAATTGATATGAGGAAAGTTATTGGTATAGGAGAAACAATCCTAGATATCATTTTCAAAAATGAGCAACCCACTGCCGCAAAACCAGGAGGCTCAACATTCAACTCCATGATCACTCTTGGACGTCTTGGTGTCAACACTGAGTTTATCAGCGAGGTTGGTCGTGACCGTCTAGGCAAACAGATTAAAGACTTCTTGGCTGAAAATAATGTAAAGTCTGAAAATGTATATGATTACGACGGTGGGAAAACAGCGTTGTCGCTTGCATTCCTAGACGAAAACATGAACGCTGACTATCTTTTCTACAAGAATGACGCAGCGCAAAAACTCGACTATGTGATGCCAAAGATAGAAGAGAACGACATCATCGTGATTGGTTCATTCTTCTCTATTAACGACGCATTGAGAGAAAACCTCACATATTTGCTTGACGAGGCTAAAAGAAAAAAAGCCATCATCTACTACGACGTCAATTTCCGTAAAAACCGCAAGAGCCAGGTTCGCTTCCTGATGCCAAACATCCTCGACAATTTCGACTATGCGACAATCGTGAAGGGCAGCGACGAGGATTTCGACAATATCTTCTCTGAAAACGACCCGGATCTGACATACAAAGAGCATATCGAATTCTACAGCAAGAATTTCATCTACACACAGGGCTCTGATGGTGTGACTGTTTATGGCAAAGGATTCAAGAAGCACTACGATGCCAAGAAGATTGAGGTGGTGAGCACGGTGGGGGCCGGCGACAATTTCAACGCTGGTGTCGTATACGGATTGCTTGTGGCAGGCGTCACTTTCGAAGATTTGAAAAACGGAATCAGTGAAGACAAATGGGATATTGTAGTGAAGAGTGCTATTGATTTCTCATCTCTTGTCTGCACCACTCTAGACAACTACGCTCCCAAAGATTTCTGCGAAGAATACAGCAGACAAAATCCTATTCCTGTAGACGAGGAGTAGACAATAAATGATAGACAAAACTATAACGATAGGCGACGCGAATATATACTCACGTCGCCTTTCATTATAATAAAAATCTGCTCCTGGTTCTTGACTTCTCTATTTCTGCTTTATCATCACCTTATATCCAGCCGGCAACACCATATTTTTGTCCGTCATATCCAATCCTTCCATTCCGTCAAGATCGTAAACTTCCGCATTGAACGGATAATCCTTTTTCTTATATGTGACTGTTTCCGTCGCGAAATATACTCTGTCGGCAGATAAACGCGCCGTCGCAAACACAACTGTGTTCTTAGATATGCTGACTCCCTCTACCGTGACTTCATCCATCAGCCTTAGCTTTATCTGGCTCCCCTCGTTGATATTCTTCAGCCTTTCATGTATGACGGCATTTATCAAATTGTCTGTTTTTTTATCGTTGCTCTCACCCATCCGATGAAAACCCGCACTTTTTTCAATATTTGAAGTCGACGACGGGATTGCCGATTCATTATCTTTTGACTCCGACTCCTCCTGCCTTTTTCCACCTCTTTTAGAATTAGCTTTTAATGGAGCTTTGGAATCAGACATAGCGACCTCAGCATCGTCTTCAGCAATTGTGGATATGAATTCTTCCTCCTGCAATTCCGTCGACTGATCTATAGAATCATTTTCTTCTACATTTTTCTGCACCTCCACCGCAGCAAGCTTTTCAGCTGCCGGCTGTGCCACAATCTCTTCCTTATTATCGACGTGATTATTTTCAGGCTCTTCTCCGCCTACAAACAACCAGAATACCACACATCCGCCTACAAATATGAATAGGCAATATAAGTGAGTCGCAAGTGTTTTGTTGCTCATAAATGTTAACGTTTTATCTCAACCAAACAGCATCTTTACTATATCTGATGTCTCTTGCTGAAGTTCTGTCAGCTCCACCTGATCCTCATTTTCACATTCAACAATATCATCCTTCAGCACCGTCTCCTCCTTCAGTGTTATCGCCTCTACCGATCTCATCGTTGCCCGACGGATCACAGTCTCATAAGCGACATCATCCCTGTATGGAGTGTTAAGCTGCTTGATTTTTTCTTTTCTTTCCTCTGCCACAGAATCCTCTTTGGTTCCCCTATTCCTGTTGAGATACAGAAGAACTATATCAATAAATATGCATACGGAAAGCCATATTATAATGAATTCAGACCAATTGATCTTGCTCATTTTTCCTAAATTTTCTGCAAAAGTATAATTTTCTTCCGTACAATCTGTGATTGCAATTACTTTTGTTTGTGGGGATTTATAAAAAGATGCAGAGTTAACAAGTAAATAATTAAGGCTCCACCTTAGTTTATGACTGATTTTTACAAGGATTGTTAAGGACGGAACGCCCTAACTTCCCCTCTCTCCGCGAGTCCGCAAGGACGAACGCATATAGAATAAACACAGAGACTTCGTCACGGGTTACTATCGCTTCGCTCGATAGCGTCTTTCAGACGAATAAAGATAGAAATATCCGTCATATAAATATGACAAAGCCATAATTAAACTATTTCTTAATTTATTTCATCGCTATCTTCTTGTTTACGTGTGCTTTTGCACTTGCTAAATTTGATTAAAAAGATTACTTTTGCAACCAAATATTTTACTGACCATAGATAATTTATAAAATATGTATATACTACTGATACTAGGAGGTGTTGTTGCCTTAATTATCGGAGTGTTGTTGTTTAAGACTGCTCCCAAACGCAACCTGTCTGATGATGATCCGTTCAACCTAAAGGAACAGTCTGATTTTCCACAGAATGAGAAGTTTTACACGGATGAATATACCATCAATTTCCCGACTAAATATTTCCGTCAAGGCAAAGAGCATCAAGGATGGATCAACCTGGAAGCACCGTTCCGCGCGACTATGGTGGTCGGTTCTCCCGGTTCGGGAAAATCATACACAATAATCAGCAACTACATACGCCAGGCATTGGCAAAAGGATACGCAATGTACCTCTACGATTACAAAATCCCTGATTTATCGGAAATCGCATACTCCAATTTTATGTGGAATAAACATCGTTGGAAAGAGATCTACAATGGAGTGGAGCCGAAATACGGCATGATTGATTTTAATGAGCCCCGCGTCTCCCTCCGCTGCAATCCTCTCAAAGCAAGCCTTTTGGAGACGAAAACCCACGCCGACGAAATAGCGCAGGTGGTGTGCTACAACCTTGCTCGCACGTGGGCAGACAAACAAGGAGATTTCTTTGTGGAGTCGGCAATCAATTATCTAGGTGCATGTATATGGTTTTTACGCATTTATGAGGATGGCAAATATTGCACATTCCCCCACGTCATCGATTTTATATCACAACCCATAGACAAAGTCATCCCGATATTGGCAAGCTACACCGACCTGTATGTAGCCGTCGCCCCATATCTCAACGCATGGTCGGCAGGAGCTGTCGAACAAATTCAAGGACAAATCGCGTCGATACAAATTCCATTGGCACGACTCTCCTCCATCTATCTCTATTGGGCGATGAGCGGCGACGACATCGACCTGGATATCAATAATCCACTCGAACCCAAACTGCTTTGTTTCGGCAACGACCCGCAAAACTCCAACACGTATGGCACCGCTTTGGGCGTATACACTGCACGTATTTTGAAACTGGCAAACAACAAAGGCAAACACAAAAGCGCCATTATCATCGACGAGCTTCCAACTATGTTCGTGCATGGACTCGACAATCTCATCGCCACAGCTCGTTCCAACGAAGTGGCTATACTTCTCGGTTTTCAGGATTTCTCCCAACTCAAAGCTGATTACAAAGAGTCGAACGCCAATAAGATAATTCAGACGGTGGGAAACTTCTTCGTCGGACAATGTTTTGATGAGACAGCGGAAAAAATATCTAAACGTATAGGAAAAAACAGACAGCAGAAAGAGTCGGCATCCACATCCGGAAAAAACGCATCGTCGTACCAGATGGACTATATGATACCACCAGAACGATTCTCACAAGCAAAACAAGGTTGGTTCGCAGGACTGGTTTGCGACAACAACGGTTCCGACAACAACGACCGTGTGTTTGCAGCACATATTGATATAGATGTCGAGGCATGTGAAGATGAGGCTGCCCACTATCTCGAACTGCCTGAATTCTACGACTTTGATGATGATGTCGTCGACGCAAATCTTCGCGTCTACGCAAAAGAAATCGGATTCGACCATTCCAAATATAAAGAGACAAGAAATCTTGTCGACGCAATGATTCGCCACTGGTTCGACCGCAACGACGTAGCATCCTTTGGTTTCGATCACACCAAATACAAATCAGTCACAACATTGATCAGCAAGGTGAAGAAACCATCGAAAGAGATGAAAAAAGTCTTTCCACAATTTCTTGAAAAAGACAACATGCTCAACCGTGTGATAGAGATCCGTGACGCGAGAATGCGTGAATATCTGCAAAACAACCGTGAGAATATCAGACAGGAGGTGGAAAACATCTGTACAGCCGAACTCGACCGAATGCGTAAACTGGCACAGCAGGGAGTGCAGCCATACAGAAGATTGTGGGACATCAGGACACAGATAACCGGAAAAAACACCATTTAATGGATGTACGTGTAGATACGACGTCCCTACGAATTTTCACATTTTTAAAAAAAATTCACAAAATATTTTGCAGTTTATGATATTAGTTATATATTTGCACATGTAAAGACATGACGAAAGGATTTACACTACGTAAGGTAGAAGGTAATGAGATTCGTAAATGGAAATAATTAGATTTTTTTGTACTGTTACTAATCCTATTTTCCCTTTATCTTTAAAGGAAAAAGAAGTAATGAGTGGTATTGGTTACCGCTCATTATTTTTTTTAAATAATTCGTAGAGACGTTGTGCACAACGTCTCTACTACAATGACGCGTCTCTGCACAAAAATTTCGCCTATCTTGCCCTGGAAATCATTTTTATTTATAATTTTGCGTTGAATAAAGCAACGAAATCTACTGATAAATGCGAAAATCAGCAATTTATGGTTTTTTTCTTTGTTTTGTTTAGTTGGGATAACAAAATATAATTGTGAAGTCTGAAAATCACAAACTATAAACACATATTGATTTAGTCCGAAATGAGCAATAACATACGTTTTGCATACGACAAAAAGTCTGAGCAATACATGCTTATAAAACCAGTATCCGACAACCCAAACGATACTGACGCTAATTACGTACCCCTGAATGAAATAGATAAAACTCTTGATAACGCTATAAGAAACCTTGCAGACGCCACAGAAAAAGTCAATAAGTTTAAGCTGGAGCAAATGAAATTTTTCTTCATGCACAGAAATGATAACAATGTGGCGCCTGAGCTTTCACGTTTCAATGAGGAATATCTCTCTTCTTTAGACAAATTCATAAACGAAGCCGAAAAGCAGGAGGCTTCAAAAAAGAACGAAGTTGTAGAGGCTCTGAAAAATGCGACATATATTTCTATCGACCCAATTTATATATTCCTGTTTTCCTTTTTATCTGTCGTCTCCATGCCAATAATGGAATCTTTTAACGACTGGAGCCTGGATTCTTTCTCCTTTGAGAAAGAGAACTACATCACCGACAATATGAACACGTTGAACTTCAATGAAAACGAAGTGAAGATCTTCCTGACAGAAAAAGACAACAGGGAAACCGTGAAGATTGTGACGGACAGGGAAACGTGGGATAATATTGCATATAATAAAGAGTATCAGAAAATGCTGACAGACAAAGATACCCGAACCACCGTCTATTCTCTCTCGTATGAAAGATTTGCAGAGATAGAAAAAGGGCTGAAGGCATCCACGTCGGCAAAAGATTATCTCAACGAAAAACTTGGTGGCCCAGCCGCCATCAAACAGAAAGGGATAACGACAGAATGCACCATGAATCTCGAAACCATGATGAATGTCAGCTCAATTGAAAAACTCTTGAGCAAATATGTCAAGGACAAAGAGATTTATGCCATCAAAAGCGACGGGAGATTCGACAAACTGCAAAATGGTGAGAAGATCTCCATCCTGAACCACGACGGAAACGTGAGTGTGGATGTCTGCAAAGGTATCGGCAAAAACGGAAATGAGACTCTTTTGTTTGGCAACCTGCGGGTGAAAGATGAATTAAAGATAGACCAAGAGACTCGTGTCAAACTGTCGAGGATCAGAGAATGTCATATTCTTCCATTCCGTGACACCGACAAACCCACATGGATGTCTGTGACACCAAACTGCATACCAGATAAAATAAAAGGACACAACGTCAGCAAAGCAGAAAAAGAGGCTCTGCTTAAAGGAGAGACCGTGATGTTCACCGACTGTAAGGAAACCTCAAAAAAAGAGTATGAGGCATCCGTCAGTCTGAGCATACAAAAGACTCCCATAGGAATCAAACCAGTGCTGAAAGTTGCTCCAAAAAATTTCAGGCAAATACAGGCTGACAAAAAAAGTATGGGAATATAAATCCATAAAAAGTATTGATAATCAGTATAAAGAGATAAAAGAATGTTGAGTAAAGAAAAATTGGAACAGCTGAGAGAATGGTTCTTGAAAGAGAGCCCCATAGACGCTGTGCTAAGTTTCAAGGATAAATGTGGCAGATTATTGGAATCTCCCAAAACATTCATAGAGATGATTTCCGACGACGAGGTCATCAACGCCATGAGCGCAGACCTGTCTAAAATATTGACTGTGCAACAACAGCTTGTGGAGATCAAAAACTTCCTAAATAAACACCAAGAGTCGGAAGGTGGATTTTCACCATTCGAATATCTGTTTGTCTCAAAGACAACACTCAGTGAAGAAAAAATAGACTTCATCAAAGAGCAGTATGTCTTCTTCAAAAAGATTAATGCAATCGCGTCGCAGATCAAACAAAACAATTCACAGGAAGATTATGAGGCATTTGTAGCGCAAGTCGTCCCATTATTGGAGAAGACGTGTGAGAACAGAGAAAAACTCAACAACTATCTTGAGGAATACGCTGAATTTATGTCCGACTGCCTTACTGTAGAGCAAGCCAATGAAAGATACAAGCAGCTTGACGAAATAGTCTACGTCATGGATCAAAACGCATACGACTCATTCCTTGAAAACGGCAAGGTGATTATAGATCAGGTAGACGCCTATAAAAAGAAAAAAATAAAGATACCTGATGACGATACTTAATATGAAGATAATATTCCACAGAAAGAAGGATTGTATCAAAAACGGATACAATCCTTTTTTAATGCATGATGCAATTTGCTGTAGAATCTCATCCCGCAACTAAAAAATGAGGATTACTAAGGGCAGAACGTCCTTAACAATCCTCGATTCTATACCCAAATTTTGAATTAAATTTGAACAGCTTAAAAGCACAATCGTCAACAAATATTTTGTCCATTATCACATCGTCAGGCGTTAAATATTGGTATATTTCATGGCCGAATTTAAAAAAATCAACATTTTTTTGAAAAAAAATCCGTTTTTGTTTGCATATATCAAAACGAACCTCTAATTTTGCTATCGCAAAACAAAAATTAGTGCTTTGTAATAAAAACAACGAAAATCGAGGTTAAATTTAGTCCAAATATGGCAACAGAATTTAGTCATAACAAGGAGCAAGAAAAAGCTCAAAACAACATATACGGAGAAGGACAAACTCCGAAAAATCTATCGGTAGCCGAGGCGATCGACAGATTAATTGAAATTGTCAAGAAAAATGAACAATGCATGGCTCAGGCATTCGCAAACGCACCAGAGTGGCAGTCGAGAGCACAGATGACCATGACAACGTTCAAGGATGGCGAAAAACAAAAAGCCTCACATGTGGTGGTAAACGTACCGTCGACATTCTCAAAAGAGCAGAAAGAAATCTTGAAAGAGTATGTGACACAGATGGGCGGAACTTACACCAACATGAAGATAGTGGAGACTGGTCCGGATGGAAACCAAAACATCTCTTTCCCAGCTAAAATCGAGTTTGGAAAAGATGCCGCCTACACACCTGAGGTTTGCGCCAAAATGCTGCTTGGCGAAGGAAAGGAAAACCTGATTAAGGAGATCCTCGAAACAAACGCAGCATATAACCAAAAGCGACAAATAACACAAGATAAAGAAAAGAAGATGAGTAACAGTAACGACAACCAACAGATTGCCTTTGGAAAGAAAGGCGGTCCTAAGTTATGAGACAAGAATGACTTTCTAAATGTTTATGTTTAGTCTTAGGGGGTATCCGATGATACACCCCTAAAACGCATATATCAACCTCCTTTTTCATTGAAGACAAGTCATTCCCCATCTGTAAAACCAATCCCTTCAACATCTTGCTAAACAAAATTTATTTAACTATTTTTGTAAACGATTTGCTGAAAATAGCATAGAGTACAGTCAAGATAATGGCAGGGAAAGAGAGTCAAAAAAAGATAAATCAAATTTCTGAGGAGTCGAAGCAACCAGCTGAAGCGACAAAAAAAGTCACCAAACTGGATGTTACGGAGGGTCTTCCATTAGAAAGGCTTTCCCTTGGAGATGCCATTGCCAGACTGACTGACATTGTCTCAAAGAATGAGGAGAACATGGAGAAAGCTTTTTCCGACGTCCCCGAATGGCAGGCCCGCACACAGCTAAGCATGTCCACATTCAGAAAAGAGACTGAGATGGGAGCCAAAGGAAAACCCAAAAAAGAGATCCACACTATCGTGAAAGTACCGTCGACCTTCACTGACGAACAAAAAGAGCTCCTGAAAGAGTACGCTATTGAGATGGGCGGAACCTACACAAACATCAAGGTGGAAGACACCCTTCCCGACGGCACTGTGGAAGAGTCGTTCCCGGCACAAATAGAATTCAGCAAAGACTCCGCCTATTCCGCTGAGATATGCGCGAAAATGCTTCTTGGTGAAAATAAAGAGGATATCCTCAAAGAATTGATGGAAAGAAAAATTATCCAGGAAGAAAGACAAAAGGCTATCGAGGAGAGGGAAAAGGGCGGAAACGGGAAATAAATAAGGTTTTGACCCATAATTTATGACTGGCTGTGGAATGTGAATCCATAACAAAATTTCACTTAATTTTAACAGCTTTTTATTAAACAACGTGAGTTCGACGAAATCAAAAAGATAGTTGGAGTGTCATAAATGAGGATTGTTAAGGGCCCATGTTTGATTGATATTGGCCCTAACCCCTTCCTTAGTGCGAGCCGTA
>OCTW013389179.1_pt1 | contig 64080 bp, 51 predicted proteins | sample 1539671 | NCBI WGS metagenome assembly OCTW01 (sample SAMN02144230, study PRJEB22623) | gut metagenome | biome: sheep rumen | host: Ovis aries | place: New Zealand | reverse complement strand
TAGATGCAAAAATGGAAAAAAACAATAAAAATGCGTATTTTTGAATCGCAATTAGCATCCATGGATTTGAAGAAAAGTCTCCATCATTTTCTCTGGCCTTTGCTGGTCGGCCTGGTCGCAGGCTGCAGTACCGCCCGTTCCTTGCAGGAAGGTCAGTACCGCCTTGCCAAGAACAAGGTCGAGATCCTGAATGATGATGGGCTGAATATCAGTGAAATAACTCCCTATATCAAGCAGCAGGCCAAGCCGGCCGGTCCGATGACCTATATTTATAGCATGGGCGGGAAGGACAACAAAAGCGGCTGGTCGCGGCTGATGCACAAACTCGGAACGCCGCCGGTTATCTATACGCCCGAACAGGTCGAGGCCTCGCAGGAAAACATCGTCCGGCACCTGGAATATCTGGGCTACTATGATTCCGATGTCGATGCCCGGGTGAGCGTGAACCGCCGCAACGTGACGGTGGATTATCGCGTCACCCTCGGACGTCAGGTCCCCATCGGGGAAATCCGGTACAACCTTCCGGAACGGGGTCCGCTGGCGGAATACTTTCTGCGGGATACCGTCAACCTATTGGTACACAAGGGGGATTACCTCTCGGAAGCCCTTTTGGAACGCGAGAGCGAACGGTCGGCCGCCGTGTTGCGGGAAGCGGGTTTCTTCGGCTTCAACAAGAATTACTATTTCTTCCAGGCGGATACCCTCGGCCGGAAGGATGCGGTGTTGGAATACCGCATCGGGGAATATACCCGGAACGAACCGGAAACATCCGCCCGGGAGCACCGGCAATATACCATCGGCAATATCCGGTTCGCTTACGATAACGATGTGAAAATCAGGGAGAAAGTACTCCGTCAGATGAACACCCTCGTTCCGGGGGAAGTGTATCGGGAAAGCGACGTGAACAATACGTACCGGCGTCTCTCTGCCTTGAAGGTGTTCCGCGGGATCAACCTGGGCATGGTGCCCCGGGAAGACAGCACCGTCGTGGATTGCAACATCAATCTTTCCCGTTCTTCCATCCAGGGGTTCAAGGTGAACCTCGAGGCATCGTCCAACTCCAACGGCCTGTTGGGCATCTCCCCGCAACTCACTTATTATCACAAGAATATCTTCCGGGGAGGGGAGTGGCTGAACCTGGGATTCCTGGGGAATTTCCAGTTCAAGCTGGACGACAATATCCGCTCCAATGAATTTGGTGTCACCGGTGGATTGAGTTTCCCCAAACTGATTGCGGTTCCTCCTCGCTTCGTCCGCGATACGCGTAGCGGCGGCCGTACCGAGGTGAACCTGTCGTACAGTTACCAGAACCGGCCGGAATATACCCGCCATGTCGTGGGATCCTCGTTCGGCTACACCGGAAACTGGGGACCGAAGACCTTCTACCAGATCTTCCCCCTGCAATTGAGCATCGTGCGCCTGACGGACATCGACCCGTTGTTCCTGATCAGCCTGCTGAACAATCCGTTCCTGCTGAGTGCCTACCTGGACCACTTTGACCTGGGGAGCCGTTTCTCGGTCTATTATACGACGGATGCATCGGCCAACCCGACATCTTCTTACCGGTACCTGCGTTTCCAGGTAGATGCTTCCGGCAACGTCCTCAGTCTGTTTAACGGTCTGATGAAGTCGGATCCCGATGTCACCGGACGGATGATCCTGGATACGCCGTATTCCCAATATACCCGCATGGAACTTTCTGCAGGCCGGACTTGGCGGTTGGGAAGGACCGGGCGCCGGGCCATCGCCACGCGCATCATGGGCGGAATCGGCTTCGCCTACGGGAACTCCACCACGCTGCCGTTCGAGAAGCAATTCTATGGTGGCGGCGCCAGTAGCCTACGGGGCTGGCAGGCGCGCGGTGTGGGTCCCGGACTGTCCGAATACATCGATTTCTTCACCATCCCCAGCCAGACGGGAGACCTTAAACTGGAGGCCAACGTGGAATACCGGTTCCCGCTGTTCTGGAAACTGAATGGCGCGGCTTTCCTGGATGCAGGCAATGTCTGGCTACTCAACGGAGACGACTTGGAAGAAGCCGCCTTCCGGTGGGATACGCTGGGAGACAGTATCGCCGCCGACTGGGGCCTGGGCCTGCGCCTGGACCTGAATTTCCTGCTCCTGCGGATCGATCTGGGCATGAAACTGCATGATCCCGTTCGGGAGGGAGCGTACAAATGGGTGGGGCCCCGCCAGTGGTTCAACCGTGACAGCTACGCCGTTCACTTCGGCGTTGGTTATCCCTTCTGATCCGAATAATACTTCGGCCAGCACTGTTTCAGATAAGCTTTCAGGGTCTCTTCGTGTTTGTTGGGCTGGGGCTCGTACAGGCGTGTCCCTTTTAGTTCATCGGGCATGAACTCCAGGTCGACAAAGTGGCCCGGAAAGTCATGGGCGTATTTGTATCCGTCGGCATAGCCCAGTTCCTCCATCAGCTGCGTAGGCGCATTGCGAAGATAGAGCGGAACGGCCGCCATCTGCGTCTTTCCGGCCAGGGAAAAGGCGGAATCGATGGCCATATAAGCCGAATTGCTCTTGGGCGACGAAGCCAGATAGATAGCGGTTTCCGACAGGGGAATGCGCGCCTCGGGCATGCCGATGGAATGGACGACCTGGAAGCAGGCATTCGCCAGCAGCAGGGCGTTGGGGTTCGCCAGGCCGATATCCTCGGCCGCCAGGATGCACAGGCGCCGGGCGATGAACAGGGGGTCCTCGCCGCCCATCAGCATGCGCGCCAGATAATAGACCGCCGCGTTGGGATCGGAACCGCGCACGCTCTTGATGAAGGCCGATATGATATCGTAATGCATCTCGCCGCCTTTGTCGTAGATGGCCACATTCTCCTGCAGGCACTCCGTGACGTGTTTGTTGTCGATGACGATGGGGGAGCGGCCGGCCGAGGCGTCCACCACGATCTCCAGGATATTCAGCAGCTTGCGGGCGTCCCCGGCGCTGAAACGGAAGAGCGCGTCGGTTTCCTTGACGGTGATCTTCTTGTGTTTCAGGAGGGTGTCCGTTTGGATGGCTCTATCAAGAAGTAATTGTAAATCAGCGGTTTGCAGAGACTTGAGCACGAATACCTGGCAACGGGAGAGGAGGGGAGTGATGACCTCGAAAGAGGGGTTCTCCGTGGTGGCGCCGATCAAGACCACCGTGCCGTCTTCCACCGCTCCCAGGAGCGCATCCTGCTGGGCTTTGTTGAACCGGTGGATCTCGTCGATAAAGAGGATAGGGGAGCCTTTGCCGGCAAACAGGGAAGTGCTTTTGGCCTTGTCTATGACATCCCGGACATCCTTTACACCGGAAGAAACCGCGGACAGTTGATAGAAATCGCGCTCCAGCGTCTGGGCGATGATATGGGCGAGCGTGGTCTTTCCCACCCCGGGTGGTCCCCAGAGAATGAAGGAAGACAGGTTCCCGCTCTCGATCATGGTCCGGAGAATGCAGCCCGGCCCGATCAGATGCCGTTGCCCCACGTATCCGTCCAGATTCGCAGGCCGCATGCGCTCGGGAAGGGGAGGAAGCATCGTGCTTCGGGGTGTCGAGTCGTCAGAAAAGGCCATTGCAAGTGCTTTAACTGTGCAAAAATAGCATTTTTTGGTGCTTTTTTCAAGTCATTGTTTTTTTTTTTCAAGATAATTTGTATCTTTGAAACAGTTATCAAGTAAAACTTTTTAGTAAAATGAAAAAACTAGCACTGTCCCTGGCCTCCATCCTATTGGCCGGATCCATGGCTTCCGCACAGACCCTTTGGGATACCATGCAGGAGCGAAACATCTTCAACAAAGTATCTGCCGGTGTCTCGCTGGGCACATTTGACGGATTGGGTATCTATGTCGCCGCACCGATTGGTGATTATGTTCAGGTCCGTGCCGGTTTCTCTACCTATCTGTCGGGCTACATTGGAGTGAACAAATCGGTCAGCGTTCCTTCTGCCACTGATATTGCACACAGTACTGATCTGGATAAAAGAGACATCAAATTTGAAGGAAAATTCACTTTCCCGAACGCCAACCTGCTCTTTGACGTGTTCCCGTTCAAGAAGAGCAGTTTCCACGTTACTGCCGGTGCCTTTATCGGTTCCAGCCAGCTGTTGGCTGTCCGCAACCAGGCTTCCACGCCGCTGCAGCCGGACTATAAGACCCTGGGTTTGGAACTCGTCCGCGGAGACGGTGCCAACGATCGTTACTTTGTCAAGGCTGACGAAAATGGCGTCATCGAGGCTGCCGTCAAGACGTCAAACGCCTTCAAGCCGTATCTGGGTGTCGGTTTCGGCCGCGCCGTTTCCGAACATCGGGTGAATGTGACCTTCGATCTCGGTGCCATGTATTGCGGCGGTCTGGGTGTCTATGCCGATGGTACGCCGATGGTCGGTTCTTCGCAGAATATCCGGCTCGAATCCCGGGATACGGGTCACAAGAGCGGGAAGCCCACGGAATTCAACGACGAAGGCTGGGTGGACAAGATTTATGACAGAACCAAATTCTATCCGGTGCTCCGCGTGAGCCTTTTCGTCCGGTTGTTCTAAGGTAAATTATTAAAAATCAATAAGATATGAAAAAGTCTATCTTTACCCTCCTGGTGGTTGCCCTGGCGACTCCGTTGTTGTTCAATTCCTGTAAAGGCGGTGGTGGTGACGATCCTACGCCCACTCCTTCGGATCTTCCGGCTCCTCCCAAGACCGCCGATGCCATCAAGGTGGTCATCAACCCTCCGGCAACCCAGCCCGTCAAGGCTTATCCGGTAAGTTTCGAATATACCGAGACCGGTAAAGCCATCGTCGGCTTCAAAAATCCCACGATGCTTGCCGGCATTCCGGTAAAGGGCGAAGTATCTGATGTCTATTATATCACCGGAACCGGTTTCAAGAGCGGGAATGTTTACACGATAAAGGGGCCCGATGGCAAAACGTACAAATTCGAGATCATTCAGTCCGATTCGCAGGTCCAGATCAAGTATATGGATCCCGATGGCGGTTCCCTGGACTTTATGGGTAAGCTCCAGGCGGTTGTCACGACCAGCCAGTTCTTTACGAATCTGTGCCGTTCCTGGAACATCATCAAGACGCGCGTCAGCATCGTTGCAGAAGGCGTCAATGCGGCTGCCGAGTGGCCCAATGCAACCAGCTCCGCTGCCTGCGACCTGAATGAGATTGAGAAATTCGCCTCTGATTACTACAAGATTACCGATAAACTCCCGCAGGGAATGAATGTTACGTCCGTGGACATTTCCAACCGCGGTACCTACAACATCTCTTTTGCCAATAAGACCGAGTATGTAGGTGAGTGGACAAGCGCGCTTTCCAATGGTTTCAATTACTCTTGGAAAACAGACGACATGGGCTTCCAGTTGGAAAATGGAAAGGCTGGTTTCGAATTTGTCGTCGACGGTGGTGTAACGTACTGCATCATGACGCTGTCCGCTATCATCAAAGACGGTAATAAGAATTATGACACCAAGGTGTTCTGCACCATGAAGGAACCAGCTATGTACTATTAAAGGTTGATTTTTCGTCTTTCCAAATCGATTTCAACCAAGGGTAGTCTTTCCTGACTACCCTTCTTATTTGTTACACAATTTATATTATGTTAACTAACGAGGAGGAAAATCCCCCTCTTTCAGTGGAAATCGCGAAAATTTGTTTATCTTCGCATACTATAATATAAAGAGGAATGATTCTTCAAATACTCACCTTGTTCGGCGCCCTGGGCCTGCTGCTGTACGGTATGGGAATCCTGACGGCCGGTGCCCAGAAATCTACCGGACCCTTGCTACGACGGTATCCGGATCTTATGGCCCGCAGTACGGCCAAACAGGTAGCATTCGGAATCGGCTACACATCGCTGTTGCAATCTTCCAGTGCCACCACTATCATCGCTGTCGGATTCGTCAATGCCGGCATGTTGACCCTGGTCCAGTCCATCGGTGTCATCATGGGTGCCAATATCGGTACCACGGTCACCGCCTGGCTCTTTACCATTTTCGGATTCCATTTGGAGGCCACCTGGTTCACCTTCCCGATTCTGCTGGCCGGCTTCCTGATGACCATGTTCAAGAACCCGAAAATCAAGAATATCGGTGAGTATGTCCTGGGGTTCGCCATCATGTTCATCGGCCTGTTCTTCCTGCGGTCGGCCTTCCCGGCAGACTCACCTGCATTGGACGGCCTTTTTGACAAATTAAGCGGTTTTGGCTTCTGGTCGGTTCTCATCTACTTCATTATCAGTATATTACTGACTGTCTGCCTGCAATCTTCCGCCGTCACGATGGCCTTCACCTTGATGCTTACGTATTCGGGGCTCATTTCCTTTGAAATGGCGGCCGCCATGGTGCTGGGAGAGAACCTCGGAACCACCCTCACGGCCAATATCGCCGCCCGGAAAGCCGATGTCCAGGCCCGTCGGGCCGCCCTTACCCACATCCTGTTCAACCTCATCGGTGTGGTGATCATCCTGACGGTTTTCCCGCTGTGCCTGAAGGGCGTGAAAGCCCTCATCGACCTCTTCCCTATCGCAAATCCCGCGCTGGCCGACCTGTATGCCATTGCGCTCTTCCATACCCTTTTCAACCTGCTCACCACGCTTCTGCTGCTCCCCTTCCGGGAGAAACTGGCCGCCCTGGTGGTCCGGATGATTGCGGAACCGGAAAAGAAGGACGAGCCTTTCCGTTTGCGGCACATTTCCACCTGGCGTATCGCCTCTCCCGCCATCGCCATCGAACAAACATACAGGGAAGTGCTGGACTTTGCACAGGCGGCATTCGACGGTTTCCAGTACGTAAAACGGATGCTGACCGTTACCGATGCTGACAAGTTTGAGTTATATCGCACCAAACTGATTCATTGTGAGGAGATTACAGATAAATACGAATACGAGCTCGCGGCTTTCCTGAGCAAACTTTCCGCGGAAAATACCAGCAGCGAGGAGAACCAGGAAATCAAATCCCTGTACCGGGTGATCAGCGAGTTGGAGAGCCTGGGAGACAGTTGCGAAAACATCAGCCGGCTCTTTGTCCGGCTACGGACCCATACGAAAGGTTTCAACGAGGAGAGTTCCTCCAAACTGGCACTGCTGATTGGAAAGGTTAACCAAGCTTTTGTGGCCATGATTACCAACCTGAAAGCCGCCCAGCAGGGAACGCTGACTTCGATAGACAATGCCATTACCATCGAACAGGGCATCAACGAGACCCGGGACGTGCTGCGGGAGGAAGGGATCCTGCAGATTGAACGCCAGTCCGGCAATTACCAGTCCATGAACTACTATCTGGACATGCTGGAGCAGTTGGAAGCCATGGGCGATTTCATCATCAACGTTTCTCAGTCGATCCTGAAAGTCAAAGAACAAGATGTCTAAGAAAAAGGAACCCTTTATCCTGGAGAATGTCCTCATCGAAGGGGTGGCGGCCGAAGGAAAGGCCATCGCCCACATCGACGGGATGGTGCTCTTTGTGGAATTCGCCGTTCCGGGAGACGTGGTGGACGTAAAGGTCTTCAAAAAGAAGAAGAATTACATGGAGGGCTATACCGTCCGTACAGTTACCCCTTCCCCGGACCGGCTCAAGCCCTTCTGCCAGCATTTCGGCTTCTGTGGCGGCTGTCGCTGGCAGCCACTCCCCTATGCCATGCAGCTGGAGGCGAAACGCCAGCAGGTCTGGGATCAGCTGGTGCGCCTGGGCCATCTGGACGTGCCGGAAATCCGGCCGACCCTCCCTTCTCCGCAAACCGAGTATTACCGGAACAAACTGGAATTCACCGCTTCCTACCGCCGTTGGATCTATAAGGACGAGGATCCGGACACCATCCCGCCGGAAGACTGGCCGGGCCTCGGTTTCCACGTAGGCAAGTTCTTCGACAAGGTACTGGACATCCGGGATTGTCACCTGCAGCCGGAACCGTCAAACGCTATCCGCTTGTTTATCAAGCGTTTCTGCATCGAACACGGTTACGAATTCTTCAATATCCGCGATAACGAAGGGTATTTCCGCAACATGTTTGTCCGCACCACGGAAAACGGAACGGTCATGCTCATCGTCTGTTTCTATTACGAGGATGTGGCGCGTCGGACCGCCCTGCTGGATGCGGTGGCCGAGGCCTTCCCCCAGATTACCTCACTGTACTATGTCATCAACGGGAAGATGAACGATTCCATCGCCGACCAGGAATGTATCCTCTACCGCGGCGACGAGGCTATTTTCGAGGAGATGGAAGGCCTGCGCTTCAAGATCGGCCCCAAGTCCTTCTACCAGACCAACAGCCGCCAGGCCGAGCGCCTGTACGGCGTGGCCCGCGAATTCGCCGCCCTCACCGGCAGCGAAGTGGTCTATGACCTGTACACCGGCACCGGTACCATTGCACAGTTTGTCTCCCGCAAAGCCAGCAAGGTCGTCGGAATCGAATACGTGCCGGAAGCCATTGCCGATGCGCGCATCAATGCGCAGACCAACGGCATCACCAATTGCGAATTCTTCGCCGGTGATATGAAAGATGTCCTCACCGATGCATTCATTGCGGCTCACGGCCGCCCGGACGTGATTATCCTGGATCCGCCGCGTGCCGGCATCCATCCAGACGTGGCGCAGGTTATCCTGAACGCCGCCCCGGACCGGATGGTCTATGTGAGCTGCAATCCGGCCTCACAGGCCCGCGACCTGGCCATCCTCTGCCGGAAATATACCATTACCGCCGTCCAGCCGGTGGATATGTTCCCGCATACCATGCACGTGGAAAACGTGGTAGCCCTGCAAAAGAAGGAGGACGACGCATGCTAGTCCAGATCCTCATCCTGCTTGCCGGACTGGCCCTGGTGGTTTTCGGGGCCGATTATCTGGTGGACGGCGCCTCTGACATCGCCCGTCGGGCCGGCTTGAGCGAATTCGTGATCGGCCTGACCATCGTGGGCATCGGCACCTCCATGCCGGAACTGGTGGTGAGTTTCCTCGGCGCCATCCAGGGAAATGCAGACATCTCCATCGGAAACGTAGTGGGATCCAATATATTCAATGTTCTGCTGATCCTGGGCGTCACGGCCCTTATCCGGCCGATGGAAATTACCCGCATCAACCGCATCAAGGATATTCCGCTGAATTTGGCCGTCACCCTCCTGCTGGTGCTTGTCGGTTTCAAAAATACTTTCTTCGGATGGGGAACGGCTGATGAGATCGGCCGTATAGAAGGCATTGTCTTTCTGGTGATTTTCATCGCTTATCTCGTTTATTCCTTTAAGTCTGACAAACCCGACGAAGAGGAAACGGCTGCGCCGGAACACTCCCTGTTCCTGTCCCTGCTCATGGTGGCGGGAGGACTTGCCGCCTTGATCTATGGCGGACGCCTTTTCGTGAATGCCGCCACAGCCGTCGCCCGCCTGGCCGGACTCAGCGACGCATTTATCGCCATTACCATTCTGGCGGGCGGAACTTCCATGCCGGAACTGGCTACCTGCATCGTCGCCGCCCTGAAGAAACGGGGCCAGATGGCTCTGGGAAACATCATCGGATCGAATATATCCAACATCCTCCTGATCCTGGGCGGCTCCGCCGTCATCCACCCCCTGTCCTTTTCCGGAATGGGCCTGGTGGATATCGGCATGCTCCTGCTTTCCGCCCTGCTGGTATGCGGGGGCGCCTATATCGGAAAGCACCGCCACCTGGGACGCAAGAGCGGAACCCTGATGCTTTTGTGTGAAGCCGCTTACTTTACCTACCTGATCCTGCATCTGTAAAAATCGTTATCGATATGAAATTCAAACCTACCAAGTATCAACTGACGAATGTCCTGACAGGCCGCGTGTTTGCCGACGAAGGCTGGACCCTGGCCGATCCGCAGACCCCGTCCCCTTCCTTGGTGCGTGCCGTCTATGAGACGCGCCTGTTCGAGCCCCGGGAGGATCTGAAAGGCCTGTACCGCTATGCCCAGTGGCTACCCATCTGCCGGACCCTCAAGCGCTCGCATGCGCCCATTACCTATAAGAGCAAAGGCCTTGCCCAGTTCCTGGGCCTGGAGAATCTCTATATCACCTTCTCGGGCTACTGGCCCAAGATTGGCGCCAAGATGGAAACCTGCTCCTTCAAAGAAACGGAAGCCTTCTCCGTTTGCGCCCGTCTGAACAAGAAGGACAAACACATCCTGGTGGTCCAGAGTGCCGGCAATACGGCCCGCGCCTTTGCCCGCGTGTGCTCCGACAACGATATCCCCATCGTCATCTGCATCCCGCTGGACAATATCCGCGACATGTGGTTCCTAAGCAAACTCAAACCCTGCGTGAAGGTGGTGGCCGCCCCCAACGGCTGCGACTATTTTGATGCCATCACCCTGGGCAACAAACTGTGCCAGGATCCCCGTTTCCGGGCCGAGGGCGGTGCAACCAACATCGCCCGACGCGACGGTATGGGCACCACGGTGCTCAGCGCGGTAGAGAAGATCGGCCGCATCCCGGACGCCTATTTCCAGGCTGTGGGTAGCGGAACCGGAGCCATCGCCGCCTGGGAGAATAACCTCCGGCTCATCGACGACGGCCGCTTCGGGAAACACAAGATGAAGATTTTCTGCTCGCAGAATACCCCGTTTACCTTGATGTACGACTCCTGGAAGGCCGATTCCCGCGCCCTGGTCCCCCTGACGCCGGAAGAGTCCCGTCGAAACGCAGAGGTGATCCTGGCCAAAGTCCTGTCTAACCGCAAACCGCCGTACGGCATTGCCGGCGGCCTGTTCGATGCCATGAAAGACACGGGCGGCGACTTCTTCAAGGCCACCAATGACCAGATTGTCTATTGGATGCTCCAGTTCTTCAACCTGGAGGGCGTAGATATCTTCCCGGCGGCAGCATCGGCGGTTTCTGCCCTGGCCGATGCCGTAAAGGAAGGCAAGGTGAAACCCACGGACATCATTATGCTGAACGTCACCGGCGGCGGTATGCTGAATGCGACCAAGAAGGGCTTCCATCTAAAAGAGGCAGACCTGGTACTCAGCCCCGATCTGCCCGCAGAGGAAATCATCGCCAAGGTGAACAAGCTCTTTAAATAGGCTTATTCTCCTTTTCAAGGGCCAGTTTTTCTTTGGACAATACCGGGTTCCCGTAGATTCGCAGGAAGATATCCCGTAAATCGCGACGGTTCAGGCTCGGTTCCATCCGGTCGAGTTGCTTCTCCGTGTATTCGGTGAACTGCTCGACCTCTTCATGTGTGTACCGGTCGGTAAACTTAAAGGTATGGTTGGCCAGGTCGTAGGCGATATAGTTGGTGTTCCAGAGACGGTATCCCTCGATGACCCGTTTGTCCACGGCATGGCGGATGGCCTGGTAGCGGTCATTCTTGTTCTCGCTCATGACAGCGGCGGCAGCAATCTCATCGGCTGTAAGCGGCTGGCCGATATTCAGGTGGATATTGCCTTTCTGCTGGCGCAGCCCCACCAGGATGCTGTTCAGGTCCTCCTTGGGAGACTTGACATATTTCTCCGTACGGGATATGAGAATCTCGCGGGCCTTGAGAATGTCGCAGGGCTCGTACTCGTACGAAATGCTCAACGGCACGATGTTCAGCTCCTCGAAATTCTCTTCGAAGGACTTGGTGCCGCTCATGTCCAGCATCTTCAGCAGGCCCTGCTCGGTGGTATCGATACCGTCCTTGGTCCGTCCCTGGCGCTGGGCCAGCCAAATGGAGTGCTTGCCGGAGGTAATGGTCTGGCGGATATAGCGGGAAAGCAGGTTGGACGACAGGTACAGCTCGCGGGCCGAAATACCCCGGATCACCTTGATCATGCGGTTCGATCGGAGCAGGTACTCGATGGTCTTGCTGGAGAGCAGGTTGTCACCCACGGCAATTTCGGTCATGGGCAGGCCGTTCTGGTTCAGCACATACTGGGTGATAGCCGGGTCCAGGATGATGTCACGGTGATTGGACAGGAACAGGAACTTGCCGTCCATCTCCTTGAGGTAATTGATACCGTCATAGGAGAAATTGTGGGCGGTGGTTTGGATATCCCACAGAATCGCCTTGGACATAATGAGTTGCTGGAACTCATCGATACTGTGGATACTCTTCAGCGCTGTGCGCAGGAAAGTAGGATCTTCTTTCGGGAACAGATATTGGGAGATGGCGGGAACGGCCGGATGGTCGGCAACTTTTCCCAAGGCCTCTACAGCTTCAGCGTCCGAATATGGGCTGATGCTTTCGAATTCTTTCGGATCAAATTCTTCCATACAGTACTATTTTACAACGTACAGGGAACAAATATACAAAGAATATACCAGATTTTCAAGCCTTATCGCCCGGGTTGCGGAAGAGCACAGAGCTGTCGCCGTAACTCAGGAAACGGAATCCGTGCGTCAGCGCATACCGGTAGATGGTCTTCCAATCGCCGTCCACAAAGGCCGAAACCAGCAGGATCAGCGTGCTTTCGGGCTGATGGAAATTGGTCACCAGGATATCCACGAGCCGCCACCGGAAGCCCGGGACGATGATAATCCGCGTTCCCAGTTTCAGGGAATCCCGTCCCGTGCGATCCAGGTAGTCCACCAGAGCCTGGAGGGCATCCTGCGTAGAATACGGGTATTCACGGTTGTAAGGTTCCCACTGTCCGATATCGCTGGGTTCCCCTTCTTCGATGCAGTGCACGCCCGCATAATAAAGGGATTCCAGGGTCCGCACCGACGTGGTACCGACGGCAATGAGCGGCCGTCCGCCTTTGAGGATTTCTTGAAGCAGGGATTTCTCTACCACAAAGGGTTCCCGGTGCATCGGATGTTCCCCGACATCGGAGGTTTTCACCGGCAAAAACGTGCCTGCACCCACGTGCAAACACACATTACGGGTGTCGATTCCCTTCGCGCGGATGGCATCCAGCACCGCTTCGGTGAAATGCAGGCCGGCCGTCGGCGCGGCAACCGATCCCCGGATATGGGCGTAGAGCGTCTGGTAGCGGGTCTTGTCCAGTTCCTCGGTATCCCGGTTCAGATACGGAGGAATGGGAACGGTCCCGCAGCATTCCAGCACCTCGGAAAACGGCGCTCCGTTGGCCCAGGTAAAGGCGACCTTCCCCGTCTGACCGTCACGCTCCAGTAATTCGGCCCGTAGGTCCATTTCGGCAATCCGGGCGTCTTTTTCCGGGTTGATCAGATACACGGGACCAGCTTTCCAGCGCTTGGCATTGCCGATGACACATTTCCAGACGCAGCGTTCGCGCGATGCAAAAGCGGTGTTATATTCCACGGGGTCCAGGGGCTCCAGACAGAAAATCTCGATATGGGCGCCGCTTTCTTTACAGAAATGCAGACGTGCCGGAACTACTTTCGTGTCGTTGAATACCATCAGCGCCTTGTCCGGAAGGAGTTCGGGAAGGTCCCGAAAGATCCGTTCTCCAACTTTTTTGTCTTTGTAAACCAACAGTTTGGACGCATCACGCTCCGCCAAGGGATATTTGGCAATCCGGTCTTCCGGCAGATGATAGTTATAATCCTCTATGTGTATATTAATCTTCACTTCCTCTTGAATTTCTCAAGAAATATCACGTCTTCTTGAATTTCACGGCGCAAAAGTAGTCATTTTCTTTCATATATTGTATTTTTTTCCCCTTCCCGGCCTCTCTCCACCCCTTCCGGTCCTCTGCCATCCACGATGCCCGTGTGGTCCGGACCATAAGAAAATACCCTCACCAAATTCACAGACGTATTTTTATTTCTGTGTTTTTAAATCATCTGATTGTTTACAAATGTTAAAGAATGTTAACGGATTTGAAACATCGTGAAACAAATCGTGTCTATGGGGTATAAGAAATTTTTATTGACATTTTGCCTATTATGTAACATTCGGAAAATCAGTTAATTAGTCTTTCTTACCTTTTTTAATTGTTTATCATGATTTGTGGCTCGATAATTGGAAAAAGTTAAATAGTTCGGGGAAATAGCCATTTTCTAATAGTTATATAATAGATAATCAGATAGTTACCTTTTATTACCTTAACTTAAATATAGGTCTATTTTTTGGGCAATCCCCTGCCCTACGGCCTTCTAGGGCCGGTTTCGTTTTATTTGCATAATTACTTTAGATTGCATACATTTGTAAAAACTTTTTTTGCTGAAAAAATGGACAAGCGTTTGCAACAATTTCTTGCCGCGGAAAATATTTCGCAGAGCGCGCTCGCCGATGCATTGGGCGTAACGCGGGCCAGTATTACGCATATTCTGTCCGGACGCAATCGGCCCGGCTTTGATTTTATTGAGCAAATGGCCTTGCACTACCCTTCCCTGAGCCTGGATTGGCTTATTACAGGAAAAGGAAGGATGTATAAGGATGAGGACGCAAAACTGCCGGAAATGGCCGGAAAACGCATGATTGGCGTAACCGTCTTTTACGACGACAATACTTTTGTAGAATTACACTGATATTCTACTGCTTTATTCTTATCTTTGCAGGACAGAATTCGTGTACGTGTATGTATAAGCAGATTGTACGTCCCATTCTTTTCCGGTTCCATCCGGAGGCAATCCACCAATTTACCATGCTGGGTCTGAAGATCTTGCATCGCATCCCCCTGTTTTCATCCCTGATCCGCTTTCTGTATCGGTACGATTCGCCTTCGCTGCAGCGGGAACTTTTCGGGCTCAGTTTCCCGTCCCCAGTGGGACTGGCCGCCGGACTGGATAAAAACGCCGAGTTTTACAACGAATTGTCCGATTTCGGCTTTTCCTTCGTGGAGGTGGGGTCCCTGACCCCCAAGCCGCAGGATGGCAATCCCCGTCCCCGGCTGTTCCGCCTGCCCAAGGACAAGGCCATCATCAACCGGATGGGAATCAACAACAAAGGCATCGATTATGCCATCCGGAACATCCAGCAGGCCCCGCCCCGCTGCATCCTGGTGGGCAATATCGCCAAAAATACCACCAGCCTGACGGACGAGGAAGCCATTTCCGATTACGAGCATGCGTTTACGCGGATGTACGATTTCGTGGACATGTTCACCCTGAACGTTTCCTGCCCCAATGTGGATGGTCTGCAGTCCCTGCAGGATATCTCCTTCCTGTCGGACATCGTGGATCCGATTCTGGCGCACCGCATGGCATATGATACGTATAAGCCCATCCTGGTGAAGATTTCGCCCGATCTTCCCTTTGAACAGGTGGACGATATCCTGGATTATTGCATGCTTTCCGGGGTGGACGGAATCGTGGCCGGCAATACGACCCGTCGCCGCGACGGGTTGCAGACCCCGCAGCATCGTCTGGAGCAAATCGGCCGTGGAGGCCTCTCAGGGGCTCCCTTGTACGAGAAAACCCTGGCGCTCGTGCGGCACATCCACAACCATACCAAGGGCCGTCTTCCCATTGTGGGTGTGGGCGGCATCATGACGCCGGGACAGGCCCTGGAGCTTCTCCACGCCGGCGCATCGCTTCTTGAAATCTATACCGGATTCATCTATAACGGGCCCCGCTTTATCCGGACCATCAACAAATATTTGGAAAAACATTGGGAAAAATGACCACAGCATCGGTTTGTACCATCGGCGACGAGATCCTGATCGGACAAATTGTCGATACCAACTCCTCTGCCATCGCACGCGCCTTACAGGATTGCGGAATCAAGGTTGAAGATATGGTTTCAATCGGAGATGATAGGAGAGCAATAATCAATACGTTAAAAAGAGAATTAAAGAAGAATTCCATCGTCATTGCAACGGGCGGGCTGGGCCCCACCAAAGACGATATCACCAAAGCGGCCCTGGCCCGGCTCAGTGGCAGCAAAGGCTATGTGGTGCATCCCGGACAATTGGCGGTGGTCCACGATATCCTGGCCTCTCGCGGCTTGGACATGCTGGAAAGCAACCGCCTTCAGGCCAGCGTTCCGGACACCTGCGAGGTCATCGTAAATGCCCTGGGAACAGCGCCCATCATGGTTTTCCGCTTCCCGGAGGAGCGGTTCGGCCATCCGGCCACCCTCTATTCCCTGCCCGGCGTCCCGCATGAGGCCCTGGGCGCCCTGCCGCAGATCATGGAAGACATCCACGCGCATTACGCCCTGGACGCCATCCATCACAAGAGCATCATGACCTTCGGGATGGCGGAATCGGCCCTTGCTGAGAAAATCGCCCCGTGGGAAGACAGCCTGCCGGCGGATATGCACCTGGCTTACCTGCCGAATATGCTCACGGGCGTCAAATTGCGCCTGTCCATCTATGGCGGCCGGAAAGAAGAGGAAGAAAAACGCATAGACGAGGCGTTTGCGCGCCTCAAACCCCTTCTGGGGGATAAGATCTATGCCGAGCAGGAAGATGACCTGCAGCATGCCATTGGACGCCTCCTGCGCGGTACGGGACGCACGGTCAGCTGTGCAGAATCCTGCACGGGCGGGACCATCGCCGCACTGCTTACTTCCGTGCCCGGCGCATCGGAGTATTTCCTGGGATCCGTCACCTCATACGCCATTCCGGTCAAAGAAAAAGTGCTGGGTGTCCCGGCGAAGACCATTGCGGAACACGGTGTGGTCAGCAGCGAGGTTGCTGCGGCCATGGCCGAGGGTGTCCGCCGGCTTACCGGCAGCACCTTCTCCGTCGCGACAACGGGACTGGCCGGTCCGGGCGGAGACGAGAACAATCCGGTGGGTACGGTGTGGATCGGCGTGTCCGGACCGGCCGGAACCCAGACCTTCCGCAAGCAGTATCACAACGACCGGAAGCGCAATATTGAGCGATTTGCGGCTGCGGCACTCGACTTTTTGCGGTTAGCCATTATAAATAGCTAACTCGTTGATAATAAACAAAAGAAACACAAATGTTCTATTATGTAACATTTGTGTTTCTTTTCGTTCTATCTTGCTGAAATTCAGCTATTTGCGTTCAACTGTGCCATTCTTGATGCCCACCAGTTCGATGACCGGATTTCCGGCCATTTTCAGGGAGCCTCCGTTCATCTCGATGCTCAACTTCAGCGACGCGGACTGATCCACTTTCGCTCCGTTGTTGATGACCACCTTGGCCTCTTCTGCCTCTACGCCGGAGAGGTTCACTTCGCTGGACGCGGCAGCCTCGATGTTCAGGGTTTTGGCTGTTCCGGTGCCGTTAACCTTGGAAGCATTGGAAGCCGTTACCCCGAGTGTGATGCAATCCCCCGCCGACTCGATCTCGGAGCTGCCCTTGCTGTTCAACTGTATGTCCTTGGACGTCTGGGTGAGTTTCAGAAGGGAAGTTCCGGCGGTCGTCACGGTAAGGGCGTCACAGGTGGTGACGGTTACGCTGGCCGAACTCTTCTTCTCCAGGTCCAGGGTGATGGTGGGAGCCTTGACGTTGATTCCTTTGAGGATGCCGCTGTCGGTCATTTTGAGGGCGAACGTGTTGGATTTGAACTCGGCATTTGTACTTACGGTCGCATTGTCCTGAATGGTCAGGGCTTCCAGGGAAGGAACCTGAACCACGGCGCGCAGAACGGCTTTGGAAGCATTGCGGCCCTTGAACAGCTTCTTCACCTGAGCCGGGATTTTCCGCTCGTCCAGATTGATGTACAAGGTCTTTTGTTTTACGTAAACCATGACAAAGCCGGAAAGCACATCATCTACGACCACTTTGGCACCGTAAAAATTGGAGGGATTAACCGTAACCTCGAAAGAATCGGATACGTCTATTCCGTTGAACTCCGCAAGGTTGCTGAAGTCCAGTTCACGGGTCTGTGCCGAAAGGGCCACCCCCGAGAACAATCCCAGCATCGCTGTGATTACAACAAATAAAATTCTGTGTTTCATAAGCGTATGACTTTTTATTTATAGTGTTTCTTCCATTAATTTTTCCCATTCAGCCGTCCGGGCATCCAGGTCGCGCTTCTTCTCCAGGTAGTCTCGCGTCAGTTCCATGACATCGTCCTTCTCCGTGGGGGCGGACAGGATTTTCTCGATGGCGGCCATTTCCTTCTCCCGTTTCGCAATCTCATCCTCCAGGAAGGCGATGCGGCTACGTAGCTTGCGCGCTTCCTTCGATTCGGTCTTTCTCACCTGGAATTCCTGGCGGGCGGTCGATTTGACGGGATCGGCCGGTTTGGCCGCCTCCCCTTTCGGGAAACGCCTTTCCAGCTCCTGCAGGGTCTCCATTTTGCGTTTCTGGAGGAATTCCGTCACGCTACCCAGGTGTTCGCGCACCTTTCCGTCCCGAAATTCGTACATCTTGTCCACCAGGCCGTCCAGGAAATCCCTGTCGTGGGATACAACAAGCAACGTGCCATCATAGGCCTTCAGCGCCTGTTTCAGGATGTCTTTCGACTTGATATCCATGTGGTTGGTAGGTTCGTCCAGGGCCAGGAGGTTGTAAGGCTGCAGCATCAGCTTGGCCATTCCCAGCCGGGCCCGTTCCCCGCCGCTCAGGACCGATACCTTCTTGTCGATGTCTTCGCCGCGGAATAGGAACTGCGCCAGAATGTCGCGCAGCTTCGTGCGGTTCTCGGCCGTGGCAATCCGGTCCAGCGTTCCGAACACGGTGTCGTTCTTATCCAGGATATCTTCCTGATTCTGGGCAAAATAGCCGATGTGGACGTTGTGTCCCAGCCGGGCTTCCCCCGAAATAGGGTCCAACTCCCCTGCCACGACCCGCATCAGCGTGGTCTTTCCTTCGCCGTTGCGGCCGATCAGGGCCACCTTCTCTCCCCGCCGAATCTCAATCTGGGCATCGCGGAAGACCACTTTCTGGGGATATCCCACCGTCAGGTCCGTCCCCTTGAAGACCACGTCCCCGGCTCGCGGGGCCGGCGGAAACTTCACGGTTAGCCGCACGTTGTCCGTCTCGTCAATCTCGATCCGGTCCAGTTTCTCCAACGCCTTGATGCGGGACTGCACCTGGTTCGATTTGGTGGCTTTGTACCGGAAACGGTTGATGAAATCTTCCGTCTTCTCGATCATCCGCTGCTGGTTCTCGTAGGCGGCCGTCTGCTGGGAAAGCCGCTCTGCACGCAGGGTAACATACTGGCTATAAGGCACTTTATAATCGTGGATATGGCCCAGCATCACTTCCACCGTGCGATTGGTCACATTGTCCAGGAACTTCCGGTCATGGGACACCAGCATCAGGGAACCGTGATAGCGTTTCAGGTAATCTTCCAGCCATTCGATGGATTCGATGTCCAGGTGGTTGGTGGGTTCGTCCAGCAGGAGCACATCCGGCGCCGACAGCAGGATCTTGGCCAGCTCGATCCGCATGTTCCAGCCCTGGCTGAAGGTCTCGGTCAGACGGTCGAAGTCTTCGTCCTTGAAACCCAAGCCCAGCAGGGTGCGTTCCGCCTGTACGCGCGGGGGCTCCGAATGGGAAACGTTCAGCGTATCGCTGATTTCATTCATTCGTTCAATTAACCCCAAATAAGCGTCTGATTCATAATCTGTCCGTTCAGCAAGTTCTGCGGAGATGGCATCCATTTCCCGCTCCAGCGCCAGCAAGGCGTCGAAGGCGGTCATGGTCTCCTCCATCACGGTGCGGCCGCGATGGTGCTCCATGATCTGGGGCAGGTAGCCGATGCGCAGGTGGACCGGTTTGTCAATCTGGCCGGAAGTGGGGTTCTGCAGGCCGCAAATGAGCTTCAGCAGCGTTGATTTGCCAGCCCCGTTCTTCCCTACCAGTCCGATTTTGTCCGATTCGCTGATATGGAAACTCACCCCGTCCAGGAGGGTCCAGCTTCCGTACGATACGGTCAGGTTGTTGATGGATATCATTTCTCGTCCAGCCGGGCGGCGATCAGTTCGGCCAGTTTCTGCGGGCAACGGGTGGGACGTCCGGTCTCCTTGTTCAGGAATCCGAGCACGACCGCTCCCTCCGCGCACAGCACGCCTTCCTGGTTGTAAACCGCCTGTTTTACGGTGAGTTTCGCCATCGGGACACTCTCAATGGACGCCACTGCGCGCACGACATCGCCCATGTGGGCGGGATGCTTGAATTTGCATTCGACGGAAACGATGGGGATGGTGACGCCTTCCTGCTCGCATTGCTCGATGGGATAGCCGCCCTCTTTCATCATCAGATTCCGTGCGCACTCGAAGTAGCGGATATAGTTCGAGTGATGCACAATGCCCATCTGGTCGGTTTCATAGTAACGGACCGGAAAGGATGTTTCAAAGTACATCATTTTCGTAATGCTTTCAATTGATTCTCAATGCTTTCAATGGCGGATAACGCGTCAGCTTCCTTCTTGCGCTCCACTGCTACGACGGCCTCGGGGGCATGGGCGACAAATTGCTCATTGGACAGTTTGCGGCGTACACCCTCCAGGAACCCCTTCTTGTGGGCCAGTTCGGCCTCCAGTTTGGCGATTTCCTCGTCGGCATTCACCAGACCCGTCAGCGGGACGAAGAGCTCGGCGGTTCGGACCAGCAGGGCCACGCCCATGGCGGTATCGCCGAAATCCTCCACCACTTCCGTTCCGGAAAGGCCGGCCAGTTTCGCGACCACCGGCAGCATTTCCTGAGGGAAGGAAGCCTTTACCTTCAGGGCGAGCGCCTCCTTCGGCGGGATGTTCTTCTGTGCGCGGACGCCGCGGATGGCGACGATGGCCTCCCGGGCCAGGTCGAATCGCTCCAGGAAGGCGGCATCGTACGCCTCGGCCTTGGGGGTAGCGGCATACATGATGGTCTCCCCTTCTTTCCGGTCGGCCAGATGCTGCCACAGTTCCTCGGTGATGAACGGCATCACCGGGTGCACCAGTTTTAGCAGGGCGTCGAAGAAGGACAGGGTGGCATCGTAGGTAGCCCGGTCGATGGGAGCGCCCCAGGCGGGCTTCACCAGTTCCAGGTACCACGAGCAGAATTCGTCCCAGAAGAGTTTATAAATGGTCATCAGCGCATCAGAGATGCGGAACTTGCTGTAATGGTCTTCCACCGTTTCGATGGTACGGGACAGCTGGTCGCGGAACCATTTGACCGCCAGGGCGGAAGCCGCTGCCTGCGGGGCGCCGTCGTCCACCGTCCAGCCCTGGATGAGCCGGAAGGAATTCCAGATTTTCGCGCAGAAATTGCGTCCCTGCTGCACCTGCGATTCATCGTAGAAGATGTCGTTGCCGGCACTGGAACACAGCAGCATGCCGATGCGGACGGCATCGGCGCCGTATTCGGCGATGAGTTTCAGCGGGTCGGGGCTGTTGCCCAGGGTCTTGGACATCTTGCGGCCCAGTTTGTCGCGCACGATGCCGGTGAAATACACGTTGGAGAAGGGCTCCTTGCCCATGAACTCCTCGCCGGCCATGATCATGCGGGCCACCCAGAAGAAGATGATATCCGGTCCTGTCACCAGGTCGTTGGTGGGATAATAGTAGGCCAGGTCTTTGTTGGGCTGATGTTCGGGATGGCCGGGTTTTTCCGGATCGAACACCGAAATGGGCCACAGCCAGGAAGAGAACCAGGTATCCAGCACGTCTTCGTCCTGCTTCAGGTCTTCGGCCTTGAGGGACGGGTTGATGGCCTGTGCGGCCTTCAGCGCCGCTTCCGGGGTGGCTTCCACCACGTAGGATCCGTCCGGCAGGTACCAGGCCGGGATGCGCTGTCCCCACCACAGCTGGCGGGAGATGCACCAGTCGCGAGCGTTCTCCATCCAATGGCGGTAGGTATTCACGTATTTCTCGGGAATGAACTGCGTGCGACCGCTTTCCACCGTCTCCAGGGCGGTGGCGGCCAGCTTCTCCATCTTCAGGAACCACTGGGCGGAAAGTTTCGGTTCGATCACCGCATCCGTCCGCTCGCTGTATCCCACCGGCGAGGTGTAGTCTTCCACCTTCAGCAGGTTGCCGGATTCCTCCAGCATCTTCACGATCTTCTTGCGGGCCACGAAACGGTCCTCGCCCACCAGGATCTGCGCTTTCTCGTTCAGTTTTCCGTGGTCGTCGATAATTTCCAGCACGGGCAGGTTGTGCCGCAGGCCGATTTCATAGTCGTGCACGTCGTGCGCCGGCGTCACCTTCAGGCAGCCGGTACCGAAGTCCATCTCCACGTAATCGTCCTCGATCACCGGGATCTCCCGGTTGATGAGCGGGATGAGCACCTTCTTGCCTTTCAGCCAGAAATGCCGCTCGTCCTTCGGATTCACGCAGATGGCGGCATCGGCCATAATGGTCTCCGGACGCGTGGTGGCGATGACCAGATACTGGTCCGTAGGATGGCCCTGACCGTCGGAAATATAGTATTTCAAGTGATAGAAATGGCTCTGGGTGTCTTTGTGGATCACTTCGTCGTCGCTCACGGCCGTGAGGGCTTCGGGATCCCAGTTCACCATACGGACGCCCTTGTAAATCCATCCCTTCTTGTAAAAATACACAAAGGTGTTGATCACGGCCTCGCTCAGGGCGGGTTCCATGGTAAAGCGGGTGCGGTCCCAGTCGCAGGAGCAGCCGAGTTTGCGCAGCTGCTGCAGGATGATGCCGCCATGCTCCTCCTTCCACTCCCATGCGTGTTTGAGGAATTCCTCGCGTCCGATATCTTCCTTGTGGATCCCCTGGGCCTTGAGTTTGGCCACCACCTTGCTTTCCGTAGCGATGGAGGCATGGTCCGTGCCCGGCACCCAGCAGGCGTTCTTGCCGTCCATGCGGGCCTTGCGGATGAGCACATCGTTCAGCGTGTTGTTCAAGACATGTCCCATGTGCAGGATGCCCGTCACGTTCGGCGGCGGAATCACGATCGTATAGGGTTCTTTATCATTCGGTTCCGAATGGAAAAACTTATTTTCCAGCCAGTAGGCATACCATTTGTCCTCCACCTGGGAGGCATCGTATTTGGCCGGTAAATCTGTTTGCTTCATAATGTATCTTTCTATAATCTTACAAAGATACTACATTTATTTGGAAAAACTTGCTTACATTTGCATAGATTAAAACATACATCATGGATAACAACAACACGCAGAAACAAATCCAACTGGAACTGAAGCCGGAAATCGCCCGGGGAACCTACTCCAACCTGGCCATCATCACGCACTCCCACAGCGAGTTCATCATCGATTTCGCCACCATGCTGCCCGGACAGCCGAAGCCCGAAGTCAGCAACCGCATCATCATGACGCCGGAACACACGAAACGCCTCCTGAACGCGCTCATGGACAATATCACCAAGTATGAAAGCCAGTTCGGATTCATCGACCTGGGAATGCCCATGCCCGATTTCTCCAACGGTCCCAAATCCTAAACCATGGCAGACCTGAAAAAGATCCGTGCCTTCGCCTTCGATATTGACGGGGTGATGACCGACGGCGGCCTGCTGTGCGACCTGAACGGAGAATTGTACCGCTGCTTTGACGCCAAGGACGGATTCGCCGTCCGGATGGCAAGCATGAAGGGGTATCCCGTGGCGGTCATTACGGGCGGACGCTCGCTCACCATCCGGGCACGCTACCGTACCTGCGGCCTTCCCCAGGAAGACATTTACCTGGGGTCACGGGACAAAATCGTGGATTTCCGGGATTTCTGCCGCCGGTACAAGCTGGATGCCTCGGAGGTGATGTATTTCGGCGACGACATTCCCGACATCGAAACCATGCAGGCCGCCGGCGTGGGCGCCTGCCCGTGCGACGCGGTCCCTGAAGCCATCGCCGCAGCAGACTGGGTCTCTTCCCGACCCGGCGGAAAAGGCTGCGTGCGCGAGGGAATCGAGACCGTCCTGAAACTGCGCGGCGACTGGGAATTCGACGTGGCGGTCTATACAAAATTGTATTAGGAATGAAACGGCTGATTCTCGGGAGCAATTCCCCTCGGAGACGCGAGCTCTTAAAAGGGCTTAGCGTTGATTTTACGATAGATACGGAGAATTACTTCCAGGAGAACTTTGGTCCGGATGTCCCCTATGACGAGGTGCCGCGCCTGATGGCCGAAGGCAAGTCCGACGGCTTTCACCGCCCTCTCGAGGAGGATGAGATCCTCCTGACGGCAGACACCATGGTCATCCTGCCCGGCTCCCCTGCCGGCGGTACCGGAAGGACGGAACGCCGGGGCGAGATCCTGGGCAAGCCGAAAGACCGGGAAGACGCCATCCGCATGCTGCGGGACCTTTCCGGCCGCGAACACCACGTAATTACGGCGGTGACCGTCCGCGACTGCCATCGTCGCAAGACCATCTCGGACACCACGGAAGTCTGGTTCAAACCCTTGACCGATGCCGAAATCTTCTGGTACGTAGATACCTACAAACCTTTCGACAAAGCCGGCGCCTATGCCATCCAGGAATGGATCGGCTACATCGGCATCAGCCGCATCGACGGTTCCTATTTCAATGTAGTGGGCTTTCCCGTCCACCGGGTCTATGAACTCCTCCGGGAATTTGGCGTGTAGTACCATGATGACCGGTTCCACCATCCTGACGTTGTTTTGCTTGTTGGCCGGCCCGCTGCGGATCGGCCAGGTGACCTGGATCCCGGAAGCCGTGGATCCGGAGGCGCACACGGCGCGCGTGGTGCTGGAATATGTACTGGACGTGCCTGCGGAAGAAATGGAGGGCCTTTATGTCCAGATTTCCTTTACCAAAGACAACATCTTCTACTGGAAAGAAAGCTTTGGGGTAGAAACGCTGTCCGGCAAGCTGACAGGCGAACTGGAAGAGCTGGAACCGGAAGACGAGCACACCGGTCCGGTCTTGTACGATGCCGAATTCACCCTTTTTGACCACACCGGAAAGAAACTGGACAGCAACGTCCAGCAAATACCACTGTAGCGTTCCCGCCCGGCACAATGACCGGCCCTAAAGAAAAAGAGGACCGACGCATCACGCGCGGGTCACTCTCACTAACCACATAATTAATAACACTAAAACTAATAACCAATAGGCTGAGACGGGAAAAGAACTCTCTCGTTCTGCAACCCGGCACAAAGGTAGTGTAAAATAATGAATCTGCAAAAAAAAGTAATAAAATTTAGATCAATTTTTGCTTACACTATAAACCTATTGATTATTAGCGAGTTATAAAAGAATATTCATTCACTTTATGCAGGATTGTCAAATTCGCAAGATGGTAAATCGTTCAACAATAAGTGCTGAAACGATTCAAACTTACAGGTTGTAAGCGATGGACAGAGCGGCATAGTCGCCGATCGCTTCTCCCAGGGCGGCGGGGACCACTTCGCAGACCTTTGCGGCCAGCGGAAGCGCCTCTCTCTGAATCACATCCCACATGATCGGGCGCATCATACCTTCGTTCCGGGTATAGATGCTGCCAATGACAATCCTCTCCGGGTTGATGATGTCGATCAGGACGGACAGCCCGATGCCGAGGTAGCGCGCCGAAGTGGTGAAAATCTCCTTGGCCAGCGCATCACCCCCGGCCATGGCCTCCGCCACATCTTTGGCGGTAACCTTTTCCACATCCGGGCACCAGGGCACGATGCCACCCATCTGGAGTTTCTCCTTGATGGCGCTCTGGGCCAGTTGGCGGATGCCGCCGCCGCTGCAGAAGCCTTCGAAGGAACCCGCTTTCCCATAGCCTACGGGGCCGAAGGAGGCCAGGCGGATATGGCCCAGTTCGCCGGCATTGTCATTGGTGCCGGCATAGAGTTTCCCGTCCAGGATGAGACCGGCGCCCAGACCCGTCCCGAAAGTCAGGAAGGCCATGTTCCGGCTGCCTTTCCCGGCACCGAAAGTCCATTCGGCCAGGGCACAGGCATTGGCGTCGTTGTGCAGGCCGGCCCGTACGCCCGTCGCTTCCGAAAGCAGTTTGACGATGGGAATATTGTCCCAGCCGGGCAGGTTCGGGGGAGACATCACCACGCCGGACCGGCTGTCCAGCGGACCTCCGCAACTGATGCCCATGCCATAGACGTCCTGGGCACGCAGGCCGTTCCGCTCCATGACGGTGTGCAGGGCCCCAATCAGGTTCGCAATGGTCTCCTGGCAGGATGTGGTGGCAAAGCGTTCCTTGTCCAGGATATCCAGTTTTCCGTCCGCGCCCCGGCCATAGGTCACGGCGCACTTCGTCCCGCCGATATCGACGCCTAACAGATTCTTCATATTTGTTTTTTTTCAAATATACAAAAAAATTCCTATATTAATATGTCGCAAAAACCTGCATTTTCGGCATATAATGAAGGGAATGCCGTCGTTGTTTACTTCGAATCCCGCACTTTTGGACGATTTTGCTGGATTTGGCGTCAATAATTAAACCAATCTTCCTTATCAGAGCCCTCATTCCGGGAAGATCAGTGCTATTTGTAAACGCTCCCCTATTCCTCGATAACCAGTTCAGGCTGACGCAGTTGTCTCATAGGCACAAAAATTATTGAGGCTTAGACCTCGTTGAACATGAAACACATTGTGGCAGATAACGTGTTACGGTCTTGATTTTTATCCCCACTGGCGTAAAAATCCAAGATTTTTATGTAAGTTTGTAGAGAATCGAAACCACCATTTGTATGAAAAGATACTTACTTGCCGCTTTGATGGGATTCGCCGGCCTGATTGTGTCGGCGCAGGGCCCCATCCGCTTTGACTCCAAACCCTTCCATCAGGGTACGGCCGATTGGAAAATGGCCAGGTTCCAGGACCTCCGCGATGGCGGGGAAAAGGTATCGGACCCGGCCTTTGACGACGCCTCCTGGATGGAGGCCATCGTTCCCGGAACGGTGCTCAACACCCTGGTATATAATAAGGTATATCCGGAGCCCTACTATGGCTTGAACAACCGGCGCGGGGGCGCCATCCCGGATCTGAGCGAGGCCGGGCGCGACTATTACACCGCCTGGTTCCGCACGGAATTCGACCTGCCGGAAAGCTATCGCGGAAAGAATATCTGGCTGCGGCTGGAGGGCATCAATTATCGGTCCGAAGTTTGGGTGAACGGTTCCCTGCTGGCCACCACGGGCGGCATGTTCAAGGAGGAACGGGTGAACATCACCGATTATTCCCGTCCCGGACAGCGCAACGCCCTGGCCATCAAGGTCCTTCCGGTGGATGTACCCGGCAAACCCATGCTCAAGCCCTGGGGCGCTCCCGGTGAATTCCACAACGGCGGCGACGGTGCCATCGGCCTGAACACCACCATGCTCATGTCCGTGGGCTGGGATTTCACCTTTATGGATGGCGTTCGCGACCGCAACACCGGTATCTGGAAAGGTGTTTCCATCTACACCACCGGCCCCATCGAGATGCGCTGGCCCGTGATCCGTTCCACCCTGGACAAACCCGGCTTCGACCGCTCCCGCGAGCAGGTGGGCGTGACGCTGGTGAATCCGTCCATCGAGATGGCGCCGGTTCCGGTAACCGTGAAAGGTGAAATCGTGGGCGAAGGCATCACCTTTGAAAAGGACGTCCTGGTGAACCGGGGTGAGCAACTGGAAGTCTCCTTCACACCCGAAGAATACGCGCAGCTGATCATCGACAACCCCCGCCTTTGGTGGCCGGTGAACAAGGGGCCGCAGAACCTGTATAAGCTGAAACTCAGCGCGTTTGTGAATGGCACCCTGTCCGATTCCGTGAGTACGGTCTTCGGCATCCGCGACATCGTGTCGGATTGCAATACGCCGGACGGCTCCCGCCAGTTTTACGTGAACGGAAAACGCATTTTCGTACGGGGATCCAACTGGATTCCGGAGGGGATGCTCCGCATGACCCCGGAACGCACCGCCGCGGAACTGCGCTACACCCGCCAGTGCGGCATCAACCTGATCCGCCTGTGGGGTGGCGGCATCGAGGAATCGGCCGATTTCTACCGCCTCTGCGACGAATACGGCATTATGATCTGGCAGGAATTCTGGGTCACCGGCGACACCCAACACCCGCAGGACCAGGATATGTACCGGGCCAACGTGGCTTCCACTGTGCGGAACATCCGCAACCATCCGGCACTGGCCTATTACGTGGATTCGAACGAGAGCTACGAGGTCTCCGGCGTACGCGAACTTATTGAAAGGCTGGATGGTACGCGCGGCTATCAGGTGCAGTCCGAATGCTGCGGCATCCACGACGGCAGCCCGTACAAACAGGTAAACCCGATGCGTCACTACGAGAACACCGCCTCCGAGCGCGGCAGCCGGGTGGACGGTTTCAACCCCGAATACGGAAGCCCGTGCATCCCGACGGCCGAAGTCCTGCGGGAGATCATGGACGAGAAAGACCTGTGGCCCATCAACAAAGAGGTCTGGGACTATCTGGACGGCGACGGTTTCCTGTATATGACCACCCTGTACAAGGAACTCACGGACCATTACGGCGAGTCCTCTTCCATTGAGGAATACTGCCAGAAAGGCCAGTTCCTGGGCGCCATGAACATGAAGAGCATCTGGGATGTCTGGAACTACAACAAACTCGATTACGGAGACCGCTATTGCGCCGGCACGCTGTTCTGGCACCACAACAGCCCCATCCGGCGCGTCGGCGCCATGATGTGGGACTGGTCGCTGGAGCCCATGGCTTCGCTCTATGCCACCATGCACTCCCTGGAGCCGCTCCATCCCATGTACGACTACCTCAAAAACACCGTATCGGTCTCCAATGACTACTACCGTTCATTCAGCGGCTATACGGTGAAAGCGCAGGTGTACGATATCCGCAGCCGGAAAGTCTGGGAGCGGAGCGCCCGGATCGATATTCCGGAAGACGGTGTGGTGAACGATGTCATCCGGGTCGATTTCCCCGCCGGCATCTCCCAGGTTCATTTTATCAAACTGTACCTGTACGATGCGGCCGGCAAGGTGGTGGCCGATAATTTCTACTGGCGTTCCAACGACAGATATGAGGGATGGAATACTTCCACCGGCCCCTGCGCTTCCGGTTTCGAGAGCCTGCGGAACCTGGCCCCGGTGAAGATGAAATACACCTGGAAACTACGTTGCGAGAACGGAAAGCACTTCGTGGACATAACCCTGAAGAACACCTCGCACGGAATCTCCTTCTTCAACCGCATCGAACTGCTGGACAAGGAGTTGGTGCCGGTACGTCCGTCCTTCTACGACGACAACTTCTTTTCCCTCATGCCCGGAGAGACCAAGTCCGTCACCATAGAAACGGCCGATGCCCATACCGGCAACGGCCTGATTCTCCGCCTCAGCGGCTGGAATACCGAGACCAAACGCTTTACGGTAAAATAGCCGTAAAGCGTTTCGGTCGTGCGAAATTAGAAAAATCGATAGAAGAAGCCAATCGTCCCGTAAATGGGATAGAGGGTCTGTTCGACCGTTTCAAAACTGCCGGGGAAAATGCCGGTCAGCCCCCAATTGAGGTCGGCGGAAAGCCCGAAGTTGCGATAGACCTGCCAATCGACACCGGCGGCGATTCCCAGCTGCAGGCGACGCATGTCGTCACTGAAATCGTAGGTGGCCCACTCCCCTTCTACACTGCCCATATCGATACGGGGCCCGGTCGGGTCTCCCTGCCGGAGGTATCCGTCTGAAGCAATGCCGCTGAAATTCTTCGAAAGCAAGACCGAGAGATAAGGACCGGCTTTCAGGCTTACGGTCCGGCTTACGGCATATGTAGCCTTGACAGGAATCGTCAGCATCCACTGCGTTACGTCCTGCTGGACATGCCCTGTGAAAAGGCCGCTGAGACGGCTGTCACCTTTGACCACCTCCATGCGGTAACCTTTGGTGGTGACTTCTGCTTTCATGCCTTTATTCTCAACATAAAGCCCTGCCAGCACGCCCCAACCCTGTCCCAGCGACAAGGTCGCATCGACACCGGCTGTCAGAGAAGGGGTGAGACGGAATGAATCGATGCTCCGGATGGTAGCCGGCATGCCCAGCGGGGCGGTTCCGCCGATACTGTATCCGACGCGGGCTTTCACATCCAGCGTCCCGGACAATTCTCCTTTTTGCGCCAGGGCCGGAACGGCAAAAAAGGCGCAGGCAACGATGATAGAAAAAACCTTTTTCATTGCTTCTCCAAGTTTTCAAAGTACACTTTAACCTCGTCAATGCACAGCGTGCTGCCGATGGCGCCTTCGAAGGTGGCGCCATCCTTGCTGGACGAGAACACCACCGTCATGTTATATCCCAGCTCGGCAAGCACCTCCGGATCCGCATCGCCACCTTCAAAGAACATCTCGAAGGGAGTCCAATCATCTGTAGGCGGGACCTTGGCCATCTGGGCCTTCCGGACAATATAGGGGCTGGAAAGGACGTCATCCCCGTAGAGGAACACATCCTGGCCATTCTCGTCCTTGTTCCGGTAGAAGACGGCGTAAATGCTGGCTTCGTCCACACGGCCCGGGACCGGTTCCATATTGGCATTGGTGTACGTATCGCCGGGACGGTATTTGTAATACCCGGTAACCCGCGTTGGCACCTGCGCTATGGGCGTTCCGAATTGCGTCGCCTTAAGGGGATTGACAAGGATCTTCTCCATCAGGAATTTCCCGATGAACAGATTCCCGGCGGCAATGGGTTTCTTGAACATATGGCCCAGTGCTCCGGCATCCTGCGTGTTCAGGCACACACCCTTTCCCATGTATCCGTTTTCCATCGAATATGTGGGCTGTTCCGTAGCCTTCGAGTCCGTCTTGATCAGGATGGCCCCGGGATTGCCCGAAGCCCAGATGTCGTCACGTTTGCCAGATGCATCTAACTCATAGAAAGCGTGATACTGATTGTTGTTCATGCCTTCCACGGTCTCCACGTGTTCAAAACCAAACAAGGTGGTGGGCAGTGAGGCTTCCTTAAATCCAACGGTATACCGGCGTTCCCAGGCGCCATCCTCAGATTTGACCACATAGATGACGGGACCACCCTTGAAATTCTGCTCGGATCCACTGGGAGGATTGATGGTTGCGCCCTCGGTGACGGTGAAGAAAACGGGAAGCCGGTCGGGCAGCAGGCTCATCGATTTAACGGAAAAGACAATGTCCTTGCCGGCAGAAGGGATGTTATCCTGCCGCATCTGTGAAGGTTGATAAAAGAGGGCGGCGTACTGCTCCCCTTCCAGATAAGCACTGACGATGTCGCACTCCTGATTCAGGGGCTCGCTCTTGATACAGGAACCGAGCAAGGCGATTGCACATATCCCTGTGAAAAACTTTTTCATCATATCATTACAAATTCAGTATATTATTCATCCAGGAAGGCGTGGAGCGAATTCTTGGCTCCGGCAAACCAAAGCAGGTCTCCGGTTTCGAACCGGAATTCCGCTTTCGGATTGGTAATCAATTCATTGCCGCGAAGGACGCAAATGATCATACACCCATAGGAACGCATATCCAGATCCCGAAGGGTCTTGCCTACGATCAGCGAGTGGGCATTATCCAGCGTAACGGGCTGGACGATGAATTCGGAATTGTCGTCGGACGAAGCATAGAAATCGGCCGGGGACTGTTGCGTGATCTCTCCCTCCATGATTGACAGGAAACTGTCCAACTGCTCGCGGGTACCCACGGCCAGCAGGCGGTCGAACGGATAGATCCGCTCCCCTCCCGCAGGGACGACGATCGATTGGGTACCGCGCTGGATTTTGATGATATTCACGCCGGACGTGTGCCGGAAAGGCATTTCCCGCAGGGTCAGACCCACATATTGCGAGTCGGGCGAAATGATGACCATCTCGGTCCCGACATTGTATTTTTCCAGTTTGGCCTTTACCGAATGGGTTACCGGCGCACGTTTAGCGGCCCGCTCATCGGTGGCATTCAGGTTCTCCAGGAAGCGCTGCTCGATATGGATGAAGCGGTTCAGGATCTTTCGCAGCGGATAATAGGCCAGGACGAAGACCAACAGGATAAAGATAATTTCGGTCATGGACAGCTCGAAATGAGCCGTAATGGACAGCAGGATGCACATAAAGGCGATTCCCAGCCGGAGCAGATCCAGCGAGAGCAGCGGCCAGGCATTGCTTTTCCGGTTCTTGACCAGCTTGGTCTGGGAAACATGCATGCCGGGGCCCGTACTGGTGAGTCCGTAAATAAACGGAGCCTGTGCCAGCACGGTCAACACCACCGCCAGGATGTTCCGGGCATTCTGGCCCCAGGAAGTGAGCCATTTGGCCAGGATCTGGTTCGAGAACAGGCCGCACAGCACGGAAACGGCAACCAACAGCACCAGATAGACACCGACGCGGATGAAATAATTCTTCAGGTACACCCGCCATTCACTCAATTCCACGCCCGTATGACCTTTGTCCTCCTGCATGCTGTCGATCCGCACCTGCCAGTGGGCGGGCATTTTTCTGCGCAGCAAACCCAGTGCCGGGCCGGCCGCCTTGATCATATACGGCGTCGTAAAAGTCGTAATCACCGTCACGGCGATCACCACGGGGTAGATAAAGTCACGCATCACGCCCAGCGAACAGCCGAGCGATGCAATGATAAAGCCGAACTCACCCAGTTGTGCGAGCGAAAAACCGGCATTCGTAGCGGTCTCGAGGCCCTTCCCGGCCAGGATCGCACCGCCGAACGAAAAGAACAGGTGGCCGATGACAACCACCAGGGTCAGCACCAGTACGGCTCCCCAGTTTGCGCCGATAACAGCCGGATCCACCATCATGCCCACGGAAACGAAGAAAATGGCACCGAACAGGTCTTTGATGCCGCCCAGCAGATGTTCGATACGCTCCCCTTCCAGGGTTTCGGACAGGATGGAACCCATGACGAAGGCACCCAGTGCGGAGGAAAACCCTACGGAGTCGGCAATGGATACCATACCGAAACACAGACCCACAGCCACCACCAGCAAGGTCTCGTCATTGAGCAGTTTCTTGGCTTGTTTGAGCGCAGAAGGAATGACATAGATGCCAACCAGGAACCACAGAACCAGGAAAAAGACCAGGCGTACCAGCGATTTGATCATGGCCCCGCCTTCAAAACGGCCCGTTGCGGCCATGGTGGAAAGCAGCACCATCAACAAGACGGCAATCAGGTCTTCCACCACCAGGCTGCCGAAGATGACCGAGGCATAGGGTTTCTTTTTCAGCCCCATTTCGTCATAGGCCTTGATAATGATGGTGGTCGAGGACATGGACAGCAGTCCGCCAAGGAAGATGCCTTCCATGGTGGTCCAGCCCATAAACTGGGCCACGATGACGCCCAGGATAAACATGCCCACACTCTTGACCATCGCCATGGTGATGGCCGCGCTGCCCACCTTGACCAGTTTCTTGAAACTGAATTCAAGCCCCAGGGCGAACAGGAGGAAAATGATACCGATCTCCGACCACTGGTTCACCGCTTCGTGACTGGTCAGGGAGAATAGACCCAGGTGCGGTCCCACGACGAAACCGGCCATGATGTAGCCCAGGATAAGCGGCTGCTTGAGGGCCTTGAAAACAATCGTGAAAAAGCCGGCGGCAATCAGGATCACCGCGAGGTCTTTCACCAAATTCAACTCTTCAGACATCTATACCATTTTCTTTTTCATGCTTCCTGCTTGCGGAGGGTAAACCATCAGGCACACCCGATCAGCACGAAAAACATGTTCATCTAACAAAGATACATAAAAATTCTTTGATTTCAGCGTTTTCCTCCCGATATTTGTCAAATGACACGCGATCATCATATGATAACACGAATAAGCCTCCTGATATCCCTATCGTTTCTCTTCTCGGCCGCCTTGCAGGCCCAGGAAGCCTTCCTGGTCAAAGAGGCGCAGCGTCCCCTCTCCGTTTCCACCCTGCCCGGCGGCATCCAGCAAGCCGATTTCGGCCGCGTGGCGTTCGGCCAGTTGGAAATCCGGCTCACTTCCCGTACCGGGCGGGACACCGTCATCCTGCATCTGGGAGAACGGGCGATCGACGGGCGGATCTGGCGCAACCCCACCACAACGGTACGCTATCGCAAGCAGGTGCTGCCGCTGCAAAAAGGGACACACACGTATGCGTTCGACATCGAACCGGATCGGCGGAATACCGGCCGCGATGCAATCAAGATGCCCGCCGCCATCGGCGAAGTGCTCCCATTTCGCTGGCTGGAGGTGGAAAATTACGGGCGGCCGCTGCGTGCAAAGGATATCACCCGATACGCGGTGCACGTTCCTTTCCGGGACGATGCGGCATCGTTCCGCTGCAGCAACGATACCTTGAATCACTTGTGGAATCTCTGCAAATACACCGTCAAAGCAACCTTATTTACAGGATATTACGTAGATGGAGACCGTGAACGGATTCCCTACGAGGCCGACGCGCTCATCAACCAGCTCTGCCACTATGCGGCCGATTGCGAATTCACCACCGCGCGCCGGACGCTGGCCCATCTGCTGGATCATCCCACCTGGCCCACCGAGTGGATCCTGCAGGCCATCCCCATCGCCTGGAACGACTGGATGTTTTCCGGGGATGACAGTTTTATCCGTGCGCATTACCCCTTGCTGAAAAAGCGGACCCTGCTGGATTTACGCACCGAAAACGGTCTCATCAGCACCACCACGGGTCTGCAGACGCCCGAATTCCTGGCTTCCATCAACCGGACGGCCCCCATCCGCGATATCGTAGACTGGCCGCATACCGGCGGAACGGGGCTGGCCAAAGGCCATGGCGGCGAAGATGACGGCTATGTCTATACCGATTGCAATACGGTGGTGAATGCCTGGTTCTACCATGCCCTGGTTCTGATGGAAGAGATGGCCCGTCACCTGGGTTATTCCATGGATGCGGCGGTCTTTGGAGATGCAGCCCTTAAAGTAAAGGAAGTGTTTGACACACAACTATATGATCCTTCTCGCGGGGTCTATGTCGATGGCATCGGGACCTCCCACGCGGCCCTGCACGCCAATGTGTTCCCGCTGCTGTTCGGACTGGTCCCGCCCGAGCGGCAGGAGGGCGTGGTAGCCTTTATCCGTTCGCGCGGCATGGCCTGCAGCGTTTATGGGGCCCAGTTCCTGCTGGATGCCCTGTACCAGGCCGGGGAGGCCGATTATGCCATGAGCCTGCTTACGTCCGACAGCCTTCGCAGTTGGTACAATATGCTCCGGGTCGGCTCGACCCTCACCCTCGAAGCCTGGGACGACTCCTTTAAACCCAACCAGGACTGGAACCACGCCTGGGGAGCCGCACCCGGCAACCTCCTCCCCTTCCGCCTCATCGGCTTCCAACCCCTTGAGCCGGGCTGCACGCGCGTCAGCATCCATCCGCAACCTGCCTCGCTCAAATGGGCCCGCGCCACCATCCCCACCCTCCTTGGTCCCGTCCATATCCGCCTCCGCACCGCCCGCTCCGGCCGGCTGCGCATCCGCGTCCGCGCCCCCCGCGGCATGACCGTCCAGCTTGGGGAATTGGAGAAAAGTCAGTAAATTTACAGACCATGAGAAAAATGAGCGTATTGAGTTTGATGCTGGCGCTGGCCCTGACGGCCTTCGCCCAGCCTGCAGCAAAAGGTCAACGGACTGAAGATCTGCCTAATCCGGCGGAAATCCGGCCGGAGGATTACCGGATTTCCCGGAAGGACCTGCAGAAGGCCCTGCATATTCTTTACGGCCCCGGGCCGGAGAACCTCGTCTATCCCAACCCCGCACCGGGGGCCCAGTGGTATCCGCAGGCGGGTCTGGGCCTTTTCATGCACTGGGGCATCCACAGCATGATCGGCGTCCAGCCTTCCTGGAACATGATCAAAGACTATGAGTGGGGCGGCGAGTACCACAGCCGCGAAGAATATTACGGCCAGGCTTATCGCTTCGATCCGCAGGAGTATCATCCCGAAAAATACTTGCAGGCGGCAGCGGACGCGGGTTTTACCTACGCCGTGCTCACCACCCGTCACCACGACGGATACGCCCTTTGGCCGTCGAAATACGGCATCGGCACCAAACAATACATGCACGGACGCGACCTGCTGGAACCGTATGTAAAGGCTTGCCGCGATGCCGGGCTCAAGGTGGGATTCTACTATTCTCCGCGGGACTGGCACTACCCCGGAGACCGGCCGGAGACCGAATGGGACGTGGCTACCTGGGGCAAGCGGGGCCCGGTGAAAGACACCGTGGCCAACCGGCAGGCCTTCGAGCACTTCTTCGCATACGTGATCGCCCAACTGGAAGAACTCCTGACCCGTTACGGCAAGATCGACGTCCTGTGGCTGGACGGCATGGGCTGGTACGGCATCCCCGTCCAGGACCTGCAGACCGACAAGGTCTATGCCTGGATCCGCAGCCTGCAGCCGGACATCGTCATCAACGACCGCTGGGGCAACATTGTCAATCCCGACAATCCGGAAGGCACGTCGGTGCGCATCGGCGACTTCACGACCCCCTTCGAATGCCAGACCCCTACCTATGTTCCCTCTGCCTGGTGGGAGCACTGCCATATCTGGAACGGAAAAGGTGGCGGCTGGGGCTATAATAAAAAAGGTATCTTCAGGCCTTTCTCCTGGTTTATGGAAGAATATGTTGCCTCACGCTCGCTGGGAGGCAATTTCCTCATCAACGTAGGACCTTCCGGAACGGGCGGCATGCATCCGAATTTCTACCGCGAGATAGCCAAGGTGCAGGCGTGGATGGCCACCGGCGCCGAATCGGTCTGCGGGAACGGGCCCTCCCCCGGCGTGGAACGCAGCAACGTCCCGCTCACCACCCGCGGGAACGATATATGGTATGCCCACGTGCTGGCGCGCTTCAAGGGGCAGGTCTCCGTTAAGACCGACCGGAAACCGGCGAAGGTCATCCTGCTGCGTACCGGAGAGCCGGTATCCTGCATCTGGCGCGATGGTTTCCTGCATTTCAAATTGCCCCGGGAAAGCCGGACCGATGCGGACGACGTGGTGAAAATCACGTTCTAAAATAAAATAAGATGGAGGGTCAGCCCTCCATCAATTTTTTGTATTTGAAGCGTTTGGGTTCGTCGTCTCCGAGCCGCAGTTTCCGGTTGGCCTCGTATTCCTGATAGTTTCCTTCAAAGAAATATACGCTGGAATCGCCCTCGAACGCCAGGATATGCGTGGCGATACGGTCCAGGAACCAGCGGTCGTGGCTCACCACCACCGCGCAGCCCGCAAAGCCGTCCAGACCCTCTTCCAGAGCCCGTATTGTATTGACATCCACATCGTTGGTCGGTTCATCCAGCAGGAGCACATTCCCCTCGTCCTTGAGCGTGAGCGCCAGGTGCAGGCGGTTCCGTTCGCCGCCGGAAAGGATACCGCATTTTTTCTCCTGGTCGGCCCCGCTGAAATTGAAACGCGACACCCAGGAACGCGCATTGATGTCCCGGTTCCCCAGCCGCACCCACTCGGAATTGCCCGCAATGGTCTCGTACACGGTTTTATCCGGATCGATGGAACGATGCTGCTGGTCCACGTAGGCCAGTTTCACCGTCTCGCCAATTTCGATGCTGCCGCTGTCGGGCTGTTCGATGCCCATAATCAGCCGGAACAGGGTGGTCTTGCCCGCGCCGTTCGGGCCGATAACGCCCACGATGCCTGCCGGCGGCAGGACGAAGCTGAGGTGCTCGAAGAGAAGTTTGTCTCCGTAGGCCTTGCTAACATCATGGAATTCAATGACTTTATTGCCAAGATGCGGGCCGTTGGGGATATAGATTTCCAGGTTGGCTTCCTTTTCTTTCACATCGGCCGAGGCCATCTTCTCGTAAGCGCCCAGACGGGCTTTCTGCTTGGCCTGGCGGGCCTTCGGGGCCATCCGGACCCATTCCAACTCGCGTTCCAGGGTCTTGCGCCGCTTGCTTTCCTGCTTCTCTTCCATGGCCAGGCGTTTGGTCTTCTGGTCCAACCAGGAAGAATAGTTGCCCTTCCAGGGAATGCCCTCTCCCCGGTCCAGTTCCAGGATCCAGCCGGCCACGTTGTCCAGGAAGTAACGGTCATGCGTAACGGCGATCACCGTCCCTTTGTACTGCTGCAAATGGGCTTCCAGCCACTGGATGGATTCGGTATCCAGATGGTTGGTGGGCTCGTCCAGCAGAAGAACGTCCGGCTGGCGCAGCAGCAGGCGGCAGAGGGCCACCCGGCGCCGTTCACCGCCCGACAGGGTTGCCACCGATGCATCCGGCGGCGGGCACTGGAGGGCATCCATCGCCCGTTCCAGTTTGGAATCGATTTCCCATCCGCCCACATGCTCGATCTGTTCCGTGAGCTCACCCTGCCGTTCGATGAGCGCGTTCATGCGGTCATCGTCCATCGGCTCCATAAAAGCTGCCGAGATCTCGTTGTACTCGGCCAGCAGGTCCATCACCTCCTGAACCCCTTCCTGAACCACTTCCAGCACGGTTTTGGACGGATCCATCTGCGGTTCCTGCTCCAGGTAGCCGACGCTGTAGCCGGGCGCCCAGACCACCTCGCCCTTGTAGGATTTCTCAACCCCGGCGATGATTTTCAGGAGCGTGGATTTACCCGAGCCGTTCAGACCGATGATGCCGATCTTGGCCCCGTAGAAAAAGGACAGGTAGATGTCCTTGAGGATAACCTTGTTGTTGTGCGGGAGGACCTTGCCCACCCCGTTCATGGAGAAAATGATTTTTTCGTCAGCCATACCTTGGTCGATTTGTACAAATATACTTTAAATGTAAGAATCCACAAAATAATTTGGCTGTTTGCAAAAAATGTCCTACATTTGCAATCCCGAACGAAACAGGGGCGTAGCTCAGCTGGTTTAGAGCGCTTCAGTCACATTGAAGAGGTCATCGGTTCGAATCCGATCGTCCCTACCGGAAAGGCCTGGTTTTCAGGCATTAAAGAATTCAGGCAGAACTAGGCGTGTACGTCAATGGTTCTGCTTTTTGTTTAAAAACCAGTTTGTAATGGTTAGAGCGATTGTTCATTACATGCTCAAGACGCTGGGCCTGGCCCTTGTCGTCTTCCTGTTCATGGTCTGTGTGACAAGTGTAACCCCCATTTACCGTTTTCGCGCGCCCGCTCCCTTCCGGGGACCGGACATCTTCAATCCCTACCGGGAACTGGATACGGCGAATTGCTGGAAGCGCTCCCTCTTTCATTGTCACACGCGTGTGAAAGGCCCGCTGAACGAATGCGAATTCTGGCCCGGCGAGGTCTATGATGATCTGAAGAAGTTCAACTACGATATCATCACCTTCTCCAACCATAACGAGCTCACGGTGCATCCGTATGACTCCACCCTCCAGGTGAACGTCTATGAGCACGGCTACAACCTGTTCAAATACCACAAGCTGGTCTTCGGTTGCAAGAAGGTCATTCATTTCGACCACTTGATTCCGCTGCTGGCCTCGCAGAAACAGTTCCAGCTGGACTACCTCGGTCGCAGTTCGGACTTTATCCAGATGAACCACCCGTATCGAACCGTAGGTACCTGCAAGAAGCATTTCGAGGAACTTTCGGGCTACGAGATCATGGAACTGGACAGCGGTTCGGGCACCGAGAACGAGTACTGGGACTGGGCGCTGAGCGCCGGTCACTACAGCTTCGGCCTGGCCAACGACGACCTCCACTACCCCGATCGGACCCACAAGATCGCCGTGCGCTGCAACTTCCTCTGCAGCCCCGACGGCACCTACGCCTCCATCAAGAAAACCCTGCTCGGCGGCTGCTACTATGCCATGCGCGTGCCGGATTACGGCGACGGAGACTGGGCAGTCAAGTATGAGAAAAACCGGCATCTGCCCTTCGTGCAGGATATCGGCATGCGGGACGATGGAACCATCTACCTGAAGGTCTCCGTGGCGGCCGACAGCATCAAGGTCTATGGGCAGGATCATGCCACGCTGGCCCGCACGGACCGCTGCGACACCCTCTCCTACACCATCCGCCCGGAAGACACGTACGCCCGCATGACCGCCTGGTTCCCCGAAGGTGAAGTCATCTACACGAATCCGTTTGCGCGGTACGATGCCTCGGTGTCCGCCACTCCGTACGACGGCACGTCGCAGCAGGTAAGCATCCCGCTGACCATCCTCTTCAACCTGCTGCTGCTCGCGTTGGCGGTCGGACTGATCGTCCTGTTCCACATAATTCTGTTTTGGAAATGAAACTGTTTAAAAAGAATATCTCGCTCACAGCCTTCTGCCTGGTGCTGAGCCTCTATACGCTGGTGGCCTTCCACGCCCCCTTCTACCGGCACCTGCTGAGCGTTATTGAACCCGGCTTGAACGGCTCGTTTATCGTGGCCAGCATGGTTCTGCTGATGGTGGCCGGCAATTTCTTCGCCTATTACCTGATCCTGTCGCTGGGCCGTTTCGTGGGCAAATGCATCCTCGCCTTCACCCTGGTGGGCGACGCCATCATGCTCTATTTTGTCCACAATTTCAACGTGCTGGTAACGGACGACATGATGGGCAATGTCTTCAACACCCAGTATTCCGAAGCCTCCGGTTTCTTCTCCTGGGCCCTGGTGGGCTACGTCCTGGTGCTGGGCGTCCTGCCCTGCATCTACCTCTTTGCCCGGAAAGTGGACTATGACGGTGCCCGAAAGGCCCTGGGACGCATCGGAATCGCCCTGGGTGCGGTGGCCCTGCTGGTATTCGGCAACATCACCAACTGGCCCTGGATGGACCGGAACGCCACCCAGCTTGGCAGCATGCTCATGCCCTGGTCCTATACCGTGAACACCTTCCGCTATTTCAGCGCCGAACGCCGCCGCAACGTCAAAGAGATTCCGCTGGAGGATCCGGTGGCCATTTCCAAGAGCCGCGATGTGTGCGTGCTCATCATCGGGGAATCGGCCCGGCGGGACCATTTCTCCCTGTACGGCTACGACCGGGAGACCAACGCCTACACCGCCCAGGACAGCGTATCGGTCCTGCTCGCGAATTCCTCGGCCACCTACACCGTGGCGGGCGTCAGGTGCATCCTGCAGCCGCGCGACACCAAGGAACTGTACGAAATCCTGCCCAACTACCTGTACCGGAACGGCGTAGATGTAACGTGGCGCACCAGCAACTGGGGCGAGCCGCCGGTACACATCGAAAAGTATTGGAAAAAGGCCGTTCTCAAGGCGATGCATCCCGAGGCCGATGAGCGGTTCGACGGCATCCTGCTGGCGGGTCTGAAGGAGGACATCCTCTCCAGCGCAGCCGATAAAGTCTTTGTGGTCCTGCATACGAATACCAGCCACGGACCGGCCTACAACACCTGCTATCCGCCCGAATTTGAGAAATTTACGCCGGTGTGCGAGACGGTCGAGATGTCCAAGGCGTCGCAGGAGGAAGTGTTCAACGCGTATGACAACAGCATCCTGTACACGGATTGGCTCATCCATTCGGTGATTTCCATTCTGCGGGAGATTCCGGACCGTCGTTGCTGCATGCTGTATATTTCCGACCACGGGGAATCCCTGGGCGAAAACAACCTCTACATGCACGGCCTTCCCATGGCCCTGGCCCCGAAAGAGCAGTACGAAATCCCCTACCTCGCCTGGACCAATGACCCGGCCCTTTCCGTAAAGCCGGAAATGACCCTGGCCGGGCGCGCGGATGCTGACACCCTGGCGGCAGCGCGGACCAATGACCCTGCACCGATGGAGGGGCAGTTTACCATCTACCACAGTGTCCTGCGGTTCCTGGGTATCGACGCCCCTGTGTACGAGGCAGAGAAGAGTATCTTTTAAGAGAAGACGATCTTTTAGCGGCATAATCCGTATATTTGCATGAGAAATACTGGAAAATAAGACTAATTCGAGAGGATATGAAAACCATTGGCAGAAGAGTGTTTTTGAAGGAAGGATTTGCCGGAGCTTTGGGCCTGGCAGTGGCGTCCGGAGCTGGTCTGGGCTCGCTGAACGCCTGTTCACAGGAAACGGAACAGCAACTGAAGAAGGCTGTCAAGGCCGCCGGGAGCTATGATGTGGTCGTGGCTGGCGGAGGCCCGGCCGGCTTCGTCGCTGCCATCGCCGCTGCGCGCCAACTCAACAGCGAGGCCAGCCCCAGACTCAACCGTGAAGGCGCCCGCCAAGCTGGCACCCCCGACGCCCAAACCCCGCGCAAACGGGTAGCCCTCATCGAGCGGTATGGTTTTCTGGGCGGTATGGCCACTATGGGCTACGTAGCCCCGCTGAGCGTTTTCGCCTTCGTGGACAAGGAAAAAGATCCCCTTCACGGCGAATTGGTTATCGGCGGCATTCCGTGGGAGTTTGTCCAGCGGTTGGAACAGATGGGCGGCGCCTTCATCGAATGGCCCAAAGCCAACGTCGATTTCGACATCGAACTGTATAAACTCCTCACGCAGCGGATGGTGCTGGAAGCCGGTGTGGATCTTTACCTGCACTCCTCCCTGATCGGCTGCGAGCTGGCAGGGAATGCCATCGAAAAGGTTTTCATCGAAAATAAAAACGGTCTGGAGTCCCTGGAGGCCAAGCGTTTCATCGACACCACCGGCGACGGCGACCTGGCGTGGATGGCAGGCGTTCCGATGCAGGACAACCCCGAAGGAGAACTGCAACCCTCGTCCTTCTGCTTCGTGCTGAGCGGCGTGGACACCCAAAGCGACCTGCTCAAAAACTGCATGTACCACAACGGACTGAACGGCCCCAGCCAGTGCGTTCCCGTCCGCGAAAAGCTCCTTCAACTGAAGGCCGACGGAGCCGATATTCCCGATTTCGGGGGTCCCTGGTTCAACAACGTCCTGCATGAGGGAAGCGTGGCGGTCAACATCACCCGCACCGCCGCCGATTCCACGGACAACCGCAATTTCACCGATGCGGAATGCCGGCTGCGCGAAGAGATTTTCCTCTTTACCGACCTGCTGCGCAAGCATTTCCCGGAATTCAAAGACTGCTACGTCAGTTCCACGGCACCCCAGGCGGGCATCCGCGAAAGCCGCCGCATCCGCGGGGTCCATACCGTCACGGGCGAGGAATATGTCCGGGCCGAGCACTATCCGGACAGCATCTCGCGGGGAGCGCATCCCATCGACATGCACGCCAGCAAGGGTTCCGAGCAGGTGCGCATCACGTTGAAGCAGCCGGCCTATGTGCCGTACCGCGCTCTCATTGCGCCCGACTATCCCAACCTGCTGGTCGCGGGCCGATGCATTTCGACCGATCGCCGCGCGCTGGCTTCCCTACGGGTGCAGGCCAGTTGCATGGGAACGGGGCAGGCAGCCGGCGTGGCGGCCGCCCAGAGCATCGCAACGGGCAAAAAAGTCCAGGACATCGATACCGATGCCCTGGTCCGTACGCTCCGCGAAATGGGAGCCAAAGTCTGACGTTCCTTGGACGAAGCATGCAGCTATTGAAGACGAGCACGCTGGTGAAGACGGTTCTGTAAGATTATGAATATCGTTCAATTACATACATTGACGGCCGGGCAGACGGAAGATTTGCTGGGGCTGATGAAAGAGTTGAATCCACAGATCAAGGTGACGGTCCAGATGCTCCAGGATACGGTACAGGATCCTGGAACGCGGCTTTTTGCGGCGATCGAACCGGACGGGCACATCGTGGGATGTGCCACCCTTTGCATCAGCCATTCCCCCACCGGCCGCAAGGGCGACATCGAGGATGTCGTGGTTCATTCGGCCTACCGCGGACAGGGGCTCGGACGAGGGTTGATGGAACACATCATCGCGTATGCACAGGCGGAATGGTCACCACTCCTGCTGCATCTGACCTCCCATCCCACGCGCGTGGCCGCCAACCGGCTCTACCAGGCCATCGGCTTCCAGCCCTACCCCACCAACGTCTATAAGCTGCCGATATGAACCCGCTGCTGACCCGAATGCTCGCGTGTGCCGATCCATCTCAGGTGGAGGGGCTTTCGCGCTTTTTCAAGACCGGTCCCGGCCAATATGGCGAGGGCGATCAGTTCCTGGGAATCAAGGTACCGGTGACGCGGGCGGTGGTAAAGGCATGCTGGCGGGAGCTGCTGCCGGCCGATGGCCATGCGGCCCGTCCGAAAAATGACCATGCAGCCCGCCCGGGAGACGCACAAACGATCTTTCCGGAACTGGAGGAAGGTATCCGTTCCGAGTACCATGAAGTGCGACTGGCGGCCCTGCTCACTTTGGTAGAAATCTTTCACTACGCTAAAAAAGCGGCAGAGAAAACCGGGATGCTGCAAAAACAGTGCATAGACTTCTATCTGGCGCACACAGCGTACATCAACAATTGGGACCTGGTGGACCTGAGCTGTTATCCCCTGCTGGGCGAATGGCTGCTGGACAAAGACCGTACCCTGCTCTACGACCTGGCCCGTAACGGCAAAACCCTCTGGGAGCAACGCATCGGCATTGTCAGCACCATGACCTTCATCCGCCACGGACAGCTGGAGGACACCTTTGCCCTGGCCGATATCCTCCTGCACCACCCGCACGACCTCATCCACAAGGCCGTAGGCTGGCTCCTCCGTGAGGCCGGAAAACGCGACAAAGCCGCCCTGGAGGCGTATCTGAAGGGAGCCCTCGCTGAAGCGGGAGCTGCCGTCCGTCAGCCGGCGACGTCCCGCTACCGGAACATGCCCCGCACCATGCTGCGATACGCCATCGAGAGATTCCCGGAGGCCGAGCGGCAAGCCTATCTTGCCAAATGAACCCATGGATATCGAAACGCATCCCTTTGAACCGTTCCTGCCGGAAGGCGCCCGCATCCTGTTCCTGGGCAGCTTCCCACCGCAGCCGCACCGCTGGTCCATGCCATTCTACTACCCCAACTGGATCAATGATTTCTGGCGGATCATGGGACTTCTTCACTTCGGAGACAAGGACCACTTCTGCATCCCCGCCGAAAAGCGGTTCGACGAGGCCGCCATCCGGGCCTTCTGCACGGAGCGCGGGCTGGCCTTCTACGACACCGCCTGCGCGGTCCGCCGCCTCAAGGACAATGCGTCCGATGCCTTCCTGCAGGTGGTGACACCGACCGATATCACCGCGCTGCTCGCCCGCATTCCCCGTTGCCACGCCCTCGTTACCACCGGCGAGAAAGCCAGTTCCGTCGTGGCGGACACCTTCGACTGCGGAGTGCCGCCCGTGGGCGGCTGCATCGACCTGAACCTTCCGGATGCCGGCGGAAACCGGCCCCTGCGCTTCTGGCGCATGCCTTCCACCTCGCGCGCCTATCCCCTGCCGCTAAACAAAAAAGCAGAAGCGTACCAGCAACTGCTACGGAAAGAATACAGCGACTCACGCGCTTTCTGACAAGAATTTTCCGGTGATACTTCCGGGATTGGAGGCCACCTCCGCCGGAGCGCCGCAAGCGACAATCCGTCCTCCTTGGATACCGCCGCCGGGGCCCATGTCCACCAGATAGTCGGCCTGACGGATCACATCCAGGTCGTGCTCGATGACAATGACCGTGGCGCCGTTGTCTATCAGGTGGTGAAACACCTTCATAAGCGTCTGGACGTCAAGCGGATGCAGGCCGATGGTAGGCTCATCGAACACGAACACCGAATCTCCCTGCCCGCGGCCCATCTCGCTGGCCAGCTTGAGGCGCTGTGCTTCGCCGCCTGACAGGCTGGGCGTGGCTTCCCCCAGGGTCAGGTAGCCGAGGCCGAGATCGTGCAGCACCTGCAGGCGGGTCTTGACGAGATTCACATCCGCACACGCTTCCAGTGCCTCGTCCACACTCATTTCCATCAGCTGCGGCAGCGTGTGTCCGCCTTTCCGGTGGATCTCCCAGGCCGCGCGTGCATAACGGGAACCGTGGCAGTCCGGGCACGGGATATCCACATCCGGGAGGAACTGGACGTCCAGGCTGATGGAGCCCGTCCCGTCACAGGTAGGACAGCGGAGCTTTCCGGTATTGTAGGAAAAGTCCCCGGCTTTCCAGCCGCCGGCCTTGGCCTCGTCAGCCTTGGCAAAGACCTTCCTGAGTTCGTCGTGGATATTGGCATAGGTAGCCACGGTGGAGCGCACGTTGATGCCAATGGGTGTGGCGTCTATGAGTTTGACCTGGCGAATGCCATCTTCCTGGATATCAATTACATGCCTGGGCAGTTTGGTACCGTCGATGTGCGCCTTGAGACCGGGAATCAAGCTCTCCAGGATGAGGGTGGTCTTTCCGGAACCGGATACGCCCGTGACGACGGAGAGGCGCCCTTTCGGGAACGAGACCTCCAGCGGTTTCACGGTATGGATGGCGCCGGTGGTCATGCGGATGCTCCCGAGATCGAAGAGGTCCCGCCTTCGCGGAGCCGGTTTCAGCCCGCTTTTCAGGAACGGGCCGATCCGGGAGGCGGGGTTGGCCTCCAGCTCCCCTACCGTCCCTTGCGCGATGATCGTGCCGCCCTTGGCTCCGGCTTCCGGGCCCAGTTCGATTACCCAGTCGGCATGCTTCAATACATCGGTGTCGTGGTCTACCAGCACCACCGTGTTGCCGTCGGCCACCAGGTCATCCATTACGCCCGTGAGGCCTTCCAGGTTGGAAGGATGAAGCCCGATGGAAGGTTCGTCCAGTACGTAAAGCACCCCGGTGGTGCGGTTACGTACGGCGCGGGCAAGCTGCACCCGTTGCCGCTCTCCGGTGGAAAGCGTGGCCGCCGCACGGTCCAGCGACAAGTAGGAAAGGCCCAGGTCCACCAGGCGGCGGGCGGTGTCCTGGAAGGATTCGCAGATGCGTTCGGCCATGGGCCGCATGGGTTCCGGAAGCGATGCCGGCACGCCTTTCACCCATTCGATGAGTTCCGAGAGGGTCATTTTGCAGGCATCGGCCAGGTTGATGCCGCGCAGCAAGGGCGCCCGGGCGGCCTCAGAAAGGCGCGTACCGCCGCATTCGGGGCAGACATCCTCCTTGAGGAACTTCTCCACGCGCTTCATCCCGGCCTCGTCCTTTACCTTGGAAAGGGCGTTCTGGACGCTGTACACGGCGCTGTAGTAGGTGAAATCCATCTCGGCGAAACCGTTGGTCTTTTCGTTCTTGTAAATGATATGGCGTTTTTCCGCGGGGCCGTGGAAGACGATTTCCTTTTCCTCGGGGGTGAGGTCCTTGAAGGGGATGTCGGTGCGCACGCCCATCTCGCGGGCGATGTCCTTCATCAGCGACCACATCAGCGAGCCCCAGGGGGCGACGGCACCTTCATCGATGGTGAGGGTTTCGTCCGGGACCAGGGTGGATTCGTCCACGGTGCGAACGATTCCCGTTCCTCCGCAGCAGCGGCAGGCGCCCTCGCTGTTGAAGGCAAGCTGCTCGGCGCCGGGGGCATAGACCCGCTCCCCGCAGACGGGGCAGTAGATGGGTTGTTCTGCCGCAACGTCCAGCGTGGGCTCAAGGTAATGCCCGTTTGGACACCGATGGCTGGCAAGACGGGAGAACATGAGCCGAAGGCTGTTAAGGAGTTCGGACATTGTGCCGAAGGTGCTGCGGATGCCGGGGACACCCGGGCGCTGGTGCAGGGCCAGCGCGGCGGGAACGTAGCGGACGTCGTCAGCCATGGCGCGAGACGCCTGCGTCATGCGCCGGCGGGTGTAGGTGGAAAGGGACTCCAGGTAACGGCGGGAGCCTTCGGCATACAGTACACCCAGGGCCAGGGAGGATTTCCCCGAGCCGGATACCCCGGCGATCCCTACAATTTTCCCAAGCGGGATGTCTACGTCGATATTTTTAAGGTTGTGGGCTTTTGCGCCACGGATTTCTATCTTGTCCGGCATGCTTATAATCTGCTCTGGAATCAGTATCCGTATATCAATCCATATTTTTCGTGAAGTGCCTTCAGCGAGCCGTCCGCCTTCATTCTGCCGATGACGGAGTCAATCTCCTTCATAAGGTCGTCCTGGCCTTTCCGCATGAGGACCCCGATCTGCCCGTTCGTAAACGGACTGTCCAGCAGCGGAGCGGAGAGCCTGGCGTCATTCTGCACGTACCAGGGCGCCTCCGTGATTTCGGTTATCATCACATCGGCCTCTCCGGCGGCAACCTTCCCAGGGATTTCCTCATTCTTCTCATATACAATGAGATGACACTTCGGCAAGTGCTCCCTCGCAAACTTCTCATTGAGCCCACCGGGATTCACCATCACCCGCACCTCCGGCTTGTTGAGGTCTGCAAGGCTCCTGAATGTCCCGGCATCTCCTTTCCGGCAAAGGATGGTCTTTCCGTTGCAAAGATACCCTTCGGACATATTCATCGTCTCCAGGCGCGCCTCCGTGATGGTGATGCCGCCGATGGCAAAATCAAACAGTTCCGGATTCCGGACATCGGCCGAAAGCGTCGGCCATGAGGTGGGCACAAAGCTGATGCTGACATTCAGTTCCCTGGCAATTTCACCAGCCACATCAATTCCGAATCCCCAGTACTCTCCGCTCTCCGGCTCCCGGTAGCTGAGCGGCCGATAATCCCCGGTAGTTCCCACAAGGAGCGTTCCCCGCTCCTGAATCCTGTCCAGCGTCGGGTTATCAACCCCCTTTTTCTGCATTCCGCAGCCCAGGGCAACAGAATACAGAAGAAAAGCGGAGACTAATCGTATGAGAAATGGCTTCCCCACGGTGCCCTACTTCGTGAACACCTTTCCGGCATTCCAGGCACCGCCGACAACATCACCGACGGCACGGTAGCAGACGCCGGCGGCATCGAAGACGATGGGCCGTAGCTTGGCAAAGTCAACCTTCCCGTCGGTGAGAATACGCTCGTCGGCGCTCATGTTCTCCACCTCGCCGATGAGGACGCCGTCCTTGAAACTGACCACCTTGCACTCCAGCGTGAGTGGATACTCATTAATGATAGGTGCGTCCACATTGGGGCTGGGCGATACGGTGAAGCCGGCGCGGGCCACCTTGTCCGGCACTTGATGACCGCTCACCAGGCCGAAATAATCGGACTCGGCCACAGTGCGTTCATCGGCAAAACTGACGGTAAAAGCGCCGGTAAGTTCCAGATTATCCGTTGTTTTATGCTTGGAAAGGGAGATCACAATCTGCTTGGCATCATACTGCCCGGCCCAGGCGGCCATCATCACGTCCGGATTGTGATCCTTGTCCCAGGTAGCAATCATCACACAGGGCTGGGGAACAGTCATGAGGGCATGGTTCGGGCCGAAATTCTTACGACCGGCAACTTCTTGAAACTCTTTCATTTTATCTTGATTTTGAGTGTTATTGGCGCAGCCAGCCAAAACGGCCAGGCATGCGAGAATGGGTAAAAAACGTTTCATTTGACAATCGTGTTTGTGCAAAGATAAGCATTTTCTGCAAATAAATCAAGTACTTTTTGAACTTATTTTATTGAATATCAATTATTTACGACCAAAGCAGGGGCGACTATCTAGTGCTTGTCAAAGATACGCATTATTTAGGGGATTAACAAATCAGGAAGCAGCAAGAGCATCACGGTTCCAGGATTTGTGCGGCGGCGTTTTTGGTGTCTACCTTTTCAATGATGCGTTCCAGCGTGCCGGCTTCGTTGAAGATGAACGTGCGTCGGAGGGTCCCCAGGACCGTCTTTCCGTACATTTTCTTCTCTCCCCAGGCGCCAAAGGCCTGAAGCATCTCGGTGGAGGTGTCCGACAGGAGGCGGAACGGCAGGCCGTGCCTGGCCTGGAAGCCCGTGTGGGACTTTACGCTGTCCTTGCTCACGCCCACTACGTTGTAGCCTTGCGCCGTGAGGGCGGCATAATTGTCCCGGAAGCTGCAGGCCTCCGCCGTGCACCCCGACGTATTGTCCTTGGGGTAAAAGTAAACGATGGTTTTCTTACCCGTTTTGATCAGGTCCTTCGATGTAACCGTATTCCCATCCTGGTCCAGCACCTCAAACGCCGGCATAGTATCTCCGATTTGTAACATACTCAGTTCTTTTTCGGCTAAGTTAGGAATTATTCCGTGGATTGGCAAGAGGGGGTGGGAGACAAGATTGTCGCTATCAGGTGTTTTTATACTCAATTTCATCCGAACCCTCCGCACAAAAAAAAGCAGACACATATGCCTGCTTCTTATTCCGAATTAATGTATACGTGGTGACCTATATGCCGATGTCTGATACCAATTCGTATCGTGTTTATACCTCGAAATAGCTATAGAAGGACTTATCCCAAGTTTTTCTGCTTCCATAGCAATGGTCTTTACAACCTTATGAGGAGAGAGACTACTACTTCCTACCTTCATAATTCTATTCCATACGTCGTCGGGAATCAGGTATTGTCTCGCAAAGTCATTAGCTTCCCTCTCGCGTGGATCCGTAGAATACATTGTTCCCTCAAGTGCAATAAACGCTTTGTGGTCATCTGAAAGATGTCTCTCTAAATGACATATCTCATGTAAGACATCAAAGGCCAATTTATCCATATCATTATACCGATACGTCACAGTCACAATAGGATGATCGTTCATGATTGTCGAATAAGCATCCACTGGGACTTTATCTAGTTTATCCACATGAACATATGCAATTCCATTTCGGTTTAAGCAATCCTGCATTTTTTGAGTAGTCAGGATCCTCTCATTTGCCATCTTCGCTAATTCCTCAGCAGCTTTCAGTCCATTGCCTTTCTGATATGGGGTCTTTATCTGCGAATTAGAGCACTTGAGCCAATTCAAGATAAGCCAGGTCTGTAGATTCTTCTCGTCAATCTGCACTTTTTCGCTATGTTTGTATAATCCGGCTACTTGCAACTTTAATTCTGCCGCAGAAAGCAGGTCAAAGGGAAACAGTCGTTTCAACCTGCCGACGCGCTCAGCACATGGTAGAACTGCTATCTCAAGCTTCTTATATAAGACTTTAAGATTAAAAATCTCCGCACATGCAGCCTCGAACGCTTGTGCGTTTTGTTCCAGCGTCTTTTGTTCATCCACGACCATACTATCGTAAACATAACCGTTGTGCAAGTCCATCCAAGTCTTATAAGGAATACCAAGATGCTTTTCTAGCCTCATTGCGAGATCTTCGTTCAGATCTCGCTTCCCGTTAATAAATTCATTCAGATGAGGAGCCTGCACACCTATCATCTGAGCAAAAACTTTCTGCTTGATACCACGTTCCTGCAACTCTTCACGCAAGATTTCTCCTGGGTGTATTGCTCTCACAGGAACTAATCTGTTACTTTTTGTTGCCATAATGTGTACTATCAATTTCTATTAGTTCTACTTCAATGCCGTCTTCTGTCTCCGAAAAGATAAGACGCTCCACCATTCCATTTACAAGCCGTACTGAACTTTTCGGTTCATCTTTCTGATATTTCAATTTCTCATAATGAAGAAAACTAAAGGGTTTTAATGCCTCCGTATTCTCTACATCATACATAATCCCTACTGCTCGGACATAGCCCTCTATCAGTTTTTTGTTCTTACATAAATGCTTGTATTTTTTATCATTGGTTTTGCCCTTTTCATACAATTCAGATAACGCAGCATCTTTGAATATAATCTCCATGCGGTGAAATACTTTATTGTAATTACGATGCAAATATAGCAATAAATTACCAAATATGGTAATTATTTAATGAAATAATCCAAGATATTTGTTATTACGTTTTTCTATTACCTCCAAAATCTTCTTTCATATTGTTTTATGCAATCATCCTAAACTCTGACGGGGATTTGCCCGTCACCTTCTTGAACATCCGCGTAAAATGCTGGGGATAATCAAACCCCAGGTTCAGGGCAATCTCTGAGACGGGCAAATCCGTTCCCAGCAACGCTTCCTTCGCCAAATTGATCAGCTTATTCTGAATGTACTGCTGGGCTGTCTGGCCGGTTTCTTTCTTGATAAGATCGCCAAAATAGCCAACAGAAAAATGCAACTCATCCGCCATCCTGGCAACAGAAGGGAATCCTTCATTTCTTGCTGCCCCTTCTGTAAAATAGGCATTCAGGATACGCTCAAAGTCTGCCAGCACATCCCCGTTTACCTTTTCCCGCGTAATGAATTGGCGGTCGTAGAAACGGAGGCACTGGTCCAGCAGCATCTCGATATTGTCACAAAGCAATTCCTTGCTATGCCGGTCAATATCATGTCTCAACTCTCGTTTGATGCTCTCAATAATCAACAGGTACTGTTCCCGTTCCCTTTCAGAAAGATGCAACGCCTCTGCGTCATGATAAGAGAAGAAAGAATACCTTTCAATCTTCCTGCCCAGTGAGGTCCCGTGTATCAAGTCCGGATGGAACAGCAATCCTATTGCACTCGCGGATGTTTCGCCATTCGGCTCAACCCGTACTACCTGTCCGGGCGCAAAGCTGACCACCGTCCCGTCTTGGTAATCATAGTTTCTGCGGCCATAGCGGATGGTGCACCCGACACCCTGTTTCAGCCAAAGCGCATACAATCCGTAGTTCAATTTACACTCCGGATAATCCCGCTGCGCCTCTGCCATATCCACGACAGCCACCAACGGATGCAGCACCTCAAATCCGCAATACTTGCAGTAATCCGGGATACTATTCAATTGTACAATTTCTTCCATACAAATGCAAAGATAATCAAACCGTTGCTGAATCACTTACCATTTTTGCATATTCTGTTGAAAAACCGCGAAAATGGTAGGTCTCCATCCATCCCTTCTCTGTATTTTTGCACCGATAAAAAATGTATGCCACATGAAATCCGCGTATTTCCGTCCAGAATCGGTAACGATTCAAATCCAAGCAGACCAGACCCTCCTGATTGGTTCGGTCATCTGTGAAACCCCCGTTCCGAATGCCCTCGAAGGGGATACCGCCTCCTGGGGCGATTGGGACTTCTAAATCCATCGAATTATGAAAAAAGCAATCTATACCCTTTTCGCCATCGTGTTTGGCGCCTGCTCGGCCGAGAGCGTTCCCGAGCAAAACACGAACCGTCCGGCAACGGAAAAAGTATCCATCCGGGTCCGACTCGCAGAACCCGCATCGAAAGCCGTCATCAACGATTCCGGTTCCGGGGCCGCCTCCTTCTCCTGGGAGGACGGGGACGAGATCGGCATCGTCGTAAATGGCAAATACTACCGATTCACCCTCGAAGGCAAGACCGGTGAGGACATCGGCACCTTCACGGCCGAGCTTCCCGGCGGCAGCACCATCGAAGACGGCGCCCAGATTGCCTTCCCGTATATCGCGGAAGATTACAACGAGGGGACGCATGCCTTCAGCCTTACCTATCCCACGGAATATACTTCTGCCAAAGCGGGCGATTTCCGCCACCGCTGGGCTGGTACCCTTTCACAAAATGGCAGCAACTTCCAGGCAAACCTGGCGCATCAAACGGCCATCCTGCGCATCAGCTATGCGAATGTTCCGGCCAATGCCACCGCCATCCGGATCACGGCCGACCAGAACCTTGCCGGCAGCAGCAAAAGCATCACGACCCGCTTCTCCTGGCACGCATCGACCATGGACTTTTACTTCCCTGTACCCGCAGGAACCTATAGCCATTTCACCATCCAACTTTACAATGGGGCCGATGCCATCGACGGCACCCAAAGGACCCTTGCCAATACATCCATGCTATTAGAAACCGGCAAAATCTACCGCACCCCCACCATTGCATTAGGCCCGAAAAAAATCCTCGTAGCCTACTTCTCTTTTACCAACAGCACCAAAGCCATCGCGGAATCCATGGCCGATATCCTTGGTGCCGACACGTACCGGATAACGCCCACCGAGGCTTACGCCAGCGACAATAGCAATTATTACGACGAGAACACCCGCGCCTACAAGGAGCAATACGGTCCGGCATCGACCCGTCCTGCCATCAATGCAACGCTGGGCAGTACCGACTACGATGTTGTCCTCTTGGGATTCCCCATCTGGTACGGGAAGGTTCCGCGTGTTGTGCTCACCTTCCTGGACACGTACGATTTCTCCGGCAAAACGGTCATCCCCTTCTGCACTTCCGGCTCTTCCGGGATCAGTGCTGCGCAGACCGAACTGCAGAGCACCTACCCTGTCCTCAAGTGGAAAACAGGTGCCCGCCTCAACGGCTACACCAATGACCAGCTTAAAACCTGGCTGACAGGACTGGGCATCAAGAACACGCCCTTCAAACTCACCATCGGCGGGACCAACTTCACGGCCGAACTGGCCAACAATGCCACCGCGCAGGCGTTCAATGCCCTGCTGCCCATGACGCTGAATATGACCGAGCTCAACGGGAACGAGAAATACAAATACCTGGATACCACCCTGCCCACCCATGCCGCGTGCCCCGGAACCATCCGGAATGGAGACATCCTCCTGTATGGGAACAATTGCGTGGTTGTGTTCTATAAGACCTTTGCTACCAGTTACAGTTATACCAAGATTGGAAGGATAACCGACCCCAGCAGTCTGGCGGCTGCCGTAGGAGGGGGAAACATTGAGATTCAGTTTGGCTATTGAGTCACACCCTCTGACCTGATATACCCTTCCTGGTCGTACCCCTTCTGGTGACGGTGAATGAGCGAGACCAGCGGAAGCAGGCGGATATCGGGAACGTCCATCTTTCCAAAGCGCTCAAACTGAGTCTGATAGCGATCGCGGCTACCGGAAACGGCCAGGCGCTCCTCAATATCTTCCGGGACAAAGAAAGCCGCACGCTCAGGGCCGAGGTGCCGATAGAACTCGGTAAGGTAGATGTGGATGCCCGCCAAGTCAAAGTCCCCGAAGTGCACATAAGGATTGGGAATCTCCTGCAGCCAGGTAATCAGATCCCGTGACTGCGGGTAGCGGGAGACCAGCAGAATGGGCGGGACGCCGTCGCCACCGAACTGGTCCAGGATCTCTTCCCATACGGCGCCCTGACGCTCCGGGAGGCGGAAGTTCTCCATGTTCTCCACCCCCACGACCAGGACGTTAGAAGGGATGCGAAACTCAAGGAAGTCACTGATATAGAGGAAACTGCCGGGGCAGGGGCACAGCAGCAGTTTCCTTTCCCCGAGGCGTACGCTCAGCGGGCCGATGACATTCACCGGGAAGCCCGGACAGGAGCGAACGACCACCGCCTTGGAGTCCCCGAGCAGCTGCACCTGTTGCGCACGGGAACCCGCCCCGGAAAGAACCGACACCGTCTCCGCCAACTTATCCGGTTGCAAGCCCTTGCTCCTGAGATAGACATCGAACGCAGCCCGGGAAATCACCTTCAGGGACTTCCGGCTGCCCCGGACGATGCTGGTAACCCCTCCCTCGGAGAGCATTTCCTCCGTCCAATCCCCCGGAAACCGGCTGAAAGGCACCGTCTCCCCCTGCCGCAAGGCTGCAAAAGCCTGAATCAGAGATGCTTTCATTCCGCTGCCGCCTCCTTCCGGCTCAGAAGGGGTTGCATGACAGTATGATTATCCTCCTTGGTAAGCAGATAGGTATGCTTGTAGTCGGCCACATTGTACGGCACCGGGGAGCCGTTCACCAGGAAGATGTTGCGCGCCCCGGCGAAATCCAGGATGCCGCGGACATTCCGGGGATGCAGGCGGCCTATCTCGTCCATCACGCAGTGAAGACGGAAGTCCTTGAAGCGGCCGCTCACCCGTTCCTTGAACACGTTGATGAGCATGATGTTCACCATCGCTTTCACCAGTACATCCGTGCCGTCGGAACCTACGGACGATATCTTCTCCACCCAGCCGGTGTCATTGTCGTTTTCCCGGATGCGGAACTGCATCTCGAAGGTATCACCCAGGGTAAGCCGCTGGCTGGCGTATTTCTCCGTCCCCAGCTGCCGGGCCAGTTCCAGCAGGTACTCCACGGCCCCGGTGTTCACCTGGTCCCGTTTATCGGCCCCGAAGAGGTTCACTTCTCCCATCCCAAAGCCGTGATCGCCCACAAACTGCCTGATTTCCTGGAGGAGAACCACCAGACGGTCGGACGAAGGAACCGTTCGAAGCTCAATGCTCCGGACAGCACCGATGAAATTCTTCTCCTTGAAGTCGAAGTTGATCTCCCGGATGATACCGGCAACCTCGGAACTATTGCGGGAGACTTCGTCCATCTCGTGGGAGATGCGGAGCAGGAGGTCGGCATAATGCCCGCTGGTGCGGCTGCGGAACTCCTCTATTTTGTCGTTGCCGATGAAATCCACCAGCTCCGCCGCAAAGGTGCGGCAGTCCTCGTCCGTGCGGTTGTCCGTCCGGAAACCGAAGACATTGCCCGGGCTGAAGCAGCCGGTGAAGGCCGTCACGCTGTCCCGGAAGGTGTTTTCCGTGGAGCGCCTGTCACTGAGCGTCTTATGGATCTCGTCAATCAGCTGCCGACAGGTCTTGTCCGTCTCCGCCTCCCGCGCCTGGGGAAGGAGCGGCAACGGGTTGTTCTCCGCAAAGATCCGGGCGCTTTCAAGGCCTTCCTTCAGGGTTTTTAGTTCATCTTTCAGGAGCCCCAGTGCCTCAAGTGCGGTGTTCAGGGCATCCTCCCCCTTTCTCCGTTTCAGGTTGTAGCGGTCCTGAAGGCCGGCTTTCTTGCCCTCCAGCGCCTTCTTCTGAGAGGCAAGACTGTCCTTCCTGTCCAAGTAGTTTTCCTTGTCCTGCCGGTATCGGAAAAGCGTTTCCTTGTTCTTGCCGATGGCCTCCAAGCGCTCCTCCAGGACACGGATGGCCCCCTCGCACCTCTCCAGCGCCCGGATATCGGCACCCTCCCCGAAAAGAGCCTTCTCCCTTTCCACATTCAGCGCTTTAAGGGAAGAGGCCAGTTCCATCTCACGTGCCTTGATTTCATTCTCAAATGCCGACTGGGCCTGATCCCGTTGCTGAAGGAGGGACAGACGTTGCCGGGCCTCATTCTCCTGTACCCTGGCGCAGTCTCCGGCTTTTTCCGAAAGGAGCTTCTTAAGGGCATCTTCTGAGAGTACCCGCTCTGATGTGAGCGCACGGATTTCCTCCAGGTATTTCGCCTTAGCCACCTCCCGCGCCTCCAGCGTTTTCTGCTCGTACAGTGCCTTCCGGCTTTCCGCCGCAGCGCGTTTTTCCGGCAGCATCAGACGTACGGTCCTGATGCCGGAGAGTTCCTCCCGGAGCGCCTTTATCTTAACGCCCCATTTCTTCTTAAGAGACTGAATTTCAGCCTCCTTCTCCGCCAGCAGATTCTCCCATTCCGCCTGAGCGGCAGCCCGTTCCTTTTCCAGTTTGAGCTTCTGGTTCATCAGCTGTTCCGGGGTGCGCACCTGCGTTTTGAGGCCGCTCAAATCCAGGTCCACCCCAAACAGGCTGTTCCCCGCCTTGAGAGACGGATACAAGTTCTTGGCATAGAGAATCTTCTCGCCGGTTACCTTGCCGATGTCCCCCGCCCAGTCCGGCTTGTGTTGGCTAAGCCACTGGATAAGCGACCCATCCAGCGTATCCAGAAACGCCTGGATATCCTTGATTTGGGAAGTCAAGCGCTCGATGCTTTCCATCCCCTTTCCAAGTCGCTCATCGTACTCCCGGGCCAGCCGGTCCTGCGCATACTGCCCGTCCTTCACCGCTGCATCCACCTGGGCCTGGGCCGACTTTTCCGACGTCTCCAGCACCCGGTCCTCGCTCCGGAGCCGGGCCAGTTCCGTGCGGATGTTCTCTATTTCATTATGGTAGGGATCAAGGAGAGCCGCCACCGCCAGCTGCTTATCTGCCGAAGCAATCCTTTCCTTTAAATCAGCAATCTGGTTTTGAACAGCAGCCTCCCTCTCTGCATAAGAGGCGTCGATACCGGAAAGCTCTTCCTGTGTAGATGCCATCAACTTGCTTATCTGCGTGTTATAAGCCTCACCTATCTCAACGATTCGTTTGCTTCGCGCGGCCTTCCAGCCTTCAAAACCAAGTTTCAGTGCGCTCTCCTGATCGGCGTATTTGGCCGATATATCCGTATACTCCCGGGTCAGGCGCTCCCGCAGCTGCCGCTCCCCTTCAAGTTCTGCCTTGAGGGCCTCTTCCTGCCCGTCCTCCTCTATAATACGGCCGATATCCAGGGCATCGTACCGCTTCCGGAGCCTCGGAATCTTCTCCAGCGCATCCTTCACAATGCCCAGTTCCTCGTCCATGCCGGAGAGCTCCTGGCGGTATTTATCCGCCAATTCAGCCAGTTTCTCCTTATGCTTATCGATTTGGATTTCAAGCGCCTCCGCTTCTTTCTCCGCAAGAGGGATCCGTTCCTCGGCAGCGCGTCTGGCAAAGCGAAGTTCCAGCAAGGCCTGCTGCAGTTCGTCGTCCAGATACAGAAGGCGGCGATACTCCTCTATCAGGCGGTCCGCCAGAGAACGCACCTTAATCTCTCCTTTATCCTTGTCAAACCACTGGAGGATGTCCCTGTACTCCCTTTCAAACTCGGAAAGCTGCCCCCGGAAATAAACCAAGTCAATCCCCGGTTCCTCGTCCCCCAGGGACCTTATGATGATGTCCTTGATGAAATCGGCATCCACCTTGGCGCCCAGGAACACGTTCTGAAGGCACCTTGGAATATTCTGATACTGAGCCGTTTCCATAATACAGTACGGATGGAAGGCCTTTTCCGTTACCGCCCGGTTGCCGTAGAGAATATCCCGGTACTCCTGGTACTCGTCCACGATTCTTGACATCGGTGCGCCATCCAGCCGCTGGCGGATTACACTGTGGTCGGCCGTCACCAGTCCATCCTCCCCCACCAGCCAGTCCCGGGAGAAGGGCGCGCCGATAAAGCGGAAAACGCTCCTGGCGTGCCGCCGGAAAACCAGAAGGGAAAAAGCCCCGAACTCCGTTTCAACCTCGTACACCAGGTAGGAATCGGCCCCCGGGAGGTAGAAATCGTCAAAACTCTTCTTCTCCCGGCTGATCCCGAGGCGCGTCTTGTCCCCGGTGTAGAAAAACAGGATGGCCCGCAGCACCGTACTCTTTCCAACGCCCTGGGTACCAATCAGATGCACGTTTCCGTCCAGCCGCACCTCCCCGTACCGGATGCCGGCACTATTGATGAAGATAACCTTACTTAACTGTCTCATTTTCTTCCTCCTCCGTAATGGTGAGCATTTCCACCAGGTCCTCCAGGAAATGGAAGGCCGATGTCACACGGTACCGCTGCTCAAACTCGTTCTCAAGCTCAATGAAGCCCGCCTTCAGAAGGTCCTCCACCAATTGGTCCACCGCCGCCTTCACGCTTCGTCCTCCCTCGTACAGCCTCCGGGCCTTCTCCTTCAGTTCCACATCGGCCGCAGTGGCCTCCATAATGGCCGATGGCGTAAAGCGGCAGCCCGCCGTAAAGCCCCCGTGGAAGGTCTTCAGAAAGTCCAGCCGGTCTATCCACACGCCAAGGGTTGTGAGCCTTCGGGCAAGTTCCGCCCGGCTCTCCTCCCGCGTAAAATGGAAGTAGCCGTTCCCCTGCTCCAAAACAAAGCCAACCCCCTCATAATAAGCCTTGTACTCCTCAAAATGCTCCTCCATATAGTCGTACAGCCGCCTATTCTCCGTACGGGTGCTGTCCTGGCAGATAAACCCGCCGCGGGACAGAATTTCGAATATTTCCCTTGTCTTGATCACAACGCATCAATCTTATTGGTTATCAACTGCACATGGTCCAGCCCATACAACAACGATTTAGCGTCAATCCCCATCCAAGAAAACAAGGTCATTATCCTTACATAACAGTCGCGAAGATGGGCAGTAGAGATAGTCTCACTGTCTTGAAGGAAGCAGACGGGTTCATGATGCGCTATTCTGTTTCTAAGCCTATTTACAGCATCCAATTCGTTGAATATAAACTGGTTATTATACTGAATCAACACGGATGATTTGGGCTTGTTTGGGAATGCGCCAAGCAGTCTTTTTCCTGTAGCACGATATTGAGTTGCCGAGAACATATATTTCCATACACCGAACTCCATGGCCGAGAGCATCTTTGAACTGGAATATCTATGCATAGAATTTAGTTCTCCGTATGCCTTTTTTAATATCCTGGTCGTACTGGCCAGTTGCGGGCTGTCAAAAATACCTCCTGGCATAATGGCATCTCTTAGCCAATCCACTCCTAATGCAGTACTCATTATTCTGTCGATTGCATTCCTAAGCGAAACCTCATAACAACAAATGACCGTAAACATCTCCTGAGAAAGCCTCAGATTCAAACGATATAAGGTTTGAGCCTTGCGTTTGTCACCCCCACAAGCCAGCACATAACGCCTCATTCTTTTAGGAGACATTACTTTTTCAAAATCAAAAAACCTCATTTAATTTGCCGATTCATTTTTTCTTTGTACTTTTGTAACGTTGATTCCCGGTAGCCCCTGAAGCAATTCAAGCTATCGGGTTTAGTTTTTCTATCACTTCGCATAGATTAAAGGATACATCAATGCATTTGTACAGATGTAGTCAGGTCCAATCCGCAGATCCTCCGGATACTCGGAGGCAATGCGGCAAAAAAGGGTGAGGCGGTCCTCGGGGACCACGGGAGCGGTGAAGTGATATCCTTCAATGAAGCTCATCAGGTCTTGCGAGCTCCCCAGAAAGGCGCTCCTAAGTTCCCAAGTGCTCAATTCATCCCTAACCGCCGGCTCGCGGGAAAGGTCCTCAGCTGTCAGCGGCAGCCCCACCGTCTTTACCTTCAAGGCCGGATGCCGGAGAGCCGTATGGGCATCCTTAAGGGCCGCCAGGCCATCGGCCGATCCCGTCACAGCCTCCAGCGAAGGCAGGCAGCCATACTTGGGCCGCTTCTCCAAAAACGCATACCGATGCGTCTGCAACACAAAGAGCACGTCCGTCTGCCGCTCCCACACCAGCTGGTCCTTGAGGTACTTCACCCGCCTCACCTTCTCCACCAGCTTCTGCTCGGCCTCTATCTTGTTCAAATAGCGGATGATCTGCCGGTCCAGCTCCAGCAGGTTGTGGTACGCCTCCGTCAGTTGCCTTTTCACCTCCCCGGCCACATCGCCAAAAAAGCCCTGCGGCCGCTCCCCCATCACCCGCTCCGCCTCCTTCACCAGAAGGGCAATGTCTTCCCGCTTCACGTCCAGTTGCTCCAAACGCTTGCGCTTAAGGGCATAGTCCCGCTCGTTCTTGTAGGTGCTGTCTATGTTGCGCTTGAGGTCAATCACATTCCGCTGGGTGGACAGGCCGATGTTCCTGAGAATCCGCACCACCTCCGCCATAAAGCGGCCTTTCTGCACCTGTGTCCCGGCCGTGAGCCAAAGGTCGACGTTCTCCGAGAGCGCGTCCATGTGCTGCCTCACGGACGCTACGTTAATCTCCTCGTTCACCTCCAGCACCTCCTCGAAAAAGCGCAGGTAGGTATCCTCCAGCACCAGGAAGCCCTCAGCCTCGCGGATGACCCCGTGCTCCAGAAGATAATCCAGCCTGCGGCCGTCCTGTGACAGGAAATGCTCCAGAGCCTCCTCCCGCCGCAGCGAGGGCGCCTTCCTGCCGGTGAACAGGAATTTGAGGATCTCCTTCTCGCGCGCAATCATCCGAAGCAGCGCATCTATGTCCCTGAATGCGTTCATACGGCCGCAAGGTAAAAAAAGTTATCCGTTTCATTACAAAATGAAACGGATAACTCACAAAGCATTGGCACACAGCCAGTTGCAAACGAGTCTAAACGGATAAATGTTGCTTTTTTTTCGTGTCCCGTTCCGGGACGCATTGATTCTTAACCAGTTGCTAGAATTATCCGTTTCAAACGGATGTGCAAAAGTAAAAAAAAGCCTTTAAGTTTCTTTTTTGTATGGCTTTCCATAAACGGAAAACACAAGTGCCCGTTTGCCCTTATAACTCACACCCAATGAACCAGTAACGGATTCAGCGGAATCCGCCTGGGGTGGCCGTTATATCCTTGAATCTTATAGTCTTCCGCTGTACCCGCAGGCAGAAGTTCCTCAAGCCGGGCGTTTAGCACCGACGCCTTCTCGCTGAAGGAATTATCCTGAAGATTCACCAATCGCCCGACGCGAGCTTGGATATCTTCCCGGGCGGTAGCCGGTGAAATGATAGTGTATATATCTTCCAGTTCCTGCCGAAACCGGTCTCGCTGCTTAAGCAGAATGCCCTCCGGATGCCGCAGGAATAAGATGAACAACGCCTTCACCAGCGGCCGCAACGGCAGCACCGGACCATCGGGTGCACCCATTCGAATCGTGTATCGTTGGTCTATATATAGTTCAACGGGCTCAAGCACTTCTACTGCTGCGACCTCAGTGCCCAGCGCTTTCAGCCTTTGCTGCACCTTCTCCATCAGCGCCAGCAGTTCGGCTGCTTCCATTTGCTCCAGCATCCCGCCATAATCCGCCGCCGGTTCCTCCAGGCACCCCTTGGTCCCAGAGAGCAGCAGCCACATCCATAGAGCATCTATGCTTCCTCGTATTGTCATGATATAAAGGTACGAAAAGATCGTCTATTAACAAAACAATCGGTATCTGCAAGCAATTACAAGCTTGTAATCGCTTGTTTTAATCGATTTCCAGGCGGATATTTGCAGCTATGAGGAAGAGGCATAGCATAGTCATCGGCCAGCGGCGGGGCATCATTCTCCTGCCGGATGAAAGTATGTACATAGTTCTCAACCCGATGGAGCGAACCCTTTTTAGACTATTCCTATCCCATCCGGATGGAATCCCCGCCGACAGCCTTCTTGCCCATTGGAAAGAACTCTGTCATATTTACGAACAAGAATCCTGCTTTGACGAAAAGCAGTTGCGAGAGGATGCGCTGGAATCCCTTTGCTCCGAATCGAAAAAGGTCTTTTACTCTACCATATCCCGTATCAAGAAGAAGTTCATCTCTGCCCTGGGCACGAGAAAGGCCTCTCCTTACATTATCGCTAGGGATAAAACCGGCCATTACCGTACACGTGCAACATTAGGGTAGCTCCACCTGAAAGGCCGAATTGAGCGCCCCTTCGGGATAGCTGTTAAACTCTTTCCGCACCTCAGGTACGACACATCTCCTGCCAGCACCAGCACATCGCCCACCGGCTCTAGGCCTCCGTGCTCAATGAAACTCTTATTCTCTGCAAACTCCAGGTGCAGATCCGATGCATATTGAATCTTCATATCTTTATTCCTTTATCTCTTTCGCAAACATCCTCAGTACCGCCAGCATCGCCTCATTGGCAGACATAAACTCAGTATCCTTTATCTGAATCTTTTCATCCCCTTTCTTCCAACCATACAGATAGATGTGCTGGTGATCACTATAATGGCCAATCCCCACTCCTATCCCGTATTTCGCCTCCAGTCGATCCAGAATCTTGCATACCGTCATCGGTTCTGAAACCTCATCCCTAATGGGATCATAGACCGAATCTTCCAGCGGAATTGGCTCATCTAATTCCAATTGGCCTTCCGGCGACCATGTGGCTAACGACACAATCTCATCATACTGCTCCCGAGTAATCTCGTCTCCATTACCCAAATAGCACTCGTACGGCAAGTCAAACACACTCCCTTCATCGTGATGATTCAGGTAATCGTGAAAGGTGTGTGGCGTCAGCTTCACATAGTCCTTAGCCTCCAGAATGTCAAGCATTTTCTGCGCATTGTGCAGCAAAAGTGGAGCACCTGCATCGTAAAGAGCCAGCGCAATCTCGCAACCGGCATCCACCCAGGCCGAGTAACTCACGCGAAAGCTAATCAGCCATTTGCCTGGTGTATAATAATCCACCGCATGCACATCGTTCCGTGACAAACCCAACTCCCCGTAGTGGTCGAAGGCCATTCCCTTGAACGCATCCTCACTGTCAAAATCCGTCTCGTCTGTTATCTCACCGTGTCGCCCGAGTTGATGGCGCCTGTAAAACTCAATATCCGAAAGGGCCGATGCCTCAGCCAAAAACTCCGCATAATCCTCCCGCTCCCGCCGGCTCCGCCGCATCAGATGCCGAAAGTGCTCCTGATAAGCCATATACGCCACCCGGAAGTACTTCGCATAGATGCGGATACTCATATGAGGCAAAGGCTCCCGATAGGACGCAGGCAAAGCAGGCTCCATTCCCCGATAGACAGCCTCATTCGCAATGCACTCCTTCAGCATCTTTATCACCCGCTTCAGATTCCTCGGCCTGCGCCTCTGCCAGGGAACTATCCTGTTCAGATCCTTCCGGGAGATCCGTCCCGTCCGCTGCCGCTTGGGCAAATGCTCATCCACATAGCGATTGTACGCCTCCACATCGGCCGCAATCTCGGGCACGTTCTCCCGCAGGAATTCCGCCAGCGGCTCCAACAGCCACTCCATATCCTCCTTCCAGGCGTGCTTGTCGTCATCGTCGTGAATTTGGCACCACCAGTGGTCGTTCTCCACCATATGCAGGTACGTGTGCCCTTTGTAGCGGCTCACCGAAATGTGATACCATTGTGACCCCATCGGGTAGTTTGCCTTCCACTCCTTCAGGTAATCCGCACGCGTCTTGATATCCTCGTCCCAGCACTTCATATCCCGGAACGATGCCCAGTCAGACGGTTTTCCCCTCGGCACCTCGATCCACAGCGAATGCCGGTAATCATCCCCAGCTGGCGCAAACACATCCAGCAACTGCCGGATTTCCAGCAGCAGTTCCCTTGACCGCCCGCTCACGCAAGTCCCGTTCAGATTCCGGTTCCCATGTCCCGCCCGCTCCAT